>Ga0209633_10002110_pt1 | contig 19614 bp, 18 predicted proteins | sample Cruoilmetagenom1_FD_187290 | JGI IMG/M metagenome (GOLD analysis project Ga0209633, IMG submission 187290) | Oil polluted marine microbial communities from Coal Oil Point, Santa Barbara, California, USA - Sample 1 (SPAdes) (version 2) | ecosystem: Environmental > Aquatic > Marine > Oil seeps ... | reverse complement strand
CGTCCCTCCACGATCAGGCTGCTGGCGGAGGGACGGCTCGTCAATCTAGCTGCTGCGGAGGGTCACCCGGCCACGGTGATGGATATGAGCTTCGCCAATCAGGCCATGAGCATCGTCCACCTGTGGACCAAAGGAGCTGATATGGAAAACGCCGTTCATCCTGTTCCCGCCGCCATTGACAAGAAAGTCGCCGGCATGAAACTGGCAGCCATGGGCATCGTGATCGATCAGCTGACACCGGAACAGCGGGCTTATCTTTCTTCGTGGAAAGAAGGCACGTAACCAACCTCACGCTCTCTGTGCCTGCAGCGACAATGATCGTCGGCTATCCCCGACTAACGGATGGAATCATTCCATCCGCACCCCAGCCGGAAGGCAGCGATTTTTTTCATCGGACCAATCGGTTGCAGCCATCATCGGCAAATTCCACCAAGAACGGTGGAATGAAGGGGTACACCGCCCGCTTCACCCCTAAATTTCGATGATAGTACGCTTGCCGCTCCAGTCAGTGCTAAAATAATGGCGATCGCATGATCTACATCCACAGATGGCTCGTACAAATCCATGTTTTTCATACGAACAGCCCCATCAGATAAGGAGGAACTATGTTAGTCGGCGAATTTTGTATTCGTGACGTGATCATCGCGGAACGTCTCGCATCCATTGTGGAAATCGCGCAACTCATGCGTGATTACCATGTTGGTGATATCGTGATCGTCGACAATGACGGTCCGGATCGCAAACCGGTCGGCATCGTGACCGACCGCGATATCGTATTGGAGCTGATCGCCAAAGAGCTGCCGCTCGATTCGGTCAGTGTCGGCGATATTATGGGGCCCGAGCTGATTACGGTCGACGAAAACTCCGACCTCTGGGAGGCGCTGCAAACAATGCGTGGCAAGGGAATTCGCCGCTTGCCGGTCGTTGATCGAAACGGCAAACTGGTCGGCATCCTGAGCACTGATGACCTGCTCGAAACACTTGCCGACCAACTTCAGGACCTGGTTATCCTGATCAGAAAAGAGCAGAGGCACGAAGAGCAGATAAGAAAATAATTGTTCGCCAACCTTTTTCCCTATGAACCCGTGCTGTGGTGTTCCGCGGTCGGTCGCTGAGTGCCCGGCAGCCCAAATCGAGCCGTTCTGTCAGCACAGAAAGCAATGACAAGGTCCTGGCGTTCACGATACAGCCCGCACTTGACGTTTTCATCGGAACAGCTTCGGCAGGTCGGCCAAACGATTTCAGAGGAATTCAGTCTCCGCGGCTCTGGCGCCACGGTGCCCGAGCTCGTTCTGATGCCTGTCGACCCGTACCATCTTCATGCCTACTGGCATATCGACGCCGGCGATACACCCGCGGTGCAGAAAGGGCAACAGCCAGGTGGCAAGAGTGACCTCAGATTACGGATATTCTGTCAGTACAAGGCACAGCCCGGACAATCGAACAGTGAACCGTGGTTTGATGTTGCGGTAGGAACGGAAAGAAATTGGTGCGATGTTCGTTTACCCTTGGACAATCTGCGTTGTCGTGCAGCCCTCGGCATAAAAAGCGACAACCAGCCGTTCGCTCCTTTGCTGTTCTCCAACCGGGTTCAGGCGCCAAAAGCAGGGCCCTCAGCCGTCCGGACAGCGGCTGCCGAAAGGCTGAAGGGCGCCCAACTCGATCGCCCGACCGCGCCGAGTGATCGTCCAACGGCATCAGCCGCGAGCAATCGCTATGATGAACGACTCATCGATGCCATCATTCGACAAGCACTGTCCGACCAAAACATCCGGGTCAAACTGAAGCCGCAGGCCGACCGTGAGCAGGATTGTAAAACGGAACAGACCCTGATAGCGCCTGCTTTATCGAGCCACACCATTGCGCGCCGGCACATCGAATGAAAAAAGGATTTCTGAGCATCATTCTGCACGCCCATCTGCCGTTCGTGCATCACCCCGAGCAGCCGAGCCCGTTTGAAGAGCGGTGGCTTTTCGAAGCCATCACCGACTGTTATATCCCATTGATCCGAATGTTCGATCGTCTGCTTGCCGCCGGCACGCGTTACAAGCTGGTGTTGTCTTTGTCTCCGACCCTCATTGCGATGCTGGACAACGAGCTGCTGCGAGAGCGCTGTCTCAACCATATCAAGCAAATGCTGGCGCTCGCCGATAAGGAAATGGAACGAACCCGTGTACACGCGCCGGCTTATCACAATCTGGCGTGCATGTATCAGCGGCTGCTGAGCGACAACCTGTATGTCTATGAGACTTGTTATCAGACGAACCTGCTGAACGCATTCATTAAGCACCTCGAGGCGGGTCACGTCGAACTGATCACCAGCGCGGCAACGCATGGCTTCCTGCCTTTGCTGAATCAGCATGAAAGTGCCGTGCGCGCCCAACTGTTCGCCGGCGTGCAGGCTTTCGAGCAGGCACTCGATATTCATCCAAGCGGAATCTGGCTGCCGGAATGCGGCTACTATCCGGGTTTGGAACGGCTGCTGAAAAAAGCCGGGCTTCATTATTTTTTTGCCGACAGTCATGGTATTCTACACGCGAGCGAATCGCCGCGCTTGGGAGTCCATGCGCCTTTAGACTGCGGCAACGGCGTTGCCGCCTTTGGACGTGATCCCGACTGTTCACGCCGAGTCTGGAGCGCAACCGAAGGCTACCCGGGTGACTTCGATTACCGGGAATATTACAGCGACATCGGTTTCGAACTTGATCTCGATTATATCCGGCCACACGTTTTGGAAGGCGGCATCCGTGTGAACACCGGCATCAAATATCACAAAGTCACCGGCGGCGATCGCCCAAAAGAGATTTACAACCCTGTTGCAGCCGCCAACAAGGCCAATGAGCATGCCTTCGATTTTCTGACTCAACGTCGAAAGCAGATCGAGCATCTGACGCCGCACATGGAAAAACCGCCGATCATCGTTGCACCCTATGATGCCGAATTGTTCGGGCACTGGTGGTTTGAAGGCCCTTTATGGCTGGAATCCTTTATCAGGCAGGCGGATATGCAAGATAATAATTTTGAACTGATCGGTTGCACGGACTATCTGGTCGATCATGCCCAACCCATGCAAAAAGCCACGCCATCGGAATCGAGCTGGGGTGAGAATGGCTATCATCGTTATTGGCTCAACGACAAGAACGACTGGATCTATCCCCATCTGCATCAGGCCTGTCGTCATATGGAAGATCTCGCCAATGACTATCGCAACATACCGTCCGATTCACTGATGGATCGTGCACTCAAACAGGCCGCCCGCTCGCTCCTGCTCGCACAGGCCTCTGATTGGCCGTTTATTATGAAGTCGGGCACAACCGTTGAATATGCCGCCAAGCGGGTGACCGACCACCTGGCCAGGTTCAACTATCTGTACGACAGTATTACCAACAACCGAATCGATCATCATCAATTAAGTGCATTGGAAATTATGGACGACATCTTTCCGGACATCGATTACCATTATTATTGCACCGCCGATTAAGCGGTCAGGCCCTTTCAAATCCATACAGACAAACAAAACACATGGCTACGAAACGCTCATCAGACAAAGCACCGGGAACCGGCAAAACCGAAACAGCTCAAGACAGCGTGGACACAATGTCGAACAAAAAGCGCGAAGAAGCAAAGGAGAAAAAGACCCCTGCCGCAGCGACTTCGTCAAAGAAACCGACCGCCTCCGCAGGAACGTCGAAAACAAAGACGCCAGCCTCAAAAAAAGCGCCCACGAAGAGAGCAGGCGCCCGCAAAACAGCTGCAGCCGCGTCCGATAAGAGCGCATCCGCTGAGAAAAAGGCTGCAACGGAAGCGACTGCGACGAGCCAAGCAGAAAAAGAGAAGAGACCGGCTGCGGAAAAAACCCCTCCGAAAAAGCCGTCCGCTACAAGACCCGCTATAGCACCAGCCGCAAAGGCAACGGCACCAAAGAAGCCGGCAGCCCGCAAAACAGACTCTTCCGCACCGTCGGCACCCGCCGTCGGTCAAACGGCTGCTGCAAAGACGGCAGAGCAACGAAGCACCGGCCGGAAACAAGCGGAAAAAACGCCTGCAAGCACAGCCGAATCGGATAAGATCTCAGTCGAGCAACCGGCGGTTTCCGACATTGCGGCCACCCAAGGCGCCCCGGCGACAACCGAGCCGGCATCACCGCTCGTATCCAAGCCGGCCGCAGAATCCGGTTCCAAGGTTGAGGGAAAAGCGTCAGTCCCTGCAACTCCTCCGGACGAAACGCCGAGCGAACAACCGGCAACGATCGAACCGGCGGGAATACCCAGCCCCGAGTCATCCCCCGCACCGGAATCCGAGGAACCGCCGGCAACACCCCCGGCCGAGCATGTCGAAGAAGTCGAGCCGGAACCCGCCCCGCCGCCCCATGAACCTGAAACCTACCATGAGGAACCGGTTTACCATCCTCCGTCGATGTATATCGTGCAGATCACTCCGGAGCTGGCGCCACTGGCCAAAGTCGGCGGGCTGGCGGATGTCGTTACCGGCTTGACACGGGAGCTGGAAATCCGCGGCAACCCGGTGGAGATCATACTGCCCAAATACGACTGCATGCGCTACGATCAGATCCGGGACTTGCACATCACCTACCAGGATCTTTGGGTCCCGTGGTACGACGGCACCGTCCACTGCTCCGTCTGGTTCGGGTTCGTGCGCGATCATAAATGCTTCTTCATCGAGCCGCATTCGAATGACAACTTTTTCAACCGCGGCTCCATCTACGGTTTCGATGACGACATTCTGCGCTTCGCCTTTTTCTCCCGAGCGGCGATCGAGTTCCTCTGGAAAGCCGGCAAACATCCGGAGATCATTCATTGCCACGACTGGCAGAGTGCACTGGTTCCGGTGTTTCTCTACGAGATCTATCAGCATATGGGCATGACCCACCCACGCGTCTGCTACACGATCCACAATTTCAAACATCAGGGAGTCACCGGCGATTTCGTATTGACTGCGACCGGACTGAACCGACCGGAATACTATCTCCACCCCGACCGCCTGCTGGACAATCATACCCCGCGCGCAGTCAACCTCATGAAGGGCGGTATCGTCTATTCCAATTTTGTCACCACCGTATCGCCGCGACACGCATTCGAAGCGATGCATGGACAGGGCTTCGAACTGGAACCGACCCTGCATACACACCACGCCAAGTTCGGCGGGATCGTCAACGGTGTCGATTACGATGTCTGGAACCCGGAAATCGATCAGTTTATTCCGTTTCGCTACAATGTGGACTACATCGACGAAAAATACAAGAACAAACAGGCTTTGCGCAGCCGACTGCTGCTGGCCGACAACGAAAAGCCGATTATTGCGTTCATCGGCCGCCTCGACCCTCAAAAGGGACTCGAACTCATGCGTCACGCGTTGTTCCATTCGTTGAACCACCGCGGGCAGTTCGTTCTGCTCGGCTCCAGCCCCGACTCCGAAATCAACAGCTATTTCTGGGAACTGAAGCGCCACCTCAACGACAGCCCGGACTGTCATATCGAGATCGGCTTCGACGAGGAACTGGCCCATCTGATCTACTGCGGCGCCGATATGGTCGTCGTGCCCAGCCAATTCGAACCGTGCGGTCTGACTCAGTTGATTGCCATGCGCTACGGCACTATTCCGGTCGTGCGTGCGGTCGGCGGTCTGGCGGATACGGTATTCGACAAGGATTTTTCGGACAGGCCCTTGCACGAGCGCAACGGTTATGTGTTCAACGACTATGACGAAGCCGGGCTCGAGTCTGCGTTGACCCGAGCCATCGACTGTTACTACGACTTCCCCGAGCACTTTCGGGAGTTGATGAAAAACGCCATGCGCAGCGACTATTCCTGGAACCATCCCGGGCAACATTACCTCAATATTTATGATTACATCCGCGAAAAATAACAATCCCTAATGAGAATTTACAATCTGTTCCCCTTACTGGCGGGTCGATTCCAGGACTGGACGCCGCACTTCGAACGCGCCGCCGAGATGGGCTTCGACTGGATTTTTGTCAACCCGATCCAGAAGCCGGGACGGTCGGGCAGCCTTTATTCCATTGCCGATTATTTCCAGCTCAACCCGCTGCTGCTGAATCCCCGCTCACGCCGTGCGCCCGAAGCCCTGGCAAAAGCGGCCGTCAAGTCCGCCGAGCGCAAAGGCCTGAAGATGATGGTGGACCTAGTGATCAATCATTGTGCAGTCGACTCCCCGCTGGTCAAAGAGCACCCGGAGTGGTTTTTGCGTGAACCCGACGGCAGCATCAGCCATCCTTTCTGCATGGAAGGTGGGCAAAAAGTCACTTGGCACGATCTAGCCCGCTTCGACCACCAACATACATCAGATCCAGAAGGACTGTACCAATTTTTTTTCGACGTCGTCGATTATCTGATCGGGCTCGGCTTCAAGGGTTTCCGCTGTGACGCGGCCTACCAAATCCCGGCGCAGCTCTGGCACCGCCTCATCACCGATATCAAAAGCAAGCATCCCGGGATCGCGTTTACCGCGGAAACGCTCGGGTGCTCGCCCGATGAAACCCGACAAACCGCCGGCGCCGGTTTCGACTATGTGTATAACAGCTCGAAATGGTGGGACTTCAGCAGCCCTTGGCTGCTGGAGCAGTATCATCTGATTCGAGAAACAGTACCCTCCATCGGCTTTCCTGAAAGTCACGATACGCAAAGGCTGTTTGAGGAATTTCACGGCAACCTGGATGCCATGAAACAGCGCTACCTCTTCGCCGCCGTTTTTTCTTCCGGTGTGATGATGACGATGGGTTTCGAATTCGGCTTTCGCAACAAACTGCATGTGGTGGAGACCCGGCCCGACGACTGGGAGGAGACCGATGTCGACTTGAGCGGCTTCATCCAACAGGTCAATGCCTTTAAATCCCGATATCCGATTTTTCAGGAAGACGGGCCGGTGAATCTCGTAGGCTGCGACAACCCCAACATTCTGCTGTTGTGGAAAGCCTCCAACAACTGCCGACAGGAAGCGCTCCTGATTCTCAATAAAGATCCATGGAACCGCCAATTCTTTCGTGCCGACAATCTCTCTCACTACGTGCAGAACGGCGCGCCGCTGGTTGATTTGTCGCCCGACTATCCACTCGATTTCATCCCGGCTCCATACGAATTCGAGCTATTGCCGGGTATGGGCAGGGTGATGGTGACGGAGGGCACGCATTGAATCGGGCTCCGATGCCATGTCATCCCCGTCGACAAGCGCCCCGCCACTCAACTTTCAAGCAAACTACGTCAACAGGATCCATTCATGACTGATACCACACACGCCAAACGCCTCGTGGCCGCTTCGTTACTTGGTGCTCTTTTGCTGCTGCTGTCCGCCTGCAGCAAAGTTACCCAGGAAAACTACGATAAATTGACAATGGGAATGAAATATTCCGAAGTCGTTGAACTTCTGGGAGAGCCGAACAACTGTAAAGAACTGATGCAGATCAAGCAGTGTGTTTGGGGGAATGCCTCGAAAGAGGATGAGCTCTCCATCAGCATCAATTTTATCGGCAACAACGTCGTTCTGTTTTCCAGTACGGGGCTTCAGTGAGAGCCGTACTCATTTCCGGCAAACGCTGTTTTTCGATCAACCCCCAGCTCGCCTCTGTGTTAATTTTGTGATGTTTTCACAACACTTCCACCCCTTTAGAATCAAAATATTACGCATTTGTAATGAAGTTTGTTACATTTGAGCGACAGTCTTTGCTATAATCGCCAAAAAGAGCCCTCTTGGCTTTTTGAATGTCAAGGGAAATTCTTTTGGCTTAGGACCAGATGGACGCGATTTGCCCGTTTCCTCCTTTGCCGTGCAATCAACACTATATGATATGGGAGACAGCAGGCATGAACATACAACCGCATGCGCCACAGGGTACAACGACTGACGTGAGCTCTCCTTTACTGGACCGCTCCAACAAAAATAGCTGCGACAACGTCAAAACCGACACGGCACGCTCATCTCTTCATCCCGATGAGCCCGAACGCGACGAACTGGACGCTGTGGTATGGCTTTCGATGAATTGAAGGACCACAAGCAGGCGGAGTGATACAACTCCGCCTGCGAGCGGGGTAAAGTATAGTGAACGCAGCAGGGATATTCAGTAAACATCTCTCCCGCCAAACGGGTTCACTGCGGGTGACAAACCTCAGTCTTGCAAGCAAGTCCAGAGCGCGCCACGTTCGAAATCGAACGCCGCGACAGTGCTCGTCGTTTGAAAAACCTACTAGGAGGCTGTCCGAGAATAGCGATCGTAGCGAGGGCGAGACTGATTGAGTCAGATTATTGATGGAAACCATCCTTGGTTTCCACCCCTTCGGGGTCGCTGACGCGCCCCAAATTGGCTCCCGGCCAATTTGTCGATCATTTGAGGCGAATAGTGGGCCTATTTAACGATAATGATCGGGAAATCTGGCCGATCAGGCTCGGCCACAGTAGATTAGTCTATTCTCGGACAGCCTCCTAGGGTAGGGTACCGGCAATTTCCTCAACGTTCAATGGTGGGCGGAAAATGCGCGCCACCATACAGATAATCGCTTTCATCATAGAAATCGTTCGGGTTGAGAACCTCATTCCAGGTTTCTTCCGGCACGGGCATGACGAAGGGAGCCTCGTCTTCGTCTACAAACACACCCTCGTTTTGCTCACCCTCAGGGACTGTGATCGACCTCGCCGACACATCGTGCGGGATTTCACTCCGCGTGAAAATACCGTCATGTTGTTGTTCGTTACCCATAATCGTTCCTCCCACCGTATAGTGCAGTGACAGCTTTTTTGAATCTTTTTGAGGATTCAAACCATTTGGCAATTTCCAGAATGCGTGCCGGATGGACGCGATTCTTTGCCCAATGGCTCTACCATAAGTCGATGCCTGCCGGCTGTATGTAATAAAACTCACACCGTTTCTGTATCCTTTTCCCCTCGGATCGAATCTTAATTACCTCCATCGCAGTACCGAGTGGTGCGCACGGCGCACCCTACGGTTAACACCGCGATGGGTAGCGTGCGCCATGCACAACCATTTCGCATAACGCAACGGCGCATGTCTTGTTGGCGGCCTATCGTAGATTGCGGTTGAGGAACGAAATCCAACATAACAGCCTCGATACAAGCCCAACCGGTGAGTTTCGCTACCGCTACGCAGTCGGCTTAGGGGTCGATTTACCATATTCAGCATTGCTGCATTCGATGCAAACCGCTTGAACTCGAAGGCAGATCTATGGTATTCAATACGGCAATCAACCAAAAAAAGAAATGATCTTATGTCATCACCGCTTGGTCTGAAAGATATACCACTACTTGCCGATGTACCGGCAGAGGAACTCGCCGCGCTCGAAGAACTTGTTGCAAACCGCCACTATAAAAAAAATGCCGTGGTTGTTGCACAGGGGGACGAGACAGACTCTCTTTACATGATCATCTCCGGATCGATGAGAGTTTACATCAGTGACGGAGAGGGGCGGGAGGTGACGCTCAACACACTCACTCCCGGTGACTCGTTTGGTGAATTGGCCTTGCTCAGTGATCAACCGCGATCAGCCAGCATTTCGACAATTGAAGAGAGCCATTTATGGGTTATTTCCAAAGGTGATTTTTTGGCGTGCATGAACCGATTTCCCCAGATCGCCCAAGGTATCATCAAGGCGTTGATAGAACGCGTCCAGGCTTTGACCGACGAAGTCAGCAGTCTTGCCCTGCTGGATGTCTACGGCCGTGTGCGCCGGCTGCTCATGAAAAACGCACGGCAGCGAAACGGAAAGCTTGTCGTTCCCAGATTGACCCATATGGCAATAGCGACCCGTGTCGGTTCATCGCGCGAAATGGTCAGCAAAATTCTCAGCGACCTAAGCCGAGGACAATATATATCGGTCGACAAAGAGTGGATTACGATTGAAAAGCCGCTTCCGTCCGGCTGGTAGCCACCGGAGTGGAGCCCGGCGCCCGCACCTAAGAAATGACAGGATGAACAAGATTTTTCAGGATTAACAGGATTACCTAATGGATCTGTTCGACAGGGACCACGGCACCGATCGGGGTTTGCAACCCTGTATCTCCGATCCCTGTCTATTAAACCTGCTCCAGGAATTTACCCTTTCCACCCGTCCATTCAGGCTGTGTTCAGGAAACGGCTGCTATCTTGTTCCTGAACTCAACCAGAAAAGGAACATCCTTATGAAACGCATCACGATCACAATCCTGTTCGTTATCGTTGCAGTCGCTTTCCCCCTGTCAACCATGGCGGACCATAAGCATCACCACCGGCATGAACAAAAACACCATCACGGACAGGCTCATCACCACGGCCGACACCACGCTTATGCGCGGGGCTACAAGCACGCCTTAAAAGACATCAGACGAGCACGACATCACCATCGCAACCATCACCACTACGCACCACACCGGGTCGAACACCGCTATTATCACCACGACCCTGTAATCGTCGAGCGCAGATACCGACTCCACTCACCGGTGCCGATCATCGCCGGCGGCATCATCGGAGGAATTGTCGGAACGGAAGTAGGACACGGTGATCCCATGGCCGCAACAATGGGCGCGGTTATCGGCGCCGTGGTCGGCGATTCCATGAATCATTAAGACGACGGAACGGGATGACGCTCCCGATCCGTTAGCTTCGATGCTGGTCAGACCCAGCCGGTTTGGTTATCCTTAGCGCAACCGGCGAGGCTCAACGCCTCGCCGCATCGCTTGCAACCACCGGGGGTCACCCATGAAAATCGTTTTCAGATTGGAGCGTGCCGCTCTCGCGCTGATGATCGCCGCGGGAAGTGGCATGAGCTTGTGCCCGCAGGCTGAAGCCCGGCCCGGCTTCTCAGACCAAGCGTTCGTGTTGGCAGGTCGCAGCGGAGTCTCATTGGAGCAGGCGGCGGCACGCGTCAAACGGAAAATCGGCGGCCGCATCCTCAGCGCGGAGACGATCACCCGCAAAGGCAGGCGCGTCCATCGCATCAAGGTGCTGCGGCCCAATGGGAACGTCAAAGTCGTGTTTGTCAATGCCGAATAACCGATCGTATTGACCGGCATGCGCATCCTGGTCGTCGAGGACGAACCCGAATTATGCCTTCAGCTGCAGACGCTGCTAAAGGCGGCAGGCTATGCTGTGGACAGTGCCGAGGACGGCCGCTCCGGGTTGTTCATGGGAAGCGAATACCCATTCGACCTGGCACTTGTGGATATCGGTTTGCCCCTCATAACCGGGATGGAGGTCATCCGGCAATGGCGCGAGCAGGGACTCGCCTTTCCGGTCCTGATTCTGACTGCGCGCGGACGCTGGCAGGAAAAAGTGGAAGGGCTCGAAGCCGGCGCCGACGACTACCTGGTCAAGCCGTTCCACCCCGAAGAGCTGCTGGCGCGGGTGCGCGCCCTGCTGCGGCGCGCGTCCGGCAAAGCCCGTTCGATCGTACTCAGCGGACCGTTTACGCTCGATACCAGCGCCCGGACGGCTCTGCTCGACAGTCGCACGCTCGAACTCACCGCCTATGAGTACAAAGTACTCGAATATCTGCTGCTCAATCCCGGCAAAGTGGTCTCCAAGACCGAGTTGACCGAACACATCTATGATCAGGATTTCGATCGCGACAGCAATGTGATCGAAGTTTTCATCGGCCGCCTGCGCAAAAAACTGGATCCCGACAACGCTCTGAAGCCGATCGAGACACTGCGCGGGCGAGGCTACCGCTGGGCGCTGAAGCACCAGGAATGAAGCTTTCACTGCAGGCCCGGCTGCTGCTGACCGCATCGATAATCCTGGCTACCTTCGTGGCTCTGACCGGCCTGGCGCTCGATCAGGCGTTTCGCGACAGCGCCGAAGCGGCCCTGAACGACCGCTTGGAAGGCACGATGTTCGCGCTGCTGGCCGCAACCGAGGTCAGTGAAAACGGCGAGCTGAGCTTCTCCCGCGCCCTCCCCGATCCGCGCTTCAACCAGCCCGCTTCCGGTCTGTACGCCCTCGCCAAACGCATCGGCGGCAATCAACTGCTGAAGACACCATCCATGCTTGGCGTCGAAATCCCGACACCCATTTTCCCGGCGATCGGAGAGGGCCGCTTTCAGCGCCTGGTCAGCGGCAACGGCACACCGCTTTATTCATACAGCTACACAGCCAACTGGGATTACGGCCCACAGCGGCAATATCCGGTCGGCTATTTCGTGGCGGAAAACCTGATCGGGTACCATCGCCAGATTGCCCGCTACCGGCGCAGTCTATGGGGATGGCTTGGGGCAGCGGCCCTACTGCTGCTCCTGGCGCAGGGGGCAATCCTGCGCTGGAGTCTGAAACCGTTGCGTCAGGTCGAACGCGAACTGGCCGATATCGAGGCGGGACGCAGCAACGCGCTGCATGGGAACTATCCGCGTGAACTCAGCGGCCTGACGCACAATCTCAACGCCCTGCTCTCGACCACCCGCGAACAACTGGCGCGCTACCGCGACGCGCTGAGCAATGTATCGCACAGCCTGAAAACACCCTTGACCGTTCTGCGCGGGACCATTTCCGACTCGATCGACAATGAACGATCCCTTCGCGTGGCCACAGAACAATTGAACCGTATGCAGCAGATCATCGATTACCATCTGCAGCGCGCCTCCGCTGCCGGGCGCCGACAACTCATCAAACCGGTGCCGGTACGACCGATCGCGCACAAAGTGATCGACACGCTGCAGAAATCGCATACGGAGGCCCCTATCGAGATTCAGTGCGCAGTGGAGAAAGACGTCAAATTCTATGGCGATGAGGGGGATCTGTATGAGATTATCGGCAACCTGATGGACAACGCTTTCAAATGGTGCCGCCGGCGAATTCATCTCACCGCGGAGAACGATGCAAACAAGGCGTTCAGGCTGCGAATTGAGGAAGACGGCCCAGGAATTCCGTCCCCTATCGCCGAACACATGCTGGAACGCGGCAGGCGTGCCGACCCGACCGTGGAGGGTCACGGCGTCGGTCTGTCCATGGTCCATGAAATCGTGCTGCTCTACGGGGGAACGCTGGAAATCGGCACGAGCCGTTTGGGCGGGGCGGCGATCAGCATCACGATACCGTAACCGATCCGGGAGGCCGATTCAGCCGCTTTCCTGTTGGCGAGGATAACGCATGGCTTGTCCACTGGCGCGCGTCTCGTCGGCAAGTGCTCTGTAGCAAAGCGAATGCTCAGGGCAAAGCCACCCCGCAACGGTTCGCTATGGTTTTGGCCAAACGTTCAAAATCCTCGAAACAACTCACGACCGCCTGCATATGTGCACCGATGGCCCCGTCGGCCGGTCTCAGACTGAACATGGGCTTGCGCGCCTCCATCGCCAAAGGCATCAGGCTGCGGTAATGCTTGAGCGTATCCAGGCAATAAGGGTCCTGAGCCACACTTGGCGAAGCGCTACTCGGCTCATCCAGCACCGATTGTCGATATACACCTGGGATACGGCGCATCCATCGTTCGTAAGCTCTCACTGGCCGATCCAAACGAACAGCGTGCTGCATGACCACATACCCCACAGGCTGCATGTCAGCGCCCGGAAGCAGCAGATCCGGATCCGGATTTTTTTCCAGCCTGGCCGCCCAGTCCGAGCGCCACCGCCGCAAAGTCGGCCCAAGGTTACGAAGCCCCTGCAACGAAAACAGATCCGGCGCTAACGGAATGACGACGTGGCGTGCAGCAATCATCGCTGCTCGATTGACTGCACCGAGATTGGGACCGACATCGATCAACACCAATTCCGATTCACGTTGATCAGCCGACTTGACAATCGCCCGGAAAAACGCGGAGATGACACGAAAAGCCGCTTCATCCCCATCATGGCAGCGGGGCCAGGCATCCGACAACTTATCCTCGAAACCCGATAACCCGAGATCCCCAACGATCAGACCGATGTTGTCGGCGACGTCTTCCACGTGAGGCTGCGCGATATCGCCAGTCCCTTTAAGGATCGGCTGGATGACGCCCAATAGGGTGCCGGGATGGGCACTGTCCGGCCAAAGATCCTCCAATCGGTCTTCATCGAGAAACATGGCGGTCAAATTAGCTTGCGGATCTAGATCGGCGGCAACCACGCTTACGCCAAGATCGGCGAGCATCCAGGCCAAGTGATAAACCAGCGAAGTCTTGCCCACGCCACCTTTGTTGTTAAAGAATGCAATGGTTTTCATGGCGCACACCTCACGACGACCAGAACGCTGCCGGCTTCAAAAACGAAATCGGGCAGTGGATTGCCATTCTTTTGCAATTCACGCTGAGCCAGCGGCAATCCCAACCCAAAACGTTGCACGTATCCCATAACCTTCATGGCTTCGGCCACCAGGGGATTGCGGTAATCGGTCGCACCTGTGCCGAAATTCTCCGGATTGACCTGGCCATACAGACCGCCGGGATTGGAAATCTCGATGCGGTCGGAAAACCAATAGACCTTTACCGGCGCATTGGTGTTTTCGTAGCTGCGGTGCATCAAAGCATTACGGCTCAATTGCTGCAGCGCCACGATCGGATAGTCAGGATGTCGGAGTTCACGCACACCACCGGCAATGTCCGTTGCAGTGGAGATGTTGATTTCCAGCAGTTCGTCCAACCGGTAAAGAACCTGCTGCAAGGGTCCCGACAGTTCCTTCTGATCGCGAACGGGATCCGTCAACTCGGTACCGTTGATGCGCACAAACTGAACATAGGCGCCGGGCAGCCATTGTCTCGGATCACGACCGAACACTAAAACAGCTGCATAATTGGGCGTCTCATGACCTGAAAGGAAACGAAGGGAAACAAGCTGCTGATTGACCGAACGGTCGTTTTCTCGAAGCACATCCGGTGCCACGGCGGCAGGCAGGTAAGCGTGCCGGAAAAACTCCAAATCCAAATGATCCAGTGTTGCGCCGACGACGGGGCGTGAATCGAAAGGCAAATCGGCGGCGCGCCGCCGCTCCGACAATCGGCGCTCTTCCTCCGCCGTCGCGACCGCGAGACGCGGTCCGACCCTAATCCAGACCCGGCCAGTGAAGCGCACCGGCGGATTATCGGACGGTTCGACAATGACAACGGCAATTTCACATCCACACACAACCTGTTTCTGCACCAGCAGCACAGGCGGCGGAAGAATATTCCCATCCGAGCGCATGTCCGACAATGTGCGCAGCAGCTCATCCGTAATCGCCAGATCGGCGCAACCACCCTTGTCTTTGACTCCTATGAATATCACGCCAGGTTGACCGTAGCCAGGCAGGTCATTGGCGTACGCGCAAATTGTCTTGCGAATTTCGTCGCGCTCGGCCAGTGACGCCTTCCGCTCCACGCAGTCAGACTCCATGTCGTCAAACAGTTGCTCCAATTCTTCTGCTGTTAACATGACTCCATTTCTATCGGCTAAACGTTCAAATCCAGACTATCGGAATAGCCTTCAATCATAAGCCATGAAGAGAATCAAAGATAGAGTTTTTAACACCACTTTCCAATGATGCCAGAGACTGCTAAAGTCATCGACAACAACGCCATCAACTCCTGTCAGCAATTTCCGTCCGCCCACCATGACGCACGCCTGCCGTTCTATCTCGCCGGTCTCATTCCGAATCTGGGACGCCAAATACCGGCTCAAAAGGTCCGCTGGGACGCAGGAAGCCTCCATCGAGGAGACCTGGCGTCGGGTCGCGAGATCATTGGCCGGAGTCGAGCGCGGCGAGAGTGGGCGGCGAGAAGGCAGCTTCTACGACATTCTCGACGATTTCAACTTTCTGCCCGGCGGCCGCATTCTGGCGGGTGCCGACAGCGGTAGAGCGGTGACCCTGTTCAACTGCTTCGCCATGGGAACCATCGAGGATTCGCTGGACGGCATCTTCGACGCACTCAAGGAGGGTGCTGTCACCATGCAGCAGGGCGGCGGCATCGGCTATGATTTTTCGACCCTGCGCCCGGCAGGGGTACCGGCCCGCCGGGTCGGAGGCGTCGCATCGGGCCCTGTTTCGTTCATGGGCATTTGGGACCGAATGTGTGCCACCCTGTTGTCAACCGGCGCGCGGCGTGGCGCCATGATGGGCACGCTACGCTGCGACCACCCCGACATCGAATCGTTTATCGATGCCAAGAGAGAGGGCGCCGAGCTTCGCAACTTCAACCTATCGGTCCTGGTCACCGACGCGTTCATGCAAGCCGTCAAACAAGATGAACCGTGGCCGCTGCTGTTTCCGATCACGCCATCCGAGGAAACAGCGGACGTCCGCAACAGGCGCATCCTCATGCGGGCATGGCCGCCCGATGGATCACCGGTGCCCTGCCGGGTATTCCGGGTCGTGCCGGCGCGAGCGCTGTGGCGGCGAATCATGCAGGCCACCTACGACTACGCCGAACCCGGAGTACTCTTCATCGACCGCATGAACCGCATGAACAATCTCTGGTATCGGGAGCAGATCTGCACGACCAATCCCTGCGGCGAGATCCCCCTGCCCCCGTACGGCGCCTGCGATCTTGGGTCGATCAATCTGACGCGCTTTGTCAGCCGCCCTTTTCGTTCCAACGCCCGTTTCGATACCGAGGCGCTCGAAGCCACGACCAAAACAGCGGTTCGGCTTCTGGACAACGTCATCGACGCATCGCGCTTTCCGCTTGAAAAACAGCAGGCGCAGGCACTGGCCACCCGGCGCATCGGTTTGGGCATCACCGGGCTTGGCAATGCGTTGATCATGCTGGGGCTGCGCTATGGGAGCGACGATTCTTTACGGACGGCGGCCGATGTCATGAAATTGGTATGCCACACGGCCTACCGCAGCTCGGTGGACCTGGCACGCGAAAAAGGCGCTTTTCCCTGCTTCGAGGCCGATCAATATCTCAAAAGCCCGTTCATTCGATCGCTTCCACGCTCCATCCAACAAGCCATTGCCACAGACGGAATTCGCAACAGCCATCTGCTCGCCATTGCACCCACCGGATCGATCAGCCTGCTCGCAAACAACGTCTCCAACGGCCTCGAACCGGTCTTCGCCTTTCACTGCCGGCGTCGGGTGCTTTCGGCGGACGGCTCTTATCAACAGTTCGAGCTGACCGATTATGCGCTGCGTCTTTGGCATGAGCAGTTTCAGGATCGAGTCCCCTCCCCCGCTTTCGTTGCAGCCCGCGAAATAGCACCGACCGATCATCTGAAGATGCAGGCGGCCATCCAGCGTTTCGTCGATCAGAGCATCGCCAAGACGATCAATGTTCCGGAGGATTACGATTTTTCCGAGTTTCGATCACTGTACGAAGAGGCCTACGACATGGGCCTGAAGGGCTGTACGACTTTTCGCCCGAATCCGGTTACCGGGGCGGTGCTGATTCCGGACAATGATGCTCAAAATGGCCCACACTGCTGCGACGTCGAGCGCGAAGGGGATTGAATGCAGCAGATGTTCATCGACTCACGGCTTGATCAGCGGCGGCACCGGGCAATAAAACGCATGAAGTTGATCGTAAACATCGGAGTACTTCTGCTGAAGCACCTGCGGCGTTTCGAAATAGACCTCGCTCAGCACCGCGAAGAACTCCGCCGGCTCCGTCGCCCCATAGGGATCGATCGGCAGATGGTCACCGCGGTCGATCCGCTGCCGAAAATCCTCGTACGCCAGCGTGAACACCTTGGACCAGGTTTGGACATTCATGCCGCGGTGCAGGGGCGGAAAGCCGTTGGCGCGGCCGTTGAGCATGTCCAGTTTGTGGGCGAATTCGTGGATGATCAGGTTGTGTCCGTCGATCACACCGGCAGACGCTACGTCCGGCCAGGAGACGACCACCGGCCCCCGCAGCCATGACTCACCGCTCAGGTGGCGCCTGACTCGATGCACCACACCGGATTCATCCATTTGCTGACGGTCGGTCACGAACCGGTATGGATAGACCAGGACCGACTTCCAACCCGAGTACCACTCCAACCCAAGGTGCAGAATGGGCAGACACCCTTGAAGCGCAACCATCAAGCGCATGCGATCGGTCAACATCAGGCCCTGCACGCCTTCGACCGCTTTTTCGTGCAGAAAGAGGATCGCCAATGTCCGCAACCGCTTGTGCTCCTCGCCGTTCAGGTTTGCCAGCAAAGGAAGCGCCTCGCAGGCATTATCCCAGGCTTGCTCCGGAATCGATGCCCGCTTCAGAATGCGGCGCCGGCGCCAGGCTTTATAGCTCCACACAGCGTGGCTCCCCGCGCAAATCGCTTAAACGGATTGTAAAAGACCCTCCCGAAAACGAAGAACCCCTGAGTCGATCAGGGGTTCCGAAGGAGAATGAAAGAGCGGCAATAGGGACACTTGCCTTTCAAACCATCCCTGCTTGCCGCTCCGATGAATTATTCAGATCCCCTCACCCCAACCCTCTCCCGGAGGGAGAGGGAACTCCTGGCTTGTGACTTTTTTCCATTGGCGGCGACTCATTGGAGCCAAGGGAAGTGAATAGAGTCTTTCTGATTGTTCCAAAAATTCCGGCTTTACCGGCTAACCAAGCAGCTCCTTCGCCTTGGCCATGATCCCGGCAGAATCGATGCCCTGATGCGGGAACTGCTCCCACAGTCCGCCGCAGCCTTCGTGATGAGTGCCGAGATGGGCGTATTTCGGAGTGTAACCGCGCTCCAGCAACCAGGAGCCGAAGCGGCTGCCCAGACCGGTTCTGCGGTTGAACGATTCGACCACCATCACCATCGGTGATCTGCCCATTTTTTCCAGCGTCTCTTCATCGATGACGTTGAGGGTCGGTTTGCTGATCAGGCCGACATCGATGTCCTCCTGCTTCAGCCGCTCGACCGCATCCAGCGCACGATAGAGGGATTCGCCGAAGCTGACGATATAACCCGCCGTCCCTTCACGAATCACTTCGTCCTTGCCGGCGACAAACTTATAGCTGCCGCCAAACATCTCCTTACCATTGGTGTCGAGAATGGTCGGCACCTTGGAGCGCGTGGAGAAGACAAAACGCAGGCCCGGGTCGAAGAAGATCGCCTCCAGACACGCTTTCATCTGCAGCGGATCGGCCGGAAAGTAGAGTGCGGTCGGATAGCCGTCATCCAGACCATTGTCCGCGAACATGTTGTTCAATCCGAAATGGCAGGTGTTGTCCGCCATGTCGTCGATTCCGGAATGGGAGAAATGGCAGAGCAGATTGGAGTTGTTCAACCGCGCCATGGTGATCTCGGAAATGCACATCTCCAGGAAAGCGCTGAAGGTACCGAAAATCCCCTGCTTACCCTCCTCCATGCCGAATCCGGCCGCCGCCGAAAGGTTGCCGCGCTCCATAATGCCGGAGGCGATGAACACTTCAGGGAAAGCATCGTGAATCTTCTTCAAGCCGCACGATCCTTCCAGATCGCTGTCGATCACGCGGACCTTTTCGACCCGCTCGGCTTCGCTCATTCTACCCAGAATATCCACGACAGCGGTGCCGAATATGCTGCGATTGGCATCCCAGTTGTCGCTGGAGCCGAGGAAGTTCTTCTCCTGCTTGGGCGCCTCGACCGCTGTGAGCGCCTCGACCGCAGCCTGGTGACCCCGCGATTCCAGATACTCGAGCGCCAGCTTAACCGAAATCACGTCATGGCCGTGGTTCGAGCCTTCCAGTCCTTCGATGCCGGGACACATGGGCCGCTTATTGATCACCGCCACCGGGCCGGGTGATCAAT
>Ga0209633_10002109_pt1 | contig 19623 bp, 22 predicted proteins | sample Cruoilmetagenom1_FD_187290 | JGI IMG/M metagenome (GOLD analysis project Ga0209633, IMG submission 187290) | Oil polluted marine microbial communities from Coal Oil Point, Santa Barbara, California, USA - Sample 1 (SPAdes) (version 2) | ecosystem: Environmental > Aquatic > Marine > Oil seeps ... | reverse complement strand
GAAGCCCTGCTTCTTGAGCAGCTTGCGCATGAGCTTGCCGGCCGCTGCCTTGTCCCGCCTCCGCTGCACCAGAACGTCCAGAACTTCGCCCTCGTCATCGACTGCGCGCCACAGATACATCCGCTTGCCGCCGATGAGGACGACCATCTCGTCCAGGGGCTACCGCGAGCTTGGTCGAGGACGTCGCCGTCGAAGCCGCCTCGCGAATGCGGGCCCGAACTTCAGCACCCAGCGCCGGATGGTTTTGTATGAAACGTCGAGGCTGCGTTCTGCGAGCAATTCCTCCACGTCACGGTAGCTCAAGGTGAAGCGGAGGTAGAGCCAGACGGAATGCTCGATCACGGCCGGCGGATACTGATGTCGGGCGTACGAGATTGGAGCCATTCTCAGAAGCTACTCAGCCAGCCGCCCCACATCCACGTGTTCCCGTGACAGTACCACGCGATGAATGTCGATTCAGCCCAGAGTCTTTGGGCCTAGACCGGCTTCTTGACGATCGAGCGGGTCGTTTATGCCGCATACCGGCTGACATTGTCCTCGCCTTGCAAAAAGGCGATGTGCAGACGATTGAAGGTTTCGCTGTCTTCGAATTGCGGCCAGTGACCACAATCCTTCATTATAACGTATTGCGAATCAGGCACCCAGGACGCGATCTGCTCGCCCACACTGGCTGCGGCGGTAGGATCGTGGGTCGTCCATACCACCAAGGTCGGCGCCTTGATCGCGGACCAGTCGCCCTCAGAAAGTAGATTGCGCCGCCTGGTCTCCGGCTCCTGCAAGCAAAGGATACGATCCATCGTATCGACGTAGCCGTCCCGCTGGTAAATCGAAAGCCGGACCGCAACAAGATCGTCGGTTACCGAAGCCGGGTCGGCCATAAGAAATTCCAACCGTTTGCGGACGGTATCCCATTTCGCCTCTCGCACCGCGGCTTGGGTCAGCGTGGTGATGCGTTTCATCACCTCCAGGTCGAACGAATTGCCGCCGGTCGTGTTGAGGACCAAGCGGTCGAGGCGATCCGGATGTTTCAAGGCGAACCTCGCGGCGACCCACCCACCGAGCGATTCTCCGCTCACGGACGCGCGCGCGATTCCCTCCGCATCCATGAAATCCTTCAAATGATTCACATAGTCGCTGATTTCATAGGATTGCTTTGGCGTGTCGGTAAATCCGTGTCCGATCATATCCATGGAATAGGTGTGAAAATGCTCCGCATGGGCACTCATGTTTCGGACATAGGCTTCTGCGTGCCCGCCCGTGCCGTGGAGCAGGATGAGCGGTGGGGCGTCCGCGCTTCCCGTTTCCAGCACACGGGTCTTCACACCGCCTGCATCGACCCATCTTTGCGTAATTGCCGTGCCCAGCAAATCCGTCCACATGCTGCGGTAATTACTCATCTCTCCACCTCCCTACTTATTTCCAAAGGACACGTCCTGATCTGAACCCCGAACGCCCGACATGGACTTCGCCCGGAGGATCTATCATCCTCAATCACGCAGATGCATATCCAACCAACCAACCGTGCGATCGATCGACGTGTTGGCAGGAACTTGCCGGTGATACTCTGGATTGGCGCTGACAAAACCGTGCCCGGCACCCTCGTAGGTGCAAAACTGATGGGGATACTTGTCCGACAGCGCCGCCTTCAGTTTTTTCCTGTCTGCGGGACTGGGGTTGGTATCCTCCATGCCAAAGTGACCGAGGATCGGCACATCTACGTCGGACGACGTGTCGAACGGTAACGGTCCCTTCTCGCCAAAACTGCTGAACATTTCGTGAGGGTAGTAGACCACAACGGTCTTGCAGGGAATTTGGCTGGCCGCCATCCAAGCAAGTGCCCCTCCCATGCAGAAACCGACGATGGCAAAGCGACCCTCGGGGACGCGCATTTCCTTTGTCAGGTAGTCTTGCGCGGCAATGATATCGGCCTTTGCATCGTCCCATTTCAAACGTGCGATGCGTGCGAGCACATCTCCATCGGCATCGTCTTCAAGGCGATGGTACAGGTCCGGCGCGACGACTGCGTACTGGACAAGGGAGAGCCGTTTTGCCATGCGCTTCACGCCGGGCTCCATGCCATATCCCCCATGCAGGATCACCACACCGCCCTTCGGTTTGGTGGCTAAATCGTAGACAAGGGTTCGCATCGGGCTGCCACCTACCGTAAGCTCGACGCTCTTTTCTTCCGCCATGTTTGTCCCCTCTAGCAATGCCCCCGCACACCCGTGCCGGTCAGATTTGATCTTGTTGTCGGGCCGCCAGCCCGAACATGTTCTTCGCTCATTCGCTAGTTTTTCGGTGCCCGCCATGCCTCCATGGCCAAGCACCACCCATCCCGCAGCCATCCGCGTTTGCGTTCACAATGGGGCGAAGCTGGCATCCGGTTGCTTGTTCGCCAAAACCATTGCGTCGTAGCGCGATACGCATCGCAGGCTCGCCACGTCAAATTTCCATTTCTCTCTTTGCCACCAACTGGATTGCAGCCTTCCGTGGCCTATAGTCACCAATGGCGTCTACAAGAGAAAAGTTACGTTTCCAAGTCGCGCCTCCGAGTTCACAAGATCAACTCGTTTCGATTTAATGAGCAAGCGATCGCCATTGAGCCTGACATGATGCGTATATCGTCCACCATATAAGCGCTGTACGCCCCGGCGATACTCGAACAGGATGAACCTCGAACTGACAACTACTATTTCATCGCTCTCTTGCGCGGTGCGAAAGTTCGTGACAGAACGCGAGGTACGCGACGGCGGGATCTGCGAATGCGCATGCCCTCCCTCAAGGCGATCTATCCTGTTTTCCATTCGCGAGCGGTCATCGAGTAGGACGTTTAATTCACTGGGATTAGCCTGCCCCTCCCGAAGCGGCACCCAGTAAACCGCGTCCTCGGAGAAAAGTTCCAGCCAATCCCTATACTGACGCCCATCCAGGTGCTCGGCCTCGTCCTCGACGAGCCGTTGAGCCAAATGCGCAATTTCCAACGCGTTTTCGATCACGGCTCACCTGCTACCCGCATCCGGGCGACCCTACCATTAACCGGAACCACTCCTTGTACATCGCTCGCTGGGGGGTTTCGTCGGTAATCTGACCGACCGCCAAACCGTCTTCGTAGGTTTCTTTTTCAAGACCCCGATTAAGCAGCAGCCACTCCACGGGTTCCGCCTGAATTCCGGCCTGCGCCCGCTCGAAGATCTCAAGATCGTCGGGAGCGCCAAATCCGGCGGGGCCGAAAAATGCCTCATGGGTCCGCAGCCGCATATCATTGATCGGATCGGGAACGCCGACGCATGTCGTCGGGAAAACGTCGACATGCGTCATGCCAACGCTCACCGGTCGAATGACACGAATCTGAACGCCAATGATCACCAAGTTGGGGAATATGGCCAGATTGAAACCGTTCCCGCCTATGGAATTCAGAATCCGGCGCGCCTCCGCTTCTCCCCGCTCGTTCTCCAGCTTCTGAATGAGCTCCGGGCCACCCGGAGCCATCTTGACACGATGAAAGTATGTGTTTGTCTGGTTCATAATGTTGCGCTGGTCGAGCACGGCATGGCCGTTGCCAAGCTCCATCGCGACCGCGGTCGACTTGTCGGAGAATATGGTGGACTTGCTATCGGTCCGCTTGTCCTGAAGATCGAAAAACGACCGATGGACGAAATAGGGGTGGTAGCCATCGAGGCTATTCTCGAGTTGAAACTTCCAATTCGCTTCGTAATAGTATTTATGCGCCCCGTGTTTTGCTTCTATCGCTCCCTCTGGAGACGCGTCCACGAATAGGTCAAGGTATTGGCACGCCTTCCCAAGGTAGTCGGTTAGTTCTTGACCGTCTTGCGCTAGACTCGCAAACACAAACCCACGGTAGCTTCCAACCCGCGCCGCCGGCATCAGACCAAGTTTGGACTTGTCGAAATCCGCACCATATCTGCTCGGATACGGCACGCCGCGCAATCCGCCGTCGATACCATAAACCCAGGCGTGGTACTCGCATCGAAACGCGTTGGTATTCCCCGCATCATCCTGGCATACGGTGGCGCCCCTGTGCCGGCAACGATTCATCAGCACGTGAACTTTTCCGTCTTCGTCCCGACACAGAATAATGGGAGACGTTCCGATGGTTGTCGTCTTGAAATCGCCCGCATTCGCAATTTCGCTTTCGTGGCCGATATAGACCCAGGTCTGTTCAAAGATGTCTTTCATCTCCTGGCGATAGAGGTCCGGGTCCAGGTAAATGTTTCGGTGCACGGCACCGACGCGAACCATGTCGGCCGCCTGATTGGCGTGTCCGATCCGCGCGGTCGTTTGGTCTTGACTCAGCATCAGGTGTTTCCTCGTCTCATGCCGACGATATTAGAGCTGCCCCCGCCTAAGACCGATGGCTCTCGAAATGTGGCATTACTTCGTCGCAAAACAGCTTAAGCGAGCGGTTCGACGCATCGTAGTCCAGGTTTCCAAACTGGAAATACCCCTGGAAAACATCAATTCCGTCCGACATCACCCGCTCAAGCTGATCGATGCATTGAGCCGGCGTTCCAAAAATGAGGCGATTGTCCGCGATGAGGCCATCGAAGGAAGATTCCAGCAACTGCGTATTCACCCGCTTGTGGGTCTCGTAGCTGGCTTCCTCGTTCTTTTTGGGCCTATCGGAGAGAAGCTTCACGAAATGGCCGAGCCATCCCTCGATGTGAGGTTGCGCCCATTTGCGCGCCTCGGATTCGGTTTCCGCAACGAAGATCATATGCATCGATTGATACTGCCCCGGAGGCCCATCAGGGCTAAATTCCTCCCAACCCGCACGGAAATTGGCCATACTTACCTGCCGCTCTTCTTGGCTTCGGAACGCGGTACAGCAATGCAGACCCAAGCGGCCGGCCTTGTAGCTCGACGTCTCACTTACCGCCGTCAGCCACAATGGAGGATATGGTTTCTGCGTTGCGTCGGGGAGGATGGTGATGTTTTCCCCGCTCCACCAAGGCGAAGAATATTTATCAATTTTTTCCTCAGTGAGCATACGCATGAGGGCCAGGAAAGTTGCCTCAAAACGCTCTGAGGTTTCGTTGCGAGGCACTCCCCAGCCTATTTGCTCAAGCCGGATAGCGCCGCGCCCGAACGCCACGTCGAGACGTCCGCCGGTTAAGAGGTCAAGTTCCCTAATCTCCGAGGCTACGCGCACCGGGTGATGGTACGGCAGCACCGTCGTCATCACTCCGAGGCGTATTTTTTCCGTGCGCTGGGACAGGGCGCCCAAAATTACATTGGGCGACGGCGAAATGTTGTATCCCGGATCGAAGTGATGCTCCGTAATGTAGTACGCATCCATTCCGCCGTTTTCCGCAATCTCCACTTGATCGAAAAGATGCTGATAGGTTTCAGCGTGGGATGTGTTTTCTACGGCCTGAGTCAGATCAAAACACGTGAACTTCATCTATAACTCCTCCATTAGAACCACCAACGGGAGATGAACCTGCTATTCTGTCTGCGCCCATAAATCAAATAATCAATCTTAGCGATGGGTAATATTTGCTCTAAACAGTCAAAGTATTTACTTGTATTGACTGAGATATCGAAAATTATTTAGTATTGATTTTTGGTGAACCAAAAAAAAGGACTAAAAAACGAAAAATTACATTTACTAACTTAGCCAACACAGATGCGACAAGAATCTTTTTTACTAATCTTGTTCGCAACCCTTACAAGGACACCTGTACCATGCTAGCATGGTACAGGTAAAGAAAAAATATCGTCGAACGCCAGGTAACAATCTATGCGATAAAAACTTCAGCATTACGGGATAGTTACTGCTATAGGCGGTTTTGCGTAATTTTGGCCAACGAAATTTGGAGTGGGAGTCAACGATGCGAGGATCAAAAGAGGGTGATAGGGACGATCCCAACGTAGCGATGCTGTGCGCCTCTCACAGTCCGTTGGAAGTCAGGGACCAGGAAAAGATTCAGGGACCTGTCTTTCGCGAAGGCATCAATCGGGCCAGAGCGTTTGTGGAAAACTTCGATCCCGACCTTGTAGTCTTCTTTGGCCCCGATCACCGCCGGGCGCTGACCAACGTGGTGCCCGCGTTTACGGTCGTTAACAGCGCCACCGGATATGGCGACTGGGAAACGCCTGAAGGGCGGTATGTCGTTGAAATTGAAACCTCAAATCAGCTTGCCGTCAGCTTGCTCTCCAGCAATTTTGACGTTGCCGTTGGCACGGATATTAGACTTGATCATGGTTTTGGGCAGACTTGGCAGCAACTCTTCGATACCACTAATTCCCGGCCCATCCTGCCGATCATTATCAACTGCGCTGCGCCGCCTTTCACAAGCATGCGAAGAACGATTGCGTTAGGCCGCGCCGTCGGTCGGTTCATCTCCTCGCTCGACCGTCGGGTCCTGTACGTTGCGTCGGGTGGTCTGTCGCACGATCCACCCTTGACGCGGGAATCAGCCAATCAGACCGAAGAAGAAAGGACGCGCCGCGTATTTGATGATCTGCAACGCGCGGCAAAGCGCATTGATCCTGCATGGGACAAGAGATTCCTGGAGGCATTCTCGGGTATGGACTGGGAGTGGCTTTCAAACCTGCGGCATGACGAGCTGGCTTCAATAGGAGTGGGCGCTCAGGAAGTGCGGACCTGGATTGCCGCGATTGCCGCCGCGAACTTTCCCGCGACCGACACGATCTATGAGCCGGTCTCCGAATGGATTACGGGCATGGGCATCGCGATGGGCACAGGTCGAAATAGCCGCGCCCGGGATGAAACGGCGGACAGCGCTCCAGCGTTAGCGAGTTAACAGCTTGTTGGATCGACCCCGCCTTGATCGTGGATATAGGTAGGAACAATATTTCAAAAGGAAAACCGGAAGACCGCCCACCGGTTGTTTTGATCCGCCTTCGGTGTCAGCTTTCCTTGGAGTCGCCCGCATTCCGGCCGGCGAGATCCAGCGCCACGTCCACGATCATGTCCTCCTGTCCGCCAACCATGCGGCGCTTGCCAAGCTCGATCAGGATATCGCGAGTGTCAATGCCGTGGGTTTCCGACGCATTCTCCGCATGGCGCAGGAAACTGGAATAGGTGCCGGTATACCCCAGTGAAAGCGATTCCCGGTCCACCCGCACCGGGCGGTCCTGCAACGGCCGGACGATATCGTCGGCAGCGTCCATCAATGCGAACAGGTCGCATCCGTGTTTCAGCCCCAGGCGGTCGGCAACAGCGACGAACACCTCAAGCGGCGTATTGCCGGCGCCCGCGCCCATGCCGGCCAGCGAGGCGTCGATACGTGTCGCGCCGCATTCCAACGCCTTGAGCGAAATGGCAACCCCCAAGCTGAGATTGTTGTGCGCGTGCATTCCTGTCTGAGTCTCGGGCTTTAGGACATCGTTGAAGACCTTGAAGCGTTCCTCGACTTCGTCGATCAGGAGGGCACCGGCGGAATCGGTAACGTAGACGCAATGCGCGCCATATTCCTCCATCAACCTGGCCTGCTCGCCCAACTCCTTGGGCGGAATCATATGCGCCATCATCAGGAAGCCGGCAACATCCATGCCCATTGTGCGGGCAGCCTCAATATGCTGCTTGGCAACGTCGGCCTCGGTGCAATGGGTGGCAACGCGCACGGAACGGGCGCCTGCCGCATAAGCCTCGTTCAGATCCTCCAGGGTGCCGATGCCCGGAATAAGCAAAGTTGCGAGGACCGCGTTCGACAACACATCGGCCGCGGCTTCAAGATAATCGCGGTCCGAATGTTTGGCGAAACCGTAATTAAAGGACATGCCGGCAAGCCCGTCGCCGTGGCAGATCTCCACGCTGTCCAGGCCGGCCGCGTCCAGCGCCTTGCAAATCTCGACGACCGCCTCGATGCTGTAGCGGTGGCGGATTGCATGCATGCCATCACGCATGGTCACGTCCTGGAGGTAGATTTTCTCAGTCTTGTCAATGGCCATGGTCATGCTCCCGTTCCTGGAACATCGCTGCGCTACGGCGACAAAAACTACGCGGCTACCAGCTTACGCTCGACCAGCCTCTCCGCGGTCGCTAGCGCCGCCGAGGTCATAATATCCAGGTTTCCGGCAAAGGCGGGCAGATAGTCTCCCGCGCCTTCCACTTCCAAGAAGATTGACGTCTTCACACCCGTAAACTCTCCCAGTCCCGGGATGTTAAGCGGATTGTTGTCGCCTATGTGCTCGAACAGAACCCTCTGTTTAAGCCGATACCCCGGTACGTAGCCCTGCACTTGCGAGACCATTTCCGCGATGGACCCGGCGATGGCGTCCTGGTCGCCGTCCTCGCTTAGCGTATAGACGGTATTGCGCATCAGAAACGGCGGATCCGCCGGGTTGAGAATGATTATCGCCTTGCCGCGCCCGGCGCCGCCCACGATTTCAAGTCCTGACGCCGTCGTCTGTGTAAACTCATCGATGTTGGCGCGGGTGCCCGGCCCGGCCGATCTGGAGGAAATGGAGGCCACGATCTCCGCATAATGCACCTTCGCAACCCTGGCCACCGCATGCACCATGGGGATGGTGGCCTGGCCACCACAGCTCACCATATTTATGTTCGGCGCGTGCAGATGCTCTTCCAAATTGACCACGGGCACGACGTAGGGGCCACTTGCCGCCGGGGTGAGGTCGATGATTTTCTTGCCGGCTTGTTGGCAGGCCGCAGCATTGAGCCTGTGTGCGCTCGCCGACGTGGCATCGAAAACGATTTCGACGTCCTTCCATGCCGGCAGGCGCGTCAGCCCTTCAACCCCCTCATGGGTGGTGGGGATGCCCAGCCGCTGGGCGTGAAGCAGGCCCCCTGACTCTGGATCGATACCGGCCAGTGCTGCCACCTCCAGAACTTCGGAAGTTCGCATCGACTTGAGCATAAGGTCGACACCGATATTGCCAGAGCCGATGATGGCTACTTTTGTTTTCATTGGCTATAGCTTCCTCAACCGCAATGCCGCCCGATCACGTGGCAAAGGTGGTGCGGACCGAGCCCAGCCCTTCGATGCGGCACTCGAGCACGTCGCCCGCCGCCGCCAGCGCCATGGGACCCAGCGCGCCAGTCATGACGACATCACCCGCCTTTAGCGGCAGTCCGACCTCTGTCATCTTGCGGGCCAGCCATAGCGCTGCGATTAATGGATTGCCCAGGCACGCGGCCCCAACACCAGCCGACACCTCCTCGCCGTTGTTTTCCATCACCATGGCGCATTGGCGCAAATCTACGTCCTCCAGGCGTACAGGGCAGGCGCCGAGCACGAACATTCCGGACGACGCGTTATCGGCAACGGTGTCGACGATTGAAATGTCCCAATTTGCGACGCGACTGCCCACCACCTCTATGGCCGGCAGAAGATAAGCCGTGGCGTTTATGAGATCTATCAACGTAAGTTGTTCGTGCGCCAGATCATCAGCGAGGACCAGCGCTACCTCGCCCTCCACCTTGGGCTGTAGCACGCCGCCCAGGGCAATTTCTTCTCCATCGACCACGCACATATCGGCGAACAGGATGCCGTAATCCGGTTGATCGACGCCGAGTTGCTGCTGCACTGCCTTGGCCGTCAAGCCGATCTTGCGTCCGATGATACGCCGGCCCTCCGTGACCCAATGATCGGTATTGACCTTCTGTACCGCGTAGGCGGCATTTACATCGCCGTCGGGAAGGATCCCGCGCACGGGTTCGATGGTTTGGCCGGTCTGGTAGGCGTTTCGGATCAACTCTGCAGCTTTTTGTATACTATTGTCGGACACGTGGACCCCTCGCTCCTCAGACCATCTCGTACTGGTTAATGTGGCTGCTAAGAGAGCCAACCTACCAGCCGACCGTGCATTCCCGCAAATGTACAGCGAAGTCTACGCGAAACGCTGACTGCGTGCCTCCGATCAGCGAATAAGTTGTTCCCAGGTGAGTTGCTCTTCCTGCTGAACAAACCCCAAGGAAGGCGCTGTTGCCTGCGTATCCATACCGCGCTCTATTCTCTAATAGGTTGATTATTTATCTATATTAGCAGCCCATTATCCTCGCCTACCGCATGTAGGCGATGGATGATTGGCGCACGCTAACATGCTAGTATGTTTTTGGCCATGCTCACGGCATGATATTGGAACCCACAACTGCCTGCGGCCTTTCCGCCGACCAGGGTATCGTGGGATATAGCTGTACCCGGACGTGACCTACGCTCCAAACAGCGAGCCTTCTCGCAGGCGCTAAAGCGCTACACGAAGCAACGTGGGAGGTGCCTGTGGACTGCCGGGACAACCCGCAACACCGTGTTCTGCTTCACACCAGGTGGTGCATTTTTACTCCGGCCAATGGTGCATTTTTAGTCCGGCGTTGACAGCGCAACAGAGTGTGCATGCCGTGGCGGAAGATAAGATGACGATGCGGCATCACCGCGCTTGCTTTCGGACGATGAACGCTAAATGTTGTAAAGTGGAATCTGCGGACCCGATCGTTATCAGGTCACAACAGATTAAGCGGAGGAATACTGTGACAAAAACGCCGCTTCGTCAGTTTGATCGCGCCTACAATGCCTTGAAGACGGCGATCATGGACGGCGAATACCGCCCGGGCGAGCAGATCGTTGTGAGCAAGTTGACGAGTCCGGTGCGAGCCAGTCGCCAGCCGCTGATGGAAGCGCTCAAGCGATTGGAAAATGAAGGGCTTGTTGAAATTATTCCCCAGGTTGGCTGCAGGGTTGCTCAGCCGCTGAGCATTCAGGAAATCAGGGATTTCTACGACATTTTTGCTTTGGTTGAGGCTTTTGTATCGAAACTGTCCGCGGCCCGCAGAACGAAGCAGGATGTTGAGAATCTGCAGCTCATCTCTCTGGAAATGGAGAACCTCATTGGCGCGCCGTTGGGTCAGAAAGAAACGGCGCACGCATATAGGCATCACAACCGTCGCTTTCACCACGCGGTTCATTTGATGGCGCGATCGAAGTATGCCGAAAAAATTGCGGAAAGCATGTGGGACCGCAGCAGCTTTTACATCGCGACGCTCACCAACAGCCTGGCCTTCACCGAACGGTTGGAGCCCGCATTCGCGGAGCACCAGCAGATCGTCCAGTCAATCGCAGATGGCGACGAGCAAATAACATATGATATTGTCAAGCGGCACATTCTAGCTGCGGGAAAGGCGACGCTGATGCACATGCAGGAGAGCGTGTTCGACGAGGATTCCAAGACGCGCCACCGGTCACGGGCCGAAGAAATTGTTGGAGAAGATCCCGAAGCTCGCTGATATTCTGAGCGAATCGGTGGTGAGGAAAGCGACGCCGCGCATGGCATGGTCGAGGACCATTGGGACTTTCGTCACCTCGGGCCGCAGAGCGCCGACAAGGGTGATTGTCTTCACCGCTTTCACCGGTCAGGCGGTCGTTGATTGAGGTGGTCCCACATTGTTGGACAGTTTGGCGGCTGAGTTAGGGTGTATTCCGGTTGCTGATCATGCCGCTAGAATCCTATTTATCACATCCTGTTGTTGCAGTTGAGCCTGTGGGGATGTGGGTAAGCCGTCAGGCTTATCCATCATATCCATGGGCTGTCCGGCACCATGGGCCTTGGCCGGCGAGGGCCGAATGGGGCCGCTCGGTGTTGTAGAAGTCGATCCAATCGCCGACGACCCGTTCGGTCTTGAAGCCGTCCGTCAGCTCGTGCAGGTAGACCGCCTCGTATTTGAGCGAGCGCCAGAGGCGTTCGATAACATCCCGTAGGGATGGGCGCGAAGCGAGGTTGTCCATGGACGGCCGGGGCCGTCCATGGAGATCGCCACATCCGCGTCCTTGAGCGTCCCGGTGAAGTCGAAGCTGGTGAACTGGCTTCCTTGATCCGTGTTGAAGATCTCCGGCGCGGCGTATCGGGCCAGCGCGTCGTTCAGCGCCTCGACGCAGAAGAAGGCATCCATGGTGTTCGACAGCCGCCGGGCGAGAACATGGCGCGTCGCCCAATCCATGACCGCGACCAAGTACAGGAAGCCGTGCTGGACGGGGATAGAGGTGATGTCGGCGCACCAGACCCAGGGTCATGCCCGGGGCAAGCTCTGATCGGGCCGGTCGATCGCGAGCCCCCTGAGAAGATAAGGGCAAATCCGATGCGAGAGATGGGGTTCGCCGGTTCTCGGTGCCTGATAGATGGCCTGCAATCCCATCAACCGCATCATCCTGCGAACCCGATGACGCCCGATGTGAACGCCGTCCCGCCGCGACTGGCGGGCCATCCGGCGGCTGGCGTAGAACGGGTGCTTCAAAAACAGCTCGTCAATGCGGCGCATCAGTATCAGGTTTTCCGGGCTCTCCCCCTTCGGCGCGTAATCGAACGAGGGTCGGCTGATCGAAAGCAGGCGGCATCGACGGTGCAAGCTCGGACCGGAGCCGTCGCGCGCGATCATCGCCTTGCGTTCGCCCCCGGCTCATCGCTTGAGTCCGCCGGCCAAAAAATCCCGTTCCACCATCAACTCGCCGACCTTGGCGTGAAGGCTGCGAACCTCAGCCTCATGGTCCGGGCGGGTGCCGTCGGCGCCGTTCGAAAACACCTCGCCCAGACCGGCCACCGCCTGGCGTTTCCAGGCGCTCACCTGGTTGGGATGCACCTTATGCTTGGTTGCGATTTCCTGGATCATCTTGTCGCCCCGAAGCGCCTCCAGCGCCACGCGGGCCTTGAATACTGCCGTAAATCGGCGTCGTGTCCCTCCGTTATCCGGTGGAACACACCTTAGCGACCTGTCCGATTTTCCGGGACCACTTCACCCACACCCATTTATGGGGTGGCCCCGGCAATTGTTCCGGTTCGAATGCAATAGCGGGCGGGTGCCCTGGCTACCCCACGATCTCGATACCAAAAGTTAAACGGGTTCCCGCCCTCAGGGCTCGCCACATAAGGGGTGAGCGCCGCTCTCAGCCCAACACGACAATGCGCCGAACGGAAGATACACGGTCACATCCCATCACCTCAATTCACCGAATCAAGAAAGTTGCAACGCCTGGCACCAAAAGCACGACCACGAGTACAATCATCTCTATGAAGACATAAGGCAACGCAATCCAATAGATGTCCCGCATTCCAATATCGGGTGGCGACACACCTTTCAGAACAAAGAGATTAAGGCCAAACGGGGGGGATATGCCGCCAATCCCTATCGCCATGGAAAAGAGCACGCCGAACCATATGGGATCAATTCCGAACTGCTGAACGAGCGAGACGAAAATAGGCACCGAAACGAAAATAACAGACACCTGATCCATTACACAGCCGAGTATCAATACGACGAGGATAACGATCACGACAGCGAACGTCGGAGATGGTGCAATCGCCGTCATCAGCGCATTAATTTCCCTCGTAATGCCAGTGATCGCGAGAATCTGACTGTAGGCTTTTGAACTGGCGACGATCAGAAGAATCATCGAAGTGATGAAGATCGTGTCCATAAGGGCCGCCTTGAAGACGCCCCAGGACAACCTCCTGTAGAATATTGCGACGAGCAGGGTAGCCGCGCAACCGGTTGCAGATGCTTCCGTCGGCGTGGCAATCCCAAGGTATATAATCCCGGTTACGCTGAAGACTGGAATCACGAGTGGAGCAAGATAGAAGATAGCCCGGCCGCGCTCCGAGAGCGTCACTCTCTTCTTGTTATCTGCACCGTAAGACTGGCGAAACGACTGCCAGAAAATATATACACAAAACGACACGATGATCAGCGCAGCGGGTCCCAGGCCAGCTATCAACAGATCGCCGATCGAAATACCCGCGAGACTCCCTATAAGAACGGCGCCTAAACTAGGCGGGATCAGATTCGATAGGGTGCCGGCGCCGAGGATTGGGCCAATGCTAAGACTATTGCTGTAGTTACGGTCCCGCAACTCTTTGACGAGGGTTGCCCCGAGCACAGCGGTCGAAGCTATGCTGGCGCCCATTAGAGCTCCGAACAGCGAACCCGCACCAACCGCCACGTAACTTCCCGACGCGCGCACTCCGAAAAGACTGATCTCTATAGCATCAAGAACGATCTTAGAAAGACCACTGCGAACGAAGATGTTCCCCATCAGCAGAAAGAACGGAACCGCTGTAAGGCTGATATTGGAGACGCTGGAAAACGCTGCCTGAACTACAAAGGAAAGGGCTTCGACGGACCCGAATAGATAATAGGCAGCAAAAATATTTACCACCGCAAAGGCGAATGCTACCGGAATACCGCTGGCAAGCAGGACGAACAGCCCTCCAGCAAAAACAAGAATCTGGATTGAACTACCCATTCGGGCTGCTCTCGCCGCCAACTCCTGATTCGGGGCCGTGTCTGCGCGAATGTGTAAGTATGTTAGCAAGAAATTGGAGAGCAAGAAGGAAGCTCCCGACCGGGATCACCCAGTAGATGAGCACCTGCGGGATTTCAATAACATCGACAAAAGCTGATTCCTTAGCTACGAGCTTGATACATTCAATGATCCCCAAGTACGTAAAGAAAAGACTGTAAACAAAGCCGACAAAGTCGATTGCTATCCCATTCCAACGCTTGGTTCTCAGCGGAAGGTTTTCATAAATCACCTCGATCGCGACATGGCCGCGATTTGCAAGAACCCAGGGCGCACCGAGAAAAGTAAAATAGACCAGGAAATACCCAGTGATCTGGTCAACCCAGTTTATCGGGTTTCCTATTACATAACGCATGAACACGTTGGCGCAGATCAATACCAAGAGCACAACCAAAAGCGATCCCGCTGCCTGGGCAATCCGTTTGTTGATGTGAAGCATCAAATTGATCCAATGAGGACAGGAACAGACACCTTGGAGCAGGCAAAGACTACGGCTGCCAACACATCAATACAGAAGAGAATGCTTTCACAGCGCAAAATACTGCTCGGAGTCGAAAAGCAAGGAAGGAATGAGGAGCGCCACCGCAATCACCCTGCAATGCGGCGCTCCTACTCCTGAACATCAGCGCCCAAAAAAGGCCTCCAATCCGAATTGGGCGATGATCTGATCCTTTCGCTTCGAATTGCCAACCAGTTTGCGAAGGATGTCGCGTCTGACGTTGTTCTTTAACACTTTTTCAAGACGAGCGTCCGCCTGCACGATCTTGACGCCCTGTTCCGACTGAAGCTTTTTAATCGTCTTGGCGACAAGCGCCCTCGTAAGTACGATGCCCTTCGCTTCGGCCCAACGACCCGCTTGGTTCATGAGTTTCCTCACGTCCTTGGGAAGGGCGTCCCACGCGCGCGCGGAGATAAATGTCGCCCCTTCGATGTCCGCAACGCTGAACTGCGTACGGTACTTCAGAAATTTGGCTTCCTTGAGGACATCGAGGGATACCGTGTCTCGAAGCGCGCCCTCTAGGACACCAGTCTGAAGCGCGGTATAGACCGCATTACTGGGGATGCTCGTCGGTGTGATCCCGAGATGTTTCTGCAGAGGCGCAGTTGTATCGCCAAATGTGCGCACTTTGACGCCCTTTGCATCCGCGACACTCCGAAGTGGCTTCTTGGTGGTCCAAACATAGAAACTGAGTCCAGGGGTAGCCAAATGAACGAAGACTACCTTTGCGTCCTCCTTCGAAATCTCCTGAACCAGTTTGTAGCCCTTTTTCATCCGAGAGATTTGCTGATCATACGGAATGTAGTGATAGAACTGAATTCCGCGGAGCTGCTTGTAGTAGAGCGACGTCGTCACCATCATGTCGAACTGCCCGTCTTGAATCGCCTTTAGCTGGTCGAAAGGCGAAACAACCTCGGGGCCGCCAATTACAATGATTTTCGCTTTTCCTTTCGCGAGTTGATTGAATTTTTTGATGAAGAGCTTGGCCGTAAGAATCCTTTCACCCACTTTGCCAACCAGCGGCCACGCGGAAATGAGCTTCAATTTAACCTCTTTCGCCACTACCGGCTGCGCAACGGGTACCGCTACGCATAGTGCTATCGCAATGGCCGCTGTCCATTTGGCCGCTGATTGCCTCATGGTGACCAGAAACCTGTTCCTATCAAACATCTGTTCCTCCCTAAGTTTAAGCGTTTGTGGGCGCCATGTTGTTCCCACTCTGTCAATCTGATTGCAGACTGCTTCATTCTGGGTGATGCCCTTTCCGTTGCGGCAGATCTTGGCCTTGCATCTAACCTCTAATGGCAACGCATTATGCATCGACCTATTGATTCTCCATGGCCTTCTCTCTCAGAGTATCGACCTTCTGTTAGGGTTAAATGTGCATTCATTTCAACCACCTATGCTTCGCCATCCTCGAATCCACGCGGTGTATGAATTAAGCATGCTAGCATGTTAGCATGTTTTCGTCCGCTGTCAGCGCCTATTGGACAGATTGATCTGGCCGGCGTTGACGCGTTAACGGCTGACCGACGGCAGGCTTCGCGATAGCGTCGCCGTATGCAATCGCTCTCCTATCGCCGTCATCGCTTTCCGACCCTGATCAGGCGCTGTCAACTTAACGAAGGCAGATCGCAGTTGAACATTTGAGCTGAGCGGCTCAGGCAGCAGCGGTCACGGTCTGCCACGTGCTCATCGCTTCGCCGCGAAACTGGCGCAACGTCTTGCGCGTGATCAGATGACGCTGGATATTGAAGGTGTTGTCGATGGCGGCGTGAATAGATAGAAACCTTTGCGCCGATCCTGGCGATTTGAAGCCTTGCATCCTGCGTTCTCGTTGTCGAACCGGCAGATGCGAATTCTCCGCCCGATTGTTGCTCCGCCCGCCGGTAACGTGTTTCTCCGTCATGCTGAGATCACGCATTGCAGCCCCCTATGACGGGAGTTTGTCGGTCACCACGGAGTTGGGTGCATATCCCTGTTTCTTGAGCAGCTTTCGCATCAATTTGAGCGCTGCTTTCTTGTTTCGACGGGATTGGACCAGGATATCCAGCACCTCGCCCTCGCTGTCGACGGCGCGCCAGAGATATATGCGTTTGCCGTTGATCCAGACAAACACCTCGTCCAGGTGCCAGCGACCATCGGGCCGGGGTCGAAGGCGCCTTAGCTTTCGGGCATACGCCTGTCCGAACTTCAGAGCCCAGCGCCGAACCGTCTCGTAAGAAATCTCTATGCCACGTTCGGCAAGCAGATCCTCCACATCGCGGTAGCTGAGCGGAAACCGGAAATACAGCCACACCGCTTGTTGGATAATGGCAGCCGGAAAACGATACCGTCGATAGGAGATTTTCTGCATTGCACGACATTTTCGTGCCAGCGATACAATGGGCACGACGTTTATGTGACAGCACCGTTCAACAGCCGCTCGACATTGCGGTGCGCCGGGACCAATGCTTCGCCCGCCCGACGGTCCGGTGCCGCTTGATCCGCGACTAGGGCTGCCGGCTCTTCGGTCATGACTGGTCTCCGAGCCCGGCGGGGATCGTCGGCGTCGGGCCCCTAGCGGGCCTGTGCGGGATGCAGGTGGAAGACCTTGTTCATGATCTTCCACGCGCCATCGGCCTTGAGCAGCGTGAACAGGTCGGTAAACCGGTGGCCGGTCCAGTCGTCGAGTTCGAGCCGCACGGTGGCGACGGTGCCGGCTAGGTCGATGCTGGCGATCCGTGATCGAAGCTCGGTCGCCGCGCCGTTCTCGTCGTTCCAGTCGAAGAGCTGCTGGATCGGGCCGGCGAACAGGTCGTCGCCGACATAGCCAAAGATTGTCGCATCCGCGTGGAAGGCCGGCTTCATGTCGTCGCCTCGGCCCGACGTGGCGCCATCGATGTAGCGCTGGATGATCGCAGCGATTGCGTTGTATTCGCTCGCGTTTGCAGATAGCTGGCTCATGGAACTTCGCTCCTTGTATTATGTTGTAGGTGGTCCAAAGACGGCGAACGCCGTCTCTAGACCTGGATCATGCCGCCATCGGCCGCGAGGTCGGCGCCAGTGAAGTAGCTCCCGTCGTCGGAGGCGAGAAACGCCACGGTCGCGGCGGCTTCACCCAGCGCGGCCCGGTGTTGCTGTGATCGGCGTCCGCTCGCCTCGAAGGTAGCGAACGGTGTCGGCAGCATCGAAGATGAGCGAGAACCCATCAACTAAGATCACAGCGAGGATCCAATACCCCAAGGCGCCGTTCAGCCCAATATCGCCGAGGCGGACGGCGAGCCAAGGCAGCATCGGCACCCAGAATATGTGGCCTATTCCGAGCAAACGAACGAAGCCTTTGGTGCCGAATATCGAAGCCATCACGACAAACCCCGCAATGGCGGCCGCGATCACGACCTTCGCTTCGATCGCGGCGATAAAATGAATCGCGCCAAACACGTTGACCGCCACCATGATCGTCACCCAGAGCGGCCATGGCATCGGCATCCTCATCATCGCCTTGTTGAACTCGATCATCGTTTTCATGTTTTCCTCCTTTGTGTGCACTTTGCGCAGTCGCGCCCTGGCCCGAAACTTTTTCGATCTCGGGCCATTGAGCGGCGGCTGCTACCGGGGGACAGCCCCTAGAAAGAGGCGTCGAAGGCCGCTCAAAGGATTGCGGTCGGCCCGCGATTGCCGCTTGGTGAGCCGACGTTGCGCACGCCGCCGCTCGTCGATCCGCGTGGCCTCGGCCAGCCGGCGTTGCTTAGCGGCCTCCAACCGTCGCCTTTCGGCTTTCAGCGTTTCGCGACGCGCGGCTTCGATCGTCCGTTGGCGGGCGATCTCAGCCTCCCTGCTTTGCGCATATGCGCTTGCTGCTCGCTGGGCCACGCGTTCCCAGCGGGCCGTTTCGCGCCGCTGCGCCGATTCGAGGCGAGCGCGCTCAATGGCCTTGCGAGACAGTTCCGCGGCGACTCGCACGGCTTCGGCCTCGCGCCGACCGGACCAGTCGAGATAGAACGCGCCGGTGATCGTCGCCGCAAACAGCGTTGCGGCGAGCGCCAAACGCGGGAGGATCGGGGGCTTGCTGCGAAGTCCAGGTTCGATCGGGGCGCTCGGTACATCCTCGATCCAATCGGTCGGAATGATCGTGCGGCCGGCGTCGGCCGGGGCGTCGAGGAGCGACCGGAGCTCGGCAATGCTCTGCGGACGGCGGCCGGGCCTCATCGATAAAGCGCGGTCGATCGTGGAGAGCAGCGTTGGCGAATAGCCCCTTAGCGCCGCCCCGCGCGCAGGAGCGGACTTGTCCTCGAGGACCCGTGCCATTGCGTCAGGTGGCGTGACACCGGTGATCGCCCGGTGGAGGGTCGCGGCGAGCGCATAGATGTCGGTCCAGGGACCCTCTTCTGCGTTGCTCATATATTGCTCGATGGGCGCGTATCCGGGTGTCACCATGACCGGTAGACCTGCGTCGCGCCGCGCCGTCATGCTCCGCGAATTGCCGAAGTCGATCAGCACGGGGCAGCCGGTGCTGCGGAGCTGTATGTTCTCGGGCTTGATATCGCGATGGAGGATGTCGCGATCGTGTAGCTCCTGCAGGGCTTCGAGGACGGGTTTTACGATGGCGCGCAACCTCGCCTCGTCGAGGGTGCCCACTCGGTCCAGAAGCGACGCAAGGCCCTCGCCGTCGACGTATTCAAGCGCCATATAGGCCGTGCCGTTGCACTCGAATATGTCGGCGACCGACACGATGCCTCGGTGGTCGAACGACGCGAGCGTGCGCGCTTCCTCGGTGAACCGCGAGAGCCCCGCCTCGAATGCTGCGTCTTCTCCGGGTCGCGCCAACACGTTCTCGCCGTCGGCGGCGCG
>Ga0209633_10002108_pt1 | contig 19624 bp, 13 predicted proteins | sample Cruoilmetagenom1_FD_187290 | JGI IMG/M metagenome (GOLD analysis project Ga0209633, IMG submission 187290) | Oil polluted marine microbial communities from Coal Oil Point, Santa Barbara, California, USA - Sample 1 (SPAdes) (version 2) | ecosystem: Environmental > Aquatic > Marine > Oil seeps ... | reverse complement strand
TAGGATCCCATTTTCTTGTTAGGTGACCGAAGTGTACACCTGCATCTAATAATTCTTTAATGTCTATGTTTGCCATCTTGTTTTTAGTTTACGTTCCGTTGTTTTAGCAATAACTAAGTAGCCACAAACGTGAGTCTTAATTATTTGGGTGCTAAACTTATACGATAACAGTTTTAATGTTGCTGAATTTATTTCAGCATCTTTTATTAATTTTATTATCTCTTTGAGAGATACTGAAACCACACCTGCCGGACGGGCAGGAAGTTCAGTATTAACGTTTAGAGAATTGATATTTCTTACGCGCTTTTTTCTGACCGAATTTCTTACGTTCAACCATTCTTGGATCTCTAGTAAGTAATCCTTCAGGTTTCAATATAGCTCTATACTCTTCGTTTATAGAAACTAAAGCTCTGGTAATTGCTAAACGAATGGCTTCTGCCTGACCAGTAACACCACCACCAAATACATTAACAGATATATCATATGACTTTGCATTATCTGTCAATACTAAAGGTTGCATTACCTTATATTGTAAAGTTCCGGTTGTGAAATAATTATTTAATTCTCTTTTATTGATCGTGATCTTTCCTTTTCCTTCAGAAACATATGCACGGGCAACTGCGGTTTTTCTTCTACCTATTTTGTGTACTATTTCCATTATCTAAGATCATTAAGGTTAATAGCTTTAGGATTTTGAGCTTCTTGTTGATGCTCTCCGCCAGCGTATACATATAAATTTCTAAATAAGGCGCTACCTAATTTATTTTTAGGTAACATTCCTTTTACTGCTTTTTCAACCAAACGAGTTGGATTTTTTTCAAACATTTCTGTTGCAGTAAGTGATCTTTGACCTCCAGGATAACCAGTATGACGGATATAAGATTTATCTGTCCATTTTTTACCGGTTAAATTAATCTTGTCTGCATTGATAACTACTACATTATCACCACAGTCAACATGTGGAGTGAAATTAGGTTTGTACTTACCTCTAATTAGCATTGCTATTTTAGAAGCTAAACGACCCAATGTTTGTCCGTCCGCATCAACTAAAACCCACTCTTTTTTAACTGTGGCTTTATTGGCTGATACTGTTTTGTAACTTAATGTGTTCACACTATTAGTTTTTGTCTATTAATAATTTATTTTTTCCCTTTAAAAAGAGGAGTGCAAATGTACAAACTATTATTAATATAACAAGTACTGTTTTATTAATATTTTTTGGTGCTAAATTTTTGCTGAAATATTCCTTTTTTTTTGAAAAATAAACCATCTTTTCCAATAAATTTTAACAGATACAACATGTTAATTAACAAATAATTAAGATGCGTTTAACCTATCTTGGTTGTCTGAAGTGTAACATTTATATATAGACATAGTCTTTATTAGGGTAACTAAATAACATCACCAAGTAACTAAATGAAAAAATTCTTATTATTCTCACTGCTCTATTTATTGGTATTTCAATTTGTTATAGCTCAAGAATCTGAAAGTAAAACTCCAAAACGCATTTATACTACAAAATTTTTGGGGCAAGAAAAAGCTCCGGTTATTGATGGTCAACTAAATGATTCTAGCTGGGATATTGTTGAGTGGGATGGCGATTTTATAGAATGGAGACCTGACGAAAACACACCTCCACATCAGCAAACGAAATTTAAAATAGTATATGATAATAAGAATCTATATATAGCAGTTAAACTACTTGATAAAGAGCCGGATAGTATAGTCAAGCGACTGTCAAGGCGCGATGGTTTTGACGGAGACTGGATAGAAATTAACTTTGATAGCTACCATGATTTACGCACAGCCTTTTCCTTTAATGTTACCGCGGCCGGTGTAAAAGGAGATGAATTTGTTTCTGATAATGGTAATAATTGGGATAGTAGTTGGAATCCGATTTGGTATGCCAAAACAAGTTCTGATAATGAAGGGTGGATTGCTGAGATGAAAATACCTTTCAGTCAATTGCGCTTCGGGAAAGCTAAAGAACAAATTTGGGGATTACAATTAAACAGGCGGATCTTTAGGAAAGAAGAGCGCTCTTTATGGCAACGCGTTCCTCAAGATTCTCCAGGTTGGGTGAGCGAGCTTGGTGAATTGCATGGCCTGATAGACTTAGAACCCCAAAGACAATTAGAAATACAACCATTTACTGTATTACAGTTTGACACTTTCCCAAAAGAAGAAGGTAATCCGTTTAGGGACGGTAACGATTTTAAATTGAATGGCGGATTAGATGCAAAAATTGGGATTACCAACGACCTTACTTTAGACTTAACCATGAACCCAGATTTTGGGCAAGTTGAGGCTGACCCCTCCTCTATATCCTTGGATGGATTTGAGATCTTTTTTGATGAACAACGTCCCTTTTTCGTAGAAAATAATAACATTTTTGACTACCGTGTATCACGTTCTAATGCGGGGAACACTTTTGATTCTGATAATTTATTCTTTTCAAGAAGAATTGGTAGAAGCCCACAAGGTTATCCTGAAACTCTTGACGATGAGTTTGTAGATCAGCCTGCCAATACCACTATTCTAGGCGCGGCAAAATTCAGTGGTAAAACAAAAAGTGGATGGTCTATTGGCATCTTAGAAAGTGTTACCGGTAAAGAATATGCTAAAATTGATAATAACGGAGATCGTAGAAAGGAAATGGTAGAGCCATTTACGAATTATTTTGTTGGAAGATTACAGAAAGATTTTAATGATCACAATACATTTATAGGAGGAATTTTTACGGCTACCAATCGTGATCTTCCAGAACATTTAGAGTTTTTACATAAATCGGCATATACAGGTGGATTAGATTTTAAGCATCAATGGAAAGATAGGGTTTGGTATGTAGGCGGAAATGTTGTTATGAGTCATGTCAAAGGAAGTACTGAAGCTATATTGAATACACAAGAATCTCTAAGACACTTATTTGGGCGCGTAGATGCGACCCATTTAAAGATTGACTCAACTAGAACTTCACTTACTGGAACTGGGGGGAATATCCAGATAGGCAAAGCTGCAAAAGGGCATTGGCGTTTTGAAAGCGGAGCGACTTGGAGGTCTCCGGAATTAGAATTAAATGATCTGGGTTTTCAACGACAGGCGGATGATCTAAGACATTATACCTGGATTGGTTATAGAACTTTAAAACCTAAAGGAATTTATAGATCAGTCGGGATAAATTACAACCACTGGAGTGCCTGGGATTATGAAGGAAATCATAATTTGTTACAATGGAATGTAAATACTTGGATTAATTTCAAGAATAATTGGTTTGGAAACTTAGGTTTTAATTATAGACCAATTAGGCATTCAACTTCAGCACTTCGCGGAGGCCCGAGACTTCGAAGCTCTACGTTTGTAAACTATTGGAATAATATTGGTACAGATAACCGAAAAAAGGTTCGTTTTAGTATCAGCCATAACGGTGGAAAAGCAGTCGACAATTCTTTTAATTTTTTCAATATTCGCCCAAGTATTTCATATCAACCTATAAACTCATTACGAATTTCTCTAACTCCTTCCTATAATATTAATAATGACAAACTACAGTTTGTCGAAAATATTGAAGTAGGCAATGAAACCAAATATATCAATGCCAAAATTGAACAACGAACATTAAGCATGTCTTTAAGGGTAAATTATACTGTCAACCCTAACCTTACCATACAATATTGGGGGCAACCATTTGTATCTAGAGGACGCTATTCAGATTTCAAATCTGTTATTGATGCACAAGCCAATAATTTTGAAGATCGCTTTATTAGATATACAGATACACAAATAACACTAGATAATGAAAATGGAATTTATAATGTCGTTGAAGATAATAACACTACATTCTCATTTGATAAACCAGATTTTTCTTTTGTCCAGTTCCGTTCTAATTTAGTAGTGCGTTGGGAATATGTGCCTGGTTCCGAAATATTTTTAGTTTGGTCTCAAGGTGTTACGGGTGATGGCGATCCGGCTAATGATCTATTTAGAAATCTTGACAATCAAATATTAGGTCAAGAAAAAGATAACACCTTTTTAATAAAAGCCACTTATAGATTTAGAAGATAATTATTTTAAATAATTATCTTAAAATTTAACACTATTCAAGGCGAAATTAACAAAACCTTAAGATTGATTTATATTAACTTGCCTTCGCAAAATGATACGTGAAAACTGAGGCATAATTTAATCATAACCCCACACCTTGAATGAAAAACATTTCTTTCTTCACTTTGCTTTGCTTACTACTTGTTCAAAATATTCATTCTCAGGAAAATCAAAAGACTACTATTCAGAAACGCGTCTATACCACTAAATTTTTAGGTCAAGAAAAGCCACCCATTATTAACGGTAAATTAAATGATGCTGTCTGGAATATTGTCGAATGGGATAGTGATTTTATCGAAAATGAACCCGATGAAAATACCGAACCGTCCTATCAAACAAAATTTAAAATAATTTATGATTCTAAATATTTATATATTGCAATCAAAGCTTTAGATAATGAACCTGATAAGATTGAAAAAAGACTATCCCGTAGAGATGGTTTTGCGGGTGATAGAGTTAATGTTTTAATTGACAGTTACCATGATAAGCGCACAGGCTTTGTTTTTACAACTACTGCCGCAGGAGTTAAAGGAGATGAAATAGCCACTGACAATGGTGACAATATAGATGACAGTTGGAATCCTGTTTGGGATACAAAAGCGAATATTGACAATGAAGGATGGACAACTGAAATGAAAATTCCTTTGAGTCAATTAAGATTCGGAAATGCCAAGGAGCAAATATGGGGATTAAATATTGTCAGGCGTATATTCAGAAAAAATGAATCCTCTGTTTGGCAGCGTATCCCTGTAGATGCAGCAGGTTTTGTTAGCGAAGCAGGAGAACTACATGGACTCATAGGTTTAGTACCTCAAAAACAGTTAGAAATCCAGCCTTTTACCGTATTACAATATGATAAATACCCTAAAGAAGATAATAATCCTTTTAGAGATGGAAGTGATTTTAAATTAAATGGCGGTATAGATGCAAAAATTGGCATTACAAATGACCTTACTTTAGATCTAACAGTAAACCCAGATTTTGGGCAAGTAGAAGCGGATCCTGCAGCCATTTCATTAGACGGGTTTGAAATATTTTTTAGGGAACAGCGTCCGTTCTTTGTAGAAAATAAAAATATTTTTGATTTTCGTTTAGGCGGTAATCGAGATAATTTATTCTTTTCAAGGAGAATTGGTAGAAGTCCACAAGGGTCTATAACTACTGATGATGCAGACTTTACAGATAGGCCTGATAACACTACCATTTTAGGAGCTGCTAAATTCAGTGGTAAAACAAAAAATGGTTGGTCAATTGGAATTTTAGAGAGTGTAACTTCCAGAGAAATAGCAGAAATAGCAGACGATACAAATGCAGATCGAAGACGAGAAGCTGTTGTTGAACCATTCACAAACTATTTTGTTGCAAGAGTTCAGAAAGATTTTAATGAAAAGAATACATTTATTGGAGGAATTTTCACCGCTACAAGTCGAAATTTAGGTGATCAATTTAGTTTTGATTACGATGCTGACCTTGATCAATATATAAATACTCAAACTAATGAAGTTGTTGATCCGTTTAATAGCCAAAATAGAGAGAATAATTTGAACTACCTGCGAAAATCTGCCTATACAGGAGGTTTAGATTTTAATCATCAATGGAAAAACAGAAAATACTACCTTGAAGGAAAACTCATAATGAGCCACGTAGAGGGAAGTGAAGAAGCTATAACCAGCACCCAAGAATCGTTAACACATTTATTTAATCGTGTTGATGCAAGTCATGTTGAGGTTGATGATACAAGAACATCTTTAACAGGTACAAGTGGTAAATTAGAATTTGGTAAATCAAGTGTAGGTCGTTGGCGTTATGGTATAGGAGCTAACTGGCGTTCACCAGAATTAGAATTGAATGATATAGGTTTTCTCCGTCAAGCGGATGAAATACGTCAATACGCCTGGACTAATTTTAGAAGCTTAAAACCTTTTGGAAAGTTTAGAACTATTTCTGCTCGATTTAATATGTTCAGCAGCTATGATTTTGAAGGGAATTATAATAGAATAGAATATAGTTTGAGAAGTTCTACTGATTTTAAAAATAATTGGGGAATAGAAACCGGAATCATACATAAACCAAGGATATATACCAATACCGTGTTACGAGGCGGGCCCCGTTTTCGTTTTTCTAGAGAAAATATAAGTTTCTTCTTTTTCGGAACTGATTCTCGGAAAAAATTTCGTTTAACAGCCGGTTATGTATACTCACAAGCAAAGCAGAATAATTTTTCATTCTTAAAATTTGAAACAAACTTTACCTATCAACCGACAAATTCATTAAGCATTTCTTTTAGCCCGGAATATTCAAAAAATCCTAATAAAACACAATACGTGACAGAAACAAGTTTTAATGAAAATGCAAGATACATTACGGCAGAAATAGACCAACAAACTTTGAGCGCTGCTATTCGTGTTAATTACACTATCAATCCCAATTTAACAATACAGTATTATGGGCAACCTTTTATTTCAAGAGGTACTTATAAAAACTTTAACTTTATTACTAATCCGATAGCTGACGATTTATACGATCGTTTTCAATTATTTAACAATGATCAAATTTCTTTTGATGAGAATAGTGACTCCTATCTTGTTGATGAAGATTTAAATGGAGTTTCTGATTACGAAATTGACAATCCTGATTTTTCTTTTGTACAGTTTCGTTCAAATTTGGTTGTTAGATGGGAATATATACCGGGTTCAGAAATCTTTTTAGTATGGTCACAAGGAAATACAGGATCTCAAGATTCTAAAAATCGTTTACTCAGAAGTTTAGACAATCAGATTTTTGGTGAAAAGGGTGAGAATACTTTTTTAATTAAGGCAACGTATCGTTTTATGCTTTAGCCTTCATGTTAATTTCCAATGTTGTGCAAGTATGTTTAAGATTAAATCTTTATAAGTCCATTCTATTGCACTGGCTGCAATCATTGTCAAACTGTCTTGATCTTTTCTATGTGCCCTTGAAGAACCAGTCATATTAGGTTTCAAGTTTAGATCGAATATTTGATAATTGTTATTAGCATTTTTCCTGCAATCAATTCTAATAGGAGCTTTTGCATCAATTATATTTGCTGCTAATTCACATTTTCGAGATATTTCTATTATTTCATCTGATTCTAGCTCATGATCAGAAACAATTTTACTATTGTTTATAACCGCTACTACACCGTTATAAGGAGCAATATCATCAATATGATTAAATCTTTCAACAGCTGGAAAAGACCAATGGTTATTTTTTCTAACATTTTCTTTTCTAATAACATAATTACCTGGAGGCATAACAGTAATTGTAATTTCTTTACCAGGTAAGAACTCTTCTACCATAATCTTATCACCATATATTTTGGAGGAAATTAGCTTTGAAATTCCATTTTTAAGATCCTTTTCATTATGAACAACCAAAACGCCCTGACTTCCTCTGCCTCTAATTGGTTTTATAACAAGAGGAAAGTTGAAACTATTATTTATATGTTGATCTTGTGATAAAATATAGGAAAATGGAACTGGCAGATGTTTTTCTCTTAAAAGATTATTAGTATAAAATTTATTATCAAAAACCTCAACATGCTGTAGTTTTTGACCAACAATTAAAACCCCTTTATCTATAAATTTTAAAATTGGATGTTTAGTATATAATACGGTATTTAGCCAAAAGAGATTAGCGCCTTTTGCAATAGCTTTTTTTATACCAACTTCAGAATCTGGAAAAACCCAGTCTAAATCCTTCTTTATTCCGGGAGAATCTACAGGAGTAATAATTTGAATATTGTTTTGAAGAATTGCCACAGCAATATCTGCACCACTTTCAGAATAACCACCTTCCTTTAATGGCTTAATTATACCATCGATTTGTGGTGGTAATTTTGATTGATATAGGAGTGCAACTTTTAAATTGTTCATCTTTCTTCCGATTAAGAAATAAAGCGAATCGATTTCTGATTTCACCTCTTACAGTTTTCCTTGAACAAATCCGATCTCTCATTTTTAAAAGCCCCAGTTTTGACGAGATCAAAAGTCTTAGCACTAACTCAGATAGGTGAAACAGAAACCTCCGAGACGTAGTACTTCAAGGATATTTTTTGAAAAAAGTTACCTATAGGTTTATGTCAAAATAACCTAATTTGAATTGGCTTTTTTAGCTCTTTTAGCAGCTTTTTTTTCTTTAGCTGTTCTCAAAGGTTCCTTTTTTACATTCTTCTTAGCATCTTTAGATTTTGCCATGATATTCTAATTTAGTGTTAATTAATAATTTTTTTCTTAGTTTCTTTCGGGTTTAATGATTTTTCTTCCCACATAAATTTATATATTACTTATCATCATCAAAAGCAGAATCCATATGTCTTTTCGCCAGCATTAAATTCTTTTTGTAACGTCCTTGTACAATATCGATCAATACCAAAACAATTATTACAAAATAGAAAGTAGTTTTACTCATTGGCGTTACTACTTTATCAAATAAATGTAAATGTGCCAAATGTCCACCTTCAGTTAAAAGCATAATCCCCACAATTAATAATATGAAGAGCCCTAGTACTTCATACATTCTATTTTTTTGAAGAAAATTTGCTACTTTATCGGCCAATACAATCATTAGAACACCTCCAAGTACAATTGCGATAGTCATTAATATTAATTGTGGTACATATTCCAAATCACTTGTCAACGCCATCGCACTCAAAATAGAATCAAAAGAGAATACAAGGTTCATGATAACAATCCAAAAAATTACCATTTTTTCTGATCGCTGTCTTAACTGATTAATCGCTTCATGCTCTTTAAATAACATCAAATGCCATATTTCTTTAATAGCCGTATAGATAATAAAAACCCCACCTAATAATACAATTACACTATGGATATTAAATTCAAATTCTATAATACTATTGTTATGTAAACTTGCGAATGGTTTTTGAAAATATTGAATTAGTGACATTAAGGCAAATAGTAATACAATACGAAGTATTATGGCAAGTCCAACACCCATTTTACGCACAAAACTTTGTCGTTCTACCGGTGCTTTCTTTGATTCTAAAGAAATATATAATAGGTTGTCAAAACCTAAAACTGCTTGTAATAATACAAGCATAAACAAGGTAAAAAGACTATCAAGTGTTAAAAATTGATCCATAATTTTTTATTGATTTATCTATTTTATTCTTTCATATTTTAAGCTCCAAATACCTCTACCAATGTTAATGAGCCTCCAACCAATTTTCACCAATACCCATATCAACAATTAAAGGCACTTTCAGATTATAAGCATTCTCCATCTCTTGTTTTATAATTGGTTTGATAGTTGCAAGTTCATCTTTATGCACATCAAAAACCAATTCATCATGAACTTGCAAGAGCATTTTAGATTTAAAGTTCTCTTTTTCAAATCTATTGAAAATATTGATCATTGCAACTTTAATGATATCTGCCGCACTACCCTGCAATGGTGCATTTACTGCATTCCGCTCTGCGGCGCCTCGTACAACCGCATTTCTTGAATTGATATCTTTTAGGTAACGTCGCCTTCCCAAAACAGTTTCAACATACCCATTCTCTCTCGCAAAATGAATTTGACTATCAATATAAGCTCTTAATTTTGGATAAGTTTGATAATAAGTATCAATCAATTCCTTTGCTTCAGATCTTGACAACGATGTTTGATTGCTCAAACCGAATGCTGAAACACCATAAATAATTCCAAAATTCACAGCTTTTGCATCACTTCTTTGTTCGCGCGTCACCTCTGTTAAAGGCACATCAAAAACTTTGGCCGCAGTTGAAGCGTGAATATCTTCACCATTTAAAAATGACTGTATCATCACCTCATCACCACTTAATGCGGCTATCAATCGTAATTCTATTTGTGAATAATCAGCAGCAAGTAGTACATAATTTTCATCTCTAGGAATAAAGGCTTTTCGCACTTGTTTACCACGCTCAGTACGAATAGGAATGTTTTGTAAATTAGGATTGTTAGAGCTCAGTCGCCCTGTAGCGGCAACTGCTTGTGCGTAAACAGTATGAATTCTATTTGTTTTAGGATTTATCTCATTAGGTAAAGCATCTAAATAAGTACTTTGCAATTTTTTATACTGACGATACATTAACACATTGGCTATAATTTGATGTTCTTTAGACAAATAAGACAATACATCTTCAGCTGTAGAATATTGACCCGTTTTAGTTTTTTTTGGTTTTTCAACCAATTTTAATTTATCAAAAAGTATGTCACCCAATTGTTTTGGCGAAGCTATATTGAACTCTTCACCTGCCTGACTATAAATTTCTTTTTCTAGTTTTTCAACATCTACAGTTAATTCCTTTGATAGTGAAACTAAAAAATCAGTATTTAAATTAATTCCTTCTATCTCCATAGAAGTTAACACCTTTACTAAAGGTAATTCTACTTCATTAAATAGTTTAGTAAGATTACTCGATGCTAATTCTTTTTCGAAATACTCTTTTAGTTGTAAAGTTATATCAGCATCTTCAACGGCGTATTCTGTTAACTTCGAGAGTTCAACCGATCGCATTGATAATTGATTCTTTCCTTTTTTACCAATCAATTCAGTTATAGAAACAGGCTGATAATTTAAATAGGTTTCAGCTAAAATATCCATATTATGGCGCATATCAGGATTTATTAAATAATGCGCAATCATAGTATCAAAAAGCTTTCCTTTTACATTGATATTATAATTAGAAAGTACCTTAAGATCATATTTTATATTCTGTCCAATTTTTTCAATATTCTCATTTTCAAAAAAAGGCTTGAATTCATCTACAATTTGTTGGGCTTCTTCTTGATTTTCGGGTATTGACAGATAGAACCCTTTCCCTTTTTCCCATGAAAAAGCAATACCAATGAGTTCTACTTCTAACGCTTTTAAACCTGTAGTTTCAGTATCAAAGCATACTGATTTTTGTTGTAATAAATTTTTGAGTAACAAACCCCTTGCAAACTGTGTATTAACATACTGGTAAACATGTGAAGTATTGTCAATGGTATTATAACCGTTTACTTCATCATCCGTTTTTGTATAATCACCTGTTCCTGGTTGTTGAAATAGATCAAATTGAGCATTTGTATTTGCTGTAGCTTTTACAACAGGTTTTTTAATTGTTTTTTGTGCTGAAACACCTTCAGGTTCTTGATGAAATGTTTTTAATAAATTATCAGTTAAACGTCTAAATTCAAGTTCATTAAAAATTTCTTTTATTTTCGGAATATCAGGTGTATTCAATTCAAAATCTTCTTCGTGAAATTCTACTGGAACATCTAGCATTATAGTGGCTAATTTCTTAGATAATAAACCTAATTCAGCATTAGCTTCGACCTTTTCTTTCATTTTACCTTTCAACTCATGTGTATTTGCTAACAGGCCTTCAATGCTACCATAAGCAGCAAGGAATTTTTTCGCTGTTTTATCACCAACTCCAGGTAAACCGGGTATATTATCAATTGCATCACCTTTCATGGCTAAAAAATCAATTACCTGATCTGGGTGATCAATTTCAAATTTAGCTTTAATTTCTTCAACGCCCCAGGTTTCATAACCACCGCCAAACATTGGCCGATACATAAAAATATTTTCACTTACCAATTGTGCAAAATCTTTATCAGGAGTAACCATATAGGTTCTATAACCTTCTTTTTCAGCTTGCTTAGCTAAGGTACCAATAATATCATCTGCTTCATATCCTGGTTTAACAATGATAGGAATATGCATTGCTCTCAATATTTTTTCAATATAAGGTACAGCAATTTTTATTGCTTCGGGAGTCTCGTCACGATTAGCTTTATATTCCGCAAACATTTCTATTCTATCAACACTGCCTCCTTTATCAAAGCAAACTGCTAAATGATCCGGTCTCTCTCGTTTTATTACATCTAATAATGAATTGGTAAATCCCAAAACAGCAGATGTATCTGTACCTTTAGAGTTGATTCTCGGGTTTTTTATAAAAGCATAATAACCGCGAAAAATCAATGCATAAGCATCCAATAAAAAAAGACGTTTTTGTTTCATATTACTCTACAATATATTGGTTTAAAAAATTATGGTGTTACGGTTTATCCTCAATAAGAATGCGGTTTTCCCGTAGAGATGTTTTTGAATTTAATTCTATTTTTATCGACATTAAATATAAAAAATATTTTAGTAGTTGATTTCTAAATACTCCCTATTAGTTGTTTAATTGCTATTTAATAATCAATAAAGTAGGTATGAATCAATATTATTTCATTTTGTTTTATTTCTGCTGTTTAGGTTCAACAAATCTTTTTTCTCAAATTGTTAATGAAGGCTCCATACAAATAAAGCCATTAACTATAGTATATTTCGGGGAAGAATATACAAATAAAACTACAGGAATACACAATAATAACGGTGAATTATACTTAAACAATGATTTTATAAATGATGGTATTACATCGGCCAATTTAGGGACTACTTTTTTTAATAGCTCTACAAATAATATTCAAACAATTTCAGGATTAACTGAGAATGTAAACTTGTTTAATTTAGTTGTTGATAATAGCTTAACGGGTGTAAAAGTAGTTGATAATTTTGGCCTGATCGTTAGTAATGCTGTTAATTTAATAGATGGAGACCTGCGCTTAACAGGTGATGCGCAATTGATTCAAACACACATCGGTACAAATTTAAATAGTGCAGTTTCTGGAAAATTACTTAAAGATCAACAAGGAAATTTTTCTGTGTATGCTTATAATTATTGGTCATCTCCAGTAAATAATAGTGGTGCTTTTTCAATTTCAGGAGGTTTATTTGATGGTACAGACTCTAATTTAAATCCATTCTCACCTCAGCAAATTTTATTCAATTCAGGCTCGCCTTATAATGGAATACCATCTGTAATAGATGGTGGTGGCAATGTAACAATACCCCTAACAATTAACACATACTGGCTATACAAATACTTCACTGATAGTGGTAATGCCGCTAATTGGGTCAAAATTAATGAGAACAGTATAATAAATCCGGGAGAAGGGTATTTAATGAAAGGAACTAATACTGCGAATACAAATCAAAATTATGTTTTTAAAGGTGTTCCTAACGATGGTGCATATCAGTTTCCTATCAGTACGGAAGAATATTTATTAATAGGTAACCCTTACCCTTCTGCAATAGATATAGATGAGTTTATTAAAGATAACATTAGTGTGAGTTCTGGAGGCTATGGGGCTAGTGATGTTATTTATGGAACCTTATATTTTTGGGTTGATGGGGGTACAACCTCGCATAATTCTTCAGATTATTATGGCGGGTACGCCACCAGAAACTTAACAGCTGGAGCACCACCTTCCTCAAATGCTCAATTAGGAACGTCTGAATTCGCTCAAGCTCCCACACAATATATGGGAGTTGCACAAGGCTTTTTTGTAAATGCAATTGGAGATGGCAACGTTATTTTTAAAAATTCACAACGAATTTTTAAAACCGAAAGTTCCGGAGAATCTGTTCACTATAAAAATTCTGATCAAAATATTACTACTGAAAAAAGTTTTTTAAGAATTGGTTATGACGATCCACTAGGTTTTCACCGACAGTTGGTACTAGGGTTTATACCTAATTCCCCAGCAGATATTGGTTTTAATACAGCTTATGATGCTTCAATGTTTGATTATAGAGAAAATGATCTTTTTTTTATAATTGATAATAAAACCGACTTTAGATATATAATACAAGGAGTTGGGACTTTTAATGATGCTATGAAATTGCCATTAGGTCTATCAATTACAGAAGAAGGTATGCATACAGTTGTTTTAGATACCACTGAAAACTTTAACAATATTGTATATATTGAAGATAAACTTCTGGAAACTACACATGATTTAAGTGAATCTCAATTCGAAATAAATTTACCTCCAGGAGAATATTTAGATAGATTCCAACTGGTTTTTCAGTCAAAAAACACACTTGATATTAATCAGTTTGATCTTAAAGAAATAAACGTGTATTACAACGGAAATAATGAAATTATAATTGATAATCACAATAGTTTAAAATTAAATAAAGTTGCAATATTTAATGTTTTAGGGCAAAAAATACTAGAATTAAACAGCAATTTATTAGTACAAGAAGAAATTGCCATTCCGTTCAGGAAAAAAATAGGGGTCTATTTAATAAAAATTGAATCAGATCAAGGGGAAAAAACGTATAAAATTTTAAAAAAATGAAAAAAATATCTTTTAGTATATTATTAATAGTAATATTCTCAACAAATTCTCTATTGGCTCAATTGGGTGTAGGTACCATAACTCCTGATTCAACTTCCATGCTTGATGTAACATCCACATCAAAAGGGCTGTTAGCACCGCGTATGACTAGTATTCAAAAAAATGCTATTGCATCTCCTGCAAACGGGCTTTTAGTGTATGATACTGATTTGGGAAGATTTAATTATTTTAATGGTACTTCATGGATAACTATAGAAGCAAATTCTGGAAGAGATAATTACGTAATAGTTAAATCTTTAGCTGATTTACCTCTACCTGTAGCAAATGTAATTACGTTAACATCAGGTATATTATATGAAATTAACGGTTCTATAAATCTAGGAAATAATAGTATAGATTTAAATGGCTGTAGTTTAATAGGAGGTGATCCAAACAATGACCATTTAATATATACTGGTTCTGATGCACTTTTTTCTGGTTCAAATGGTGGTTTGGTGCAATTTTTAAGTTTGCAAGGTAATACGGGTGCTACAAAACTTTTTAACTTAAATGACACATCATTAACAAAAAATCTTATCATAAGAGACTGTTTCATTTCTAATTTTAGTAGTGTCGGTACCATTGCTGGTTTTGGCTTTACTTTTTTAAGAACATTGAGTTATTTTAACAATAGTAACGGACTTATATTCTCAGGGGCAACTCAGGTTTATTTATATGATATGATTTGGAATGGAACCAATAATGGTACTGGGGTTGCCTTTACAGGAAACTTTAATATTATTTCGATGACAGGAGGCAATTTAATGATTGATGCTGGAGAAATTGGAGTAGATGTAAGTTCAAATCCAACTATTAATAGTAGTGCTTCAATTAGGGGAGTTGTTTTAACCGGAAGTGGAACTAAAATTAGTGGCTATTCCCCTGACATTTATACAGGATACAATTTTTCAAATGAATGGGATGTTAATACCCCAGGATTACAAGTGGAAACAGATAATAATGCTACCGGAGACATTAACCTCAATTCCCCAGTAGGCTCTGGGTTTACTACTACTTTTACCGGAACGGGTTCATCTAGTAGAAAAAAGCTAACTGGTACATCTACATCTAATAACTTATTTAGGTTTACATCATCTGGAGATAATAGAATAGTATATGATGGAATAAGGTCTAAAAATTTTATAATTTCTACATCTATTTCTTTTCAAGGAGATAGTAATAATGCCATATTTATTTTTTATATAGCTAAGGGCAATAATGGAGACACTTCTGCCACAGTAGTTGAGGAAACACGGGTATATAGAGAGGTTGGAAGCAGTAATGATGTTGGTGCTGTCTCAATAGTGGGCTCTGTTGAACTATCTCAAGGAGATTTTATTGAAGTCTGGGCAGAAAGATTTAGCGGAACAGGCAATTTATTAACTGTTTCTTTAAATTTAGTAGCTTATTGATCTATTCTTATTTCAAAAGAATAAAAATCTAAAAGACCACCTGCTGACAAAGCAAACTATCCGTTAAAAAATAAAACAAAAGTCAAATTAGAAAGTTAGAACTCAAAAAACGATAAGAAAATTTTAACATCAGCTAAATTTTGGTGTAATGTCTAAGTAGTATCTTTGACCAATATAAAAACACCTTAGATTAATGTCACCCTGGATTATTTTTGTTATTATCTATATTATAATAGATTTTTACGCCTTTCAGGCAGTAAAAACACTTACCAAAAAATCCTGGATTCACTATTTACATATTATTATATCTATCGCCGTTGTAGGTAATTTTATATATCAATTTATTCAAGTTAGCGAAGGTAGAGTCTTAACCCCTGCAAAGAGTTATGCATTTGGGTTTCTATTAACACTTTTAGCCTTAAAAATAGTTGTTGTTCCAATTTTATTTGGAGAAGATCTTTTTCGGTTTTTTAAAGGAACATATACTAAATTATTTACTTCCAATGATAATTTTCAAATACCATCACGTAGAAAATTTATTAGTCAAATTGCATTGACCCTTGCGGCTATTCCGTTTACCTCTTTACTTTATGGTATGTATAAAGGGAAATATAATTATAAGGTATTAAAATATGCCTTAGAATTTGAAGATCTGCCTGATGCTTTTGACGGATTTCAAATCACTCAAATTTCAGATATACACAGTGGAAGTTTTGATAATGCTGAAAAAATTGAATATGGTGTAGACTTGATAAATCAACAAGAGTCAGATGTAATATTGTTTACGGGAGATCTGGTGAATAATAAAGCTGACGAAATGGATCCATGGATAGATACTTTTAAGAAATTAAAAGCTAGTGATGGTAAATTTTCTATACTAGGGAATCATGATTATGGCGACTATGTAGACTGGGAAAGCGATGCTGCAAAAGTGCAGAATTTTAAAAAATTAGAAAATGTGCACCAACAATTAGGATTTGATCTGCTGCTAAATGAAAATAGAACATTAGAAAAGAACAATGAAAAAATAGCCTTGGTTGGTGTAGAGAATTGGGGCGCAGGCGGATTTAAAAAAGCTGGTGATTTGGAGAGAGCATCAACTGGCATTGGATCTAACGATTTTAAAATTTTAATGAGCCATGATCCTAGTCATTGGGAACATGAAGTAAAGAGTAATAAAACACACTATCATTTAACACTAAGTGGTCACACACATGGTATGCAGTTTGGTATTGAAATTCCTGGTTGGATAAAATGGAGCCCTGTTAAATGGCGCTATAAGTATTGGGCAGGTATTTATGAAGAAGCAGGAAGATTTATAAATGTAAATAGAGGTTTTGGTTTTTTAGCGTATCCGGGGCGGGTTGGAATTTGGCCGGAAATAACTGTTATCACCTTGAAAAAGAGGATGACACCTATCGTTACTTAGTTAAAAATAGTATATTTGTATTGTTATCTATCTAATTAGTAATTATTAATTTAAAATTTAAGTTTGCGCTTATGGCGAAATTTGGCGAATTAATTGGTTCTAGCATCCCAACGCTGATAGATTTTCATGCTGATTGGAATGAAAACAATACTAATCTTCATAGTATATTAAGAGATGTAGCCGCAGCTTTAGGCGATAAAGCTAAAGTTATAAAAATTGATATTGATAAAAATGAAACATTGGCCAATGCGTTACGCATAAAAGGCAACCCTACATTTATTATTTATAAAAATGGCGAAATGAAATGGCGCCAATCTGGTGAGCAAGACGCTAATACTCTAATAAGTCTTGTGGAGCAATACGTTTAAATTATTAGAGACTCTTCTATTTTTCTAAAAGCATATCCTTTTTCATTAAAATATTCCAACACTTTAGGTAATACTATTTGCAATTTGTCATATGCCTTTTCGCTATCATGAAAAACAATAATACTTCCATTATTAGAATTTTCAATAATATTGTTGAGACATTTATTTTCATCTATTTCAACATCAAAATCTGCACTTAAAACTGACCACATAATAATAGTATAATCATTATCCATCAATAATTTCGACTGTGATTTTTTCATTTTCCCATAAGGAGGACGAAATAGAAGTTTTGAGTCCCGATAGTTATGGGGATGAGAGTCGAGGTTTGAACTTTCTGGTTTTAATTTTTGAATTATTTTTTCCGTTTTTAAAACAGAAGCTAAATAGTCTTCCTTACAAGTTTTCCACCCATTTTCGTGATCATAAGTATGGTTACCTGTGGCATGTCCGTCACTAATAATTCTGTTAAAAAGAGTAGGATTTGCTTCGATATTTTTACCAATACAAAAAAAGGTTGCACCGGCATTATATTTTTGTAAAGTATCTAATACCCAATCCGTTATTCTTGGAGTGGGTCCATCATCAAAAGTTAAGTAAATGTTTTTCTGTTTAGATGAAAAGCCCCAAATCTGATGCCGATATAAAACCGGAACTAAAATTGGTGTTTTAACAAAATAAGGTTTCATCTATAAACTTATTTTTCCTCTTGAAAATCTGAAGCCATTAATTTTGACATAACAACTCAAAAGAAATAATCTCATGTACTATCACAAACTGTTGGCAAAAACTTACTTATTCGCCTTCAATACTTTCTAGTATTTTTAAAGCAGCTACAAACCCATTCTTTAGTTTATCTGCAAACTCTTTGTCATGCTCATCGGCTGTAGCAACAACATTATTATACATTAAAAAAGTAGCTTCAATATCGTCAGAATGTTGATATGCATCATAATTATCTAATCCGCCATAATATTCAATACGATCTTGAAAAATATCTATCAATGTATTAGAGATATTTCTAGCCTTTTCTTTTTTGTTTATTTTATAATAATTCTCTGCATAACCCAGCACCATACCATAATGACCATATCTTTTTATAGGCATTTTTTCTATTGACAGATCGAGCATTTCTTCGGCCTTATCATATTGTCCTTCTTTGATGAATTCTTCCGCTAAACGCACCAAGTAATTTCTAAAAGAAATGGCATTTTTTCGAGATTCAACATCAACATATATAGCATCACTATTTGAATTTTTCCAATCCCATTTTTTGACATTATTATACATAGTCTCGGTATTAATTCTGCCTAGCTCAAGTATACTTTTAGACCTGCCTTCTTTGTTTTTACTTGGTGTGTAAATTGGCACAAATTTATAGGCAATACCATCTAACTGCATATAGTCTTTTAACCAAATATATTCTTCGTCGGCATGTGCCCCACCTGTAAAATAAATTGGCCTTTTCCAATCGTTATTGGCCAATATATCAAGCATTAAAATTCTATTTTTTGTCAAGCCTAATCTATCGATTTCAATATCTATAAAAGGTACAATTTTGGCAGAATCTTTTAGTGAGACTATCTTATTCTTCAACACTGCTTCTTTATCAACAAAAATTCTCAATCTATTGGTTGGATAAAATTTTTCTGGAATTCCATCTTCATCTATATCAATTTGAGTTCTCGGATTATCACTAGCAATCCAATTCATAAATGATTTAATATCTATTCTATTTTCAGCTTGTTTTTTCTCGGCCTCGGAAATGAATACACTTGTTGTGTCTCTAAAAGAAGAATCTATCAATGATGTACCTTTTAGTTCTACCGGAATATGATACGCCACATCTAATGACCCTGTTCTATACTGTTTATGTGTTAATTGAGAAGGAATTGGGTCAGCATCATATGTTTTCCTTTTTTGCTGATCAATATACCAATCGGTAGCCAATAAACTGGTATTTATCAATTTGATATCAGTTCTATAATTTTCTACTTCCTGCATGTACCAAAGTGTAAAAGTATCATTATCACCAATAGTAAACATAATAGCATCATCCTGGCAAGAATCTAAATAAGCTTTTG
>Ga0209633_10002107_pt1 | contig 19630 bp, 10 predicted proteins | sample Cruoilmetagenom1_FD_187290 | JGI IMG/M metagenome (GOLD analysis project Ga0209633, IMG submission 187290) | Oil polluted marine microbial communities from Coal Oil Point, Santa Barbara, California, USA - Sample 1 (SPAdes) (version 2) | ecosystem: Environmental > Aquatic > Marine > Oil seeps ... | reverse complement strand
AGATTCAATTACGCGTTTGGCTAGAGCTTATAATACTGTTGCACCAGCTTCGGGTAAAATTTTATCGGGTGGTATTGATGCGAATGCATTACATAAACCAAAACGTTTCTTTGGTGCTGCACGTAAAATTGAAAACGGTGGTTCTTTAACCATTATTGCTACTGCATTAACAGATACTGGTTCTAAAATGGATGAAGTAATCTTTGAAGAATTTAAAGGTACTGGTAATATGGAGTTACAATTAGATAGAAATATTGCTAATCGTAGAATTTACCCAGCGGTTGATTTAGTCAAGTCTAGTACACGTAGAGATGATTTATTACTTGATGAAAAAGCAGTACAACGTATGTGGGTAATGCGTAAATATTTAGCAGATATGAATCCTATAGAAGCAATGGAATTTATTAGCGAAAAGATTAAATTCTCTAAAAACAATGAAGAGTTTTTAATGTCAATGAATGGCTAAAAATTAAAATTTACTAATTCAAATTGTTGAAAGTCAAACACTCATGGTGTTTGGCTTTCTTTTTTGCTCAAAAGCTTGCTTTTAGTTGAAATATACTTATCTTTGCCGTCCATATCGCGGGATAGAGCAGTAGGTAGCTCGTTGGGCTCATAACCCAAAGGTCACTGGTTCGAGTCCAGTTCCCGCTACTAAAAAAAACCTTACTTTTTGTAAGGTTTTTTTATGCAATAAAATTAATTATTTTAGTATTACATTTCTGTCAATATTTTATATCCCCAAGGCTTAAAATTAAATTGTTGATGCTCTTTGAGTATAAGTTTTGAATCATTTATATAATCTGTAAAATCACCTTGAATAGGAATTTTTAATGAAGTAGATTCATTAGAAAAATTACCTATAAATAGCACTGATTTATTTCCTTTTGACCTTTTAATAATAAATATTTTTTCATTATCAATTGGAATGCTTTCATACAATGCAGCATCTTTACCTCCGTTTAAGGCAATGTTCCTAGTTTTAAGTTCGCCTAACTTTTTTAACAATTCAAAATATTCACCTCTAGTTTTTGGTATAGAATCTTTTTCAAAAAACTTTAATCTATGCTTTAAATCATATTCTTGTCCACTATAAATTAATGGCATTCCTGGTAATACATAAGTTAAAGCAGTAAAAATTTCTTTAGAATTTGGCATTCTTTCTTTTAATGTTCCGCTCCAAGAATTTTCATCATGATTGGTAACAAAATTCATATTGATATCGTCTTTTTCAAGTACTGTATCTAGTTTTTGCAAATACGCATCTAAATCTTTAACGGTAGCCTCTCCTTTAGAAATACTATTTAAAATATGATGCCCTTCCCAAGCATATTGCATATCAAATCCGTTTTTTAATAATTCGGGTTGCTCAGCTTCAGCCAACATAAAAATAGGTCTTACTTTTTTCATAATTTTTATTGCCTCATTAAAAAATGCTGGAGGCACTTTATGTGCAACATCCATTCTGAAACCATCTATAGCGGTATTATCCAACCAATATTTCATATCTGAAATCATTTCTTTACGCATATTTTCATTGTCATAATTTAAATCGGCAGTATCTGTCCATCCCCAAGACTTACCTGTATCTGGATTTATAGGGTCAATAATTTCTCCTTTTTCATTCTGCGTATAATAATCAGGATGTGCCGTTATCCAAGGATGATCCCACCCTGTATGATTTGGCACCCAATCAATAATTAAATAGATTCCGTTTTCATGTGCTGTATTTACTAAGTTTTTAAAATCTTCAAGGTTCCCAAATTCAGGATTTATAGCTTTGTAATCTGAAACAGAATAATAGCTTCCTAAGTATTTTTTACGTTCTTCTAAATCTTCAATTTCACTAGTAAAGACATCTCCACTTGCTTTTCTTTTTATTTTAGAAATCGGATTGATAGGCATTACCCATATGATCTTTACACCTAATTCTTTTAAAACTGGAATATCTTTTCGGAACGCTTCAAAGGTGCCTTCTGGCGAATATTGACGGATATTTGCTTCGTATATCACTGCATTTTCTAGCATTGCGTCAGAAACTGGAGCTATTTGCTCAATTTTTGCTTCTACAACTTTTTTCTCCTCTTTTTTCTCTGTTTTACAAGAAATAAATACTAGTATTCCTAATGCGATTAATTTTATTTTTTTCATTTAGTTTCCTTTAGTTATGAATAAATTACTTCGTAAATAATAATTTATTTTAATTCAATAATCATTGAAGCTTTACCTTCAATTTTTAATTTTTTCTCAAGAATGATATCAGTAGCAGAAATAATCTCTTTTCCTGTTTTTGTATCTTTTATGACTTCTGCAAAACGACTCAATTTCAATTCTTGAGCTGCATTATTATTATTTAGTATCACCATAACTCTTTCTGTGTCATTATATCTAAAATAGACATAAACATCATTTTGTGGTAAAAACTGCATGGTCTTACCTATATGAATAACTTCATTGTTCTTACGCCAATTCAACACTTTTTTAGTGAAATTGAAGTATTCATCTTGCAATGCTGTTCTACCTAAGTCAGAAAAAGCATTAAGGGTATCACCTTGCCATCCCCCAGGAAAATCTTTTCTAATATCGCCATCACCATTTTTTTCTTTATTACCTAGCATTCCTATTTCATCACCATAATAAATTTGTGGTATACCTCTACTTGTAAGAATTAGTGTCATTGCCAATTTATACTTATTTATATCATTATTATATATTTCATTAATACGATTGGTATCATGGTTACCTACAAATAATAATATATTATTGATGTCTGGATACAGAAAATCATTTGCAAAATTATCATATACCTTAATCATACCATCAAACCATGAATTATTTTCGTTAAAGACTGATGTAACAGCATCATGTAATGTAAAGTCCATTACACTTGGTAAATTAGAATTATAACTTTGCAAAGCACCTATTTTACTATCTTTTTGCCAATAGGAAATTTGAGCTTGATCATGCATCCAAACTTCTCCAACAATATTGAAATTTGGATATTCATTCATAATTGCTTTCGTCCATTTTGCAATAGCTTCTTTATCATTATAGGAATAGGTGTCCACTCTTAGTCCATCTAAATCTGCGTATTCTATCCACCAAATGGCATTTTGAATGATATAGTTTAACACTAATGGATTGCTTTGATTCATATCTGGCATGGTAGTATCAAACCAACCATTCATACATTCTTTTGCATCAATTTGTGATGCATTGGTATCATATTGGGTTGTCATTCTATAATTACTCCGTTGGAAACCCTTTTCGCCATTTTCCCAATTATGAATCCAATCTTTGGTTGGTAAATCTTGAATCATCCAATGTTTACTTCCCCAATGATTGGTAACATAATCCATAATCAATTTCATATTACGTTTGTGCATTTCATCTGCCAAACGTTTATAATCTTCATTAGTACCATAACGTGGATCTATTTTATAATAATCACTTTGAGCATAGGTATGATAAGAATATGTTGGCTCGTTATCTTCCAGTAAAGGTGTACTCCAAATGGCAGTAGCTCCCAATTCATGAATATAATCTAAATGATCAATAACACCTTGTATATCTCCTCCATGTCGTCCATCAGAATTCGTTCTATTCTCTTTTTCTACCGTATTCTCTGTACTATCATTGTCTGGATTTCCGTTAGCAAAACGGTCTGGCATTAATAAATAAATCACATCACTAGCATCAAATCCTTTCCGTAAAGCTGAATTTTCTTTACGCTGTTTTAATTCATACAGTTGTGAAAATTTCACCTTCCCTCTTTTTAAAAACTGAATATTAAAAGTACGTGCAATTACATTTTTAGTATCAACCGTAATAAAAACATAGTTAGAATTTTCTGTCTTTCTGACATTAATTATTTTGATGTCATCAGAAATTAAAACATCATATTGTGCTATATCTTTTCCATAACACATAATTTGCAATTCTGTATTCTGCATACCACTCCACCAAAAAAGAGGTTCAATTTTTTCTACTTGGGCAGTAACAGTTATACTCATAAATAGAAATATTTGACTTATAAAAAAGAGTCTTTTAATCTGATATTCCATAAAAACTAATCTTTTGAATTATAAAAAAAATCATTATTTAACCTCTATAATACTTATAGCATAACCACCACCTGGTACAGATAGTAGTGACAATTTTGATTTGTGTGTTATCTTTTTGGTTTTAATAGTGTAAGCTTGTGGATTAGTTTTATAATGTGCATCCTTAGCATCAGCATAAATTGTCGCTATGTATTTCTTGCCTTTTTCTAAAAAGTCAAATTTTATGCTTGATTTTCTTGCTTTAATTCCGTTAACATTACCTACAAACCAATTGTTAGTTCCTTTTTCTTTACGAGCTACAGTAATATATTTTCCAGGCTCTGCTTCTAAATAGATACTCCTATCCCAATCTATAGCTACATCTTTTATAAATTGAAAAGCATCTATAAATTGCTCATAATGTTCAGGTAAATCGGCCGCCATTTGTAATGGACTGTACATGGTAACGTATAATGCCAATTGATTGGCTAACGTACTATTGACATGAGAATTATTATTGGGACTGAATTTACTAATGTCCATTTCAAAAATTCCTGGCGTATAATCCATCGGTCCACCAATTAATCTAGTAAAGGGTAATACTGTTACATGGTTTGGTTTAGAACCACCAAATGCTTGATATTCTGTACCACGGGCAGATTCATTTCCAATTAAGTTAGGATAAGTTCTACTGATTCCTGTTGGTCTCACCGCTTCATGAGCATTGACCATAATTTTATAGTCTGCTGCCTTTTCAAGTGCGTATTGGTAATGATTTACAATCCATTGACTGTAATGATTTTCGCCTCTTGGTAGAATATCACCAACGTAACCACTTTTAACCGAATTGTAGCCATTGTCCACCATAAACTGATAAGCTTTATCCATATGGCGTTCATAATTTCGTACTGAACTAGAAGTCTCATGGTGCATCATCATTTTTACTCCTTTGGACTTCGCATAGGTCTGAATTTCTTCAATATTAAAATCAGGATACGGTGTTACAAAATCAAATACATCATCTTTTGAATTACCAAACCAATCTTCCCATCCTTGATTCCAACCTTCAACCAATACTGCATCAAAACCATGTTCTGAAGCAAAATCTATATACCTTTTAACTTTTTTACTATTTGCCGAATGTGTATCATTAGGTTTTACTTTTGTATAATCTGTAACTCCGAGTTCTACCGATGGTAACTCATCTGTATAAGCCCATGAGCCTTTACCTGTAATCATTTCCCACCAAACTCCAACATACTTAATGGGTTTAATCCATGAGGTATCATCAATTTTATTTGGTTCATTAAGATTTAAAGTCATTTTTGAAGCTAAAATTTCACGTGCATCATCACTTACCATAATGGTTCTCCAGGGCGTGTTTGAAGGGGTTTGCAGATATCCTTTATCTCCCGTGGCATCAGGTGTTAACCACGATTCAAAAATCATATTTTCATCATCTAGATTTAAGTGCATACACGAATAATTAATCAATGCTGCCTCATGTAAATTAATGTATAGACCATTATTAGTTTTCATAATTAAAGAAGTCTGTACACCTGTTGGAGAAAATGATTTTTGTGATAGGTTTGCTGTTACGGCATGTTCATAAACCCCTCTTATTTCTGATAATTTAGATTCTGTATAATCGTATTCTTGCGTATCATAATCACCCGGAATCCAAAATGCGGTATGGTCTCCAGTCAATGCAAACTGTGTTTTTTCTTCTTTAATTACAAAATAAACCAAGTTTTTTTGAGTAGGAAACTCGTAACGAAACCCTAAACCTTCATTAAACAAACGGAAACGAATACGCACAATTCTATCTGTATCTTTTTGTGTTAACGTAACCGCTAATTCATTATAATAATTTCGGATTTCTTTTTCTTCACCCCAAACCGGAATCCAAGTTTCGTCAAAAGTAGAAGCTTTTGTTTTTGTAATTTCAAAATCATTCAATAATGATTTTTTATCACCTTTCAATTCAAAGCCTAAATTACTTGGCTTAATAACCAAGTTATTTTTATACGATAGTTGATAAGTAGGCGTACCATCACTATTTAATGAAAACTGCATTAGCATTTCTCCGTTTGGAGATTTCAACTCTTGTGCCTCTAACGAAATGTGAGCTAAAAACAAAACGGCGATACTACATATAAATGACTTCATGTTTATTATTATTTAGTTCGTTGTAACCTTAATATGTTTATCATTAAGAAAAATATCTATTTCATCACCACTCAACAAATCAAAAGTGGTTTCTTTTTGACTTACATTCACTTTAATAATATTATTTCTAAAATTCACTTTAAAGGAGTAACCTTTCCATTGTTTTGGAATTTTTGGAGTAAATGATAACATATTCTCTTTTATACGCATTCCTCCAAAACCTTCAACTATACTCATCCATGTACCTGCCATAGACGTAATGTGCAAGCCTTCTTCTACCTCATGATTATAATCGTCTAAATCTAAACGAGAAGTACGTAAATAGAATTGATAGGCTTGCTCCATCCTACCTAATTTTGCAGCCTGAATACTATGCACACATGGTGATAGTGAACTTTCATGAATCGTAAAAGGTTCATAAAAATCAAAATGACGCTCTAATTCTTTATTGGTAAAATTATCCTCAAAAAAATAAAAACCTTGTAATACGTCTGCTTGTTTTATATATGGCGAACGTAAAATACGATCCCAAGACCATTTTTGATTAATTGGTCTTTGCGACGGATCTAAATCAGCTACAGAAATCAGTTCTTTGTCTAAAAATCCGTCCTGTTGTAAATACACTTGGTTTTCTTCTGAATACGGAAAATACATCTTGTCAGCTACACTAGTCCAATCTTCAATTTCAGCTTGAGAAAGTTGAACTTTATTCAGTATCCGTGTATAATCAGAACTAAAATCACCTTTTAGCCTTTCAATGTTCTCTACAGTATAATTAATACACCATTGAGCCAAATAATTGGTATACCAATTGTTATTTACATTGTTTTCATATTCATTAGGTCCTGTAACTCCCAAAATCATATACTTCTTCTTATCCTTTGAAAAAGTAGCTCTTTGATACCAAAAACGTGCGATACCAATCAACACTTCCAATCCTTTTTCTGGAATATAGCTGTAATCATCGGTAAAACGATGATAATTATAAATAGCAAAAGCAATGGCTCCGTTACGGTGGATTTCTTCAAAAGTAATTTCCCATTCATTATGGCATTCTTCACCATTCATAGTTACCATAGGATAAAGAGCGGCTCCCTTAGAAAAACCTAATTTCTTGGCATTTTCAATCGCTTTTTCTAAATGATGATAACGATATTCTAACAGATTTCTAGCAACTTTTTGATCTTTAGTTGCCATATAAAAAGGAATGCAATAGGCTTCTGTGTCCCAATACGTACTCCCTCCATATTTTTCACCAGTGAATCCTTTTGGACCAATATTTAACAGAGCATCTTTTCCTGAATATGTCTGATTTAATTGAAAAATATTAAATCGAATACCTTGCTGTGCTTTTATATCACCATCAATTGTGATATCAGCACTATTCCAAATTTTTGTCCAAGATTTTTTTTGTTGCTCTAACAAAGTATTAAAACCTAAATTAGTTACCTGACTTAACACGTTTTTTGCAACCGCAACTAATTTTTCTTTATCATGATTTCTATCAACTACATAACCTCCAAACTTATGAATAGATAGTGTTTGGTTTTGTTGTATCACTTTTGAGTAAGCCAAGCTTATTTTAGTTTCAGTTTGAGAAATTTCACTTTGTAAATTAATTTCTTCATCATTCTCAAAGAATTGTGACTGCATAAACGTACACGTATGAAAATCAGTTTTTAGGGTACGAGCTTCAATAAAAGCTTGATTATTTTCAAAATTTACGCTTAGCGTGTCCCAAAATTTATCATCCCAATTCGTATCTTCATTGGTAATACCACTATCTAAATAAGGCGTAAATAGTATCTCAGCATCACTATTTAATGAAGTTACTGAATATTGTATAGCTCCTACCTCATCAAGTTCCAAACTTAAAAACCGTTTCGTTTCAACGGAAATATCTATACCATTTTGAAGTGTTGCTGTAAAACTACGCTCTAGCCAACCTTCTTTCATGTTTAACTCTCTGCGAAAATTTTCAACTTTTTTACAAGTAAATAAATCTAAATGTTCTCCGTTTATACAAACATCAATCCCTATCCAATTAGGAGCGTTTAACACTTTAGCAAAATACTCAGGGTAACCATTTTTCCACCATCCTACACGGGTTTTATCAGGATAATATACGCCACCAATATAGCTTCCTTGAAATGTAGCACCTGTATATTTTTCTTCAAAATTTGCACGTTGTCCCATGGCACCATTACCAATACTGAACAAACTTTCAGAAGATTTAACCCTTTCTATATCAAATCCTTCTTCAATAATTGACCATTCGCTTGATTGAATATAATCTTGATTCATTTTTTTATGCTACTTATTTATTAATTTTTTTATAAAATTAGTGCTTATTTCATTGGTACCTGCAAACACATAATTCGCTTCTTTAAGTACATTTTTATCACCTATCCCAATAGAGAGCATACCTGCTTTATTGGCTGCTTGTACTCCAGCAATAGCATCTTCAAAAACAATACAGTTTTTAGGTGCTTTATCTATTTTTTTTGCAGCAATTAAAAACACTTCAGGATTTGGTTTAGCTTCAGTAACATCATTACCATCAACAATGGCAGAAAACCTATCGAAAAGTCCTACATTCTTTAAAATTAAAGGTGCATTTTTACTAGCCGAACCCAAGGCATATTTTATATTTTGCTTATCTAAAAAATCTAATACGTTTAAAATTCCTGGCAAAATTTCATCAGCCGTCATAGTATGTACCTCAGCTAAATACTCCTTATTTTTTTCAATCATTAAAGCTGATTTCTTATCTTCAGTTAAACTTATTTTACCAATATCTAATAATATTTCTAATGATTTTACTCGACTTACTCCTTTAAGTAATTCATTTTGTTTTTCTGTAAAATCGAAACCCAATTCATTAGCTAAGTTCTTCCATGCTAGAAAATGGTATTTCGCAGTATCTACAATTACTCCGTCAAGGTCAAATATAAATCCTATTGTATTCATTTAATTTCTTTTTTTTAAGGTATTTCAAAATATAAGCACAAAATTGTATAACCAATTTAATGAAAATAGATTTTAGTTATTTAAAACCTGAAATTTGTTTTTTATAAAAAATGACAATCATAAACCAATAGAAATATTAGCTTATATACAGTGTGAAGTGTAAAATAATAAGTTTAAAACTTTCGTTTCAAGTGTCAAAGATAAAAAAAATATTTAAAATCTGAGTTCTACATAAGATTTGTTTACAATTTAAATAAATTTTTCTTAATTTTTCCAATTACACCTTTCACCTCTTCTTTACATTTTGCATATCAAATATCTAGGTCTAACTCAGGTCAAATATCTATATTTTGAGTTGATTTTCTAATTCTTAAATCTGTTGAAATCACTTTACGTTGAAAACTACCTTCGTTCAAGTTCTTTTGCTGAATTCTATCTAATAACAACTCCGCTGCTTGTTCTCCCATCATAAAACCATGCTGTGCAACTGTTGATAAAGATGGTGTTGAAAACTCAGAGATCAAACCATCAGTAAAACCAATAAATGCTATATCTTCAGGTATTCTTAATTCTTTTTCTTTAGTTACTTTCATAGCTATTGCTGCATAAATTTCATTGACAGCTAAAATAGCATCTGGCAAATCTTGCGTATTCAAAAAATCTTCAATTTGCTTATAAATATCAAATTTTTCATTCAATTTAACAATTAGACTTTGATCAATGCTTCTTCCATCCTCAATTAATGCTTTTTTATAACCTAATGTTCTTAAAGCTCCAACATTTACAAAATCTGGAGTGGTTAAAATAGCTATACGTTTACAACCAATTTCTATTAAGTGTTTTGTAGCCTTATATGCTCCTCCTGTATCATCTACAATTACCTTATCACAATGTATTTCATCAGAAACACGATCAAACAATACTAAAGGGATATTATAATCTTCTAAGTCTTTAAAATGATCAAAATTTCCTAATTCTAAAGTTTCTTTGGCTATAGAAACCAACAAACCGTCCACACTTCCATTAGCCAACATTTTCATATTTAGTTTTTCTTTTTCAAAAGATTCATTTGAAAGACAAATCATCACATTATAGTCTCTTCCATTGGCAAATTTTTCTACGCCACTAATAATTTCAGAAAAAAAATGATGAACGATTTCAGGAATAACAACACCTATAATCATTGTTTTATTATTCCTTAACTTTAAGGCTAAACTATTGGGTCTGTAATGATAAAAATCAGCAAAAGCTTTAATTCTCTTTCTTAATTCTTCACTAATCTCATTACTATCATTCAATGCTTTTGAAACAGTTGATATAGACACACTTAACTCTTTCGCAATATCTTTTAATGTTATTTTAGTTTTCATCTTAAATAATTATAATCGCAAAAAAAGGTATTTTAATTAAGAATGTTCTTTTTTTTGCATAAGAATACCTCTAAAATACAAAAGTTTTCAACACGAAACCGTTTTCGTAAGGTGTTTATGACTTATATCATGTTATACATAATCATTTATAACATACATTTGGCAATGTGAAATGTAAAGTTTGTTAAGTTTTAACTCAAGATTAACTAAACTCAAATTAAATTTATGAGAAATTTTAAAAATACTTTTTTAAGTATACTATTACTTTTTCCTGTGATTGCCTTTGCCCAACTCACAATAAAAGGAAAAATTATTGACAAAGCCACTCAAACCGAATTACCCGGTGTTAATATTGTTGTAAAAGGAACAACTAACGGCGTAACAACTGATTTTGATGGCTTATACACAATTAATAAGGTAAATACTGGCGATGTGCTGGTGTTTTCATTTATTGGATTTGACAATGTAGAAGTTACAGTAACTTCTGATACTGATATAAATGTTGAACTCGCAGAGTCAGCAGAAAGTTTAGAGGAAGTTGTGGTTATTGGATATGGTAGTGTTAGAAAAGAGGATCTGACTGGGTCTGTAGATGTTATTTCATCTAAAGACTTTAATCAAGGTGCTGTTATATCTCCAGAACAATTATTACAGGGTAAAACTGCGGGTGTAAGAATTACAAGTGCCGGTGGACAACCAGATGCTGCTCCAAACATAAGAATCAGGGGAGGGTCTTCATTAAATGGCAATAATTCTCCTCTTATTGTTATTGACGGTATTCCTCTGGATAATGGTGGAATATCAGGAGTTAAAAACCCTTTAAGTTTGATAAATCCAAATGATATTGAAAGTTTTAGTGTATTAAAAGATGCCTCAGCAACAGCAATTTATGGATCGAGAGCATCTAATGGTGTACTTATTATTACTACCAAAAAAGGAACCTCAGGTGAAGCGAAATTTAATTTTTCTGCAAGGGTTTCTATTAGTGATATTACTGATCAAATTGAGGTTATGGATAGTGATACCTATGTGAGGTTTATTCAAGAATTTTTTCCTGATGACATTGATCTATTAGGTGTTCCGACAGGTTCAGTAATTACTAGTCAAACCGTATCTCAAACTATTAGTACGCCTCAAGGGAATAGAGATATTTATAATACTGATTGGCAAAATGAAATTTATAGAGCTGCTGTTACTACAGACTATAATTTTAGTGCTAGAGCTAACTTGTTCAAAAAAATTCCTTTTAGAGCTTCAGTTGGTTACAATAACACAGAAGGTGTTGTTCAAACGAGTGATTATGAAAGAGTAACAGCTTCTTTGAGATTAACACCTAAATTTTTAGATGATCATTTAAAAATTGATTTTAATGCCAAAGGCACATTTGTTGAAAAAAACGAAGTAGATGAAGGTGGTGCACTAGGAAGTGCCGTATCTATGGATCCTACAAAACCAGTATTTGATGATAACTCAATTTTTGGTGGATTCTATAATCAAGTACTCGCACCCGACAACTCGTTAAACCCTAATGCTAAAGTTGGAGCAAATAATCCATTAGGGTTATTAGAACAAAGAAATCGCCCTCAAACAGTAAATAGAATACTAGCCAATATGGAGTTGGATTATAAATTTCATTTTTTACCGGAACTAAGAGCGGTTACAAATATCGGATTAGAAGCATCTCGTGCAAAAACTGAAGAAAAGTTTGGAAATAATGCCATTGCCACCTATATATTAGACCCTTCTGCATCAGCTGGAACATATATTTTTAATCCAGGAGTAGGTTTTAGAGAGCGACAACATATTACGAATACCACGTGGGAATCTTATTTGGTCTATCGTAAAGAATATGATAATGGCTTTCTAAATTCATTTGATGTACAAGGCGGTTATTCTTATCAAAATTTTAAAAATGATGGCAATAAAGACGAATTTAAAAATGATACAGACACAGGAGTAAGGGTTGTTAATTTTGACCCTTTGAATCCTAATAATAGATTTTTTAGTTTGTTAAATCTTCAATCGTTTTTTGGTAGAGCTAATGTCAATTTGAGTAATAAATATTTACTGACATTTTCTTTTAGAGCAGATGGATCTTCATTCTTTACAGAAGAAAACCGTTGGGGATACTTTCCTGCCGCTGCTTTAGCTTGGAAACTTAAAGAAGAATCCTTCTTAAAAGATGTCAATTTTGTTAATGATTTTAAAGTACGTGTGGGATGGGGTGAGACCGGACAACAAGATATTTCTGGGAATGGTATAGGTTTTTTCCCTTCAATTCCATTATTCGAGATAGGCTCTCCGAACAGTCAATTTATAGAAGGGGTTAATTTATATAATGCAAAAGAATTTAACCCTGATTTAACTTGGGAAAAAACAACAACCTATAATTTAGGGGTTGATTTTGATTTTTTTAAGAATAACTTTATTTCAGGATCGTTTGATATCTATAAAAGAGAAACTACAGATTTATTGGTATTAACTAATGTTCCTCCAGGTCAAGCTTTAAGTGATCTTTTAATTCAAAATTTTGGAGAAACAGAAAGTGAAGGGTTTGATTTAAATTTAAATTTAAACCTAATACAGAATGAAGACATTAACTTATCTTTGAATGGTAATCTGTCGTATAATTTCACTGAAGTTACTAATTTAAAAGGTGCAGATCAGATTACTGTTACTGATGATGGTACTAGATTACCAATAGGCACCGGAAATTTTATTTTCAGACATGCCGTTGGTGAAGAAGCGGGATCTGCGTGGGTTTTCAAGCAGGTGTACGGTGTAAATGGGAAACCAGTATGGGGCTCTTTTGTAGACCGTAACGGAGATGGTAATATTACAGATGACGATCGTTATTTTAAAGCAATACGACCAAATTGGATCTTTGGCTTTGGTTTTACTATAAATTATAAAAACTGGGACTTAAATTCAAGTTTTAGAGGGCAATTAGATGGACAAATTTATAATGCAAAACGTCTTACTACTGGTGTAATTGATAATGTTGTGTCTCAAGATGGAAATTCTTTAAACAATACATTGAATTTCTTTTCGGGTGTAGCAGATATTGAAGTTGTTGACGTAGTAGACCCGATTCAATTTTCTGATTATTTCATAGAAAATGCTTCTTTTTTAAGGGTTGAAAATATTGTTTTAGGGCATACATTAAAAGATGTATTTAAGGGTACCACTCTTAAAATATATGGTGCTGTAAATAATCCTTTTATTATAACAAATTATTCGGGGCAAGATCCAGAAAGTTTTAACGGTATAGATAATGATTTTTATCCACGCCCTACAACGTATAATTTAGGTATTAATATTGATTTTTAAAAAAATATAATGATGAAAAAAAACATTTTAAAAATAGTATTTAGTTTGATATTATTGTTTTCAGTAAGCTGTACTGATGATTTAAATACTGAACCAAAAGTAGAGTTGACATTAGAACAGTTACTGGCTCAAGATCCAAATGCTGTCGAAGGCATCTTATCTAGATTGTATGGTTCTTTTGCTTTATCGGGTCCTGACGGACCAGAAAGTTCCGATATTAGTGATGATGCAGGTGAATCTCCTTTTTTAAGAGGGATAGTTAATCTTCAAGATTTTACGGCTGATGCTATGAAGAATCGTTGGGGTGATAATGGTCTTGACCAATTAACTACAACTTCTGACTGGACTGCCAATAATAAATTTTTCAGATATATGTATAATCGTATTTTCTTTACCATCCCTCAATGTAATAACTTAATAGCAATACTTGAAAATGTGGAAGTTGAAAATAAGGAAGTAATCATATCTGAAGTTCGTTTTATAAGAGCTTTAGCCTATTATTATTTAATTGATGTTTTTGGTAAAGGCGTATTGGCAACTGAAGATAATTTTGGAGAAACAGCTCCACTTCCGGAAGCATCACGTCAAGAGTTATTTTATTATACAGAAGCAGAGTTACTAGCCATTGAGCCATTATTACTGACTTCTAATACGTATGGGAGAGCGACTAGAGCTGCTGCTCAAATGCTATTATCAAAATTGTATATAAATGCTGAAGTATATACTGGAACAGCAAGGTACAGTGATGCATTGACGTTCGCTGATCGTGTAATAACTGATGGAGGTTTTACACTTGCTACAGATTTTGCAAGCCTGTTTTCTGCTGATAATGAAAATTCTACTGAAATTATCTACCCTTTAATCGCAGATGCTGATATTAGTCAAAGTTTTGGTAATACTACATATATTGTTAATGGAAGCTTAAATACAGAGACAATGCCAATTGCTAATTTTGGAGCTACTGAAGGATGGGGAGGTCATAGGTCTAGTAAAGCATGGTATGGTTTATTTGGTGATCTAGGAACTTCTACTGATGCCAGAGCAAGTTTATTTTGGACAGAAGGACATAATTTTGAAATGGCAGATTATAAAGAATGGACAGATGGTTATCCTTCTACAAAGTTTAGAAATACGAATTTTTCTGGAGGAGTGCTTACAACAAAATTTTCTAGTACAGATTTTCCTTTATTCAGATTAGCAGATGCGTATTTAATGTATGCTGAATGTGCTGTAAGAGGTGCTACAGGCTCTAATATGGACTTGGCTTTGCAATATGTAAATAATGTAAGAACTCGTTCAAATGCTAGTGTGGCTTTACAATCTGATTTAACCTTACAATTTATTATAGATGAACGTGCAAGAGAATTAAACTTAGAAGGTCATAGACGTTCAGATTTAATTAGATTTGGAATGTTTACAGGTAGTACATACATATGGCCTTGGAAAGGTGGTGTTGTTAATGGTACTTCTATTCCAGACTCTTTTAAACTATTCCCAATTCCGTCAAGTGCCTTACAAGCAAACCCTAATTTAACACAGAACCCAGGATTTTAAAAATAATATAATACTTTATAACAATGAAAAATATAAAAATTTTAATCGTTTTATTTTTAGCTTTAATTAGCTTCAATTCATGTAAAGATGAAGATGAGTTTTTCTTTATTGCTAGTGAAGCTAAAGACTTAGCTTTTAACACAACATTTTTAGATGAATATTTACTGAATCCAACAGTTACAAGTAATATAGCCGAGCGTTTCACTTGGAATGATGCAGACTTTGATGTACCTACTGAAGTAACTTATAAATTACAATACTCACTATCGCCAGACTTTAGTGTATTTGATGAAGATTTAAATACTCTAGGATCAACAAATGACAATGAATTACCTGTTACTATTGGACAAATGTTAACCATAGCGGAAGAAACTGGATTAGATAATGATCCTAGTACTGATGATAAACCAAATACAGGTGAATTATTCTTCAGATTAAAGGCCGTTATTGGTTTGGATGGTTTAGAATCTTTTTCACCAATTCAATCACTTACAGTTGTTTTACCAGAAATAGTTACTGGTAGTGGAATAGAGTTATCACTTTGGGGCATTGTAGGTTCTGGCTATAATAATTGGGGAGCATATGCTGATTCTCCTTTCTATACAACAGCTGAAGCAAATGTTTTTGTTGCTTACGCCACATTATATGATGGTGAAATTAAATTTAGAAAAGACAATAAATGGGATGAAGACTTCGGTGATACAGGTGCTGATGGTATTTTAGACGCTGGAGGTGATAATATTGTAGTATCTGCAGGAACTTATAAAGTTATGATTAACTTGAATGATAATACATATACTATTGAAGAGTTTTCTTGGGGAATAGTTGGTTCTGGTTATAATGATTGGGGTGCAACTCCAGATGCAAAATTTTACTATGATTACACTACTGACACTTTTAAAGTCGGAGTAAAACTTATTGATGGTGAAATTAAAATTAGAAAAAATAATGCATGGGATGAAGATTTTGGTGATAGTGGAGCAGATGGCACTTTAGATGCTGGTGGTGATAATATTGCTGTTACGGAAGGTCATTATGCAGTAACTATAGATTTCAATAGTAATACATATACACTAGAAGCTGGTAATCTGTATGGTGTAGTTGGCTCTGGGTATAATGATTGGGGTGCAACACCAGATTTTACTTTTACAGAAGTAAATCCAGGTATTTGGGTTGCTGAAATTGTACCTTTAATTGATGGTGAAATTAAGTTCCGTATTAATGATGCTTGGGATTCAGATTTTGGAGATACAGGGGCTGATGGCACGTTAGATGCTGGTGGAGATAACATTGCTGTTACTGCTGGAAATTATAGAATATATTTAAATATTAATGATGGAATTTATTCAATAAATTAATCATTTTTAAAAAATAAAAAAGGCTGTTTGTAATATTATAAAACAGCCTTTTCAATTCAAATAAATACTTTATTATGAAAAAACTTCTACTTCTTACTTTTTTATTAATAAATAGTTTAGCTTTTACTCAACAACAAAATGTAACCTTTACAGTTGTTCCTTCTACATTTGAAGAAACGGATCAAATAACCATAACTGTTTCTAATTTGAATCCTGTTACTGCTTGGGGTGTTTCAGACATTTATCTATGGGCATGGTCTTTAGATACTAACGGACTAAACTCAATGGATTCTCCAACAAATGGTTCGTGGGATAATTCTAATGAAGCACAAAAATTGACAGATAATGGTGATGACACCTATTCCATAACAATAACCCCAACAGCTTTTTATAATAGAACAGGCATTGGTAGCATTGGTTTTTTAGTAAAAGCAAAAGATGGAAGTGGCGATAAAAAATCACAAGATAATTTAGTAACCGTTGGATCAACAACTATAACAATTCCAACAGTAACCGAAGCTCCAGTTCCCTCTGGAATGAAAGACGGATTCAACATAAATTCTACAGACAACACTAAGGTTACCCTAGTATTATATGCTCCGAATAAAGATTTCGTAAATGTAATAGGTGATTTTAATAATTGGCAAAGAGATGATACAAATTACCTATTAAATAAAGACAGTGCAAAAGATAGGTTTTGGTTCGAGTTAACGGGATTAACACCACAAACCAATCATATGTATCAATATTTGGTTGATGGTGTACTTAGAATTGCTGACCCCTACTCTACTACAATTTTAGATGAATCTAATGATGGATTTATCAATACTACCACTTATCCAAATTTACCTACTTATCCTACAGGGTTAACAAATCATGCGGTAACTTTATTAAGAACTGGCGATCCTGATTTTAATTGGCAAACCACAAATTTTCAGCCCCCAGCAAAAACTGATTTGGTTATTTATGAGTTGTTAATTAGAGATTTTGATGCTCTACACAGTTTTGATGCTGTAAAAGCACGTTTAGATTATTTGCAAGATTTAGGTATAAATGCTATTGAATTTATGCCTTTAAATGAATTTGATGGTAATGAATCTTGGGGATATAATCCTTCATTTCATATGGCATTAGATAAATATTATGGTACACCAACAGCATTTAAACAATTAATAGATGAATGCCATAGTAGAGGTATGGCAGTTATTGTAGATGTTGTTTATAATCATGCATCAGGTCAACATCCTTTTTATAGAATGTGGAATTCTAGTAATGGTGGTTATGGCGGACAAGCAAGTGCAGATAATCCATTTTTTAATCCAACTGCTACACATGCTTATAGTGTATTTAATGATTTCAACCACAGTCAACAAAACACTAAAGATTATGTAAAAAGAACAACTCAATATTGGATTGATGAATACAAAGTTGATGGTTTTAGGTGGGATCTCACTAAAGGATTCACTCAAAATTGTACTGCTGATGATGAAAATTGTACAGGTTCATTTCAAGCAGATAGAGTTGCTGTATTAAAAGAGTATGCAGATTACCAATGGGCAATAGATCCAGATTTTTATATCATCTTTGAACATTTAGGAGGTAATACTGAAGAGACAGAGTGGGTGAATTATCGTTTAGGTGAAGGCAAAGGTATAATGATGTGGGGCAATCACAATTTTAATTATAATGAAGCCACAATGGGTTATCATGATGGTGGTAAGTCCGATTTTTCATGGATTTCCTATAAAAATAGAAGCTGGACAGTTCCTGCAAATGTAAGCTATATGGAAAGTCATGATGAAGAACGATTAATGTATAAAAACTTGCAATTTGGCAATTCTAGTGGTAGTTATGATGTAACCAACCTTCCAACTGCTTTAGACAGACAAGAACTTGCGGGAGCATTTTATTTTACCATACCTGGGCCAAAAATGATCTGGCAATTTGGCGAATTAGGATATGACTTTTCTATTGACGAAAATGGTAGAGTTGGTAATAAGCCCATCAAATGGAATTACTTTACTGAACCAAATAGAAAAGCATTATATGACACTTGGGCTAAATTGATAAAACTAAAAATACAAGAAAATATTTTTAGAACTGCAAATTTTGAGATGAATGTTGCCAATATAAATGGTCTAAAAACAATTCATTTGACTGATGATACTACAAATCCAGATTTAAAACACATTACAATTATTGGGAATTTTGGAGTTACAACACAAAATATAAACCCTGAATTTCAAGAAATTGGTACTTGGTATGATTTACTCAATAACAACACAAGTATAACTGTTAGTAATGCTAATGCAATGATAAGTTTACAACCTGGTGAATTTAGAGTTTATGGAAGTAATCAAGTTACCTTAGCTGTTGTTGATTTTAACCTTTCAGATTTGACCACTCTCTATCCTAATCCTATAAAAGATGAATTCAAAATTAATACTACTGCCAATAAAGTTATTATTTATGATATTTCAGGAAGAATAATTAAACAATTCAAAGGAAATTTTGGAGAAAATCAAACTTTCAATATCTCTGAATTAAATCCCGCAGTGTATTTGGTGAGGATAAATTCTAACTTAGGATCGTTGTCCAAAAAATTAATAAAGAACTAGTTTTACATTTTCAAATAAAAATCTTTTAACAAATTTTGATATGCGTTGGTATATTGATGTCGTTCATGCTCAATAATTAAGTTTTCAATTGGGCTTATTGGTCAAAAATAGTTGGTAAAACTCTTTGAGTTTCTTATAAATAAAGGTCTAGATTAAAGTTTATTGAAATTAGTTTCAATAAACTTTATTTGTTTTATGAAAACACGAAAAAAAAGCGA
>Ga0209633_10002106_pt1 | contig 19647 bp, 15 predicted proteins | sample Cruoilmetagenom1_FD_187290 | JGI IMG/M metagenome (GOLD analysis project Ga0209633, IMG submission 187290) | Oil polluted marine microbial communities from Coal Oil Point, Santa Barbara, California, USA - Sample 1 (SPAdes) (version 2) | ecosystem: Environmental > Aquatic > Marine > Oil seeps ... | reverse complement strand
GCTGGAATTAGAACAATGGCAGGAACTGTTTTAAAAAATGATAAAACAGAAGAAATTGTTTACACACCACCACAAGAAAAAGGTGAAATTTTAGACTTACTGAGTAATTTTTTGGATCATTATAATAAAACTCAAGATAATTTTCCACCATTAATAAATTTGGCTATTTTACATTATCAGTTTGAAAGTATTCATCCATTCTATGACGGAAATGGAAGAACAGGTAGAATACTAAACATTTTATATCTGATAATAAACGAATTACTTGACATTCCAATATTATATCTAAGCTCATATATCAATGAAAACAAATCAGAATATTACCGATTACTAAATACAGTTAACAAAACTGATGAATGGGAAGAATATATTATATATATTTTAAAAGCAATAGAAATAACATCAAATAGGACAATTAACAAGATCAATTCAATTAAAAATTTACTTTCTGAAACAATTATTATTGCACAAAAAGAAGAACCAAAAATATACAGAAAAGAACTCGTTGAGTTACTATTTGAACAACCCTATTCTAAAATTGAATTTGTAGTTAAAAAATTAAATGTGGAAAGGAAGGCGGCGTCAAGATATTTAAAGAAAATGGAAAATATCGGAATTATAACATCTGAAAAAATAGGTAGAGAAAGTATTTACATTAATAAAAAACTAATTGAAATATTAAGAAAGCACTAAATACAACAAATATAGTTCACGACTACTGAGTATTTAACCCGAAGTTGAATATACTAGAGTTGTGGAAATTTACCTGTTGTATCAATACCCAAGAATATGATAAAGATGAATTAAAGTTAAGCAGTATCGTTACTATGTTTCAAGAATTAAAAGTAGAATTAAAGTCGATTAAATAATAGTTAGAAATCATGAATGAACATATACAACAAAAAAGTTGGTTTAGTAGAAACTGGTTATGGGTAGTTCCTACAGGAGGTTGTTTACTAATAATTATATTATTTGTCTTTGGAATTGGTGCTACCATTTTTGGAGTTTCAAAAATATTTACCGGCTCTGCTCCTTATGAATATGCCGTTGAACTGGCTTCAAAAGACGTAAGGGTTATTGAATTACTTGGCGATCCTGTAGAAACAGCAGGAATCATGCAAGGTAACATTTCAACAACGAATGATAGCGGTGAGGTAAATATCAAAATTCCTTTAAAAGGACCAAAAGGAAAAGGTTCTGTAACTATTAAAGGTGATAAAGTTGAGGGAGAATGGTTTTATGAAGAGCTTTATGTTATAATAAAAGAAACCAATGAAAAGATCAATTTATTGGATAAAACCTTAGAAGGAATTTAAATCAGATTAATAGGTATTCTACTTCAAAATCTAATTGATTTAACTAACCTCCCCGAGCACACTTATGGCGTGCCCACCCCTCCTTAAAAAAAGGAGGGGAGTTTTACGCACGAATTTAAAATATGAATAAAGAATATAATTTGTAGTCAGGTATCTAGCTCCTTCCCTTTTTAAGGGAAGGTGGTCATGCGAAAGGCATGAACGGAAGGGTAAAACTTCTAAACTCAAATTTTATTATATATCTATTTGAATTCTAAACATGTACTAAAAAAATTAAGGATTCAAATTGGTATTATAAACTTTTCACTACACTACAAGTCCAAATATTTTAACCTCAATTATGTATTAGAGTCAATACGCTAACCTTCATTTATCTGTCTTTTCTAGTAAGAGTTTCAAATGCACAAAACATATAGCTAAAGTTACTCCCAAGTAGGCGAAAAATAGTAACCACATTACAGAAGTTGAAAGCCATTGAGATAGTATTTTAGGGAAAACGAGAAGAGCTTCAGAAAAGAGTACCATACTCCCATAAAACACCCAAAGTAACGGACTCACCTTTCGTGTAAAAGTCATCCAAATAAAAGGAATATACATTCCTAAAAATAAAAGGTGTAACCAAGCAATCAGCATAAATCTACTCTCTATAACTAAATCTGCAATACTCGGAATACTACCAGCAATATTGATCACTCCAACAAAAAGAATTATGTAATAAATGTATGTATACTGCTTTTGTAAGTCTGTAAAAGCATTTTTAAAATTCAACAATACTACTAAAAGCAATAAAGAACCTAGTCCACCTAAAATCTGGATTAACCAATGATCAAAGTTATAATCTAAAGAATGTGCGAATAATAATACTAAACTAGTTACTATAAGAACAATATGTTTGTTAGTGATAAGCACTTTGGCATTTTGAAATAAAACTGCCAACATCCACACAAAAAAAACACCAAAATATTGAAAATGTAAATAAAAGAAGATTGCCTGTTGATACCAAGGTGATTCTTGCATTTCTAGAATCATTAATGGGCCTAACATGTAAGGACCAAGAGAACCTATAAAATGAAATATAATTCCGAGCTTAACCAGTTGATGTGCCGCCTTATTTTCGGTAAGCCGTTTCCATAATCTGATGAGTAATATATAACTTATCCATAAATGTAATGTTGAAAATAAAATGGAATAGAATGCATAACCTTGTAAGATAAATGCCACTAGCATAACAGCAACACATACTTGTAAGGCTATATAATAATAAGAAGAAACTTTATCAAAACCTTTAGTAAAATTAGTCCATACTAAAATTAGCAATGCATTAAACAAAAACCCAAGTAAGAGTACATGCGAATGCGAATGCAATACATTTTTAAAAGGGAATCCGGAAATTGAACCTGTATAAGCATACCGCAGTAGAAGTCCTATTATGGCACCTAATACACCAAACAATAATGGGTATTTCCAAAGTTTTTTGGGAGAAATAACAACTAGGCTTGTTTTCATTTAAATACCAAATTAAATCAAATAAAAAACGTCAAGCAATTGCTTGACGTTTATATTATTTATGCTTGACCTGTTGGTCCGAAATTCATCGGAATCGGAGGTTGTTCATAATCTTTAATCTCACCGTGAGCCTTTTCAAATCTACTCACATTTTCAGCCAGCGCTTTCATAAAACGTTTAGCATGTTGAGGAGTTAAAATAATTCTAGATTTGACTTTAGCCTTTGGTGTACCAGGCATAACATTTACAAAATCAACAACAAATTCAGAAACCGAATGATTTATAATAGCCAAATTGGCATAAGTACCATCAGCTACACTTTCGTCTAACTCAATATTTAATTGGTTTTGTTTTGTTTTTTCTTCTGCCATAATTATACTAGTTAGCTTCTATTTCATCAGCTGATCCTACAATCATCTTATCATAAAAACGCATTCCAGTACCTGCCGGTATTCTCTTACCAACAATCACATTTTCTTTCAATCCTTCTAAGGTATCAACTTTACCACTAATAGCAGCTTCATTTAATACTTTAGTTGTTTCTTGGAACGATGCAGCAGAAATAAATGATTTAGTCTGTAATGACGCTCTTGTAATACCTTGTAAAATAGGTTCTGCAGTTGCAGGTACAGCATCTCTAGCTTCAACTAAATTTTTATCGGCTCTTCTTAAAATAGAATTTTCATCTCTTAATTTACGAGCAGATACCATTTGACCAGCTTTTAAATTTTCAGAGTCACCTTCATTCTCAACAACTTTCATTCCGTAAATACCATCATTTAACTCAATAAAGTCATTTTTATGTATTAATTGATTCTCTAAGAAAGTAGTATCTCCAGAGTCAATAATTTTAACTTTACGCATCATTTGACGTACAACAACTTCGAAATGTTTATCATTAATTTTCACACCTTGAAGTCTATATACTTCTTGAATTTCATTTACCAAATACATTTGAACAGCAGAAGGTCCTTTAATATTTAAAATATCAGAAGGTGTTACAGCTCCATCAGATAAAGGCATACCTGCTTTGATAAAATCATTTTCTTGAACTAAGATTTGATTAGAAAGTTTTACTAAATATTTTCTAATTTCACCTGATTTAGATTCTACAATTATCTCACGGTTACCACGTTTGATTTTTCCAAAAGAAACAACACCATCAATTGCTGATACAACAGCAGGGTTGGATGGATTACGAGCCTCAAACAATTCAGTAACTCTTGGTAAACCTCCAGTAATATCACCTGCTTTACCAGATTTTCTAGGAATCTTTACCAATACTTTACCTGCCTCAATTTTTTCTCCTTCTTCTACAATTAAGTGCGCTCCAACTGGTAAACTATATGAACGTAAAATTTCTCCTTTAGCACCTTCAATAAGTAAAGTAGGTACGATTTTCTTGTTCTTAGAATCAGTAATAACCATCTCTTGGAAACCGGTTTGTTCATCGATTTCAACCTGATAATTAATTCCTTGTTCTATATCTTCAAATACAATTTTTCCTTTAAATTCTGAAACAATTACACCATTGTAAGGATCCCATTGACAAATAACATCACCTTTCTTAATTGTTCCTTTATCCTTAATTAAAAGATGAGAACCATAAGGTAAATTGTTCGTACTTAATGTAATACCTGTTTTCTTGTCAATGATTTTAATTTCTGAAGTTCTAGAAATAACAATATTCACTTTTTCACCATCATTATCAACACCTTCAACGGTATTCAATTCTTCAATTTCAATTTTACCGTCAAACTTTGCAATTAACTTATTATCTTCAGAAATGTTTCCTGCAATACCACCAACGTGGAATGTACGCAATGTCAACTGTGTACCTGGTTCTCCAATAGACTGTGCAGCAATTACACCAACAGCTTCTCCAATTTGAACCATTTTATTAGTTGACAAACTATGTCCGTAACAATTCGCACAAATACCTCTTTTAGATTCACATGTTAAAGCAGAACGAACTTCAACACTTTCTATAGGTGAATCTTCAATCTTAGCAACAATATCTGTATCAATTACCTCACCAACTTTCACTATAATTTCATCTGTCAATGGGTGATGAACATCATTTAATGAAACTCTTCCTAAAATTCTTTCTCCTAAAGTTTCAACAATTTCATCATTTTTCTTTAACGGAAGAATATCCAATCCTCTTAACGTACCACAATCTTCTTCATTGATAATTACATCTTGAGATACATCAACCAGACGACGTGTTAAATAACCCGCATCGGCTGTTTTCAAAGCCGTATCAGCAAGACCTTTACGTGCACCGTGAGTAGAAATAAAGTATTCTAAAATTGATAATCCTTCCTTAAAGTTAGATAGAATAGGGTTTTCAATAATTTCACCACCACCAGCAGTAGATTTTTTAGGCTTAGCCATCAAACCACGCATACCAGTTAACTGACGAATTTGTTCTTTAGAACCCCTCGCACCAGAATCAAGCATCATAAACACAGAGTTAAATCCTTGTTGATCTTCTCTAAGACGCTTCATCGATAATTCTGTTAATCTATTATTGGTAGATCCCCAAATATCAATTACTTGATTATATCGTTCTTTATTAGTCAACATACCCATGTTATAGCTAGAAGTAATAGTATCTACTTGCTCATTGGCTGCTGCTATCATATTAGTTTTTTCTTTAGGTATAATAATATCCCCTAAACTAAAAGATAATCCTCCTTTAAAGGCAAACTGATATCCCATGCCTTTAATCTCGTCTAAGAATTCACCTGTTGTTGGCACATCTGTAACTTTTAATATGTTACCAATAATATCTCGTAAAGATTTTTTATTTAAAACCTCGTTAATATACCCTGCAGCTTCGGGTACAACTTCATTAAATAATACTCTACCTACAGTAGTTTCAATGATTTGATTTACTAACTCTCCTTCTTCATTAAAATCTTTTGTTCTTACCTTAATACTAGCATTCAAATTCACTTTTTTCTCATTAAACGCAATAGTTACCTCTTCAGGCGAGTAAAAAGTAATTCCTTCACCTTGAACCTTATAATCTTTAGTAGATTTACGTTCCTTGGTCATATAGTATAACCCAAGTACCATATCTTGAGATGGTACTGTAATTGGAGAACCATTTGCCGGATTCAAAATACTATGAGAAGCTAGCATCAATAATTGAGCTTCTAGAATAGCTTCTGGTCCTAATGGTAAATGCACTGCCATTTGATCTCCATCAAAATCGGCATTAAAAGCAGTACACACTAATGGGTGCAATTGTATAGCTTTACCTTCAATTAATTTAGGTTGAAAAGCTTGAATACCTAAACGGTGCAATGTTGGAGCACGATTCAATAATACAGGATGCCCTTTCAATACATTTTCTAAAATATCCCAAACTACCGGTTCTCTTTTATCTATAATCTTTTTAGCAGATTTTACTGTCTTTACAATACCTCTTTCTATTAGTTTTCTAATAATAAAAGGTTTATATAATTCAGCTGCCATATCTTTTGGCAATCCACATTCAAATAATTTTAATTCAGGTCCAACAACAATTACTGAACGTGCAGAATAATCAACACGTTTACCCAATAAATTTTGACGGAAACGACCTTGTTTACCTTTTAACGAATCAGATAATGATTTTAAAGGTCTGTTAGACTCTGTTTTTACTGCAGAAGATTTACGTGTGTTATCAAATAGTGAATCTACAGATTCTTGCAACATACGTTTTTCATTTCGTAAAATAACTTCTGGAGCCTTGATCTCAACTAATCTTTTTAAACGATTGTTACGGATAATTACCCTACGATATAAATCATTTAAATCTGAAGTCGCAAATCTACCTCCATCAAGTGGTACCAAAGGACGTAATTCTGGTGGAATTACCGGAACTACCTTCATGATCATCCACTCTGGTTTGTTTTCTCTATTCTTATTAGCATCTCTTAAAGCTTCAACAACGTTTAAGCGTTTTAACGCTTCCATTTTACGTTGCTTAGAAGTTTCAGTATTTGCCTTATGTCTTAATTCATATGATAATTCGTCTAAATCAATTCTCGCTAACAATTCAATTAAACATTCCGCCCCCATCTTGGCAATGAACTTATTTGGGTCAGAATCGTCTAAATACTGATTTTCTTGAGGAAGAGATTCTAACACATCTAAGTATTCTTCTTCTGTTAAGAAATCCATTTTTTGCAATGGTTCTCCTTCAATATTTTTCGCATCTGCTGGTTGAATTACTACATAACGTTCGTAGTAAATAATCATATCCAATTTCTTCGATGGCAAACCTAAAAGGTATCCCATCTTATTTGGTAATGATCTAAAATACCAAATATGTGCTACAGGTACTACTAAATTAATATGACCTACTCTATCTCTTCGTACTTTCTTCTCAGTAACTTCTACTCCACAACGGTCACAGATAATCCCTTTATAACGTATTCTTTTGTACTTACCACAAGCACATTCAAAATCTTTAATAGGGCCAAAAATACGCTCACAAAACAATCCATCTCTTTCAGGTTTATGTGTACGGTAATTTATGGTTTCTGGTTTTAAAACTTCACCTCTAGACTTTTCTAGAATTGATTCTGGCGAAGCCAAACCAATTGAAATTTTACTAAATTTTTTTACAGTGTATTTTTCTCTTTGTTTTGCCATGATGTCTTTATGCAATCAATTAAAATGTAAAAATGTATTGTAAAAGCTGTAAAGGAAAACCTTTACAGCTTACTTTATTATTCTTCTAATCTAACGTCTAAGCCAAGTCCTTTTAACTCGTGCATTAATACGTTAAACGATTCTGGTAACCCCGGTTCTGGCATTGGTTCGCCTTTCACGATAGATTCATACGTTTTTGCTCTACCCAATACGTCATCAGATTTAACAGTTAAGATTTCTCTTAATGTACTTGATGCACCATATGCTTCAAGTGCCCAAACTTCCATTTCACCAAAACGTTGACCACCAAATTGTGCTTTACCACCTAATGGTTGTTGTGTAATTAATGAATAAGGACCAATAGAACGAGCATGCATTTTATCTTCAATCATATGACCTAGTTTAATCATATAAATTACACCCACAGTTGCAGGCTGATCAAAACGCTCTCCACTACCACCATCATATAAATAAGTATGTCCGAATTCTGGTACACCAGCTTTATTAGTCAGTTCAGTTATTTGATCAATTGTAGCACCATCAAAAATTGGAGTAGCATATTTTTCGTCTAAATTTTGACCAGCCCAACCTAATACGGTTTCATAAATCTGACCAATATTCATACGCGATGGTACACCTAACGGGTTCAATACAATATCAACAGGAGTTCCGTCTTCTAAGAAAGGCATGTCTTCCTGACGTACAATACGTGCAACAATACCCTTATTACCGTGACGACCTGCCATTTTATCACCAACTTTTAGTTTACGTTTTTTAGCAACATAAACTTTTGCAAGTTTTACAATACCTGCTGGTAATTCATCCCCAACAGAGATCGTAAACTTCTCTCTACGTAATGAACCTTGTAAGTCATTAACTTTAATTTTATAGTTATGAATTAATTGATTCACTAATTTGTTAATTTTCTTATCGGTTGTCCACATTCCTTTTGTTAAATGCTCAAAATCAGTGATAGCATTTAACATTTTTAAGGTGAATTTTTTTCCTTTAGGGAAAATTACTTCACTTAAATCATTGAGTACACCTTGAGATGTTTTACCATTAATTAAAGTAAATAACTTTTCAATTAACCTTCCTCTTAATTCATCAAATTTTACAGTAAAATCGGCCTCAAGTCTAGCGATATCTTCTTTATCTTGACTTCTTTTAGCTTTATCTTTAACTGATCGTTGGAATAGTTTCTTATCAATTACAACTCCTTTTAGAGAAGGCGAAGCTTTTAATGATGCATCTTTAACATCTCCTGCATTATCACCAAAAATCGCTCTTAGTAATTTTTCTTCCGGAGTAGGATCTGATTCTCCTTTCGGTGTAATTTTACCAATTAAGATATCTCCTGGTTTAATTTCTGCACCAATACGAATCATTCCGTTTTCATCAAGATCTTTCGTTGCTTCTTCACTAACATTCGGAATGTCATTCGTCAATTCTTCAGCTCCTAACTTCGTATCTCTAACATCTAATGAATACTCATCAATATGAATAGAAGTAAATACATCTTCTCTCACAACTCTTTCAGAAATTACAATTGCATCCTCAAAGTTATACCCTTTCCAAGGCATAAAGGCTACCTTCATATTTCTACCAAGTGCTAGCTCTCCTTTTTCAGTTGCATATCCCTCACAAAGCACTTGTCCTTTCGTAACTTTATCACCTTTTTTAACAATAGGGTGTAAGTTAATAGAAGTACCTTGATTTGTTTTTCTAAACTTAATTAAGTTATATGTTTTAGAATCTACATCAAAACTCACTAACTTTTCTTCATCAGTCCTTAGATAAGTAATTGTAATTTTATCAGAATCTACATAATCAATAACTCCATCTCCTTCTGCATTGATTAAAATTCTTGAATCGGTTGCTACTCTACGTTCTAACCCGGTACCTACAATTGGAGATTCTGGTCTCATTAACGGTACAGCCTGACGCATCATGTTAGATCCCATCAAAGCTCTATTCGCATCATCATGTTCTAAGAACGGAATTAATGATGCAGATATAGAAGAAATTTGATTAGGAGATACATCCATATAGTTAACTTCTTGTGGCGAAACTAATGGGAAATCACCTTCTTCACGAGCTACTACTTTCTCTAATACGATATTTCCTTCACTATCTAACTCTAGATTAGATTGAGCAATTTTCTTTTCTTCTTCCTCTTCTGCACTTAAATAAGTTGGTTCTTTAGTTGTATCAACTTTACCTTCGACCACTTCGCGATAAGGAGTTTCAATAAAACCTAAATTATTCACTTTAGCATAAACAGCTAATGAAGAAATCAATCCAATATTCGGACCCTCAGGAGTTTCAATCGGACATAAACGACCGTAATGTGTAAAGTGAACATCACGAACTTCAAAACCAGCTCTTTCACGTGATAAACCTCCAGGTCCTAGTGCTGATAATCTTCTTTTGTGTGTTATTTCAGCTAATGGATTGGTTTGATCCATGAATTGAGATAACTGATTGGTTCCAAAAAATGAGTTGATTACTGAAGATAATGTCTTAGCATTGATCAAATCTATAGGCGTAAACACTTCATTATCACGCACATTCATACGTTCACGAATGGTACGAGCCATACGAGAAAGTCCTACACCAAACTGACTAGCTAATTGTTCACCTACAGTTCGCACACGACGGTTTGATAAGTGATCAATATCATCAACTTCAGCTTTAGAATTTACTAATTTTATCAAATTCTTGATAATAGTAATAATATCTATTTTTGTTAAAACTTTTTCGCTAATATCGATATCAAGTTCTAACTTTTTATTCATTCTATAACGTCCAACTTCTCCAAGATTATAACGTTGTTCAGAAAAGAATAATTTATGAATAATACCTTTTGCAGTTTCATAATCTGGCGGTTCAGCATTACGTAACTGACGGTAAATATGTTCAACGGCCTCTTTTTCAGAGTTCGTTGGATCTTTTTGTAGTGTATTATGAATAATAGCATAATCACCTAATTGATGGTCTTCTTTGTGCAATAAGATAGTCTTAGCTTCTGCTTCAAGAATTTCTTCAATATTTTCTTTATCAAGGATCGTATCTCTATCTAAAACAATTTCATTACGCTCAATAGATACAACTTCACCAGTATCTTCATCAACAAAATCTTCATGCCATGTCTTTAAAACTCTTGCAGCAAGTTTACGCCCTTGTACTTTTTTAAGTCCACTTTTAGAAACTCTAACCTCATCTGCAAGGTCAAATATTTCAAGAATATCTTTATCACGTTCAAATCCGATAGCACGGAAAAGTGTAGTTACGGGTAATTTTTTCTTTCTATCAATATAAGCATACATTACTTGATTGATATCCGTAGCAAATTCTATCCAAGAACCTTTAAAAGGAATAACTCTTGCAGAATATAACTTCGTACCATTTGCATGGAATGATTGTCCGAAAAACACACCCGGTGAACGGTGTAATTGAGATACTACAACTCTTTCAGCACCATTGATAACAAAAGTACCACTGTGAGTCATATAAGGAATTGTACCTAAATAAACATCTTGCACGATAGTTTCAAAATCTTCATGCTCAGGATCTGTACAATATAATTTTAATCTAGCTTTTAAAGGCACACTATGTGTTAACCCTCTTTCTATACATTCTTGAATAGAATACCTTGGTGGATCAACAAAATAATCTATAAACTCTAATACAAACTGATTTCTAGTATCTGTAATTGGGAAATTATCAGAGAATGTTTTGTATAATCCTTCATCTCCTCTTTCGTCAGCTTTTGTTTCTAATTGAAAGAAATCTTGAAACGATTTTACTTGAATATCTAAAAAATCAGGATAATCAGTAATTAATTTGGCTGATGAGAAGTTTACTCTTTTGGTACTTTTTAGTGTTGACAATGGAGAAAATTTTTAATTAAAAACCTAATAAATTTAATAAGAACTAGTATATACACAAAATGGTTTAAGTCAATTTGAACTTATCATTCAAACGACTTAAACCTTGTATTGTTTATGTCCCGATGCTTCGGGATAGAGCTTATTTAAGCTCAACCTCAGCGCCAGCTTCTTCTAAAGATGTTTTAAGACCTTCAGCTTCGTCTTTTGACACTCCTTCTTTAATTGGAGAAGGTGCACTATCAACTAAACCTTTAGCGTCTTTAAGACCTAAACCAGTTAATTCTTTAACTAATTTTACAACTGCTAATTTAGAAGCACCTGCAGCTTTAAGAATTACATCAAATTCAGATTGTTCTTCTCCTGCAGCATCACCTCCACCAGCAGCTGGTCCAGCTACAGCTACAGCTGCAGCAGCAGGTTCGATACCATATTCATTTTTTAAAATATCTGCCAATTCATTAACTTCTTTTACCGATAAGTTAACTAGTTGTTCTGCGAAATCTTTTAATTCTGCCATTTTAATTTGTTTTAATTTTTTATTATTAGTTTTTATGTGTGTACTATTATTTTTCTGATAATGTTTTCAGAATTCCTGATAACTTACTACCACCTGATTGTAACGCTGAAATAACATTTTTAGCTGGTGATTGTAATAAGCCGATAATTTCTCCGATAAGTTCTTCTTTAGACTTAATATTTACAAGAGTATCTAATTGGTCATCACCAACATAAACTGACTCTTCAATATAAGCTCCTTTTAATAAAGGCTTATCAGATTTTTTACGAAATTCTTTAATTACTTTAGCTGGAGCATTACCTATTTCAGAAATCATTAAAGAAGTATTCCCTTTTAATGTTTCTGGTAAATCTCCAAAATCTTTATCAGATTTTTCCATTGCTTTTGAAAGCAATGTATTTTTAACAACTGCCAATTTTACGTTTGCCTTGAAACAGGCTCTACGTAATTTTGATGTATTTGACGCATCTAATCCTGATATATCTGCAAGATATATAGTAGTATTATCAGTTAATTGGCCTGTTAAATCGTCTATTACTTGCGCTTTTTGTTCTCTAGTCATAATTTTATAAACTTTTAACTACCAACTGATTTAGCATCTATTTCTACACTCGGACTCATCGTACTAGACATGTAGATACTTTTTATGTATGTACCTTTTGCTGTTGTAGGTTTTAATTTAATGATTGTTTGTAACAATTCATTAGCATTACCTGCAATTTTATCAGCATCAAAAGACGATTTTCCAATAGCAGCATGTATGATTCCTGTTTTATCAACTTTAAAATCAATTTTACCACCTTTTACATCTTTAACAGCTTTTGCAACATCCATAGTTACCGTACCTGTTTTAGGGTTTGGCATTAAACCACGAGGTCCTAAAATTCTACCTAGAGGTCCTAACTTACCCATAACACTTGGCATTGTCACTATAACATCAACGTCTGTCCATCCTCCTTTTATTTTTTGAAGGTATTCGTCTAACCCAACATAATCAGCACCTGCTTCTTTAGCATCTGCTTCTTTATCTGGAGTTACCAATGCTAAAACTTTAACATCTTTACCGGTTCCATGTGGTAATGTTACAACCCCACGAACCATTTGATTTGCTTTTCTAGGATCTACTCCTAAACGAACAGCAAGATCGATAGATGCATCAAACTTTACATTAGTTATTTCTTTTACTAAAGCCGAAGCGTCATTTAAAGCATAGGCTTTACTCGCCTCTACTTTAGCTGTTGCTTCTTTTTGCTTTTTAGATAATTTTGCCATTTTACTATAAAATTATAAAGTTTAAGCAGGAGCGTTTCCTTTTACTTTTAATCCCATTGAACGTGCAGTTCCTGCGATCATTTTCATTGCTGATTCGACTTTAAATGCATTTAAATCAACCATTTTATCTTCAGCAATAGTTCTAATTTGATCCCAAGTTACTGAAGCCACTTTTTTACGGTTAGGTTCACCAGAACCTTTTTTAACCTTAGCAGCTTCTAATAATTGTACTGCGGCTGGTGGAGTTTTAACAACAAAATCAAATGATTTGTCTTTATATACTGTGATTGCCACTGGTAATACTTTACCAGGTTTATCTTGAGTTCTAGCATTAAATTGCTTACAGAACTCCATTATATTTACTCCGGCAGCACCCAAAGCTGGTCCAACAGGTGGTGAAGGGTTTGCTGCTCCTCCACGAACTTGTAATTTTACAACCTTACTAACTTCTTTTGCCATTTTTTAAACTTTAATTTAGACAACACACATATGGAAGCATGTGCATGATCTTAAATATGTAACACTTATTAAACTTTTTCAACTTGCATATAGCTCAATTCTAATGGCGTTTTTCTACCAAAGATCTTCACCATAACTTCAAGCTTACGTTTTTCTTCATTTATTTTCTCAATGGTTCCATCAAAACCATTAAAAGGCCCGTCAACAACTTTAACCGTTTCACCTAATATAAAAGGTATGACAACATTTTCATTCTGAACAGCTAATTCATCAACTTTACCTAGCATTCTATTCACTTCAGATTTTCTTAACGGAACAGGGTCACCACCTTTAACTTCACCTAAAAATCCAATAACACCAGTAACTGATTTTATAACATGTGGTAATTCTCCAGTTAAATTGGCTTGTACCATTATATAACCAGGAAAATAAACCTTTTCTTTATTAATTTTTTTTCCGTTACGGATTTGGATAACCTTTTCTGTTGGCACTAATACTTGATCAACATAATCAGAAAGGCCCAAACGAGCAATCTCATTTTCAATATAAGCCTTCACTTTATTTTCTTGACCACCAATAGCTCTAACGACATACCATTTTTTTACAGATTCAGCCATATTTTCTAATTAAAATAATTTAAAATATTCTCCCAAACCTAATTGAAAAACTCTGTCAACCAAAAAAACTGACAGTGCAAAAAGCACTGTGAAAACGGCTACCACTACTGTAGACTTTTGCGCTTCTGGAAGCGGCATCCAAGTAACTTTGTCGTTTAGTTCTTTAAAAGACTCTTTAATATATGTAACAACACTCATTGTACTTTGTTTTTGTATGTTTCGACCTATCTCAGCACAAACTTTTAGAGAAGCTACTTGACTATTCATTGTCAGGAATTCCAAATACTCCTAGAACTCGTCTCTTATCTTTCTACTTGCACGGGTGGAGAGGCTCGAACTCCCGACACCCGGTTTTGGAGACCGGTGCTCTACCAACTGAGCTACACCCGTATAGAATATAAGGTGCTTCTAAAATTAAGAAGCACCTGATATTCATTATAGTTTTATTAGAATACTAACTTATAGTATCTCAGTCACCTGACCTGCACCAACAGTTCTACCACCTTCACGGATAGCAAAACGTAAACCAACATTCATTGCAATTGGTTGATGTAAATCAACTGTTATAGTTAAGTTATCACCTGGCATAACCATCTCTACTCCACTAGGTAAATTAATAGTACCTGTAACATCTGTTGTTCTTACATAGAACTGAGGACGATAATTGTTATGGAATGGAGTATGACGTCCACCTTCTTCTTTTTTAAGGATATAAACCTCAGCTTTAAATTTATCATGAGGAGTTACAGAACCTGGTTTACAAATTACCATACCTCTTTTGATCTGATCTTTATCAATACCTCTTAATAAGATACCAACGTTATCACCAGCTTCACCTCTATCTAATATTTTACGGAACATTTCAACTCCAGTAACAGTAGAAGTTAATTTTTCAGCCCCCATACCAATAATATCAACAGAATCTCCAGTATTTGCAACACCAGTTTCAATACGACCAGTAGCAACAGTACCACGACCAGTAATAGAGAACACATCTTCAATTGGCATTAAGAAATCTTTTTCAACATCACGCTTTGGCAATTCAATCCAAGTATCTACAGCTTCCATCAATTCCATAATTGAATCTTCCCATTTAGCTTCACCATTCAACCCACCAAGAGCAGAACCAGCAATTACAGGAGTATTGTCACCATCATATTCATAGAAATCTAATAATTCTCTAATTTCCATTTCAACTAATTCTAACAATTCTTCATCATCAACCATATCTACTTTATTCATAAATACAACCATTCTAGGAATACCAACCTGACGACCTAAAAGGATATGCTCACGAGTTTGTGGCATTGGTCCATCAGTAGCAGCAACCACTAAAATTGCACCATCCATTTGGGCTGCACCAGTAACCATGTTCTTCACATAATCGGCGTGACCAGGACAATCAACGTGCGCGTAGTGACGATTTGCTGTTTGATATTCAACGTGAGATGTATTAATTGTAATACCTCTTTCTTTTTCTTCAGGAGCATTATCAATTTGATCAAAATCTTTCACTTCAGAAAGACCTTTCTTTGCTAATACAGTTGTAATAGCAGCAGTTAAAGTTGTTTTTCCGTGATCTACGTGACCAATTGTACCAATGTTTAAATGTGGTTTGGAGCGGTCAAAATGTTCTTTTGCCATGATTATTAAATTTATTTATTCTTAGTTATATATTAATGTAAAATTCTTTCTAATTCTATTGTCACCAAATTGTTTCTCCGTTAATGGCTAAAAAATCCATTTATTTGAGCCAATGACGGGAATTGAACCCGTGACCTCTTCCTTACCAAGGAAACGCTCTACCCCTGAGCTACACCGGCGTTTTACTGTGTTTAACACAGACTTTTTTGCTCGGTAAGAGCTTCTCAATTTTCAATTTTAAAATATCATTATAATGATGATAGAATAAAACCGCTGTCTTTTCAAAAACTTTGAGCGAGAGACCGGGTTCACCTCGACTTCGCTCGGCACAAGCTTCTCACCCTTTAATTTTAGAGTATCATTATACTGTTATGATAAAATAAAATCTCAGTCTTTTCAAAAACTTTGAGCGAGAGACCGGGTTCGAACCGGCGACATTCAGCTTGGAAGGCTGACGCTCTACCAACTGAGCTACTCTCGCATTCTTTTTTTAATCCAATTCATAAATTTGCAGGATTACTTACCCCGTTCTAAATCCCTTATCTGTTATCCCGATAAAAGGATTATCTCACTTCGTTCAATGATCCTGTTCGGGTAACCCCGAACATATAATTTTAATTATGTGCCCTTACAAAAGCTAGCTTTTGACATCCACTTAATTAAAATTATAAGTGGGGAGAGCAGGATTCGAACCTGCGAAGGTTTCCCAACAGAGTTACAGTCTGTCCTCGTTGGCCGCTTGAGTATCTCCCCTCAATGCAAATTTTATTCAAAGAACTTAGCCGATAAATGAATTTTCACCCAATAAAAATACTTTAAAAGTATTTCTAATTACCTGCTTTTAGAGCCGATGGAGGGACTCGAACCCACGACCTGCTGATTACAAATCAGCTGCTCTAGCCAGCTGAGCTACATCGGCTTTTTTCTTGCTTTTTGACATAAAAAAACAAACCGCTATTTTTAACGGTTTGCAAATGTATAAAGTTTTATTTTTTCTACAAAACTTTTATGTTTATTTTTTATATAAAATTACAATTGATGGGCACGTTGCTTTTCTTTCTTTTTACGAAGTTGCCTTTTTAAAGCTTGTACTGCCACATCAACTCCTTCTTCAAAAGATTTACATTGTTTTTTTACCATAAATTCATCTCCCGGAATATTCAATTTAATATCAACTATCTTATTTTCCTTTTCACTTGTACTTTGTACCTTTAAGTATACATCAGCTTCAATTATTTTATCATAAAATTTATCTAGACTGTCAACTTTACTATTTACAAATTCAACTAAATCTTTATCGATATTAAAATTTACCGATTGAACATTAACTTTCATACACATTAAATTTTTGCGCTCCTAGGGTGAGCCTGGTTATACACTTTTTTTAATTCATTCAAACTGCTATGGGTATATATTTGCGTTGAAGCTAAGCTTGAATGACCGAGTAATTCTTTAACAGAATTCAAATCAGCGCCTTCATTAAGTAAATGAGTTGCAAACGAATGACGTATTACATGCGGACTCTTTTTAACCTTTGATGAGACACTACTAAAATAATCATTAATTATTCTATAAACAAGATTTGGGTAAATTTTATTGCCTTTTTTTGTCAGAAATAAGTTTTCATTATCAGACTCTAATTCTCTATACTTATCTAAATACTTTATTAACGTTTGCTGTACGGAATTTAATAATGGGATATATCTTTCCTTATTTCTTTTACCTAAAACTTTCAAGGTTGAATTTGAAAAATTTATAGCACTTGTTTTTATTTCAATTAATTCTGCTCTTCGCATTCCTGTTGAATATAATAATTCAACTATCAATTTATTACGTACCGATTCAAAATCATCATCAATATCTAAATTATCAATAACTTCATTAATTTCTTTTTTTGAAAAAGGAATTTGTACTTTTTTAGAAACTTTTAATGCCTGATGCCTTAATAAAGGTGACTCGTTTAATTGTTTCGTTTTTACTAAAAATTTATAGAATGTTTTTAAGCTACTTATTTTTCTATTGACTGATCTATTTGAAATATTTTTGTTTACCATCTCAACAATCCAAGAACGAATTTGAGAATAATTAACCTCAACTAAGTGTTGATTTTCAAAAGTGGTATTACAAAAGGCCTGAAAAGAATTTAAATCGTCTTGATATGCCCTAATTGTATTTGGTGAATATTTTTTTTCAAACGAAAGATATTCTATAAAACTTTGTATAGGCATAAAAAAAACCGTTAGAAACAAACTTACAAAATGTATTTCTGTTTTACTAACGGTTTAACTTATTTATGAAATTTTAACTTTTTTAGACTAAGCCCGCTCAACAAAACTCGTGATTTTTAAGAGAGAAACTCTAAACTATTAAAATCTTTATTGATTAACCTTGCTCTTCTTGAGTTCTTAATCTTTGCACATATTGTGCTTTTTGAGTTTGAACACGATTTGTTACCGAAGGTTTTGTAAAATGTTTTCGATTTCGCAATTGCTTCATCGTTTTAGTTCTATCAAACTTTCTCTTAAAGCGTTTTAGCGCTCTATCAATATTCTCACCATCCTTTACTGGTATTATCAACATAGTATTGCACCTCCTTTCATAGTATTCCTTTTAAATTTGGGCTGCAAATATACAAAGAAATATAAGACAACTACTATAATACCAAATTGATTTCGAAATGATCTAAAACTATCATATTAGACAAGATAGAATTAATACTATTAACAAGGTATTTTCAGTACTTCTTTTTAGAAAAAAATCAAACAAATACATTTACTTTAATAAATAATGTAATTTGCTGTCATGAAAAAAGTGTTGAAATTATTAATGTATCTATCCTTAGGTAGTATCCTAAGTATTGTAGTTTTCTTTTTTTGGGCTTCTTCACCTAATCATACTTTAGAAGCGTATTCAAAAATAATAACTAATGATTATCCTCAAAATACAGATACTGACTCTATCTATAGTATTATTACCTATAACATAGGATACTTGAGTGGCATGACTAACAATAGAGCAATTGCTAAACCTAAAGAGCTTTTCGATAACAATCTTGAAAAAGTAACAAAAGAGTTTAAACTACTTGAGGCCGATATTATTGCTTTTCAGGAAATAGATTACGCATCAGCTAGATCGTATAAAATTAATCAACAAAATGAAATTGCTAAATTGGGTTATAATTATGTAGCCGAAGCTGTGAACTGGGATGAAAAATATGTGCCTTTTCCTGAATATCCTATTTCAATGCATTTTGGGGAAATGCTTTCGGGCCAATCAATTATTAGTAAATATCCTATAAAAGAGCATCAAAGAATTGTATTGGAAAGAGTTAAGGACAATCCCTTTTACAGAGATGCTCTTTATTTAGAACGATTAGCTCAAGTTGCAACTATACGTATTGAAAATAAGGATGTCATTATTATAAATGTGCATCTAGAAGCTTTTGACAAACCAACAAGAGTAAAACAAATGAACTTTGTGATTGATTTGTTTGAAGAGTATAGTCAGAAATACCCTACTATATTATTAGGTGATTTTAATAGTAATCCTAACGATAATAAACCTGCAATTAATCAACTATTTACTTTAAAAGGTGTCGGCAATGCTGCTTTTGGCGACTCTTATGATTTTACATTTGACTCTGCCAATCCCGTTAAGCGTATAGACTATATTTTCTATACCAAAAATTTTATAGAATATATTGAGGGAAAAGTGTTGACACAATTCGGGCAAGCCTCAGATCATTTACCGGTTGAGATGCGGTTTAAGTTAAA
>Ga0209633_10002105_pt1 | contig 19652 bp, 21 predicted proteins | sample Cruoilmetagenom1_FD_187290 | JGI IMG/M metagenome (GOLD analysis project Ga0209633, IMG submission 187290) | Oil polluted marine microbial communities from Coal Oil Point, Santa Barbara, California, USA - Sample 1 (SPAdes) (version 2) | ecosystem: Environmental > Aquatic > Marine > Oil seeps ... | reverse complement strand
GGTCATAGTTCTGGTTTCCGACGTTGCCTTTGATAGGGCCAAGTTCATAGATTTCAGAATCTTTTACAGTTTTGCTATCCATCGGGTCATCCGCTGCGACAAGATATACATGAACATCAGGTCCATTAGATACTGCAAAGTCCGTAAAGCGCATCACACGGTTGCCCTCTCCCATATCATATATTGTAGTAACTCCCTCAGCACCATGAGCTACTGGTTTGAAACTACCTTCAAATATAATTTTTGGGTTTCCGGTTTCAGTAACTTCGGGAAATTCTTCATTTACTTTCGAGCTGATTAAAAGTTTTTCAGGACGGAACAAATACCAGACAATAACTAAAACTACTAAAACTATTAGTATTATTAGGGTCTTCATGCATTAATTCCTCCCATTTAAGAGATTTGTATTAACTTCTCTAGTTAATATACGAACACTTCTTATCCCTGGTTTCATTTCAAGATCTTCTGGTAGTTTGAGGGCCCGTAATTTTCAGGGCTATAATCTTCACTCAAATTATTAGATGTATCCTTAATTTTCTTAGCATCAGGACGGATATTTGCACACTGTGTAACGTTAGCTGCTTCATCAGTGCTCTTTGTTCCCTTGCAGTCAACCCTTTTTTTGCCATAGAGCTCATGCTCATTGACTTTATTATTATTTCCTCCCCCGCATCCTGATAAAAGTAATATGATTAGCAGAATTAATACTCTTTTCATCTTATCTCCTACTTCCTTCCATTTCCTTCATAACCTCAAACCATTTATCAACTGTATCCTGATATAAATCCTTTGTTTCTTTTTCACCTCTTGCAGGTTCTATAGGGTCCATTGCGGTAACTTTAACTTTAGGGAAACTCAAGCCAGGGCTTATAGGAGACAGCGTCTTTGTTGCGCCGTCTATGTAAATTGGAATAATTGGGGTATCGTTCTCTACACTCAGTAATCCCGCGCCTATCCTAGGTTTCATGATAGTTCCTGTACTTGTACGCTCACCTTCAGGAAATATACATACCGACATCCCCCGATTCAGGCCCTCCGTAGCCAGTCTAATGGATTCAGCGGATGTTCTTCCTGTGCCTGTAAGTATTATCCTCATCGGGTGAACTATCCAGGAAAGGGGAGTTTTGCTGAAATACTCTCCAAACCCGGTGAAAAGAGTATTCTCTAACATCTCACCGGGGAGTAGGGCATAAATTAAGATTGGGTCGATTAAACTCTGGTGGTTAGGGCATATCAAAACAGCCTTATCCCTAGGAATCTTCTCTGCATTTTTAAGTCGCGACCTAAATGCGATTAATACTATTACTCTCAAAGTAAATTGAATAATCCTGATAGCAGTTCTTTTAACGAAGCTGCGCTTGAGATTAAATACATCATCCAGAGATTCATTCTGCTGCATTTCAGATAAATTTCTTGCCTTTGCCATTGCTTCAGAATCTATCGTAGGGGAATCCGGGAGCCTTTCTAGTATATCTCCAATAGTGCGTACATTTGGAATATCTTCCTCTTTAATAAATACTCCGAATTCTCTTTCAAGAAGCGCTGTGACCTCTACAAGTGTGAGTGAATCGACCCCAAGATCGAGAGTTAGGTCGTCATTAGGATGAAAAGGTCCCTTAACTTCGGTTATATCCGAAAAACGTCTCAAGAATCTTAGCGATTCAGGCTTATTTAATACCTCAATATCTTCTGTGCTTAGTTCAATTTCCTTCAGTTGCTCACCGGATCTTAACTCAGCCGCGATCTTATCAATCTCATTTCTCTTAAACTTTCCCAGTCTAGTCTTGGGTAGTTCGGCATTATATATTAGCACTTCGGATATCTGCATGTAAGACGGTAACTTCGAGCCTTCCATGGAAATAATAGAGCGAATTCTATCTCTAACATCAAACACGTCCCGTTCTTTAACCTCTCTCAGATTAGGAACAATCACCACGCCAAGACCCTTTATACTTCCGGAATGGGATTTCTGGGGAATTACACTAATCTCTTTAATAAGAGAGCTTTTATTGTAAAGATTTTCAACATCTTCAGGGTATATATTTTTCCCGGAGGGGAGAACTATCACTTCTTTAGCCCTTCCGGTTATATAGAGATTGTTCTTAGAGTCCACATGTCCCAGATCACCAGTATGAAGCCAGCCGTCTTTTATGATCTCTTTGGTAGCGCTCTCGTTTTTATAATAACCCCGCATAATATTTGGCCCGTGTATACAAATCTCGCCTATTCCAAATTCGTCTGGCTTATCAATTTTTATTTCAATACCGGGAATAGGTTTCCCTGCACTTCCTGGATTAGGAATATCAGGAGAAGTCAAAGTTGAAACAGCTGATGTTTCTGTCAGTCCGTATCCCTCTGCGATCTTAAAACCCAAGCTTAAAAAGCCGCTATATACCTTGGGGTCGAGTTTTGCTCCGCCTGATGTGAAAAAACGGAACTGTTTGCCGAATGGCTCGTGAATTTTTCCAAAAAACATTTTCCCCAATCTAATATTTGTAAACTTCCAAGTTGATGCAGATATTTTGAACATAGACTCGAAAACAATTTTTTGAGTTAGAGGCAAACGCTTTACCCTGTTTTCTATCTCGTTGTACAGAAGTTCAAACAACCTGGGCACTCCCGGGAATATTGTAACCCCTGTTTCCCTAATACTTGCAATCAGATCTGTGCTTTTAATTGATTCTGAAAAAGTAACTGTCGCCCCAGTCCAGAGTGGTGAAAACAAAGCTACAATTGATGAGTATCCGTGATGAAGCGGCAATATATTTAAAATATTATCCTTATGAGTTACATCAATTGACTTCAAAAGTGCTTGCACAGTGCCGAATATGTTCTCGTTGGATAATTGAACACCTTTTGGGGTTCCTGTGGTACCAGAGGTAAAAAGTATTACAAGCAAATCTTCGGGGTCTGGTTTATAAGGTTCAATAGATTTACTTCCACCAGGCTCGTTAATTATGGACTCCATAGAGATGACATTGATTTCGGAGTTTTTTGATTTTAGTTCTTCTTTGAGATCGTTTATATGCGCTTTGTCGGCTATTACCGCTTTTGCCTCAGAGAACTCGAGAAAGTTATATATATCATGCGCCCCTAACAAAGCATCAAGCGGGATTACAGTTCCACCTAAAAAGTTAATAGCGATGTAAGAAACAACCCAGTTGGGTGAATTGTCACCGTAGACTGAAATATAATCTCCGGGCTGATATCCCATAGACTCAAGTTTTGATTTAAGTTTCAGGCAATTGGCGTATAAATCTTGGTAGGTGATGCCGGAATATGAACCCTGCGCGTCTCTAATCTGAAGCGCGATTTTTTCAGGCTGTATCTCGGCCCAGTGCTGAAGTTGCTTGGCTAACATATACGAGTATCCCCAATATTCATATTAGACGTGGATTTAAACATTATAACTTAATATAAAATGGATTATTCCCTTAATAAATAAGAGAGACTTCCAGCAAATAAGATTCAGAGTAATATCGATTAGTTGGATTTTTAAACAGTGGTAGCCCAAATAGAAAGAAATTCGAACCAGATACTTGTTGATATAAAAAATATATAAATTGAAGAATATTATTCGTTTTTCAAACGATAGAAGTTATAATCATGTGAAAATTATAGACAGTATACCCTAATGATATTAGAAATTTACTACTCCCCTTTTGTCAAGACAGGTTCAAGCCAATTATAGGATTGCTGATGTTGATAGCTTAGTGCCCTACTGCAAAACTAACTGTAAAAGCGGACCTATGTTTGTGGCTTTACATGTTTGCTCAACAAGAAAGAGAAATATTCTAATGGTTCAATCCTTACTCGTGCACAAGATATGAATTTACTTCATATGATTTAAGCTCCGGGGTAGAAGTAAACCATTGCCTGAATTTCTCCTTAAGATCATTAAATGTCCCGCTCTGCTCATAGGCGTCTCCATCGGCTTTGCTGTCCCAACCCGTTATTGATATGATTTCACCCGGGTTATCAACGGACTCAAGCAGATAGCGAAAACGAAAGCCCTCTAGTCCCTTTAAGACACCATCCACTTCATCGCTATTATCTAATGCCCTTATTTCTGGGAGCTTATCCGGTTTCACGTTTACCGAAACCAATCTTAGAAACATATCTAATCCTCCTATATAAAATCATTTTATGCATTCGCCATTATTTTTCATATTAACACGTTCCTGTCAAAAAGTTCATATTGTATTGCTCCCCTTTTGTCAAGACCGGTTTAAGTTGGGATTACTATAGTGGTTGAGGTCAGAATAATTATGTCTTGCTTTAGCACCTGAGCTAAGTTAACGATTTCACAGCAAGTATAGTTTGTGCTACAATAAATTAAGTCGTTTTAGGGGGTCATTTCTCACTTTAGCGGTGTAAAAAAAATTATTTATGGAGGGCCGTATGTTAATTTCATTCAAAAACAGACTCATCGTGTTTGCATTAGTGTTCGTAAGTAGTGCAATGGTAGTTGGCTGTGCATCAATGGGTGGAAGTCCACCACCACCACCACCAGGACAAATCGGTCAGATGTCCACGTTTGATATAAACGTAGCTTCCGAGCAGGAGATATATACAGCGCTTTATAGAGACGGGAGTGTTGCAATCAGCGGTGGAATATTGTTTGCATTTGATAGTGCAAAGGTTAATCCAGGTGCTGAAGCTATTGTTGCAAAAATTGCCGGGATGATGGAACAACATCCAACATTAGAACTTGCTGTGGTTGGATATACAGACAACACAGGTGACTTCAAATACAATCTAGGACTCTCAACAAGACGTGCAAATGCGATTGTAAGCGAGCTTGTAAAAGATGGAATTGCTAGAGATAGACTAGCCGGTGTGGGTGTAGGTCCTCTTAACCCAATTGCTCCAAATACAACTGAACAAGGCCGAGCCGAAAACAGACGTGTAGAGCTTGTTATCATTGAGTTACTAGATAATTAGCAGATAAGAAAAATTTACTAATAACCCAATTTAGCATGAAGCCCTTGAAACTTTATTAGGTTTCAAGGGCTTCTTATTTGTCCTTGTTCTCATCTTCAGAAATATAGATTATTACAATGTATTAAAAGTGATAGCTACTGCAAGATTTGAACCCCATATTTTTAGCCTGAGAGGGCATTTGGGTGGGTCATAAATACCTATTGTGACCTACTATTACCAACTAAATTTGTCATTATTTATTATGAGTTAGAAAAAATAGTCCATCCTGCCCTACTATGACCAATAGACACCTATTTGGACACCTCAGCAGTAAATCTTCTCGTCGATACTTCTTAAATGTAGTCGTAAACTGCTGATAAGATTGTAGAAATCAATGGTAGCCCTAATGGAACAGAGTTCGAACCAAATACTCATAGATATGCAAAATATATATAAATTTAAGGATATTATCGAGTTCTCAAAGAATAGTAGCGATATATATCAAGGAATTATAGATAATAATCCCTAACGTTATTAAAAATGTACTGCACCCCTTTTGTCAGGAATGTTCAAGCTGGAATTTTGAGTTCTAAAACCTAAGAAAAAGGGAGCCGAAGCTCCCTTAAAGTATTTAAATTGAAATTGTTGTGTTTTTAGATTTTAAGATGCTACTTTCCTTCTTCTTATAACCATAAACCCAACTATCCCCAAAATACCTGCTATAGCCAATAGTCCCCATTCAGATAGGGTTGGGATGGGTGTTGTTATAATAGGTGGTGGAGGTGTACAGTCAATAGATGGCGAACATATGTACGGTGGGCCGGGGGAAACCGATATGCCTGCCACATTGTTGAGTTCTGTGGTGTATGCCTCTAGGTCGCACAGACAAGCCTCAAATTGCTCCTCTGTAAGACCACCTATGAACAATTCTGTGCCACATCCTGTAAGTACTGTTGGGGAGATACGACATATGAGGTCTCCGGCCTCGCTCACGTTTACGCGAACACGGATTAGGGGGTTAAAATTGGCGGTGGAATTAACGGTTATACAAATTGCTTCGGGTTGCGGTGGATTATCGACATCGGAATTGAAGGAGGGTTCGGTTGTGAAGGGGTCGGTCCAACAAGCAGGCGTCTTAGGTACGGTGTTGAAGTCGCATGGGCATTGTACCTGTGCTCTTGCGGCTGGCAAAAAAACGTATCCTATCAGAGCTACTAAAACAAGTGATGAAACACACAAACCTATGAATCTTAATGATTTGTTCATTATCTTCCTCCTCCTCTCGCTTTTGCAACTGTAGCACTAACTTAGAAAATAATCAAGGAGGTGTATAGATGTACCGCCCCCTATTCAAGAAGTGTTTAAATGTGAAGTATCATTCTTGTAATAAACGTCTCCCGCCTGAAAAGGTCTGCGGTCTCTCAGTGCTGAATGAAGGTAACTGCATCGAGTTAGTACTAGCTTAATTCTACTAGATTCTTAATGGGGAGCAGTATAAAATAATCAATACAATATCAATTGATGGAGATATTCAACTATGCGAATCAATAAACGAATTGATAGATATTTGATAACATCACATTCTGGTGTTCCCACAACTCAAGTTAGCATATTGTTATATGATGACAATAATGCCCAAATAGGACATATCATTTATCGTCCTGATGACCAAGACTTACCTGAAAATAGGATTACTCAAACTGGCATGGTCTTTCTATACAAACACTCTAGTTATGCTCCAGTCGATATAGACATCCTTAGAAATGAAAAGCCACTTTTCATACAATACAACGATAATACCAAGTTTGGATTTATTGCCACTTCCGCCGAACCTGTAGGGGAAGAAGAATTATTATAGACTACAAAATATACTGCTCCCCTTCTGTCAAGAAAGGTTTAAGTTGGAATCATGAAGAATGCCACATAGCTTTTTTTATTTCCTGCTAGCCCTCGTAATACCAAATGAGGTAGTTTGACTTCCGTTATCAATCCAAAAATTGAACTTGCTCAAAAAATTCTAATACCTTTTTCTTAAATTCTGGGTCATCATCACCTGGGTTGTATCGGCGGCTATATGAAAAGCGAACACCCATTTCTCCACCAAACAATGCCTTCCAAGGAATGGGGCAATTTATGTCTATACTTTCTAAGTACATAAATTCTTTCTTATACTCTTCAGGGATTCCCATATCCTTAAATAAGTATGAATGTATGGTGCAAAAATTGTCTTCTACTTGATAAATATCTTGTTCAATGCTTATGACCTCCCCATATCTATTGACTTGATTGATACTGGTGGTGTGATACCGCTTCTTCATTTCTACAAAAAATTCTTCAGTTGTTTCAAACTCAGGAAGGTCAAACGGGACCAGATATATAAGAGTGGTTTCTCTAGTATTAATATCTTCTTTACCTAAAAATATTGTGTCACAATATTTTATCCACCAGCCTTCTTTTCTAACTTCATTCCACCCCTCTTCTTGTGGCGGTAATACAGACAAACAAGCATTTTCAATTCTTTCAGAAGGGTCTTTAATTTCGTACTTGCCTGCACAACCATGAACTGAAGCACAATAAGTGGTCTTTAGAACTTTCCCCGCAGTTCCACATGCTGCCAATGATAAACAAATTATTAATAAGCTGATCACATGGATTGTATTCATAATATCTGCCCCCAAACCCAAGATTTAATATATATATCAATGGCAAATTCAGTGCCATTTCAAGAGTTGGCTTAACCCATCTAATTAATTCATATTTTTTTATATCAGAACTTTTAAGTCTTGAAGAGGTTGTCAGGATACCTGACATAGTTAGGGTGTACTGCACCCCTTTTGTTAAGCTGGGTTTAAGTTGGATTCTGGACTTATTTGTGTGTCTATGACAATTAACGTCCACCTACGTAGGTTGCCTTGGAATAAATCTAGACAGAATTAAATCCTATTTACAGCGTTTTTACATTTTTGCAACTCACTAAAAGACTTCAAGCAGGCAACCCGACGATATACCGTCTAGCCCCGGTGTAGAAGATGTTTGGTCGAAAGTTAATATTCCTGATTCATTCGAACCATCAAGATTAATCACATTACCATCACCTAATCCCGATTGAAACCTTATGCTTCTACACCCTGTTTGCTCATAAGTAAATGGCCCAACATTAGTACTAAAACCTGTTTCATCCTCAAACGCTTGGAATACAAAATCAAGCACAATGCTTCCAGGTTTTGAACCTACGCAGTTCCACTGTGAAAAAGCCTTATCCACGTTAGCTCCATTTAAGAACGAATTGAAATCAAAATCACATGAACCGCTGCCACTAGAGCCACCACATCCGCCTATTGCTCCCATTGCAATTAAAATAACCACACTAATTTTAGTAATAATTCTATTCATACCTATACCTCTTGATTAGATAAATTCACATTACACTATAATTATCCTGCTAAGCAACCTAAATGTCATTATAGTAGATTTGTACTGCCCCCTTTTATCAAGCTCGGTTCAAGTTGGAATATTAATTACTATAACCAATCACTTTGTATCATTTAGTAAATACTTCTTTAAAAATTTGCTCTAGGTCTTTCAGTAAAGGTCCCCCATTACCTGAGTAACTTGAACCATGCATAATAGCAAGTGTTTGTGGATTAAAATCAGCGAGTTCATATAATAACCTTTTTGTATGATTTGTATAAGGAACATAATCCATTAGCGGTCCTTTCTGATAATCTACTATTGCATTATGAGTTCTCTCTAGGACTTTATCAGAATCTACTAAAGGTTCTACCTTGCCAACTTGGTGGAATAAATCAGAACAGAATAACGTCTTGTTTTTTTCCTCAAATAACATCCCCGCATCCCACCCGTGAGGTAAATGAGGTGTAGGATGAAAACGGAAACGAAATTTACCAGTTTCTAGCACATCTCCCTTGTTGAGACCTTTTGTTGGCTTATCTGAAAAGTCACCAAGATTTACAAGTGCACCTACCATACTGCAAGCAGCTTGAGCATTAGGACAAGATTGCAGCCATTGATTTAATCCTCCTACTTCATCAACCTCAAAATGACTCCATGATATCCATCTTATTTTTGAGGGGTCAATAATTTTTGAAACACCTTCATGTATGAGAGGAAACATTTTCCTCATTCCAGCATGATATAATAAGGGTTCTTCATCTACAACAAGAAAATGATTAAACTGTAAATCAAAGTCTTTTACATACATAGATATACGAAAGATATCTTCAGAAATTTCGTCAATTTCAACCATTTTGAACCTCCTTTCTATACTTTATATCATATACTTAATAATATTATCAAATGTTTTGAAGACTATTCCTCGTGTCTCACTTTTACCTACATTTCCTACATCTGTACTGCTCCCCCTTTGTCAAGCTCGGTTTAAGTTGGAATTATGAATAACTTTGCTCTCTTCTACAAAGCCCACCGATAATTGCTTCAGGTTGAGAATTATTAACATTACTAATGTTGCTATTGCAAGGGGACAGGTCACCGTACCAATAATCTCTTGTTTCCATGGAAAACATTACTTATATTCTAATTTAGAACTGTTGTGTTGCTATGAGAAAATATCTTCCATTACTAAGCATAATTTTTATTTTATTTGGATGTGCTAGTTATGTCATGAAACCACCTCCAGCACCCGCTGTAGATATACGTTCTTCATATGAGCAAAAAATTGCAGGTAAGTGGGCAGTTGTTGTTGATAAAAGCACCACTGTATTTGAAAGAGAAATTAGTTCTACTGGAAGTATGTCGCCCTTCGACCATCCACCTGTATGCCATGCGTACGATTTCCCATTTAGCTCGGGTAACACAATATCCATCTCTGTAAATAAAACCTTGCCTGAGGTTTTTGATGAAATAGTTGAATATGAAAATATACCAACGTCATCAGAGATGAAACAAAATAAAATTATCGGGGTAATAACAGTAAAATTGGATGTATTTGAACCTGAATGGTGGTGTGATTTCTCCCCTGACCGTTGCAACTATAAAATTTTTATGAATTTAGTAATTGAAGTTCAAGGTCTAGATGAAACACTTGATAATATATCCGCAAATATTTTAAGAAAAACTAGTGGGGGGTTTGAGGGTGGTTGTCAACATGATGCAGATATGATTGTGGAATTATATGGCAAAGTTCTAAGGGCATCCATGGAGAAGATGGCAGAGAAATTATCAAATTCAGAAAAGATAAGAGATTATTCTACAACGCGGCAAATAAAATAAATGTTTGAATATTTATCATAAGTTTTTCAGCCTGTCTAAATATTGTTCATTTTATAACTACCACCATTCACGAGGTTCACAATCTTTTGGTGTAGGATTCCAGCTATTTACAATAATATCTCCTTCTTGTATCTCTTCGTTACTCATCTCTATTTTGATTACCTTCAAAATAGTTTCAGCATATTCTTTTTCTCCACTATATCTTGCTGATTTTTGACCGAGCATATACCAAACATATGCCTTTGTAATGTCTTTATCAATATTACATTCTTTACACCATTGATATACAAAATGAGCATTATCGTCTTGATAATACAGGTCTCCCAATGCTAGTTGAGCTTTTGGTTGATTTCCATTAGCAGCCTTTTCCCAAAGTGAAATGGCTTTAGCTTGGTCTTGAGGCATACATCCACCCATGAAATATAGCAAGCCTATCCATGCTTCAGCATCACAATCACCTTTTTCAACAAGCGGTTCCCAGTATCTAAGGGCTTTCTCGCAACTACCTCTCTTATACCAACGCATTCCATATGCAAAGTCATCATGATAGCTAGATTTCGTACCTGGAATACCAGTACAGCTCCAGTTTGCTAATGCTAATATAATTAAGAATAATGCTTTTATCATTATTTTACCCCCCCCCCTTATAATGCTCCCCTTTTGTCAAGCCTGATTTAAGTTGGAATTATGACCTCCTATATATAGGGTTTTCTGTCAAATAATAACTTATGCTATAGATCTATTACAGTGGGGAGATCACTTTTCGAGCCAAGGAAGTATGTCTGTATGATGCCCTATCATCTTCCATTTTCCATTCTCAAGTCTGAAAACATTTGTTGCTCGGATATTAACTTTTACTGGCTTTCCGTTTATGTAATTTGTCCCACGTTCAAAATTAACAGTTATCCCAATATTTTCACCCACTATGATATGCATATCTTCTGTTTCCACCTTACCGCCCACTTTTAGTTTAGCCTGCTCTTCCCAAGAGTTTCGGACTTGTTCCCATCCTACCAATATACCTCCTGATGGGCCCATATAAGTGACGTCATCTGCATGTGACCAAACTTTTATCATTGGATCTATATCACCTTCAAACGTGAAATTCAGTGCTGCATTAAACTGTTCAGCTGCTCTTCTTACTTCTTTCTCCTTTTCTTCCGAATAAGAGAATTGAACACTCAAAAGCAGGAATGCATAAACAATAAGGCTTAATTTTGAGATCCAAAACATCTTAATTATACTCATTTGAAAATCCTCCTTTATAGTTTAATGAGATTATAATACAACTATATAGGCCGTTGCAATAATGCTTTGCTTATAATTTTCAGGCGGCATTCTTTTGTGATTTACTATTGCTGTAAAATTCTGCCTCTTTTTGAGCAGGTGTTCTGTATCTAAGAGCAGAATGTAGGTAGTTTCTGTTGTAATATTTAACCCATTTATCAAGTTCCAGGCTAAGCTCTCTTTCGCTCTTCCACTCCTTCGGCCAAATGAGCTCCTCTTTCATCGTTCTTATCATTCTTTCTGTATCTGCATTTCCCTTTGGGTTATTGTAGCTCGTAAATACTTGCTCTACTTCCAGATTGGAGCAGGCTTTCATAAAACTGAGTGAAGTAGGCTGACTTCCGTTATCACTCATAAGCTTTAGTCCTTGTCCCCTTACTCCTCCGGGGAACTCTCTGTTTAGTCCTTTCTCTAAAGCTTCCAACCATTCTGCTGTTCTTGCTTGTCTGCCACTATAGTGACCTACTATCTTCTTCGTATACCAGTCCAGTACTATTACCACATATACCCAGCCTCTGTCAGTCATGACCTTTGTCATATCTATACCCCACCACTGCTTAGGCCTATCCGGTCTAGGCTTTGGTCTTTCTGATACCCTCTTTGCTATTAGTCTTGTATTCGGTCTAACAGTAAGGTTATGCTCCCTCATAAGCCTGTATACACGCTTCTTGTTAACTATTAATCCATCTATATATCTTAGATAAGCCCATACTCTTCTATAACCCCAGAATGGATGGTCTGCTTTTATGTCTTTTATTCTTTCAAGCAAGTACTCGTTGCGGAGAGTTACAGAGTAAGACGGTTTTCTCATTAGAAGTCTTCCCCTGTTTTTTTTAATTCAACGGTAAGTGAGCCTATTATTTGAGTTAGTTCTTTATTCTTTTTACGTAGTACTTCTAGGTCACTAGAGTCTTTCTTAGAATCGAAGGTTTTATGAGCTTCAGATAAGAACTTATCACGCCAGGTGTAGTATTGGTTCTGATGTATTCCGTACTCGTTGCATATCTCTGAAACTGGTCTGCCAGATAATCCTTCTAGAACTATCTTCGTCTTTGTTTTGGAATCCCATCTTCTTCTCTTCACTGCTCCCTCCCTATAGCTTTTACGAAGCATTTTACCAACTTAATTGTACTTCGTTCTTAATGGGGAGCAGTATACTACAAAGAAAGATTTATTATCATCAGGATCGAATGTTAAGCAGATGTTATCTGTAAATAAGTAAGAGTTACAGTCTTGATCATTAATTAATCTAACTACATCGTTGAAAACATTTAGAAAATCATTAGCTTTTTTTGAGATTAATTCACCATTATTCTTTTTTTGATTTCTTAAAGCTTGATTTTGGAATACAAAAAATTCATTCTCAAATCCCAATAAATCTATATATAAGACTATTCTTGGTTGATAAACATATAATTGTTCATCCATGATTATTACAATTTAATTTAATTTCTTGGTTATGTCGAGTAAATATCATTTCATATCTTATCGGTCTTCTACAGATGGGATTGTAGTGGGATTGTAATAGAGCAAATAACGAGAAAAAATTGAATATTATAGAAATGGTTTAAGAATATATACTAACTATATACATAAGTGTAACTAGCTGAAGATAAAACAAATATTAATGATTGTAGGTGGTTAAAATGTGGTAGCCCCTACGGGATTCGAACCCGTGTTTCAGCCTTGAGAGGGCTGCGTCCTAGGCCAGGCTAGACGAAGGGGCCTTCTATACTGCGAAGGATTACAATCTATCACAAGATTAGACAAAATCAACGGTGGCAAATGCCACTTTTTCTTCAATATGTGAATTAATAATTGGATATGCAGACTTTTTATGGTAAAACTCTCCCTATGAAAATTAGCCTAATAAAGAATATAATCCTCAACAATAAAATTTTAATACTCCTTTTTGTAATACTAATTTCCTGTGACAGTATGGGAGATTCTAGTAACGATGGCTCGGAAGGCGTGGTTCCGGATAATCCCACAGTACAACCGTCTCCTACTGACACACCGCCCACAGATCCAAATCCGCTACTTCCACCACAAGACTCGCCTCCTGTTAATCCTAACCCACCATTACCGCAAAACCCGGCGCCAGTAAATACCAATCCACCGTTAATACCAACCGCAGCTCCTCCAACGAATCCTAGTCCAACGCCAAATCCTACACCTACACCGCAGCCAACAAACGCGCCTCCTCTAGATCCAAACCCAAACCCAACACCCGATCCACCACTCGATGATTTTCAATCTGCTGTGCTTAGTCTTGTAAACGCCGCCAGATCTCAAGCCAGAAACTGCGGAAGCGAGTTCTTCCCTGCAGCTCCTCCGGTAAATTGGGATATAAGAATAGAGGATGCCGCTTTTGCGCATTCACATGACATGGCTCAAAATGAAAACTTTAGCCATACAGGCACAGACGGGTCCAATGCCGGAGACAGACTTCTAATTCAAGGCTACAATTGGAACGCTTGGGGCGAGAATATTCTTGTCGGTCTGGATGATGCAAGAGATGCAGTAGATGCTTGGATAGGCTCTCCGGGGCACTGCAGCATTATCATGAGTCCCTTATTTGAAGAAGTAGGAGCAGGAGTTTCCCAAGATCTATTTCGAGGAAACAACGCCTCATATTGGACGCTTATCTTTGCGACTGAAAGTTAACTTCCTTGCTAAAGGTCCCGCGCTTTGCTATTCTCATTGCAAACGTTATGGCTGACAACAAAGAACTCGGAATAATAACAAGCGGCTCTTTGGTAGAAGGGCTTCAAATGAGGCTCAACTCAGAGAGGAGCATAGAAGAAGTTAAAGCCGGAAAATTTGTTGTCATTTCGGGACAGTATCATCAATTTCTTTCTCTTATCACGGATGTTAGCTTGGATTCTTCCTCTCCCAATATGTTGATCAACCCACCTGGTAAAGACGAGCAACTCTTAAGACAGGTGCTTGCCGGTACAAATACTTATGGGACAGTTGAGCTCAAACCTATGTTGATGCTTACGCATAATGACGAAAAGCTTAGGCCGGTTAAAACTATTCCACCTCATTTCTCTCCTGTTTCAGAAGCAACACAGGCAGATGTTAGTACAGTTTTCGGCAAAGAAGATAAACAAGGAAAGTTCTTTAATATCGGATGTCCACTGGATATGGATATACCTGTATGTATAAATCTTGACCGTTTTGTAGAGAGAAGTAACGGCATTTTTGGCAAGAGCGGAACTGGTAAAACATTTCTTACTCGTGTGATGCTTGCTGGTGTTATAAAGTACGGGAAAGCGGTAAATCTAATCTTTGATATGCATAATGAGTATGGATGGGAAACACGGAGTGAAGATAGCTCCATTAGTGTAAAGGGGCTTAAACAACTTTTCCCTGAAAGGGTTGCTGTGTTTTCTCTAGATCCCAATTCCACACGCCGCCGCGGAGCAAAGCCAGATGTAGAAGCATTCATCTCACTCGATCAGATTGATATAGAAGACATAGCGCTACTGCAAGACGAACTTCAATTAAATACTACTGCTGTTGAGTCCGCTTTCGCCATTTACCGAGAGCATGGTAATAAATGGCTGAGTGAGCTCCTTTCATGGAACGAAGAGGATCTAACTGATATATCTAGAAAACTTGGAGCCCATCTTCAATCAATCATGGCGCTCAGGAGAAAACTCAATAGGCTAAGGTCGCTTTCATTTGTTGTAGACGATAACACTCAAAGTGAGGGCACAATTCAGAAAATCATTGATTACCTGGGACGTGGAATAAATATCGTTCTTGAGTTCGGCAAGAGCAACAGCTCGCTCGCCTATCTTCTTGTAGCTAACATCATTTCAAGAAGGATCCATGATTTCTACATCGACAAAACAGAGAGTTATTCTGCCACAGGTAACACTTCAGATAAGCCACGGCAGTTAATGATAACAATTGAAGAAGCCCACAAGTTTCTAAATGCCCATACAGCTAAGCAGACTATATTCGGAACTATAGCTCGTGAACTCAGAAAATATTTTGTGACAATGTTAATAGTAGACCAACGTCCTTCAGGTATAGATGATGAGGTGATCTCACAGGTAGGTACAAGGATTACAGCGCTTCTAAATGATGAAAAGGATATTCAATCAGTATTAACAGGGGTCAGCAGCACTTCAGGTCTCAGGTCTGTCCTAGCTAGTTTGGATACAAAGCAGCAGGCTCTAATCTTAGGGCATGCTGTTCCAATGCCCGTTGTAGTTAAGACCAGAGAATATGGTGAGCAGTTTTATAAAGAAATATCCTCAGTTTCGGATGAGGGTAAGGCAGAGGAATATGCTGAAGAGCTATACGGTTAGTTTTGAATCTGCAACTCTTTCTTAAATCTCTTGTAGTTTTGGACATAATGCTCAGCTGAATGTTTAAGCTCTTCTATTTCTTCTTGTGTAACTTCTCTTACAATCTTTCCGGGTGAGCCCAGAACCATAGAGTTATCAGGTATTTCCTTGCCTTGAGTTATTAGACAGTTGGCCCCGATGATACAGTTCTTTCCTATTTTGGCTTGATTTAATATCACAGCGTTAATCCCTACTAAGCTATTATCTCCTATTGCGCACCCGTGGAGCATAGCCTGATGCCCAACCGTAACTCCCTTGCCTATGTTAAGCGGTATTCCCTCATCGGTATGAATAACTGCCCCGTCTTGAATATTTGTTCCTTCCCCAATTGTAATGGGGTCATTGTCTCCCCTAATTACGGCATTAAACCATATACTCACATCGTTATGTATTATGACCGAACCTATTACCGTAGCGTTATCAGCTATGAAATAATCATCCCCAACAATCTCTACATTTCTATCTCCGAGTGAGTAAATCAATCTTTTCTCCTTTGTATTTGTATATGTATTTTACACTTTTTTGATAGAATATTTAGATCAATCTGTGCCAGCCCCTTATCCCTGAGGCTAAGAATACTTTAAATGTAGGGCTTGTTTTTAAGTATTCATAAATCTCAGAGGCTTTCTCTTTAGTTCTAAATAAGGCAAACACTGCAGAGCCGCTCCCCGTCATTAGGACTGATTTTAATTCCAAAGACGTAAGAATTTCTTTAAAGGATTTTATCTCAGGATGAAGAGAGATAGCGGCTTGCTCGAGGTCATTTTTCAAGGGAGGGTCTAGTTTGTTATCGATAAATTTTAGAACAATCTCTTCAAGATCACTTTGAGAACTGTAAGCCTTGTTTGGGTTTGAGTCGTTAAGCTCGTCCCACTTTTTATAAACCTGCTCAGTTGAAGTATGAATATTCGGGCATAGAATCACATAGTGAAAAGTCGGGAAATCTCTAAGCCCATTTATTTTCTCTCCTACTCCTTCCATGATTGCCGTGCGCGAACGAATGAAGAAAGGTACGTCCGCGCCAATTTTAGGCGCAAGATTAAACAAATCATCTTCTGATAAAGCCTTTGTAACCCGATTTAACCCAATCAGAACTGAGGCTGCATTGCTACTTCCACCTCCTAGCCCGGCACCTACAGGTATCCGTTTTTTTATGAATATCTGTATTTTTAATTTGAGCCCGCTTTTCTGTAGAAATAATTCTGCCGCTCTCCAAGCCAGGTTATCCTTCCCCAAAGGAACGGCTATACCGCTTGATTCTAAATCAATCCCTTCTCCTTCTTCTACCTGAATACTTATCTCATCAAATAGGTCAATTGGTTGTAAAATAGACCTTATTTCATGATATCCGTCATGTCTGACACCCAGAATCTCGAGTGTTAAATTGATCTTTGCCGGAGAAAGTAATTTTACTGAATTCATAAACTTGTAGTATGACTGATATTATTTGTAAAGTTTATAGCATTTTTCTGCTTATGTTTTATTATTTTGAGATCTTTAATCATAGAAATATTGCAATGATTAAAGAGGGTTGCCTTAATTAAGGCGAATAATTAAGTAACTTTCTTAAATTATGACCATTTTCCTCTTGACATTTAAAGTAAAATACTTTATTTTTATATACGAAATCAAAACGAATTACTTAAAAATCATCCTCCATCCTCCTTTAAGAGAACGGGAGCACTTCTTGAGCAAGAAGTTCTCCCGTTTTTCGTTTGTAGAAGCTTCTTGTTTAAGTAGAGAACTTACTATTTGATAGGATGTCTCTATTTCGAGTAAAGTAATGATTATTTGCTAATCTACTACACATCACAATTAATTTGGGGGAAAGTTTGTTCAACAATAGTAATCGCTTACTTTTCTATCTAGGCTTATTCCTGATCGTACTTACTTTGTCGAGTTGTATATTTTTTAGAATGCTGAAGGTTCAGGGTCAACTTAATGACTTCGAGACCAATTTTGATCTCAATGACGAACGGGGTCTTACACTAGTCTTCAAGAATCCAGTACTCCTCACTGATGACGTTATATGGCTTATGAAAGGAAGCCCAGTTTCAGTGAAGCCTTTAGATGAGGGCCAGCTCTGGACCTATGTCTTCCAGAAACAGCATACAACATCGCAGGAAGAAGGTGATACATACGATATACCCATATTGATGGTTATGGAATATGGCAGACTGACTGAAGTCACCTTTCCGGAGCGTTTTTTAAAGAATCTTTCTATTCCCCTTTTAAAGAAAATGCTTGCGTCGATGGGTAATGCTGATGTTAGCAGGTTTAAAAGGAGCGCAAGCTCTAAATATAGTGGTAAAGACCCATCTGAAATACCAACTTCAGATAATGTTATAGAGACATTAGGTGTGCCGTACGAACTTGAAGATTTAGGTGAGAACTCCAAATTCGAATATCTATATTATTTAGAAGATGCCCAGGACAATGCTGATAAAGATAATTTAAATTTCGAATTGTGGTTCATAGCCGGTAACGAAGACAAAGCGCTAAAAAGGTTAGGCGGAAAAATCAGAGGTGTAAAATTGTCTCTTGATTTTGACACGTCTCAAAAATAATTCTTAATATGTTCCTTCTTCTAATCTGAGACCTTTTGGAACAAATACCCTCTCTGATAAATCAAACAGCCCTTGTACTAAAAGAGCAAGTACAGCAGCTGGTATTGCGCCCTCTAGTATTAGACCGATGTTATCTAGCCTGATCCCTGTTAAAATGGGCTGACCATAACCACCAGCTCCTATAAGAGCTCCAAGTGTAGCGGTACCAACATTGATAACGGCAGATGTTTTTATGCCAGAGAGGATAGACCTTGAAGCTATTGGGACTTCAATAAGCCTGAGCCTGGCAAATGGGGTTAACCCCAGAGCCTCCGCAGATTCTTGAATATCTCGCGGTATGCCTTTAAGACCCGTATATGTATTTCTTACTATAGGAAGAAGGCTATAAAGAAATAATGCCACGATAGCTGGAACGGCGCCTATACCAAAAAACGGGATCATAAAAACTAGAAGAGCTAGAGAAGGAAGTGTCTGAATAACCCCCACAACTCCTAAAACCAAGTGCCCCACCTTTTGATTTTTGTATGCGAGAATTCCAAGTGGTATGGATACTATAATTGCTGCGCTAAGAGATATTATTACCAAGAAAAGGTGTTGTAGGGTATTACGATACAGTCTGCTGAGAAAGGTCTCGTTCACCGGCTTAGTATTAATAGAATATGTTTCGTTGAGATAATTTGATGCAATTACACCGTCGCTTAACCCCTCAATTTTTGAAGCGGCATTCATCTGTACCATCTCTATCTCTGGGACGCTATGCTCTAACTTCAGAATACTTTTGAGCGCTTGAGGATTTCTATCCTCTAAATCTTTCCGGTATAAAAGTACGGCAAAATAGTCTTCAAAATGTTTCTTATCATCCTTCAGAACTTTCAAATCGTAGTAAGATATCTCGGCATCGGTTGAGTAAAGGTCTATCGCATCTATATGACCACTCTCAAGTCCCCGATAAGCAAGATCGTGGTCAAGCCCGGTAACATTTTTTTGTGGGAGTTCATATGCGTTTTTAAGACTCGGCCATCCGTCCCCACGGTTCATAAACTCATTTGTAAATCCGAATTTTACATCCGGGTGTTTTTTTAAATCAGATATTGTCTTTATTCCAAGCTTGTCGGCATTCTGTTTTTTCATGCCTATAGCATAAGTATTGTTAAATCCAAGCGGTTCACTCATGACTATATTATCTTGCGCTAGTTCTTCGCTAAGCTCTTGTTGATCAGCAATGCTTTTATTGGAGAGTATCTCCTGTGTAATGGTCCCA
>Ga0209633_10002103_pt1 | contig 19664 bp, 17 predicted proteins | sample Cruoilmetagenom1_FD_187290 | JGI IMG/M metagenome (GOLD analysis project Ga0209633, IMG submission 187290) | Oil polluted marine microbial communities from Coal Oil Point, Santa Barbara, California, USA - Sample 1 (SPAdes) (version 2) | ecosystem: Environmental > Aquatic > Marine > Oil seeps ... | reverse complement strand
GAGCAACTGGTGCGTAAAATGCTCAAGCCCAAGGAGCCGGGTTTTACCTCAGCAAGCAAAAATACCCTCGATCCCGATACCCGTCAGCTGCAGGAACAATTGTCGGAAAAACTGGGTGCCCGGGTGCAATTCCAGCATACGGCCAAGGGTAAGGGGAAATTAGTGATAAATTATAATAACCTTGAGGAATTAGATGGTATTCTCCATCATATTAAATAATTAGCAAATACTTATATAGAACAATAATTTACCAATCCTGCTACGAACGGCAGCGAACTACCCGTCAACTTGCTTATACCCCTATTTGATAATTGATCCAGCGGGCCCGAATATATATACTTGCGCCCGCTTGTTAGCCTAATGCCGGGACTTTATCGCCACACCTTCTGAATTTGAATCCGAATATGGCGTTCACACTACATAGTCTGCGGCATGCCGTTTACAGGTTGATCCTGGTTCAGTTTGTGCTGGTTATCACCAGCGTGGTTTATTTCCAGCTGAAGCAGGGCAATGAATTTTCGCTGGCAGCGTTTTATGGCGGTGCCATTACGCTCATCACCACTCTCATGAGTGCATGGCGTATCACGGTCGTGACCCGAATATCCAATGGGACGACCGGGCAGGATGCGGTACCCGGCGTGGCCGAATTTTATAAAACGGCCGTTTTTCGTCTTGTTCTGACGATTGCGCTACTGGCCATCGGACTGGTTGGCCTGAAACTGCAACCGATGGCCCTGATCATCGGTTTTGTAGCCGGGACCCTGGGACACTTTATTGTCCCCATACATCCGCATCGGGCTTGACCTGAATTGATCAGGGGCCCCGCGACAACAGCTTTCTAATAAAAATTTGGGTTTGTACAGAAAATGGCAAGCGAGACAGTAACTTCTACCGGGTACATTAAACACCATTTACAAAACATGACGTTTGGCCAGCACCCTGACGGACACTGGGGGCTGGCGCATAGCGCCGAGCAAGCCAAGGAAATGGGCTTCTGGGCGATCCATGTCGATACCATGTTTTGGTCGATTATTCTCGGCGTATTCTTCCTTTGGGTCTTTCGCAAGGCGGCCAGGCAAGCGACCAGTGGTCAACCCAGTGGTGTATTGAACTTTGCCGAATGGATCGTGGAATTCATCGACTCCAGCGTACGGGGGTCGTTTACCTCGAAAAACAGTCTGGTCGCACCGTTGGCCCTGACCATCTTCATCTGGATCTTCCTCATGAACCTGATGGATCTGGCGCCAGTGGACTGGTTGCCTGGCCTGGCCGGTTGGGTTGGTGCCAGCTTGTTCGGCGCGGATCCACATCATGTTTATTTTAAAGTGGTTCCCACCACGGATCCCAATGCTACCTTTGGCATGGCCCTGTCGGTCTTTTTCCTGATGTTGTTCTACAGCATCAAGATTAAAGGCATAAGCGGCTTCACCGGTGAGCTGACCCTGCAACCGTTTCAGTCGAAGAACAAGGTTGTGCAAGGCGTCTTTATCCCGTTTAACTTTATTCTTGAGTTTGTCTCACTGATTGCCAAGCCGATTTCACTGGCCCTGCGACTGTTCGGCAACATGTATGCCGGTGAAATGATCTTTATCCTGATTGCGCTCATGTTCAGTGCCAGTATCGGTATGGGCGTACTCGGCGGTTTTCTGCAGCTGGGCTGGGCTATTTTCCACATTCTTATCATTACCCTGCAGGCATTCATCTTTATGACGTTGACCATTGTCTATATGGATATGGCTCATAGTGAACACTAACAGCAGATTTATTATTTAACTTTTCAACTTTTAACTTTTTAAATTTAGTTACATTTAGGAGACAAAAATGGAACAAGCATTGCTTTATATCGCTGGCGCTTTAATGATGGGTCTGGGCGCACTGGGTGCCGCTGTGGGTATCGGTGTACTCGGCGGTCGTTTCCTCGAAGGCGCCGCTCGTCAGCCTGAACTGATCCCGATGTTACGTACGCAATTCTTCATCGTTATGGGTCTGGTGGACGCGGTACCAATGATTGCCGTTGGTATTGCCATGTATGTCCTTTTCGCGGTTGCCGCGTAAGCTCCCGACATCCACTAAACGCAACATGAAGGTTCGACTATGAATATTAATATGACACTCATAGGTCAATCGATTACCTTTGCCTTCTTTGTATGGTTCTGCATGAAATACGTGTGGCCACCCATCATGACGGCACTGGATGAGCGTAAGACAAAGATTGCCGATGGTCTGGCGGCCGCTGAGAAAGGTCAGCATGAAGAAGAGCTAGCCAAACAACGTGCGACTGACATTCTGAAACAGGCCAAGAACGAAGCAGGTGAAATTCTTGCCGGTGCGCAAAAACGCGCCAGTGAGGTCGTCGAGGAAGCCAAGGACACCGCGCGTACGGAAGCCGAGCGCATTGTTCATTCTGCCAACGCAGAGATTGAACAGGAAGTGAATCGCGCCCGTGAAGAACTGCGCGGCAAGGTGGTTTCACTTGCTGTTGCCGGTGCCGGCAAGGTTCTCAAACGCGAAGTCGATGCAAAGGCCAACGAAGATCTGCTCAAGGATCTGGTCTCACAACTTTAAGAGGCGCTGACAATGGCAGAGAAAACAACCATCGCACGCCCTTATGCACAGGCCGCTTTCGACCTGGCGCAAGTTGCGGGTGATCTCAAAGGCTGGTCAGCCATGCTTCAGTTTGTGGCTATCGTCACCGAAGAGGCCTCGATGAAAGATTTGATCGGCAACCCCGGCGTCAAGCGTGACAAGCTGGTCGAGCTGATTATTGATATCGGTGGTGACAAGCTGAGCGAGGCGGGCAAAAATTTCGTCCGCGTCCTCGGTGAAAACAAACGACTCAATGTGCTGACGGAAATTGCTGAGTTATATGAGCAGCAACGTGCCGAAGCCGAAAAGTCAGTCGATGCCCAGGTGGTATCGGCCTTTGCCCTGAGCAAGGCACAGATCAGCGAGCTTGCCGAGGCTTTGAAAAAACGTCTGGGCCGTGATGTCAATCTGGTGGCAAAACTCGACGAGTCCATTATCGGTGGCGCTATTGTGCAGGCCGGTGATCTGGTTATCGACGGTTCGGTTACCGGACAACTCAACAAATTGTCACACGCGCTAATGCGCTAACCGCCAAGTGATAAAAGGATACTGAAAATGCAACTGAATCCATCTGAAATCAGTGAACTGATTAAGCAACGGGTCGAAAGCTTTGATGCCAAGGTCGAAGCCCGTAACGAAGGCACCGTGGTCTCACTGGCCGACGGTGTGGTCCGCGTCCACGGTCTGGCCGATGTCATGGCCGGCGAAATGCTGGAATTCCCTGAAGATACCTTTGGTATGGCCCTTAACCTGGAGCGAGACTCTGTGGGTGCGGTGATACTGGGTGATTATGAACACATCTCGGAAGGCGATAAGGTCAAGTGTACCGGTCGTATTCTGGAAGTACCGGTGGGTGAAGGCCTGCTGGGACGTGTGGTGAATGCGCTGGGTGCACCCATCGATGGTAAAGGTCCTGTCGAATCACAGGAGTCTGCGCCGATCGAAAAGATTGCCCCCGGTGTTATCGCGCGTAAGTCGGTTGACCAACCCGTGCAGACGGGTTTGAAGTCGATCGACTCCATGGTGCCCATCGGTCGTGGTCAACGTGAGTTGATTATTGGTGACCGCCAGACCGGTAAGAGCGCCGTCGCTATCGATGCCATCATCAATCAGAAAGGCACCGGTGTAAAATGTATCTATGTTGCCATCGGCCAGAAGGCCTCTTCGGTGGCCACCGTGGTACGCAAACTGGAAGAGCACGGCGCCATGGATCACACCATTGTCGTTGCCGCGAATGCCTCTGATTCGGCTGCCATGCAATATATTGCCCCTTATGCCGGTTGCTCCATGGGTGAATACTTCCGTGATAAAGGCGAAGACGCACTGATCATCTATGATGATTTGACCAAACAGGCCTGGGCCTATCGTCAGGTTTCCCTGTTGCTGCGTCGTCCACCGGGTCGTGAAGCCTATCCGGGTGATGTATTCTATTTGCACTCACGTCTTTTAGAGCGTGCTGCACGTATTAATGCCGAAGAAGTGGAAAAACGTACTGGCGGTAAAGTAAAAGGCCAGACCGGTTCATTGACCGCCCTGCCGATCATCGAAACGCAAGCCGGTGACGTATCGGCCTTCGTCCCGACCAACGTAATTTCAATCACTGACGGTCAGATCTTCCTTGAGTCCGATCTGTTCAATGCGGGTATTCGTCCTGCGATCAACGCCGGTTTGTCAGTCTCGCGCGTAGGTGGCGCCGCCCAGACCAAGATCATCAAGAAACTCGGTGGTGGTATCCGTCTGGCCCTGGCCCAGTATCGTGAATTGGCGGCCTTCGCCCAGTTTGCCTCGGATCTGGATGAAGCCACTCGTAAGCAGATCGGTCGAGGCCAACGTGTTACCGAATTGATGAAGCAGATGCAGTACTCGCCCATGAGTGTGGCGGAACAGGCATTCTCACTGTATGCCGCCAACGAAGGTTATCTGGATGACCTCGAAGTCAACAAAGTCGTTGATTTTGAAGCGGCCATGCAGTCCTTTGTTAAGTCCAACCACAAGGACCTGCTCGACAAGATCAATACATCGGGTGATTACAGCGACGAGATCGTAGCGGCTATGAAGGCCGCCCTCGACAAGTTCAAATCAACCGGTAGCTGGTAATTTTTTTAAATGAACCCTCACCCCATCCCTTTTATGCCCTTCGGGTGCTCCCAGAAGGAGAGGGGGGAGAATGAGAAAAAGGTGAATTTTTATGGCAAGCGGTAAAGAGATTCGCACCAAGATCAAGAGTGTACAAAACACACAGAAGATCACCCGTGCGATGGAAATGGTCGCCGCCAGCAAGATGCGTAAGGCGCAGGATCGCATGGCTGCATCTCGTCCCTATGCGGACAAGATGCGTAATGTGATCTGTCATCTGGCCTTTGCCCATCCTGAATACAAGCATCCTTATCTGCTGGATCGTCATGAGGTGAAGCGTGTCGGTTATATCATTATCTCTTCTGATCGTGGTTTATGCGGCGGCCTGAACAACAATCTGTTCCGCGACACGATGAAGGATATGCAAAACTGGCAAGGCAAAGGTGTTGACATCGATGTTTGTACTATCGGTAGCAAGGCCTCGGGCTTCTTCAAACGTTTTAGTGATCTCAAGGCGCAAGTTACTCATCTGGGTGATACACCCGGTGTGGCCGATTTGATCGGTACCGTGAAGGTGATGCTGGATGCCTATAACAAGGGCGAGATCGATCGTTTGTTCCTGGTCTACAACGAGTTCGTTAACACTATGACCCAGCAACCGCAGATCGATCAGTTGTTGCCGGTGGAGCAGAAGGTTGAAGACAAACAGCTTCACTACCACTGGGACTACATCTATGAGCCGGATGCCAAGGTTGTACTGGATGGTTTGATGGTGCGTTATATCGAATCACTGGTTTATCAGGGTGTGGTGGAAAACACCGCCTGTGAAATGGCCGCGCGTATGGTCGCGATGAAGGCGGCCTCTGATAACGCCGGTGACCTGATCGACGATTTGGCCCTGGCCTATAACAAGGCCCGTCAGGCTGCGATTACGCAAGAACTGTCCGAGATCGTTGCCGGGGCGGCAGCTGTTTAATTCTAAGTGGCGAGGGTCGAGGAGCGAGTGGCAAGGAATGGTTGTTACTCGCGACTCGTCACTCGATACTCGTAACTAAAATTTAAGAGGAACGATGAAATGAGTTCTGGAAAAATTGTACAAATCATCGGCGCGGTGGTGGACGTTGAGTTTCCCCGTGATCAGATGCCAAAAATTTATGATGCATTAACGGTTGATGTTGTAGGACTAACCATGGAAGTACAACAACAGCTAGGTGACGGTGTGGTGCGTACTATTGCCATGGGTTCAACCGATGGTCTCAAACGTGACATGGTCACTAACAACACCGGTGCCGCCATTCAGGTGCCCGTGGGTGAAAAGACCCTGGGACGGATCATGGATGTGTTGGGTGAGCCGGTGGACGACGCCGGCCCGATTGGTGAAGAAGTCCGCTGGCCGATCCACCGTAAACCACCTGCCTATGCAGATCAGGCCGCTAGCGTTGAGATCCTGGAAACCGGTATTAAGGTAATCGACCTGATCATGCCGATCTCCAAGGGCGGCAAGATTGGTCTGTTCGGCGGGGCGGGTGTGGGTAAGACCGTTACCCTGATGGAATTGATTCGTAACATCGCCGTTGAGCACAGTGGTTACTCAGTCTTCGCCGGTGTGGGTGAACGTACCCGTGAAGGTAATGACTTCTATCACGAAATGACGGAAGGCGGCGTTATCGACAAGGTCTCGCTGGTCTACGGTCAGATGAATGAGCCGCCCGGCAACCGCCTGCGTGTTGCGCTGACCGGCCTGACCATGGCCGAATACTTTCGTGATGAAGGCCGTGACGTACTGATGTTTATCGATAACATCTATCGTTACACCCTGGCCGGTACCGAAGTATCCGCCCTGCTGGGTCGTATGCCGTCTGCGGTAGGTTATCAGCCGACCCTGGCGCTGGAAATGGGTGAACTGCAGGAACGTATCACCTCTACCAAGACCGGTTCCATCACTTCCTTCCAGGCCGTTTACGTGCCTGCGGATGACTTGACCGATCCGTCACCGGCCACCACCTTCGCGCATCTGGATGCGACCCTGGTATTGTCACGTCAGGTTGCGGAACTGGGTATCTACCCTGCTGTGGATCCGCTGGATTCGACCTCGCGTCAGCTGGATCCACACGTCATCGGTGAAGAGCACTACAATATCGCCCGTGCCGTGCAGGGTAATCTGCAGAAGTACAAAGAGCTGAAAGACATTATCGCCATCCTCGGGATGGATGAGTTGTCGGAAGAAGACAAACTGGTCGTGGCCCGTGCCCGTAAGATCCAGCGTTTCCTGTCCCAGCCTTTCTTCGTGGCGGAAGTCTTCACCGGTGCCCCCGGTAAATACGTCAGCCTGAAAGACTCCATTCGTGGCTTCAAGGGTATCGTTGAAGGTGAATACGATCACCTGCCGGAGCAGGCCTTCTACATGGTCGGTTCCATCGAGGAAGCGGTAGAGAAAGCCAAGACCCTCTAAGGGAGGTACGTAAACTATGGCAATGACAATTCATGTCGATATCGTAAGTGCCGAGCACGCGATCTACTCTGGCGTCGCTGAGAGCCTGGTGGCCCCGGCTGCCATGGGCGAGGTGGGGATTTATCCCCGCCACACCCAGATGCTGACCCCGCTCAAACCGGGCGAAGTGCGCATCACCACACAAGGTGGTGAGGAAGAGGCGATCTATGTCTCTGGCGGGATAATGGAAGTGCAACCCCATGTGGTCACCATCCTGTCGGATACGGCGGTGCGTGCCCATGATCTGGATGAAGCGGCCGCGCTGGCCGCCAAGGAAGATGCCGAGCAGGCCATCAGGGATCGTATGGGTGAAATGGAATTGGCCGAGGCCCAGTCCCAACTGGCCGAGGCGCTGGCCCAGTTGCAAACCATCCAGCGTATGCGCAAGAAGGGACGCTAAGCCGGCATATACGTTATACTTGTACAAATAAGAAAAAGGGCAGTGTAAACTGCCCTTTTTCGTCTGGCTTCACAAAGAACTGAAGAAAGAAAGGGTTCAACATGACTGAAGACACGGTAACAAAACAAAAGGTTGTCACCTTTACCTACGTCATCCTGGATGAAAACCGTTCAGTACAGGAACAATCCGATTTGCCCATGAGTTACCTGCATGGCGTAGATGGCAAGATGTTCGAAAAGGTCGAGGCGGAAATGGAAGGCAAGCAGGTGGGCGATGTCGTCGAGGTCACCCTGGAACCGGTCGATGCCTTTGGCGAACGTGACCCCAGTCTGGCTTACAGCGATTCACTGGAAAATGTGCCCCCCGAATTCCAGCAAATCGGCGCTGAGGCGACCTTCCAGAATGAAGCCGGTGAGCAGGTCAACATGGTGGTCACCAAGATAGAAAACGGCCAGATTTTTCTCGACGGCAATCATCCGTATGCAGGCAGGCGCATGACCTTCCAGATCACCATCAAGGAGATTCGCGCTGCGACCGTGGACGAAGTGGGTACGGGTGAGGTGGTTGATTCGGACAATCCCACCGTTATACATTAGGGAACCTTTAATTTATACATTACAATTTGGCAAACACATTAAAACTGGCAGCCAGGAAGGGGCCAGCATAATAACGATGACAGGTCCTTCATGACGACAAGCAAGTTGAACGTGATCATCCTGGCGGCAGGTCAGGGCACACGCATGAAATCCAGCCTGCCCAAGGTCTTGCATCCCCTGGGTGGCAAGGCTTTACTGGCACATGTGATTGATGCCGCGAATAATCTCAATCCGGCCAAACTGGTGGTGGTGTATGGTCATGGTGGCCGGCAGGTGCGCGAAACCATCAATGACGCCAGCATTTCATGGGTCGAGCAGGCCGAACAACTTGGCACCGGTCATGCGGTCAATCAGGCCATTGCCGAAATCGATGCAGACAGCACCGTGCTGGTGCTTTATGGCGATGTGCCCTTAATCAACAGCAATACCTTGTCCGATCTGGTTTATCAGGCCGGTAGCGACAGCCTCGGTCTGTTAACCGTTCATCTGGATGATCCCACCGGCTATGGCCGCATCTTCCGTGATGCCCATGGCAAGGTAAAATATATTGTCGAACAAAAAGATGCCAACAGTGATGAGCTGACGATTTCCGAATCGAATACCGGCATCCTCGCCGTCAATGGCGGCAAACTCAAACACTGGCTCAGCCAATTAAAAAATAGCAATGCCCAGGGTGAATACTATCTGACGGATATCATCGCCATGGCCGTGAGTGACAAGGTCGAAGTCAAGACCGCCCACCCGGTTGGTGAAGAAGAAGTGCTGGGGGTCAACAGCCGTTCGCAACTGGCCCACCTGGAAAGATATTTTCAACGACAACATGCCGAGGCCTTGATGGCGCAGGGCGTGACCATTATCGATCCGGCTCGCATTGAGGTTCGCGGTGAAGTAACTGTCGGCAGGGATATTACCCTGGACGTCAATGTTGTGCTGGAAGGCAAGGTCAGTATTGCTGACAACGTCACCATTGGCGCCAACTGTGTCATTCGTGACAGCGTGATCGAAGCAGGTGTTGAGATAAAACCCATGTGTGTGATTGAAGAGGCGCGAGTGGGTAAAGCCGCCATCGTCGGTCCCTATTCCCGCCTGCGGCCCGGCGCCGATCTTGCCGGTGGCAACCACATCGGTAATTTTGTCGAGATCAAGAACAGCAACATCGGCCAGGGCAGCAAGGTCAACCACCTGACCTATATCGGCGATACCGACATGGGCGCCGGGGTCAATATCGGCGCCGGGACCATTACGGCCAATTATGACGGCGCCAATAAGCATCGCACGACCATCGAAGATAATGCCTCGACCGGTTCCAACAGTGTGCTGATTGCACCTATCAAGGTGGGTAAAGGCGCAACCATTGGGGCGGGTACCATATTAAGAAAAGAGGCGCCGGCCGGTGAATTGACCCTGACGGTGATCAAACAAAAGACAGTGGAAGGTTGGAAGCGACCTGTTAAAAACAGGTAACGAGGGGCGAGTCGCATGACAAATTACGGTGTCTCATTCTGTTTTCCTCGAAACCCGCTACTCGAAACTCGGAGCTAGATTATGTGCGGTATTGTCGGTGCAGTAGCAGAGCGTGATGTGGTGCCTATCCTGGTCGAAGGACTGAAGCGGTTGGAATACCGTGGTTATGATTCAGCGGGTGTGGCGATCATCGATCAGCATGGCTGTATCGATCGCGTGCGTATGCCGGGCAAGGTGGTTGAACTGGAATCCGCCATCGACCAGCACAAATTATCCTCTACAATTGGCGTCGCCCATACCCGTTGGGCCACCCACGGTATCCCCAGCCAAGCCAATGCCCACCCCCATGTTTGCCGCAAGACCGTGGCGGTGGTGCATAACGGCATAATCGAAAACCATGAACAGCTACGTGATGAACAAATCAGGGCCGGTTATGAATTTACCTCGGACACCGATACTGAGGTGATCGCCCATCAAGTCTATGAACATCACATCAATGGAAAAAAAGATTTACTGGCAGCGGTGCAGGCAACCATTCGTGAACTGGAAGGGGCCTATGCCCTGGGCGTGGTTAGCAACAGGGAACCCGGCCGTTTGGTTACCGCACGTTTTGGCAGTCCACTGGTGATCGGCGTGGGGATCGGTGAATACTTTATTGCCTCCGATGTGGCCGCGCTGTTGCCTGTGACGCAACGTTTTATCTTCCTCGAAGAAGGCGATGTTGCCGACCTGAAGCGTGAGAGCCTGACGATCTATGATGCGAAAGGCAAACAGGTTGAACGTCCCGTCAAGGAAAGTGAACTCACTGCCGATGCCGTCGAGCGCGGTGAGTTTCGTCACTACATGCTGAAAGAGATCTATGAGCAAAGCCGGGCCATTGCCGATACCCTGGAAGGTCGTATTGCTAATAAAAAGGTGTTGATAGAATCATTCGGTATTAATGCGGCTGAGATATTTAAACAGGTCAAGAGTGTACACATCATCGCCTGCGGCACCAGTTTTCATGCCGGCTTGGTGGCCAAGCACTGGTTTGAAACCCTCGCGGGTATCCCTTGTGAAGTGGAAGTCGCCAGCGAGTTTCGTTATCGCAAACCGGTGGTGCGCAAAAATTCACTCATCGTCACTATTTCACAATCGGGTGAGACGGCCGATACCATCGCCGGTTTGAAGGAGGCCAAGCGGCTTGGCTTTGGTCATTCATTGGCCGTCTGTAATGTACCGGAAAGTTCACTGGTGCGTGAATCGGATCTGGTGCTCATGACCCGCGCTGGTCCCGAGATCGGCGTGGCCTCGACCAAGGCGTTTACCACCCAGCTGGTTGCCCTGTTACAACTGGTGATTGCCCTCGGTCGATATAATGAAATGGATGAAAAGACCGAAGCCAGGCTGGTGACGCAACTCATGGCCCTGCCGCATAAAGTTGATCAGGTGCTGGACATGGACAAGGAAATTGAACTGGTTTCTGAGGCCTTTGCCGATAAATTCCATGCCCTGTTCCTGGGCCGAGGCCTGCATTATCCGGTCGCCATGGAAGGCGCCCTGAAGCTCAAAGAGATCTCCTACATCCATGCCGAGGCCTACCCGGCCGGTGAACTCAAGCATGGCCCGCTGGCACTGGTGGATGATAAAATGCCTGTCATTACTGTTGCGCCGAATAACGAGTTACTCGATAAACTCAAATCCAACCTGCAGGAAGTGCGCGCCCGTGGCGGTGAACTGTATGTCTTCGCCGATGCCAAATCCAAATTCAAATCCGAGCCGGGTGTGAATGTATTGAATGTCGTCGAGTGTGAAGACGAGACCTCCCCGATCATCCACACCATTCCATTACAACTGTTGTCTTATCATGTCGCCATATTGAAAGGCACCGATGTGGATCAGCCCCGTAATCTGGCGAAATCGGTGACCGTTGAATAATCTATTGTTACAACCACATCTAAATTTGTATTCTTGAATTGACCTTTCAGCTTACTCCATATAGGGTTGCATTTGTTGTAGCGCTTCCGGTTTCCCATAAAACGGACATGGATATTGGCACATGAAAATACTTCTGGTTGACGACCACCCTCTTTTTCTGGAAGGCATGCGCGGTGTCTTGCAGAAACTCGACGAGGCGGTATCGATACACACAAGCGGTAGTTGCGAAGATGCCCTGGTATTAGTTGATAATGATGATTTCGATCTGGTGTTGCTGGACATTAACTTGCCGGGCATATCAGGTCTGGATGGTCTGCAACAGATCCGCGACCAACTCCCGGCTACACCCCTGGTCGTGTTGTCTGCTTCTGAAGATCGCAGCAAGGTGTTAAGCGCCATCGAACTGGGCGCCAAGGGTTTTATCCCCAAGTCCTCAACGCCGGACATTATGATCAAGGCCCTGCAACTGGTGTTATCCGGCGGGGTGTACCTGCCCATGGCGGTGTTGGATATCGTCAATTCCGCCCAGGTGAAGACAGGTAATGCCGAAGGTCAGACACTAACACCTCGCCAGGTAGAGGTTTTGAAGCTCCTGGCCGGGGGCCATTCCAACAAGGCTATCGGTACGCAGTTGGCCATGGCGGAAAACACGGTACGGGTGCATGTCAGTGCGATACTGCGTTTTCTGGAGGTCAATAATCGTACTGAAGCGGGTGTGGCGGCGGCACAGATGGGCTTGCTAGCGGAAGGCGAAGGTTAATTCGCTGAACCCTGTTTTCGCTGATCCAGCAGATAGCTCATCAAACTGCGTAATTTGCCGGATGAGACAGGCTTGTGCAATAACTGGAAACCACTCCCCTTGGCCTCACGCAGACGCTGCGGATCGGTGTCGCCGGTGAGAATAATGGCGGGAAGGATGTTATCGCAGGCGGCATGAATGCGCTGAATGGCCTCGATACCGGTTTCATTTTCACGCAGTCGATAATCCGTCAGGATGATATCGATAGCGCATTCAGGCTTGAGTAGCTTGAGTGCCTGTTCAATCGATTCGGCCTCCTTCACTTCACAGCCCCATTGCTCCAGCACCTTGCGCATGCCAACGCGGATTATGGCCTCATCATCGATGACCAGCACGCGTGTGCCTTGCAGATCATTGATGAAGCTCTGAACGGGCATGGTTTGTGGTATGGCGTTCGTTACATAGGGTACGGTGATTCGAAAAAGTGAACCCTTGTCGGGGGTGGAGCTGAGCTCGATTGGGCAGTTCAGCAGATCGGCCAGTCGTTTGACGATGGCGAGTCCCAGGCCCAGACCCTTGCGCCGATCCCGTTCGGGGTTTTCGATCTGGTAAAATTCTTCGAAGATATTGTTCAGTTCATCAGAGGTGATACCGATGCCGGTATCGTGTACTTCAATTCGGACCTGCTTACCGCTGCGTCGACAACCGAGTAGCACGCTACCATTTTTCGTGTAACGAATGGCGTTGGACACCAGGTTGCGCAGGATGCGTTCCAGCATGGCCGGGTCGGTGTTGATAACAAAACCGCAATCGACGATGCGCAGGCGCAGGTTTTTACTACTGGCGACTTCACTGAAGTCGGTCTGTATACGTTCTAATAGCGGCCGTAACGGAAAATCCGTGATGCGCGGTTCAAGCACGCCGGCGTCGAGTTTTGAGATGTCCAGCAGGGCATTGAGCAGATCGCTCAGGGCATCAGTGGAGATGCGGATGTTATCCACGATACTGCGCACCTCGGGATATTGAATGCGGTTTTCCAGTGCATCGACAAACAGGCCGAGGGCATGCAGCGGCTGGCGCAGGTCATGACTGGCGGCAGCGAGAAATTTTGATTTTGAAATATCGGCTTGCACAGCTTCTTCACGGGCCTGTTCGGTCTGGGTGTTTTTGACCACCAGGTCATCCACCAGCCCAATATTCTCCAGTCGCAGATTGATGGACTGTAGCACGGCGCGTTTCATGTTATGGCCGCTCATCAGGATCGTGAATAAATACACGATCATCATCAGGCCCAGATAAAAATGCAGTTGTGTATCTTGCTGAAACAGGACAGTTACAAAAGGCAGGGTAATCAACAAGGCGAGGGCATAAAAGGAGCGTAAATAGGGAGCCAGGATGCCGAGACCTGCGGCGGTGACCCCTAGCAGGACAATCACCAGGAACACCATGGCGGTGACATCAGTTATTACATTCGGCCACAGGCAGGTGCTACCCCAGCCGACGCCGAGCATCACTCCGGCCAGCGGAAACAGGATGATCCAATGTTGCAGGTTGCGCTCTTCTGCGGGTGTGCGACGATACCTGGTAGTGGTGAAGATAAAGGTCACGGAGAGAATGCTGATATAGACGGCCCAGATGAGCAGCTCGTTGAAGGGCACGATGTTACGGTAAAAAGCCACCATGATACAGGTGATGATGAGCTGGAGAAACATGATGGTGATCAGCGGCTGGTAAAACAGGATTTGCGCCAGTTCTGCCAGGACCTGTTGTGGCCTGTTAGCCGTCGCACTGTGAACAGCTTGGGAGGCGTTTATAGTTTCGTTTTCGATTTCCATGCCAAATAAAACGTGAGTAGTCTGTAAGTCTCTACTTTTAAATCCCTGAGTTCAAGTCATTCGCATTGATGAGTATGAAAATAACAGGCGGGAGACCTTGTTAGCCTGTCACGACTCGAACTTATGTTGTGTTAGTAGTAAAAGTTTGCCTTACCGGTCTAGCCCAAGACCAGGGGGGGTAGACGAAACCATAAACAATACAGCCTTAAAATAAAAAAAGCGCGACCGGGAAAACGGCCGCGCTTTAATTTATTTCGCCGTATGTGTTCGAGTCCCCGGTCGGTTACCAGTTCTTCCTGCCGACCTGGCCGGGGGCGCCACTCTCACCAGCATTGCTTCCGACACCGCCCTGGCCAAGGGTTATGGTATTTTGCAACAGGGAAGGTACGCTGCCACTACCAGAATCGGCCGCAAACACCCCATAGCTCCAACCGCCACCGTTGCTGCCGGCGGGACCAAGGCCCCCTAATCCGGGTTCGAAGGAAGGGTTGGTGTTTATGTTAAAGCATTTGTCAGTTCAAATATATTGATTCTGTTTATTAAAATCGGGGTCATTGACCCCGATTTTACAGTGCTAGCCGAGTTTATTATTTTTCGACCCAAAAGTTGACGACCTCTATCTCCTGGTTACCCAGCTTTTGTAAGTAGGCAAATATCCCTAAACTGTACTGATTCGCTGCATAGTGTTGCAGATCAATGCTATCAACTGATCCAGAGAACAGTGTGCTATCACCATGCGTAACGGATAGGGTTCTACCCGCCTCAATACCCACTTCCCACGCGACGGCTGCGCCAAACATCATCTCTGACTCAATTGAAAAACCCACCGTGAGCGTATTCGAAATACCGACTTCCTCTGTATATTCAAGCTCAATTTCAGTTGCACTGGTGCCACCACCGACGAATAATGGGCCGTTTTCAAGACCGCGTTCTGCGTCAGTCAGCGCAAATATTTTCCTGGGGTTCCAGGATTGAAGCCGCCATTCCTGGAGTATTTGCTGTTGAGTAGTCAGAATGTCATCTTTTTCACTGGCAGTCGGATAGGAAGATACGTCGCCCGGTGTATGTTGAAAGACTCGCGAGTCAACTTTCTCTGCGTTTCCCGCCACGCTTTCATTATAGTAATTGCGATCAATAATTCGGATCGTTGGGCTACGTGGTAATCTGACTTCAATGATGGTACCGAGACGGCCCAGTTTACCGGTTGTATCTTTCCAGACTTCATAAGAAAAGCGATCAACGGGTGTGGACACGAATACCACCCCATCTTCAAAGGGGCCGGTTGTGAAGGTTCTGGATTTTGATAATTGATAAAAAGAGCTAGTTTCCAGAGAGGCAGATCCGTTCAGCATGACAAGATACTTGGCCTCAGCGCCTGCACCGGCACCACCGATACCTCCCCCGATACTGCCGGATACGGTTAGGTTAAATGCCTTGCCAATGGAGCCACTTTGCGTGGTACCCCAGCTACTGGAGCAGTCTTCCTGGCCGATACCATGTTGACAGGGTGCAGCGGCGATGGCCGCCATCACGATTGGCGCGGTAATATCCATATAGTATTCCCCGGTGTAACGAAGTAATGCCACTGTGTCATTATCGATATCCATCGGAATGATGATTGGATTGCTAAACTCCATGTCAGTTGGGTTCAGTCGGATCTTTGTTGCCAGTGTATAACCGAAACCGCGTGTGATGCCTTGTTCATCCCAGGAATAGATCTTGATGTTAGGATCGCTATCTTGAAAAGATGTATAAAGTGTAACAATATCCTTAATACCATCGCCCGTTTGGTCACTTACAGTGATAATGCTCTCGCTTCGATCAAAATAGCGGCGGTCATCATAACCATAAATCAAGGTGGGTTCTTCAATCCGTGCGATGAGCCTGCTGTCCCAGTTAGCAAGAGGGATTTCATCCAGTACCATATCATTTAGCTGAATATCCAAATCGCCGTCGCCATCAAAGTCCAGGGTATTAACATGGGCATGACGGATGGCAATGGATACTGAGCCTGATTCAGAGGCACAGGAAACAGGTGCAACTTCACCCGTGCCTGAACGGACAGGCGTGAAGTTAGTATGCTTGCCACCGTAGGCCGTGAGGAAATATTTGGTGCTGCCTGGTTCGGTTCCGTTATCTCCCTGGAGACAGAGACGATTAATTTCTTCAAATCCCGCAAATATCAACTCGTCAATTGAATCACCGTCTATGTCAGCAGTTGTGATACTCGCTAGCACAGCCGTTGCTGTTCGCGTTGTGGTATCCGGATTGAGAACCGTTGCACTAATTGGACCTGATGAGAGTTGCGCCAGCGTATTATTTTGTATGCCAAATACAAAATAATGACTGGCAAACCCGCGAGACATGTTAGAAAAAGGATTGCCCTCGTTTATAACAATCGCTATCTCATCAAATTTATCGTGATCGGCATGGAAACTGTCAATATCGAGCGTTATAAAGGATTCACTAAAAGTGGGATTTAAGTTCAGAGACTGTTCGTACATCACGGTATAATTTTTTACCGCATCATCAATGACATAAAGTCCTACTGGCGTATTGGGTACGCCTGCCATTCGTTCCTGTGACACCACGACCGCCAGTTCATCTCGCCCATCGCCATCATAGTCTCCCCCCGCCACTCTGAGGTCGTATACTGAGAGAGTATTGTTTCCAACTGACAAGGCGATATCAAGTACGGGCGTGGTGTTATTACCATCGATCACTTGCATGCGCAATTGATCATAACCACTGGGAAGTTCAACGGCGTAGACAACAACAGATTCCAGAAAACCATCGCCATTGACATCGAGTGCGGTTGCATCGCGCCGTGTACCTGGCAGTTGTGTATCTGTGGGGCGGCTACTTACTTCACGTGCCCATGCTGAACTTGTCACTTCACTACCTTCGAGAATGGCCGGTGATGTAAATTCTGCATCCTCGGGGCTAAGGCCTCTAATACTAATCGTGTCAATTGCGTTGAACAAATTTAACTGCCGATTTAGCCGAAACCCGCCTAGAAACAGTTCTTCAGCACGATCTCGTACAAAATCAGGTTCATCGCCAGGATTGATCCCGTCAATCTGACGCATAGGATAGACCTGTCCAATCGGTGCATAGCTTTCGGGATAATCATTGCCCTGACTGTCAACACGTGGCGTAATTTCTGTATCTACGCCGAGTTTAATAAGTGTTTCTTTAACAGCGTTGTCAGGCGTGTTGGTATCACTATTTCCATCATCATCATTACCGCCGCCGCCGCCACCACCGCCGCCTCCACCGCCTCCACCGCCACAGGCGGATAAGGTAAGGATGGTTATGCTGAACCAAAAGAACAGCAGCAGATTTCGTATTTGCATTTTCATGTCAAACTCCTCTTCGTTTATCAAGGTTGGAGGTTAAGGCGGCTTGCATGGTTATACCGCCAGGGTATTTGTTAACATTGTTGAGATAGTGTGTCGTAAATCCCTGGGCGTGATGCGATCCGGCAGCACCACAATCTCCTCGTCGACAAAACGATCCGGGCTGTAACCGTTTTCATGGCTGAGAAGGATTGCAGGGATGTGATGCTTGAAATCAGCACGTAAACGAGTAATCAGCTCAATACCCGAGGTGTTGTCCTCCAGCTCAAACGGCAGAACAAGCAGGGCCGGACAGGTGGCCTGGGTGAGTGCTGGGATGGTAAGGTCCTGTTGATAATTTGCCGGGATTACATTGAACTGCATGTCCTCAAGCAGCAAGACCAGCCCCTTAAGGACCTGGGGATCGCTGTCCATCACGATGACGCTCATTCTCTGCTGATCCATCTTTAACTATTGTCCGATTGATTCAAGATGAACAGACTTTAGGGTATGTGTCGCGGAGTGGGTATCACCCATAGCGGTTAGTCCTAGGACTAGTGCCTAGTCCAAATAGACTAGTCCTTGCTATGCAGCTGCGGCTGGGAGGGCATCATTAATGGCCTCTCGGAAAGGCGGGCGGTCAGCACCGTGTCCGCCTTGCCACCCAACCCGTCCGTTTAGTCAAATCGGTCGACCGGGTGTTGTCCTGCGTGGTGTCGAATTGCGGTGGCACCGCCAGGGTATTGTCGTTGGCGGTGTCACCGGTAAGGATAATGGCGGGAAGGGTTTTATTGCAGGCTTTGTGAATGCGCTGAATGGCCTCGATACCGGTTGTGTTTTCACACAGCCGATAGTCCGTGAGGAGGGTCTCTATGCGCCAATGCCGAGTTCGGTGACAGCTTACCGTTGTTTTTGGCGGGTCAGCCTGAGACTGACCAAGCCCATCAATAGCAAGAACAGGCTGGCGGGTTCGGGGACCGCGGCTGTCTTGTATAACCAGCCACCATAACTGTTATTGGTATAGTTCAAACTGACCGCTTGCCGCCGGTATGTATCGTTATTGTCGTCGAGATCGGCGGTATACCGCGCAACGTCGAGGGCAACAGCTACATCCTGTCCTGTATATGGATGCCAGGCAGATTCTTTGGTGGAACCATTAATCAACTGGAACGAAGTTGATTCGAAAGAGCTTGTTGTGGTGGGTGTCTAGCTAATTCTCTGCATAGTCCAAAAGGACTAGGTTTGTCGGAGGACTAGTCGGAGGACTAGTCTTAAAAGATTATAGCCGAACCACAGGCCTGGCTATACAGTCTAGCGCTGAGTCCATTTCACTTATGACTGACCAGAGCTCAAGCAATTTGCAGGCATCCTGTTTCAAGTGCATGTGCCGGTTACAATCAACCCTAGGAAGACATCATCATGCAACGACTAAATAAAAGCATATTCCTGACCCTTCTAACCATTGTCGGCCTGATCGGCTGTGGTAGTGGCGGTGGCGGTGGTACGGGTGGCGGCACGGTGGACACCACCGCACCCCAGGTGCTCAACACCTCGCCCGCGGATGGCGCAACCGGTATTGCCGCCGATCAGGTGGTTACCGTCACTTTCAGCGAGGCCATCAACTGCGCCACGGTGTCCACCGCCAACGTCCGGTTGCTGGAAGCAACCAACCCGATTCCTGTTCAGGTGCGGTGCAGTGGCGCCAGCGTGAGCCTTTGGCCTACTGAGGACATGCCCACCAACACCACCCTTACCGCGACCATGGACCCATCGGTGCGCGATCTCGCCGGCAACACTCTGGCAGACACTCATGTCTGGTCATTCGACATGGCGTCCTGGACCCGCCAGCTCGGATCAGTGGAACATGAATTTGCCTACGCCACCAGCACCGACGCTGACGGCAATGTGTACATGGCGGGATCCACGCAAGGCGCCCTCGATGGTGGGACCAATGCAGGGTTTCAGGATATCTTCGTCATCAAGTACAACGCCAGCGGCGTGCAGCAGTGGCTCCGCCAACTCGGGACGGCGGGTGATGAACAAGCCCGCGCCCTCGCTGTCGATGCCGACGGCAATGTATATCTGACGGGTTACACCGAAGGCGCCTTCGATGGTCAGAGCAACGTAGGGTATCAGGATATTTTCATCGTAAAATACGACACCAACGGCATGCAGCAGTGGCTTCACCAGCTCGGTACCTCGACGAATGATCAGGCCCGTGC
>Ga0209633_10002102_pt1 | contig 19668 bp, 22 predicted proteins | sample Cruoilmetagenom1_FD_187290 | JGI IMG/M metagenome (GOLD analysis project Ga0209633, IMG submission 187290) | Oil polluted marine microbial communities from Coal Oil Point, Santa Barbara, California, USA - Sample 1 (SPAdes) (version 2) | ecosystem: Environmental > Aquatic > Marine > Oil seeps ... | reverse complement strand
CCTTTGCGCATTTGGTGGTTTCACGCCTTTTGCGAATGCCCCCCGGCCGCAGGTGGCTGCACCAGATCGTTGCGGGTCTAGCAACAGGTCTGCTGGTGGCACTCATCCTGTTGCTGATCAACTGGGTCGCCTTGGGGGTTTACCCGTTGGAGCGCGGCTATACCCTTTGGCTGTCGCTGAATGTGATTGCGGTTTCGCTGGTCATTTCCTATGTGATTGGCTTGGCCGAAAAACCATCTGCGGCGGACACCGCAAGTGCGCCTGCCCCCACCATCAGAATCCTGAACCGTTTGCCCATCGACAAACGCGGCACGTTGGTATCCCTGTCGGTTCAAGACCACTATGTGGAAATCAACACCACCGCGGGGCAGACGTTGGTGTTGATGCGCCTTTCAGATGCAATTGCCGAAACCCAAGGTCTATCTGGTTTGCAGGTGCATCGCTCGCATTGGGTGGCCGTGTCGCAGGCCGTCGCCTGTAAACGCAATGGTGACAAAGCGGTGCTGACCATGTCCTGCGGGCGTGACATCCCCGTCAGCCGCACCTATATCAAGGCCGTGCGCGCGGCAGGGCTTTTGCCCAGATAGGGGATATGATGGTTGAATGGATCACCAGCACCGGTTTGACCGCGTACGACGCGGCCGTCACCGAAATGGAGACCCGCGCCGCTGGCATCGCGGCGGGCACCATGAATGAGGCAATCTGGCTGGTGGAGCATCCACCGCTTTACACTGCTGGCACCAGTGCCAAGCTGGCCGATTTGACGGACCCTGACCGATTTCCGGTCTACGCCAGCAAACGCGGCGGCCAATATACCTATCACGGACCCGGCCAACGGGTGGCCTATGCCATGCTGGATGTCGGCAAACGCGGCCGTGATGTACGCAAGTTTGTGCAACAGCTGGAAAACTGGGTGATCGGAACGCTGGATCAGTTCAATGTCAAAGGCGAACAACGCGCGGGCCGCGTCGGCGTTTGGGTGGTGCGGGATGACAAACCGCTGAATGCGGATGGTTCAGCCCATGAAGACAAAATCGCCGCCATCGGGGTGCGCCTGCGCAAATGGGTCAGTTTTCACGGCATTTCGATCAATGTTGAGCCTGATCTGGAGCATTACAGCGGCATTGTGCCCTGCGGGATCACCCAGCACGGGGTCACCAGTCTGGTCGACTTGGGGCTGCCTGTGACGATGAATGACGTGGATGTTGCCTTGAAGCACAGCTTTGATACGGTTTTCGGGCAATAAGACGCAGGTCGGCCAATTGGGCCAGCATCGGCTTTTCATTTTTCATAGGACTCACTATATTCTGCATCGGACGCGAATCCAAAACACACGAGGTAACTATGACTCCTATACGCACACTTGCTATTTTGGCCGCCCTTGGCGCTGCCACCCCCGCATTGGCTGAAGGCGACGTCGCCAAAGGCGAAAAACTGTTCAAGAAATGCAAAGCCTGCCACATGATCGTCAACGGCGACGAGGTGATCTTTAAGGGCGGCAAAACCGGCCCGAACCTTTATGGTGTCGTTGGCCGCGCGGCGGCCTCGATTGAAGGTTTTAAGTACGGCAAATCGCTTGCAGCCGCTGGCGAAGCTGGTTTGGTTTGGGACGAAGAACAGATTGCGAAATATGTCACCGACCCCAAAGCCTATCTAAAAGAAATTCTGGATGATGGCGGCGCAAAAAGCTCGATGAGCTTTCGTCTGAAAAAAGGCGGCGAAGATATTGCGGCCTATTTGGCAAGCGTTTCCCCAGCGATGGCTGCGGCAGAAGGCGAAGCCACAGAAGAAGCGGTTGAAGAGCCCAAGACCGAAACCGAAACCACTGATTAAGTCACTGGTGTGGACTGAAGCGTGGCCCATGGGTTGATGTAAATCAACAAACCAGCCGCCACGCCGCAGCCATACAGAGAATCAAAATGCCGCAACCGGGGACACCTGTTTGCGGCATTTCTGACTGCGGCAGCCAAATATCTGCAGGTTTTTGCATGTAATCAGCCCGAAACATGCCCCAAGCCCTCATCCTGATGTTGATCTAGGTCAAATAGCGCCCTACAAGAGGGACGGAACACACCGCGATTGGTCCAGCCAATTGTGGTCGATTAAAAATATTACAGGGAGTATGTTCATGGCGGACGCAGCTATCCACGGCCATGATGGGCACGACAAAAAGGGTTTCTTTACCCGTTGGTTCATGTCCACAAACCACAAAGACATCGGTGTACTATATCTTTTCGTGTCAGGTGCCGTCGGGTTTATCTCGGTTTTGTTCACCGTTTACATGCGGCTTGAGCTTATGGAACCTGGTGTTCAGTATATGTGCCTTGAAGGCGCGCGTTTCATTGCGGATTCTGCCGCTGAATGTACTCCGAACGGGCATTTGTGGAATGTGATGATCACCTACCACGGTGTTTTGATGATGTTCTTTGTTGTTATTCCGGCGCTGTTTGGCGGTTTCGGCAACTATTTCATGCCCCTGCACATCGGCGCGCCTGATATGGCGTTCCCGCGGATGAACAACCTGTCATTCTGGATGTATGTTGCCGGTGTTTCACTGGGAGTTGCATCATTGCTAGCCCCGGGCGGCAATGGTCAGGCCGGTTCTGGCGTTGGTTGGGTGCTTTACCCGCCGTTGTCGACCTCCGAGGGCGGTATCTCGATGGATCTGGCGATCTTTGCGGTTCACCTGTCTGGCGCCTCAAGTATCCTTGGCGCGATCAACATGATCACCACTTTCCTGAACATGCGCACACCTGGTATGACGCTGCACAAGGTGCCGTTGTTTGCCTGGTCGATCTTTATCACCGCTTGGTTGATCCTTTTGTCCCTGCCCGTTCTGGCTGGCGGCATCACCATGCTGTTGACCGATCGTAACTTTGGCACCACCTTCTTTGATCCTGCCGGTGGCGGCGATCCGATCCTGTACCAACATATCCTGTGGTTCTTTGGTCACCCCGAAGTTTACATGATCATTCTGCCGGGCTTTGGTATCATCTCACACGTAATCGCAACCTTCTCGCGCAAACCTGTGTTTGGCTATCTGCCAATGGTATACGCGCTGGTGGCCATCGGTGTTCTGGGCTTCGTTGTTTGGGCGCACCACATGTACACCGTCGGTATGAGCCTGTCGCAGCAAAGCTACTTTATGTTGGCGACAATGGTGATCGCGGTGCCGACAGGCATTAAGATCTTCTCATGGATCGCCACCATGTGGCGCGGCTCGGTGACGTTCGAGACACCTATGCTGTTTGCCATCGGGTTCCTGTTCCTGTTCACCATCGGCGGCGTGACTGGCGTTGTTTTGAGCCAACCTGGCTTGGACCGTGCCTATCATGACACCTACTATGTTGTAGCGCACTTCCATTACGTGATGTCGCTGGGGGCCGCGTTTGCGATCTTTGCGGGTGTCTATTTCTGGATCGGCAAAATGTCGGGCCGTCAGTACCCTGAATGGGCGGGCAAACTGCACTTTGCGATGTTCTTTATCGGCACCAACTTGACGTTCTTCCCGCAGCACTTCTTGGGTCGCCAAGGCATGCCGCGCCGCTATATCGACTATCCCGAGGCGTTTGCCTACTGGAACTACCTGTCGTCATGGGGTGCTTTCCTGTCCTTCGCGTCCTTCGTATTCTTCATCGGCATCGTGTTCTACACATTGCTGGCAGGTCGTCGGGTCACCGAGGACAACTACTGGAACGAATATGCTGACACGCTGGAATGGTCCCTACCAACACCACCTCCAGAGCACACGTTCGAAATTCTTGCCAAGCAAGAAGAATGGGACAAGGGCCACAGCCACTAGCGGGACAGCCCATGCCATTTGAACGGCAGATATATCACGACATCGAGGCCTCGGATTTTTCCGGGGCCTCTTTTGCACGCGCCACAGATGCGCCATTTTACCAGCTGTCCCTGTGGCCCTACCGGTCGTTAACACGGCGCGGGTTCGTGTGGTTCATCGGGCTTACGGCAGGCCTGATCAGCATTCCATTGCTATCCTTGCTGGGCAGCAAATATCTGTGGTTCATGCTGCCGTTTTTGGCCGCTGCCGTCGGCGCAATCTGGTATTTCATCGAACGCAGCTACAAAGACGGCACCGTGTTAGAGACGTTGACGATCTGGTCAGACCACATGGAGTTACACCGCCAAAACCCACGGACAGAGGATCAACACTGGCAGGCCAACCCTTATTGGGCCGAGGTCAAAATGCACCTGAACTCCGGCCCCGTCGAAAACTACATCACTCTGCGCGGGAACGGGCGCGAGGTGGAAATCGGCACCTTCCTCAGCATTGCCGAGCGCAAGATCTTGCTTAGTGAATTGCAGGACGTGTTGGCGAGATTGCCAAAATAGACTACAATGGTCGCATTCATTTAACGATCTGGAGTCCATTATGCGTTTTACATTCTCAACAATCGCCATTGCCGCCACCCTTGTGCTGAGCGCACCGATGGCGTCTGCATTTGAAATTGGTTTCGACTGGAAGGGCCTAAAGCTGTGCAACAACGGCAACCCGAACCGTGTGTCCAACCCGCGCTTTACCTTGAAAGATGTGCCCGCCGGCACCAAATACATCCGTTTCAAATTGGTGGACCGCGATGTGCGCAGCTACAATCACGGCGGCGGCGTGGTGGCCTATACGGGCAAATCCGTTATCGCCCCAGGGGCGTTCAAATATAAATCCCCCTGCCCGCCCAATGGCCGCCATACTTACGAATGGACCGCCACCGCCCAAAGCAGCAAAAACGGCGGTAAAATCGCTGTGGCCAAAGCGGCGCGTAAATATCCCTAGGCCCAGAGTGTCGTAAATCTTCAAGAATGCGGTGCCTTTTGTCGGGTAGGATCAGGCGATTCATATCCACAAAAGGCACCTGTTATGATTTTTCGCTACACCATTTTATATGTCCACGATGTCGAACGAACCCTTGCGCTGTTCAATGCTGCCTTTGGGTTTGAAACCGCGTTCTTGCACGACAGCAAAGACTACGGCGAGTTGGCCACGGGGGACACCAAACTGGCGTTTTCCTCGATTTCGTTGATGCAACAATTGGGTAAATCTCCGGCTATCAAACCCATGAGCAACCCGTCGTTTGAGATCGCTTTCGAAACGGATGACGTGGCCGCGGCCTTGGCCAAGGCCGTCACAGCGGGGGCTGAATTGGTGCAAGGCGTTGAAGAATTGCCATGGGGGCAGACCACGGCCTATGTGCGTCTCACCGAAGGCGTTTTGATCGAGATTTGCACAGCCGTTCAGACGCCGTAGCCCCGTCCCAAATGTTGTGATGCCCATCGCGCATCGCGCTGCACCTGGCGTGGTGTAACACCCAACCACTGGCGGAACTCTCGGGTCATATGCGGTTGATCAGCATAGCCCATGTCATAGGCCAATTCGGCCAAGCCTACTGGCTGCACTGCCCGCTGTGCTGTGCGGCGCACCCGCGCCAATCGCAGCCAGAATACAGGTGACTTGCCGGTTTTACGCTGCAACAAACGTTGCAGGCTGCGAGTCTGCACACCCAGATCGGCGGCGGCCTTGCCTATGCCAGCTGTGGCGTTCACCAAACAGGTCAATGCCTCGTTCACGGCGAGGTTTTGCCGCGCGTAAGTGTCTAGACGATCCTTGATTGCAGCATCTGTTAACCCGTCTTCCATTGCCGCCATCAGCCCTGCCCGATCTATCTGCGCTCCGGGGCGCAGGCGAAAGCCGTTGTAGCCGTCCCCAACGGTGCAATCCACAGGCGCGCTGGTGGTGGCGACATCTGTGACAAAGCAAACCGGGGCCTGACCAACCTTTTGCTTAACAATCAGATCGCAACAACCATCAGGCAGAATATGGGTTACACCATCGGTGTTGGATTGAAATTTCCAATGTTCAAGAATAACGGAAATGGCGTGAAATTCCCCATTTGGAACCCATATTGCTAAACTTGGGCTTAGCCCAACTGGTCTTTGACCATTGGGCCGACTTTGCCGAAATCCATCCGCCCCATGTATTTGGCTTTCAACTCGCCCATGACTTTGCCCATGTCACGGATTGATTCTGCGCCTAATTTGGTAATCGCGCTTTGAACGGCGGCTGTGGTCTCGTCCTCGGTCAATTGTTTGGGCAAGAAGTCCTCGATCACCAGGATCTCGGCCCGTTCCTTTTCGGCCAACTCAAGGCGGGCGCCTTCTTCATAGGCGCGGGCGCTCTCAAGGCGCTGTTTGACCATTTTCCCAAGGATACCAAGAACTTCGTCCTCGGTTACACCCTCATCGGCAGCGTCGGTGCCACGCAGGGCAATGTCACGATCCTTGATCGCTGCATTGATCAGGCGCAGGGTCGAAAGCCGATCGGCTTCCTTGTTGCGCATGGCCTCTTTCATCGCTTCTGTCAGTCGAGTTCTCAAAGTCATCCGGTGTCCTCATCCCTTAGGTGCCGAAAAAATATACGAACGCGCAGATTACCCCGACAGTGCCGGTATGACAACCGCCCGCGAATATGCTAAGGTATTGTTTTTGCTATATAACCTAAAATTCCTTTTGCCTTGACCCGCCCTGCGCACCGCCTTAGGTTCCGGTAGATTTCAGCCAAGGAGTCGCGATATGTCCGCTGCCGCCTACCAAATTGATCCTGCAAAACCTACAGCCTGCCTTGCGTTGGCGGATGGCACTTTGTTTTACGGAATGGGGTTTGGCGCGACGGGCGATTGCGAAGCCGAATTGTGCTTTAACACCGCTATGACCGGCTATCAGGAAATCATGACAGACCCCTCTTATGCGGGCCAAATCGTGACCTTCACCTTCCCCCACATTGGCAACACCGGCATCACCCCAGAGGATGACGAAACCGGTGATCCTGTGGCCGAGGGCATTGTCGTGAAATGGGACCCGACCGAGCCGTCAAACTGGCGCGCAACGGACGAGTTGCGCGACTGGATGAAGGCCCGCGGGCGCATCGGCATTGGCGGCCTTGATACCCGTCGGTTGACCCGCGCGATCCGTCAACAGGGTGCGCCGCATGTGGCGATTTCCCATGATCCGGATGGGAATTTTGATATCGAGGTGCTCGTGGCAAAAGCCCGTGCGTTTCAAGGGCTTGAAGGGCTTGATCTGGCCAAAACCGTGACCTGTGCGCAGTCCTATACATGGGACGAAATGCGTTGGGCTTGGCCCGAGGGCTATACCAAACGCACCACCAAGGGTCACAAGGTTGTGGCGATTGATTTTGGCGCAAAACGCAACATTTTGCGCAGCCTTGCATCGGTTGGCTGTGACGTCACTGTGCTGCCCGCAACAGCCACCGCCGAAGAGGTTCTGGCTCATAAACCTGACGGCGTTTTCCTGTCCAACGGTCCCGGTGATCCGGCGGCCACAGGCGTCTATGCGGTGCCAATGATCCAGCAAGTTTTGGCGGCGGATATTCCGGTGTTTGGTATCTGTCTGGGTCACCAAATGCTGGCGCTCGCCGTCGGTGCCAAAACCATCAAAATGAACCACGGCCATCACGGGGCGAACCACCCTGTTAAGGACCGTGAAACTGGTAAAGTCGAGATCACCTCAATGAACCACGGCTTCACCGTTGACGCCCAAACCCTGCCAGAGGGTGTGATTGAAACCCATATCTCGCTGTTTGACGGCTCAAACTGTGGCATCCGCCTGCTGGATCGCCCGGTGTTCTCGGTGCAATACCACCCCGAGGCCAGCCCCGGCCCACATGACAGCGCCTATTTGTTCGAGCGTTTTGTCACATTGATTGAGAAAAACACCTAAAACCCTATAGCGTTAACCGCCTGTTAAGAATGATTGCCAAGGATGGGGACAACCTTTTCCTAGTGCGATTGAAATCATGCAGCCGTCGAAACAACCCGTTGTCGTAACTTTCCCGACACCACAGTCCAGCCTGTGTGTGCCTGACACAGTGCGCCCGGTTGCGATCAAGCGCCCCAGTGCCCCGCGCGTGCCAATTGGCGAGATTTTAGTGCAATCTGGCGCTTTGTCGCAAACGGATTTGATGCGGGCCGTGGCCCTACGTAACCGCGAAGAAACCCAAATCGGCAACATTCTGTTGAACCACGGCATGGTCACCGAGGCCGAGTTGTTCGGCGCCTTGTCCCAACAGTTCGGCGCCACGCTGGTTGATCTACAAGAGACGCCGCCAAACCCCAATCTGGCCAAAATGGTCGACCTTGAGGTCTGTTTGGCCGAGAATATCGTACCGTGGCAACATATCGGTGGCGCGTTGGTGATTGCCACTTCGCGGCCGGACCGGTTTGAGGTGTTGCGTGACCAGTATCCGGATGAACTTGGCTCCGCCCTTATGGCCATCGCGCCGGAATATGACATTCAGCATGCTTTGATCGAGACCAACCGCGAAGTCTTAATCGAGCGCGCCGAGACCCGCACAGCCGAACATGAAAGCTGCCGCAAGTGGGATCCAAAGCGGTTGCTGCGGCTTACAACAGCACTTGTCTTCGCGCTTTTGGCCTGTTTTTTATTGTCGCCGATTGCCAGCTTCACGATCCTGTCGGTCATCGCCGTTCTGACGTTAGTGTTGAATATGGGTTTAAAAATGGCCACCTCGTTTAGCCAAATACGCCCTTATTTACAACGTGCACACTTGTCCGAGCCCGCCTCACGGCCGACCGAAATGTTCCGCCTTCCGGTGGTATCAATCATGGTGCCGCTGTTCAAAGAACGCGAGGTGGCGGGCCATCTGATCCGCCGCTTAATGCGGATTAACTACCCCAAAGAATTGTTGGACATCTGCTTGGTGGTTGAAGAAGACGATGAGACCACACGCGAGACGTTGGACAACACCATTTTGCCAAGCTGGGTGCGTATTATCAAAGTGCCAAAGGGCAATGTACGCACCAAGCCGCGGGCGATGAATTTCGCGTTGGATTTTTGCCGTGGGTCGATCATCGGGGTTTACGATGCCGAAGACGCGCCGCACCCTGACCAGATCCACCACATTGTGCGCCGTTTTCATGAGCGCGGGCCGCAGGTGGCTTGTTTACAAGGGCTTTTGGATTTTTATAACCCGCGCACCAACTGGCTGTCGCGCTGCTTTACAGTTGAATACAACACTTGGTTTCGGGTGTTTTTGCCCGGTTTGGAGCAATTGGGCTTTGCCGTGCCTTTGGGCGGCACCACCTTGTTTTTACGTCGCAACGCGCTTGAAAAACTTGGCGGTTGGGACGCCCACAACGTCACCGAAGACGCCGATCTGGGCATCCGGTTGGCGCGGCATGGGTACCGCACCGAAATCGTCCACACCGCAACCGAGGAAGAGGCCAATTGCCGCTTCGTGCCTTGGGTCAAACAGCGTTCCCGCTGGTTGAAAGGCTTTGCTATCACATGGGCTGTGCACATGCGCGCGCCGATCAAATTGCTCCGGGATTTGGGGTTCAAGAAATTCATGGGGGTGCAGATCCTGTTTATCGGAACCCTGTCGCAATTCTTGTTTGCACCGCTATTGTGGTCGTTTTGGGTGATCCCCTTTGGCGTGACTCACCCCATGCAAAACGTCGTCAGTTCAGGCACATTTCTGACGCTTGGCATCGTTTTTTTGGTATCCGAGCTTGTGACGATCATTGTCGGCATGTTTGCAGTTTCTGACAAAAAGCACCGGTTTTTGGTGCCTTGGGTGCCGACGATGCATTTCTATTTTCCGATGGGGACATTGGCCGCCTACAAAGCCATTTATGAGCTGCTAACCCAGCCATTTTATTGGGACAAAACCACCCATGGGGTGTTTGAGCGCACCGGAGAAGCCATCGCGCAAGAGTTGCCCGAACGGCCGCTCCTATAGGCTGCCCGAACCTATAGGCTGCCCGAAAATTCAGGCTGGTCCGCGTCCAACTCAAGCCGCGTCTCAAAGGCCTTTGAGATATGTTCCTTCAAGGCCGCATAAGCTGCGTCCCCGTCGCCCGCCTCAATCGCCCTGACGATTGCGTCATGCTCATCCAGCGCCCCTTGAGAGCGTCCTTCAACCGCAAGTGATGTGGTCGCCAGCAAGGCCATTGTGCGGTGCACCAAGTCAAGTTGCTGCACCAAGTAGCGATTGTGGGACGCCAAGTGGATTTGCTTGTGAAACCGTCGATTGGCCAGCGATAGGGCTTCGGGATCATCAACCAACTTGCGATCCGCTTCAATCATTTTGCGCAGCACCCTAATTTCTTCTGGCACACCGTATTGTGCCGCCAATCGCGCCGCCAACCCTTCCAACTCGGCCCGCACCGCGTAGAGTTCGGACAGCTGATTGTGATCCAAGGCCCCCACGATCAGGCTGCGCCCGTCACGGATCAGCAAAGTCTGGGTTTCCAGCCGTTGCAACGCTTCGCGGATCGGAGTACGTGACACGCCGAACCGTTCGGCCAGCTCAGACTCAACCAGACGGTCACCGGGCTGGTAAACCCCCACATCAATTGCCTCAAGGATCAGCGCATAGGCGTCTTTATTGGGGGGGCGAATCTCGCTCATGGACCTGTCTCCGATTGTGTTGTTGCCAACCTACGCCCGCCCGCCCCCTCCAATCAACCGTCAATCAAGTTGATCCCGCCCGCACCGCGGACTAACACTGGCATATGAAAAAACAAGATTTCGCACATGTCCGCCACTGGGTCTTTGATCTGGACAACACGCTGTACCACCCCAGCGCCCGGCTTTTCGATCAAATCGAAGTGAAAATGACCCAATATGTCATGGAGATGCTGGGCGTTGATCGTGCCGAGGCCGACCATTTGCGCAAGCATTATTGGCACAGCTATGGCACCACGCTGGCGGGGTTGATGCGCGAGCACAATGTCGATCCGGCCCCATATTTGACCCATGTACACGAAATTTCGCTGGAACATCTGGAGCAGGATGCCCCGCTGGCGGATGCGATCAAAAATCTGCCAGGCCGCAAGATCGTTTACACCAACGGTTCGGCTCCCTATGGGGAACGGGTGTTGGCGGCGCGTGGGTTGGAAGGTGTTTTTGATGCAGTCTATGGGGTGGAGCATGCCGATTTCCATCCAAAACCCGAGCGCCAAGCCTTTGAAAAGGTGTTTGCTACGGACGGCATCGACACCAAAACAGGCGCGATGTTTGAGGATGACACCCGCAACCTGTCCGCGCCGCACGAGATGGGGATGCAATGTGTGCATGTGGCGCCAAGCCCATCAGAGCCAGCGCCACATGTCCATCACCACACAGATGATCTGTCAGGGTTTTTGCAAAAAATTCTAGCCTAGAAAACCTGATCAAGCGCTGTCGTCAGCCGCGCCACGCTGGCATCAACGTCATAGAGTTTGTCCAACCCGAACAGCCCAAGCCGGAAGGATTTGAATTCCGGCCCCTCGTCGCACATCAATGGCACACCGCCGGCGATCTGCATGCCAAGGGCTGCGAATTTCTTGCCGGTTTGCACCTCGGCGTCAGTGGTGTAGCTGACCACGACACCCGGTGCGCCAAAGCCATCTGCCGCCACCGATTTGATGCCGCGCTCTTTGAGCATGGCGCGCGCACGATCGCCCTGCTCCCATTGCGCATCACGCAATTTATCAAACCCATAGTCACGGGTTTCAAACATGGTGTCGCGAAATGCCTTGAGCGCGTCCGTGGGCATGGTCGCGTGATAGGCATGACCACCATTGGTGTAGGCCTCCATGATGGTCAGCCATTTGCCCAAATCAACCGCAAAGCTGGTGGAAACGCTGTCTTTGGCGCGCGCATGCGCCGTGTCGTTCATCATCACAAGGCCCGCCGATGGCTGCGCCGACCAGCCCTTTTGTGGCGCGGAAATCAGCACGTCAACGCCGCAGTCTTTCATATCAACCCACGCGCAACCTGACGCAATACAGTCCAGAACAAACAGTCCGCCATGTGCATGCACCGCTTGGCTGATGGCTTTTAGATAATCGTCCGGCAAGATGATGCCCGAGGCCGTTTCCACATGCGGGGCAAAGACCACATCTGGTTGCTCGTCTTTGATGCGGGCCACCACGTCGGCGATCGGCGCGGGTGCGAATGGCGCGTCAACAGCGTTGCCTACACGCCGCGCCATCATCACAGTTTCAGAGGCGGGAATGCTGCCCATCTCGAATATCTGCGACCAGCGGAACGAGAAAAACCCGTTGCGCACAACGAGGGCTTTTTTACCTGTCGCAAACTGCCGCGCCACGGCTTCCATTGCGTAGGTGCCGCCACCTGGAACAACGACGGCATGATCGGCGTTGTAGACATCCTTGAGGGTTGATGAGATATCGCGCATCACGCCCTGAAAAGCGGCGGACATGTGGTTTAGGGAGCGGTCCGTGAACACCACGGAAAATTCGAGCATTCCACCGGGATCGACATCGGGCAAAAGGGCTGACATGGGATTTCCTTTGTAAATTGGTCCTGTGCAATCTGACGGTTTGACCAGAGTCGCACAAGGGGTTTTAACCCAGCGGCCCTGGTCTTCGCTCCTCGCTCAACAACACGTTGGCCTCGACATCGCCAACACCTGGCAAGGTCATGACCCGACGACGCAGCACACGTTCAAAATCGGAAATGTCCCGCGCCACCACACGCAAGCGGTAGTCATACAGGCCCAACACATGCTGCACGGTTTGCACCTCGGGAATGGCGGTGACGGCGCGCTCAAAATCATCGAGCGACACACGGCCCTTGGTGGCGAGTTTCACGCCCAAAAACACAGTAACGCCAAACCCGACGGCCTCGGCGTTCAACACTACACGGCGCCCTTTGATCAAGCCCGCGTCGTGCAATCGCTTGATCCGACGCCATGCGGCCGGTTGGCTAAGGCCAAAGCGACGGCCCAAAGCGCCCGCACTAACGCTCGCGTCTTTCGCCAAAGCGCGCAGCAGGTTACGGTCGATTCCATCCATATTCATAGGGGCAATGCCTCGCCTGATTTGATGGTGGCAATCAGCATCAGCGCCTCGATGTCGGCAATATGTGGCAGGGTCAGAATGCGAGTACGATATAGATCTTGGTAATGCGCCATGTCGCGGGCCAGCACGTTTAGGCGCACGTCTACACGCCCCAAAAATGTTTGTATTTCAATCACTTCAGGCACTTTCCGGGCCTCGATTAAAAATTCATCAAAGGCGTTACGCTGGGTTTTTTCCAAAGTGAAGCGCAGGGAAACCTCGACCTCGTAGCCAAGCGCGCGCCAATCAATCACCGCCTCTTGGCCGATCAACACGCCCCCTTCGCGCATTTTCTCCATCCGCCGCCAACAGACGGCAGAGGTTACGCCAGCCCGCCCGGCCAGATCAGCCGTGCTGAGGTCTGGTTCGGCCTGCAGGTTGCGTAGAATACGGCGATCAACATCATCAAGCATGATTTTTGGCCAATACTTAGTTTAGACGAATAATTATTCCCTGATAACAGTGGTTTTTTACAAAATCAATTACACCTTGCATGAGTTTCCCTATATCACAGTCGCAATTCAAATCTATCAAACAAAAGGACTGCCAATATGCGCGTTTATTATGATCGTGATTGCGATGTTAACCTGATCAAAGAAATGAAAGTGGCCATTCTGGGCTACGGCTCTCAAGGTCACGCGCATGCGTTGAACCTGCGCGATTCCGGCGCGAAAAACGTGGTTGTTGCCCTGCGCGAAGGCTCGGCATCCGCCAAGAAAGCCGAAGGCGAAGGCCTTAAAGTTATGGGCATCGCTGAGGCGGCTGCGTGGTGTGACTTGATCATGTTCACAATGCCCGATGAGTTGCAGGCTGACACCTATAACAAATACGTGCGCGACAACCTAAAAGACGGGGCAGCAATCGCCTTTGCCCACGGCCTGAACGTGCATTTCGGCCTGATCGAGCCAAAGCCGGAATTTGACGTGATCATGATGGCACCAAAAGGCCCAGGCCACACCGTGCGCGGCGAATACACCAAAGGCGGCGGCGTTCCATGCCTGGTTGCTGTTGATCAGAATGCTTCCGGCAAGGCGCTGGAAATTGGGCTGTCTTATTGTTCAGCCATCGGTGGCGGGCGTTCCGGTATCATCGAAACGGATTTCCGCGAAGAATGCGAAACTGACCTGTTTGGTGAGCAAGCCGTTCTGTGTGGCGGTATTGTCGAGCTGATCCGCATGGGTTTCGAGACGCTGGTAGAAGCGGGTTACGAACCTGAAATGGCGTATTTCGAGTGTCTGCACGAAACCAAGCTGATTGTTGATCTGATCTATGAAGGCGGCATTGCCAACATGGATTACTCGATCTCGAACACGGCGGAATACGGTCAGTATGTTTCTGGCCCGCGCATCCTGCCTTACGAGGAAACAAAAGCAAACATGAAGGCCGTCTTGAGCGACATTCAGTCTGGTAAATTCGTACGCGACTTCATGCTGGAAAACGCTGTTGGTCAACCAACATTGAAAGCGTCGCGTCGCTCCAACGACGAACACCAGATCGAAATCGTTGGCGGCAAATTGCGTGATATGATGCCGTGGATTTCCGCAGGTAAAATGGTTGACAAAGAAAAGAACTAAACGTCTTTTCATACCGTTACCAAAGGCGTCCCGCACCTCGGGGCGCCTTTTTCTATCAAACAGGGACTAGAAATCTTTGAAAGATTTCAATCTGTTTTCTTTCAAAGAAAACAGCGCATGTTGCAAAGGTACGAACATGGAAGCAGGGCTGATAAACTGGCTGCGCATTGGCGTATTAGGGATGATCTGGGGGTCGTCCTTTATGGCGGTGAGCGTGGCCATCACGGGATATGGCCCGATCACCGTCTCTGCCGGGCGCATCCTGATCGGGGCGGTTGTGCTGCTGATATTGTTGCGTTTCATGGGCATTTCCTTGCCAGATATCAGAGCCCCGCAAGGGCGCATCGTTTGGCTGGCGGCCTTTGGTGTTGGTGTGTTTTCGATGGCCTTGCCGTTTTTCTTGCTCAGTTGGGGGCAGTATTATGTGGCCTCGGGGTTTGCCGGTGTCACCATGGCTGCAGTGCCGTTGTTGGTCTTGCCACTGGCGCATTTTCTCATACCAGGCGAAAAGCTGACACCGCGCAAATTCATAGGTTTTATGATTGGCTTTGTTGGGGTGATCGTTTTGATCGGCCTAGACGCCTTCAAAAGCAGTGGATTGGGGTTGGAACCTGTCGCGCGTTTGGCCTGTTTTGCCGCCGCTGCCTGTTATGCTTGTGGCAGCATCACCACCAAACTGACCCCCAAAGTTAACCCCTTTGCCTTTGCTGGCGCCGCCACTTTATTAGCGGCGTTGATCGTCGTGCCAACTGCATTTGTGGTCGAGGGCGTACCAACAATAGCGCTGGACAAACCATTTTGGGCCATGGTTTTCTTGGGTGTGGTGCCCACAGCCGCCGCTAATCTGTTGTTGGTTTCCGTGATCCGCAGTGCCGGCCCAACCTTTATGTCACTGGTGAATTATCAGGTGCCGGTCTGGTCGGTCATTTTCGGCACGCTGTTCCTAAGCGAAGTCCTGCCCCCGCGCACATTTGTTGCACTGGGCTTGATCATGTTGGGGTTGGCGGTCAGCCAGCGTTGGAAACGGGCTTAAGGCACGACCTTGGAGCGCGCGTAGCTTTGTGCTAGATAGTCGCTATGATAAAGGAGACCGCAATGCATCGGCGTAAATTTTCAACAGGGTTTGTGGCTGCGGCGCTTGCCATGCCAACCGTATTGACTGCGCGCACAGCCCGTGCCGAGGCCTTGGGGCATTATTCCGTTGCGCAATTTGGCCGGGTTACGCTCGACGTTAACACCTTTAGGGGAACTGTTTCGCAGCTGTTGATTGCCACGCCGGTTAGCATGTTTGGCGTCGATCTGCGCACACCGATATCCCAGTTCAATGAACATCGCTTGTCCTATAAAACAACGCCGATGCTGGAAAGCCTGTTTCGCCAACCGTTGAAGGATCGTTTCAGCCCCGCGGATCCTATGGGGCAGGTGTTTTTACACCAGCGACAGTTGATCGTTGTTGCGCAAAACGCACCCGTTTCCAACATCTCCGGTGTAGTGATTGCCCACCGCAAACTTTCGTGGGAACCAAAGACCGGCCTGCGCCGCGTTGCGGCTTCGCATAGCCCTAATCTGGATCAAGTCCAAAGCAATGGCACGCTGTTGGGCAGTGCCCACCAAACCGAAAGCGAACTGCTGATTCATGTCCGTCCTTCGGTTGTTGATATAGCCGCCTAGCCCGCCGCCAAAACGGTTTCGATCGTGGATGTGATGGAGTTGATCACATCTTTGAGCAAAGCTTCGTCCTCGCATTCGCCCATCACACGGATCAATGGCTCGGTGCCGGATTTCCGGATCAACAAACGTCCATTTGCCTTTAAACGCGCTTCACCCTCGGTGATTGCGGCTTTGACCTGCGCATCTGACAGCGGCTCTTTGCCGACCTCATAGCGCACATTGCTAAGCATCTGCGGTACGGTTTCGAAACTATTGGCCAAGGCACTGGCAGGCTGGCCAGACTCCACCATCGCCGCCAAAAACTGCAAGCCCGCAATCAGCCCATCCCCGGTGGTGGCGTAATCCGTTAGCACGATATGGCCGGACTGTTCGCCGCCCAGATTATAGTCACCTTTGCGCATGGCCTCGACCACATAGCGGTCGCCAACATCGGTGCGCAGCAGGTCAATCCCTTGGGCGTTCAAATATTTCTCAAGCCCCAGATTTGACATCACCGTTGCCACCAAAGCGCCCCCCTTTAGTAACCCCTTTTGCGCCCATCTGGTCGCGATCAGCGCCATCACCTGGTCGCCATCGGCAACTTTGCCATTCTCATCAATGATCATCACGCGGTCCGCGTCCCCATCCAGACAGATGCCCACATCAGCGCCATGTTGCACCACGGCTTCGGCGGCGGTTTGCGGGTGGGTCGAACCGCACTCCTGATTGATGTTATACCCGTTTGGATCAATGCCCACAGGGATTACTTCGCAGCCAAGTTCCCACAACACCTCGGGTGCGGCACGGTAAGCCGCCCCGTTGGCACAATCCACAACCACCTTTAAACCTGTCAGCCCACCGTTGCCCGAAAATGTGGTTTTGGCATATTCGACGTAACGTCCGCTGGCGTCATCAATCCGTTTGGCACGGCCAATGTTTTGCGGCTGGGTTGGCTCGATTTCGCCCTGTAGCAGACGCTCAATCTCGTCTTGGGCTTCGTCCGACAGCTTGAACCCGTCGGGGCCGAAAAACTTGATGCCATTGTCGTAATGCGGGTTGTGGCTGGCTGAAATCATAATACCCAGATCGGCCCGCATGGAGCGGGTCAAAAACCCAACCGCAGGGGTCGGCACCGGCCCCAAAAGCAAGACGTTCATACCCGTGCTGGTCAATCCAGCCGTCAGCGCATTTTCCAGCATATACCCTGACAGGCGGGTGTCTTTGCCGATCACAACCCGGTGGCGGTTCAGCCCATCAGTGCGGAAATAGCGCCCGGCGGCAGCCCCGAGCTTCAGGGCCATGTCGGCGGTCATTGGGTATGTGTTTGCGCGTCCGCGCACACCGTCAGTGCCAAATAATTTACCCATAGATTAGTCTCGCTTTACCGTCTGAATGGCCATCTGGATGATGATTGCCTGTTTTGTCGCCTTCATATCATGCACACGCACCAACTGAACACCCTGCGCCACGGCCAAAACAGCCACTGCAACCGAGCCAAATGTGCGGTCCTTTGCCGATAGGGTGCCGGATATGTCACCAATGAATGATTTTCGTGAAGCGCCCACCAAAATGACACAGCCCAAGGCGTGGAACAAGCTGATATCGCGCAGCAATCCCAGACAATGGTCGGTGGTTTTGCCAAAGCCAATGCCAGGGTCGATCATGATGTTGGCGCGCTCAATTCCAGCGGCCTCGGCCCATTGGATACGGCTCTCCAAATAGTCATAAACGTCCAGCAACACATCATCATAGCTGGGGTTGGCTTGCATGGTTTTGGGCGGCCCTTGGGCATGCATCAGGCAAACGGGCAGCCCAGAGGCGACGGCCAAATTGACCATCTCGGCGTCATGGCTGAAGGCAGACACATCATTGATCAAATGCGCGCCAGCCGCCAAGGCCGCCTGTGCGGTGGCGGCATTGCGGGTGTCGATCGACACCGGGGTCTGCATTTCAGAGCAGATGGTTGAAATAAGCGGTGCGGTGCGAGAAATTTCCAGATCAACCGACACCGCATCAGCGCCAGGACGGGTAGATTCACCGCCGACATCCAGAATATCAGCCCCGTTTACAACCAATTCGCGAGCCCGTTTCAGGGCCGCTTCTGGGTTAGAAAAATCACCGCCATCAGAGAAACTGTCCGGGGTGACATTCAGGATGCCCATCAAGCGGGGGGTCTCAAAGGACAGACCCGCGAGGTGGCGGCGCGGGGCTGTGATGCGCTCCAGAATATCGGCCGGAACGTCATCAACCGAGATCAGTTCCCGCCCCGAATGGTTGATTTTTTCGACCGTATCAAACCAGCACCAACCACCCGCGATGTTGCGGGCATTCGCGGTGCGGGTCAGGGTTCGCATCGGAATTGGGCGAAAGTAGTCCTTCATGTGAAATTTTGCGGCGCGTTCGCCGCAAAAGCGCCCTCCCCCCTGCCAATTCGGACAAAACGCGCAGCTTGTAACAATTCGCCCAACCATTCGGCCAAGCCCACGCCGTCGGCCTCCCAAGCCGGACCATCCACGGCATCCAGAACCAGGCGCGATGGGGCCCAGACGCTGAGCTTGCCTTGTTTCATGGCCCAATCCAACTCGGTTCGGCTGTCGACCACAACGCAACGGGCGTCTTTGCTGGCCAGCATCCATGCGTTTTGCTCGATCTGTAGCAAATCAATACGGCGCTGGGTCGGGGCGTGGCCGGTTTGGGGGGGCAGATTTTCCGGCAAGCCGACACAAAGGATCACCGGCGCGTCCTGTTGCTCAAAACGGTCGATCCAAACGGTCAACTCGGGCGCTGTGATCACGTCATTCGAAAGGTAAACGATCATGGGGTGCACGGGCGCATCCTCGGTGGTTTCAACCACACCTCCCTTGCGAGAGCGCGCAATTTCGACCCCCAGTGCGCCGGGGCCGCGATCCAGTTTTTGAATGCGCACAAAGACCCGCATGGCTTGGGGTTCTTGCAATATCCGCTCGGCCACGCGTTCGGCCAAGGTTTCAAGCAGGTTCAAACGCTCTGCCGCCAATTCGAACGCGATGGCCTCGGCTAAGGTGTCATAGGACAGGATACGATCCACATCATCGTCCAGCGGGGCGCTGGCAGCGCGCACCTCGACGACGATGTCAAAGCACAGGCGTTGGGTGGTGCCACGTTCGACCTGAAAGGCCCCGATTTCGACTTCGGTAATATGATCGCGCAAAGAAATGCGGTCGTAGAAATCGCTGCCTTTGGTTTGGGAAGCGCGCGCGTCGGGGTGATCAAAGGCAAACTTGATGTCGTCGGTCATAGGGAATCCACTAAAGGGGACAGATATGTCGCCCTTCTATAGCGTTTTACAATCAATGGGAAACACCGGGCATCCAAATCCGCCCTGATTTGGGGCGAATTCGGCATCGGGACAGATGCATATTGCGCTAGCGGTAAAAGAGGTGCCCGTCGATGCTGGCTGTGCGGGTGAAAACCCGGCTCCAACGTGGCCGAACCGTGTGGTTGTGATAATAGGTCGCGCCCACAGTCAGGTTGCGCGGCGCACCATCCAGCAAGACGCGGGC
>Ga0209633_10002101_pt1 | contig 19675 bp, 19 predicted proteins | sample Cruoilmetagenom1_FD_187290 | JGI IMG/M metagenome (GOLD analysis project Ga0209633, IMG submission 187290) | Oil polluted marine microbial communities from Coal Oil Point, Santa Barbara, California, USA - Sample 1 (SPAdes) (version 2) | ecosystem: Environmental > Aquatic > Marine > Oil seeps ... | reverse complement strand
AACCGGCAGAAGAATGCAAGTACAAGTCTTACAAAAAACAGCTTAAAGAATAAAATTATACACTACTAGATGGAATAGATATGTCTTGTTCCAAAATTATATTGTAAAATTATTTAAATCAACACGCAAAAAAGTAAAAAAACCTGATATTTTGAAAAATATCAGGTTTTTTTAAATGTCATCATTATAAAACTGGCTTAATTCTGAAAGTGCCTATTAATGTTTATAAAACCTATAAAAATTACCTTCCTAACCGCATTTCAATTGCAAGGGATTAACGCATTAAAACACGCTAAAATGTACGTTTTCTGTTTACTATGAATCTGCATCTAAATAGTTAGGTGTACCATCTCCATCACTATCATCATTTGTAGGATCTCCATCTTCATCAGCATCTTCATCTCTGGTTAGAATACCATCACCATCATCGTCTATATCAAGATAATCAGGAGTATTATCTCCATCGGTATCATCATTATTAGCATTTCCATCTCCATTAATATCTTCAATATTCGACAAGACCAAGTCATTATCATGATCTGCCCTTTCTACTAATCCTAATTTTATATGAAAAATTAAAGATTTATTTACTCCTATATTCACAGTTCCAAAATTAGCATAGGCCAGACCGGAAGGAATAAACATGACGCCATCACCGGTATCTTCAAACTTTAATGGCTTGCCAGCTTCACTTATATTGGTTCCGTCCTTATATTTAATAAACCCATGGCTCCAACCTCTTATCACATTTGTTAATGGCAACCAAGTATATGCTAACCTTTCATCAAATTTTGTACTATCTAATAAAAAACCTCTATAATTTACCAAAACCGAATCGGTTTTAGTAGGTGCATTATTCAATCCTGCATTTTCAATAAAATGATATATTTTATATTTAATATCTTCTTCAGTAATCTCTTGCGTTTGAATAGTAGAAAATAATGAAGGTTCATTATTCATTAGCGTATCAATTGTACCAAAAACCTCATCATCTACAGCCGGTATATAATAATGTGATTGCAAATATGCAACCAATTCATCGTCATCTAATAAGGCCTGAGCTACTGGATCGTGTGGTACAGTATTGTCATCATCTTTATTACATGACAATAATGCAATAAATAATATTAAAATGGGCAAACTATAATTTAATTTCATCTATTTTTATTTTTGAGCGTGCAATTTACAGCTATTTTCTAATAAACCTCATTCAAAATTTGATTTAACAAAATTTTATTATGCCTCATTTGGCATCTTTAAATAGTTTAGGCTAACGCTTTATGTATTTAAGTTGATTTAGTGTTTTTTTAACAAGGGCGAATGTGCCCAATTGGTAGTTTCATTTAAGCATTAACAAACCGCTCTAAAAAGTCGCCTACATAATAAGCCACTAATGCTGCTACTATACCCATCAAAATTGTTGTTGTTGTGCTAATTAACTTATTTTTATGGTTAACAACTCCTTTTAGATATCCAATAATTCCAAAAGCGAATAAAGTTAAAACCGAAGACCAAATGAGTAAGTTTGCCTCTTGTTTATTAAAATAATCTAAAACATAAATTAATAATGGTACAAAACCTAATACTATAAAAGAAATAAAGGTAATTGCTCCGATCTTAAAGGGAGATTTATCGCTTTCCATCATACCTAATTCCTCTTTCATCATAACATCTACCCAACGATCGTCATCAGAAATAATTACGGCTACAACTTGTTCTAAAAGTTCTCCTTCAAAACCTTTTTCTTGGTAAATATCTCTTACTTCTTGTATCTCCTTTTCGCGTAAATGCTCAATTTCCCAATACTCAATTTTTTTATGTTTATCGTAATTATCCTTTTCTGATTTTGCAGATAAATAAGCCCCAATAGACATGGCAAAACCATCAGCAAACAGATTTGCAAAACCTAAAATAATAATTACAGCAGAATCTAATCCTGCTCCGGCAGCACCTGCAACAACAGCAAAGGTAGTTATACTGCCGTCTATACCACCATAAACAAATTCGCCTAAATAATCTTGAAATTTATTAACGAAAGCATTTGTATTGCCATGGGCTTTATTTTCTATTTGTGTATTTGGCATAATCATCTAGTTAAAAGCAATCTTACATTGGTATTTTTTGCCCAAACTTCATGGATTTCTCCTTTGGGTAAAATTATAGCGTCATTTACCTTTAGTATATGGATTTTTCCGCCTAATGTCAATTCACATTCACCTTCAATTACTTGTAAAAAAGCATCAATCGGTGTACTATGCTCTGCTAAACCTTGACCTTTTTTAAATGCCAGTTGTAATATAGAACAGTTCTCATTTTTAAATATCGGTTTGATTTGCTTAGTATCTGCATATGCTAAGACCTTTGATATTTCAATTTTACTAAATGCTTTCATTTATTTGGATTTAATTATTCTGACCATTTCTTTTACCATTACCTTTACCTCGTCCTTTGCCCTTTCCATTGCCCATGCCATTGCCTTCACCACCATGCTCTTCCTCAAAATGAGCCTCAAACCAATCAGGTCTTTCTATCTCATTATCATATATATAAGTCGCTATTTTTTTTAGATCATCTTCATTAAAAGCTTGTTTTGGCATTACCTTAAATTGCTTTACGGCACCTCGCATTAAAGCATTTTCTTCTTTTGGATCTTTTGTCCAATTTACCATAGCTTCAACAAAACGCTCTTTAGTCCTATATCCCATCTTATAACGTCTTTTAACCGCTACCATTGGCGGGGCAATAATTTCGTCATGTGATTTACTGGTAACACTATGGCAAGCATAGCAATTGTTCTTAAATAAAGTATAACCTTCAGACTGTATAGCTTCTGTCTTATTAATAGCAACAATTTCAGATGCAGTGGTATCCTTATCTTCTTTATTATTGCAGCTTATCAAAAGAAATGCGGTAATTATTACAGCTAAAAAATATGATTTCATATCGTTATTTTAATTATTAATATTGCTGTTTTTATGAATAATCATGTACTCAAAACTTTATCAAAGATAAGTTTATTTTTTGTTTTAACTATCGTCCACACTGTTCATTTGTACCATTTATAATAGCTGTAAATTTGTCTAATGAAATATATTGAGGTACATAATTAAATCCGTTAGACACTAAGAGTTCAATATAACTTCTCAAGTGATTTCTTGAACCACATTTCAATTTACTGTATATATTTAATAAATCTGCATTTGTTGTTCTAGATTCAAGATCATCAAGATCATTTATATCTAAATCCTCAATAATAGCCCCTACTTTATATGCTTCTAATAAAGATATATCTGATTGTGTAGTCAAATCATTATATAAAGTCTGTAATACTTGGTTTGAAAATACACCTCTTTCTGCGGAAGCTGGATCAATAAGTTGGTATGTATTTAATAATACTAGCACTTGATCCATATGTTGTTGTTCACTGCCGGCTATACTATTAAAAACAACTTCTCCATATTTATCATAAGAAAACAAATAAACATCTCTGGCTAATTTTTCTTCTTCCCTAGAAAATTTCAGATCATCTTCCTCTTGTTGAGTTAGTCCTGTTTTTTGTATCTCAACGGCATCATCATCTGAGCAACTACTCATACTAGTAAAAATAATTACAAAAGCCAATAATACTAATTTTTTACCCGAGAATAAGCTATTTACATTAACGAGATTTAGATTTTTTTTTGAAAAATTCATATGTTTTATATTTTTTATATTATTTCATTGAAGTTGCAAAAATAGTACCTAGATTCGTCGAAATGAGCAACTTAAGTTACATAAGCTTGTTAAATAACACTAACTAAATACTTAACATAAAAAAATGGGTTGCATTTTAAAAAACACAACCCATTTTTAAGAAATTAAATTCTAATTATTTATTTAAAAACAATCTTACGCATTCGTAAACTTTGAGGTGTTACTTCTAAATACTCATCATCTTTTATATATTCCATACATTCTTCTAAAGAGAAATCAACTTTTGGGAATATTTTTGCAGCATCATCCGCTCCAGAGCTTCTAACATTTGACAATTTCTTTCCTTTAATCAAATTTACAGCCATATCATCTTGTCTACTATTTTCTCCAACAACTTGACCTTTATAAATTTCTTGATTTGCATCAATAAAGAATTTACCTCTATCTTGTAATCTATCAATTGCATATGCCGTTGCTTTACCCGCTTCAGAAGAAACAATTGCACCATTTACAACATCGCTAAACTCACCTTTAAAAACATCATATCCACGTAAACGGTGATTTACTATTGCTTCACCGGCAGTAGCGGTTAATAATCTATTACGCAATCCTATAATTCCACGAGAAGGAATATCGAATTCTAAATGTTGCAAATCTCCTTTAGGTTCCATCACTAATAGGTCTCCTTTTCGTAAGGTTACCAGATTAATTACTTTACTGGAAGAAGCTTCAGGAACATCTACTACCATAGTTTCATAAGGCTCACATTTTTTTCCATCAATTTCTTTAAATATTACCTGTGGACGACCTACTTGTAGCTCATATCCTTCTCTCCGCATGGTTTCTATCAATACTGACAAATGCAAAATTCCCCTACCAAAAACATTAAACTTATCTTCTGAATCTGTTTCTTCAACACGTAAGGCTAAGTTTTTTTCAGTTTCCTTAAACAATCGATCACGTAAATGCCTAGAAGTAACAAATTTTCCTTCTTTGCCAAAAAACGGTGAATTATTAATGGTAAATAACATACTCATAGTAGGTTGATCTACTTCAATTCTAGGCAAAGCCTCCGGATCGTCCAAATCTGCAATAGTATCTCCAATTTCAAAACCTTCAATACCTGTAATAGCACATATATCTCCACTACGTACTTTTGAAACTTTGGCTTTACCCATACCCTCAAAAATATGTAATTCTTTAATCCTAACTTTTTTAGTTTCTCCATTTGCCTTACACAACATATAATCTTTTGCTTCCACAAGATCTCCTCTAAATACACGGCCTATAGCTATCCTCCCCGTAAAAGAAGAAAAGTCTAATGAGGTAATTTGCATTTGTGGCGATCCTTCTCTGTATGGAGCTTCAGGTATTGATTCTAAAACAGCATCTAATAAAGGAACAATATTATCTGTTGGATTTTTCCAATCTGTACTCATCCAACCATTTTTTGCAGAACCATATATGGTAACAAAATCGAGTTGCTCTTCTGTGGCATCTAATGCAAACATTAAATCAAAAACTTTTTCATGCACTATATCAGGTGTACAATTTTCTTTATCCACTTTATTGACAACAACTATGGGTGTTAAACCTAATTCAAGTGCTTTACCTAATACAAATCTTGTTTGTGGCATTGGTCCTTCAAATGCATCTACCAATAACAAAACACCATCGGCCATTTTTAATACTCGCTCTACTTCACCTCCAAAATCAGCATGCCCGGGTGTATCAATTACATTAATCTTAACATCTTTATAAGTAACAGATACATTCTTTGAAAGAATAGTTATCCCTCTTTCTCGCTCAAGATCATTATTATCTAACAAAAGATCTTTCCTGACTTTACGGTCATCTAATATCTTTGCTTGATCAATAATTTTATCAACCAAAGTAGTTTTACCATGGTCAACGTGTGCTATAATTGCTATATTTCTAATAGATTGCATATTCCTTTTTTTCGAGCTGCAAAAATAGTGTTTATATTGATACCAATACTATTTATTATTTGTTATTAGCAAAATATACAAATGCTTAATATTATGATAACGTTTTTAACGAAATTTAAGTAATTTTACGTTATGATCAAAGAGATTCAAATCCGTATAACCATTGATGAACAAAGACAAGAAAACATTCTTTTACATAAAGTTAGTAAAAATTTAAAAATTGAAAAAAATACGATTAGTGGTATAAAAGTGTTAAGAAAGTCTATTGATGCCAGAAAAAAGGATATTGTTTTTAATTATAAAATAGCCGTATATATAAATGAAGATATCCCAAATTCTACCATTTATGAATTTAATTACCAAGATGTTTCCACTGCTAAGAAAATTCATATTATAGGTTTTGGTCCGGCGGGTATGTTTGCTGCCTTACGCTGTATAGAATTGGGCTATAAACCTATAGTTTTAGAAAGAGGAAAGAAGGTACGCGAAAGACGAAGGGACTTAAAAGCTATAAATCAGGATCATTTTGTCAACGAAGATTCTAATTATTGTTTTGGAGAAGGTGGTGCTGGTACTTATTCTGATGGTAAACTCTATACCCGTAGTTTAAAACGAGGTGATGTTAGGCGAGTCTTTGAAAATTTTGTATTCCATGGAGCTTCAGAACAAATTCTAATTGATGCACATCCACACATTGGCACTAATAAATTACCAAAAATTGTCGAAAATATTAGAGGAACTATTTTAAAATACGGAGGTGAAATACATTTTGAGAGCAGGGTTGTAGATTTTATCATAAAAGATAATAAATTACAAACGCTGCAATTACAAAACAATATTGAAATGGATGTAGAAGCTGTAATTTTGGCTACCGGTCATTCAGCTAGAGATATTTATTACCTATTACATCAGAAAAACATAGCATTAGAGGCCAAGTCATTCGCTATGGGTGTTAGGATTGAGCATCCCCAACACATAATTGACACTATACAATACCATTGTAGTTCTAAAAGAGATGACGTATTACCGGCAGCAGCTTATAGTTTGGTACATCAAGTAAAAGATAGAGGGGTATACTCCTTTTGTATGTGTCCGGGTGGATTTATAGTACCTGCAGCTACGGCAAATGGTGAAGTAGTGGTCAATGGTATGTCACCATCTAAGAGAAATAACCTATATGCTAATTCGGGAATTGTAGTTGAAATAAATGTTGAACAAGACCTACCAAAGTATAATCAATTTGGTGTATTGAAAGGCTTAGAGTATCAAAAGGATTTAGAAAAATTAGCTTTTACTTCTGGTGGAAGAAGTCAAAGTGCCCCGGCACAAAGATTGACCGATTTTGTTGAGGGAAGATTGTCGAATAATTTGAATCCTTGCTCCTATCAACCAGGTTTAAAATCAGCTTCATTACATTCCCTATTGCCAAAAATTATTGGAAGTAGATTAAGAACCGGATTTAAAATATTTGGACAAAAAATGAGAGGATATTATACTAATGAAGCCAATGTTGTTGGCGTAGAGTCAAGAACATCCTCACCCGTAAAAATTCCAAGGAAAAATAATTTGGAACATACTGTAATTCAAGGATTATTCCCTTGTGGTGAAGGTGGTGGATATGCAGGAGGTATTGTTTCTGCTGCAATGGATGGTGAAAGATGTGCTGAAGCTGCAATAAAAATTATAAAATAAAACCATAAACCGTATGTTTTCTACTATTTGAAGACATCTTGCCTCTTTATTTTTAACCAAAAACCAATTGAAATTTGTACAGATAAGACATTTTATGCAAGTCATGGCTATGTTATGCCTAAGAAATTAACAAAAAATAAAGAATTTAGGCCAATTTTTAGGAAAAACAAAAAATCGAGATGAGTTCATTTAAAATTAAAAACGTAACTTGAGAAAAATTAAAAGCCAATCACCTAATAATGAATCCAATAAAAATTTTCATAGTTGAAGATGAAATGATTATTGCGGCCAACATCTCCCTACAACTAACTAACCTAGGTTATCATATTGTTGGCATGGCTTCAAAAGGGGAAATTGCCTTACTAAAGATTAAAGAAAATTTACCTGACATTGTTCTTTTAGATATCCAATTAAAAGGTGAATTAGATGGTATAGAGACTGCCAAATTACTTCAAAAGGAACATGATATTCCAATAATTTACTTAACTGCTAATGTAGATGAGGCTCATTTTAAAAGAGCAAAAGATACGCATCCGTATGCTTATATCTCAAAACCATTTAAAAAATTAGATTTACAACATGCTATTGAACTAACCATAGATCTTGTCAATCAAAGAAACTATTCAAACTACGCTCCCTCATTGATATTAGATGATTGTATATTTGTGAGGCATCATGAGAAAATGACTAAGATTAGTATTAAAAACATTTATTATATTGAGGCTGAACGTAATTATTGTAGGATTTTTTCAAAAACCAAAGCATATTTGTTAGTCATGACATTAAAAGAGATTGGTGAAAAATTACCAAAAGCACATTTTATTAGAATCCATCGCTCATTTATAGTAAATCTTTCACAGATAGATGAAGTTGGAAGTAGTCATGTAGTAATTTCTAGAAAAACAATTCCTTTAAGTAAACTATTCAAGTCAAAATTGTTAAATCGTTTACAAACCATATAACCCGACTTAGGCAGCCGTTTCAATTTTAAACTCTAAAGAAATACTAGTGCCTTCATCTTGTTTATACCTTATTTTTCCTTCTAATTGTTGTAATAGTAATTCAATCAATTGAGTGCCAAAACCTGTTGGACTAGTTACCTTACTATCTTGCCCAATACCATTATCTACAACTTCTAATTCTAAAGTATTGGCGTCAATTTTTTGTAAACCAATTTTAATACTTCCTTTTCGTTTATCCGGAAAAGCATGTTTTAGGCAATTGGTCAACAGCTCGTTTACAATCAATCCTAAAGGAATAGCTGTGTCAATATCTAACTCAATAGGATTCATATCATAGGTAAAATCAACGCGATCTTGAGCACCAAATGAATCTTTTATATGTTTCCCTAAATCAATAAAATAATCTTTCATATTAACCGCGGCTATATTTTTACCTTGATATAACCTTTGATGGATAAGACTCATAGAATATACTCTATTTTGGCATTCTTCCATAGCCTCCATTACATTAGCATCATCGATATAGGTGGTTTGAAGAGCCAATAAACTATTTACTATACCTAAGTTATTCTTCACGCGATGATGAATTTCTTTTAACAAGAATTCTTTTTCAAGATTTTGATCTTGCAACAACTTGCTTTTTTTTTGGTTATTTTGATATGTTTTATATAATATAACCAATACAATCAATAACAAACTCGAAAAAATAATGATTACAGTTTGTCTAAATTGTTGCTTTTCAATTTTTAATCCTTGTAATTGAATGGTATCTTCTTTTTGAGCAACTTCTAATTCTGTTTGAAGTAAAGAAATTCGATGATCAGCCTCAACCGTAAATATTTTACTTTTTAATTGATCATATTCTGCAAAAGCAGCATAAGCGTCTTTATAATTATGATTCCCCGCTAAAGCTTTCCCTAGAGCTTCATATGCTTGACTTAAATAATATTCATCACCAAAATCCTTGGTTGCAATAGTGATAGACTTTTGCAAACTTTCTATTGCAGAAATATATTTTCCTTGTAAGTTCTGCAATTTTCCTATGGATAGCCAAGAACGCATTAACATAAAATTATTATCCAATAAACTTGCGTATTTGACAGCATTATTTCCAGCCGTAGTGGCTTCATCATAATCATCTAAAAGAGCATATAAATCGGATAAAGAAATATAGATATCACTTAAATTATTGTAGAATCCATATCTTTCTCCAATAACAATGGCATGTTCATAAAAGCCTAATGCTTTTTCGTAATTTTGTAAAGCCAAATAGTTGTTACCGACAACATATAGTGTAAAATCATAATCTAAATCATTCAGGCCATGTTCCTCAAATAATTTAACCGATTTAAGTCCGTATTCTAATCCTTTTTCAAATTTAGATTGTTTCCAAAATAAGTTACTGAGATCACTATACGCTACGGCTATTGCTTTTTTATCAAATAATTTTGTACCTAGACTTAAAGATATTAACGCGTAGTCTGCTGCTTTAGCAATTTGACCTCTTCTTTCAAAAACATAACCCAATTGTGTATTTAAAAAAGCTAAATCTGATTCTTTTACCATATTTTTAGCCTTCTGTAAAACCAAATATGCACTATCCAATTTTTCCATTCGCAATAAAATTGCTCCTTGCGTAATATGAAATTTCCCTTGCCAAAGCGTATCTTTTTTCTTTAATGTCAGATTTAATCCTTTATTAGTAAAAGCCAATGCTTTAGTCAAATTACGTGTATGCCAATAATACGCTAGGTCATTCAGTATGGAAAAATGGATGGTATCATTTTTGACTTTATCCAAAGCATTTTCTAAAATATTTAAATATGAAGCACCAAAATTATCTGTTTCAATAAAAACTTTTTGATAAGAATTTTCTTTTTCAAAATCTATAATTTGAGCATTACAAACCATTGATCTTGTGAAAAATAAAACATAAATAAAAATAGATATCAGGAAGTATTTTTTCATGTTAAAACAAATATTTTTTAAAAAATAGAGAGGTTAAGATTACTAATTTACAATTAATAAGTTAAGAATGGCTTTGATAAATAAAAATAGTGATTCGGACATTATAAGATAGCTTTCGTCCTATAACATTTGTGACATGTTTTATAAACCTATTATTTAGTGGCATAGATTAATTTACTATTCCTCACAAGATAGTTACAAAGTAATAGCAGATGAACAAAGTAGCTTTGATAAACTTATTATGGTTATTGCTACTAGCAGGTTGTATATCAGAAGATCATAAATCAATTATAGAAAAAGAAAAACGCATAGAAGTTACTATTATAAACTATTTAGCCTATCAAAATGAAAAGGACAAAACTAAACTCAATACTATTATTGCAGAAAGTTTTTCTAGAAATATGAATGGAATTCAAATGGTTTCTAATAGAAATGAACAGAAAGCAAGTATGCAAGTTTTTATGGTAGGATTTCCGGACATGTATGTAACATACCCCAATAAATATATTAAAGAGAATGAAGCATTTATACATTGGATCTTAACAGGCACAAATACAGGAGTTTATGGAGATGTAAGTGCCACAGGTAAAAAGGTGAAGATTGAAGGTATTTCACATTTGTATTTTAACGAGTTTGGAAAACTGATACAAGAAGATGTGTATTATAATGAATTGGATCTATTACAACAAATTGGTTATACATTGAATCCGCCTATAGTTGAATAATAATTTAGAATATTAACTTAACCTTACATAATTATGAAAAAAGTAGTTTATTTGCTATTACTAGTACCACTATTAGTAATATCTCAAAACAAACAAGAATATATGGTATTTGAAAATGCCATGGTTACTGCCAATCCAGAAAAGATTACAGAATTTGAAAAAGGTCTTACGGCACACAATAAAAAATACCATGCAGAAGGAGCTTTTGCCGCAAGAGTATATTGGGTTATGAATGGAGATAATGTAGGTAAATATATTCTAAGTACCGGTCCGCTACCTTGGAGTGCTTTTGATGCCAGACCAAGTGAAGAAGGGCATGCAGAGGATTGGAATTCAAACGTAGCAGCCTATGCCGAACCGAATTGGAATCAAACCTATTGGAAATTTAAAGCGGACTTATCCAATTTTCCTAAGGATATTACCGTTAAAAAATTACATCTAAATATTTTTGATTTCAAAAGATTTAAAGGGGAAAAAGCCATGAAATTAATGGATAAAATTAAAAAAACGATGGTTGAGAAATTTCCGGAAGATTCATATGGTATCTATACAAATGAATTTCCTAGTACTGATGATGGTAGAGATATGGTTTTTGTTTCCTTTTTTGAAAAATCAAGTTGGTTAGGTGAGGACAATGAGTTTGCTAAAAAATATGATGAAACAAATGGAGAAGGGAGCTTTGCCAATTTTATAAAAGAATGGGAAACTGTTACCAATGGTGGCGAACAGGAAGTTTGGATCTATAGAGAAGATCTAAGTGGAATCAAAGGAGAAGTAAAAGCTGAAACAAGACAATAAAATTACAATAAACCTATCATAAAAAAACCAACAATACTATATTCTTATAGTATTGTTGGTTTGTCTATTTTAAACATATTATATTATGAAACGCATATATTTATAACTAAAATGTGATATTTATCATATTTGTAAAAAATATCTTTCTTTAAATTTGTTGTTATATAAATATATAAAGTATGAATTTAACACTTTTACCCTTATTCAATTGGGATGCGGGAGTTATTGGAGCAATTTTTATGTTTGCCGTTTTCTTAGGTTTAGTTGTTGCCATAATGATTTTTATGTTTGGTAGTAAAAAGAAATAATCAATTCTTTTTACGCCTATTCCGCTCTGTTTTCAACAACTCTAATTCTCGGTTAGTTTGACCGGCAACAGAAGTGTTTTCTTCAGCTCTTCTTATAAGATAGGGCATAACATCTCTTACAGCACCATATGGTAAATATTTAGCTACATTATAATTTTCTACTGCTAAATTAAAACTTATATGATCACTCATTCCGTATAATTGTCCAAACCAAACACGTTGGTCGTTTTTAGCAATTGACATTTCTTTCATAAGTTGAATAGCTTTATAATTACTTTGTTCATTATGAGAACCGATAAATAAGACCATCTTATTATCATTCATCATATAAGATACTGCCTCATCAAAATTAGCATCGGTTGCCTGTTTGTCTTTACAAATGGGTGATGGGTAACCCTTCTTTTCTGCCCTTTCTCTTTCCTTTTCCAAATAAGCACCTCTAACCAACTTCAATCCAACAATAAAACCATTATCAATACTGCGTTGATGCAATGCTCTTAAATAGTCCATTCTATCCCACCTATACATTTGAAGGGTACCCCAAACAATAGCCTTCTTTTTATTATATTTCTCCATCATACTTTCAATAAGGTCATCTGCTGCATCTTGCATCCAACTTTCTTCAGCATCAATTAATAGAGGTACATCATTATCATAAGCCGCTTTACAAACTGTATTATAACGTTCAACAACATTATTCCAATCGGATTTATCCTGATTGGTTAGCGTTATACCTTCAGTAACTTTTTGGTATAAACTTAATTTACCAAAACCAGTCGGTTTAAATACTGCAAACGGAATGCTTTGCTTTTCTTTGGCAAAATTGATATTTTGAATTGTCTTTTTTAATGCCAGGCTAAATTGTTCTTCTTCTTCTTTACCTTCTACTGAATAATCTAATATAGCATGTACTTTTTTTGTATACATTTTAGCAATAGATGGTAAACAATCTTCTTCATTAACACCTCCACAAAAGTGATCGAAAACCGAAGCTCTTATTAATTGTTCTACCGGCATATGTGCCTTAAGAGCAAAATTTGTAATGGCAGTACCTATTCTAACTAAAGGTTCGCTCTTAATCATTTTAAACAAAAAATAAGCACGATCTAATTCAGCATCAGACTTTAATGCGAAGGCCGTTTTGGTGTTATTAAATATTTGTTCCATCTCTAAATATATCTTTCTACAAATATACTCATACCAATATAATTTTCAATAAATTCGCTAATATTTATTTACATTAAAAAGTATTAATTTTTTTATATGGATTTTATTAAGTCAACGGGATATTCTATTTATTTTAAAGACAATTCCTATCTAGAATTAAACAATTATTTAGCTGATAATCAAATAAATAATATATTTATTTTAGTTGATGAGCATACCCGAAAATATTGTTTACCTCGATGTAAGGAAAAGATTTCTGACGCTATTCAAATGGATATAATACAAATAGATTCGGGCGAAATTAACAAGAATATTACTACCTGTATAAAAGTATGGAAAACATTGACTGAACTTAAAGCAGATAGAAAAAGTATTTTAATAAATCTGGGAGGCGGTATGATTACTGATCTTGGCGGATTTGTAGCTTCTACTTTTAAAAGAGGCATTAAATTTATCAATATACCCACTAGTCTATTAAGTATGGTTGATGCTTCAGTTGGTAGTAAAACCGGAGTGGATTTAGATAATTTAAAAAATTTAATCGGCCTGTTTTCTAATCCTGAAATGGTATTGATTGATCCTTTATATCTTGAAACTTTACCGGATAGAGAATTAAAGTCTGGTGTTGCAGAAATTATTAAATATGGTTTGACTTTTGACCCTAAATTATTAGAAGATGTAAAACAAGATAAATGGAAGAATATCAATAATTTAAATGATATTATTTACAAATCAGTAAGTATTAAAAACAAAGTTGTTATTAAAGATTTTAAAGAAGTAAATTTACGCAAAGCTTTAAATTATGGACATACGGTTGGTCATGCAATTGAATCTTATTTTTTAGAACACAATACTTTGAAAAGTTTACTTCATGGTGAAGCTATTGCTATTGGAATGGTTGTAGAAGCTTATATATCCCATAAGCTATTTGGTTTTCCAAATTTAGCTCTGGTATCTTTAAAGAATTATGTGCTAAAAACCTATGGAAAAATTAGGATTGATGAAGAGCATTATTCGCCTATTTTAGATCTAATGAAACATGATAAAAAGAATACGAATGGAGTGGTTAAATATATCTTATTAAAAGATGTTGGTGATTTTATAATTGATACCACGGCTTCAAACGACCTGGTAATTGAAGGATTGACGTATTATCAATCATCTATTTAAACTGAGCAATAAATTAAAATAACAATAAAATATTAACCACTAATAATTATCTTTTTGCTATAGTTTCTATTCGCCTTATTGATGTTGTAAATATAAACTCCAGATGCTAATGATGGCCATTTTTCTGAAATAGAAATATCATGCTGACCAGCATCTAAATTACCATCAAACAATACACCAGTTTGTTGTCCGAGAATATTATAAAGCGATATCTTATAGGTACTTTCTTCATTATTATTCAAACGGATAGAAACTTGATTTTGATCATAAATCGCAGTATGTTCAAAATTCTCTCTGATTAAATAATCATGATTGGTTACTGAGCTATTACAATCAAAACCTAGATCTATTGAGGTATAAGGCCTTGGTATAGATTGATTGATTATGCTTGGATCAATACACAACCATTCTTGCATAACCGTACCATATACATTAATGAAATCTTGTGTGTAATTTAGATTACCTCCTCTCGTTAAATTTGACATGCTAGGATGTTCGCCAATAAAACCATTACCATTAAGGGCTGGCCCAAAAAGTAACATGGGTGCTGCTGTACCATGATCGGTACCATTTGAACCATTTTCACGTACACGCCTTCCAAATTCTGACATAGTCATTGTTAACACATCTCTATCACGTCCACTGGGTTCTAGATCCATATAAAATGCACTAATCGATTCTGAGATATTGGTCAATAATTCTTGATGCTTATCTGGTTGATTGGCATGTGTATCAAATCCATTAAGATTAACCATATAAACACAGGTTCCCATTCCAGCCTTTACAGTCTTAGAAATAATTGACAATGCCCTTCCTAAATTGGTATCAGGAAACTCAACCGTGTTTGTTTGTGTTGCAGCTGCTTCTTTAATTACACCTGAATATTTTAAAGTAGTATTCAGTACGCCACGCACATATCTTAATTGTGATCCTTTAGTACAAGCAGGTACATCGGCCACATTATATAAATTACCATCTGAGGCAATTCTTTCTAGTTGACGTGTATTGGCAATTGTAAATGCATAATTGCTTTCTGTACCTTTAAAAATAATATCACCTAAACCACCTATTTGTACGGCAGGAGGTGCTTCCGGTAGATTCAATAAAAAATCAGGGTAAAGATTTTCAAAGTAATTACCATAAACACCAGTTTCTACTAATTCATCATCCGTACCTTTAGAAAAAATATCAGTTCCTGTAAAATGTGATAAATTCATATTTTCATATCCGGTACCATGAGCTACCTTCATACAACCACCTTCCCATAAAGCTTCTAAGGAATTTTGCAAATAACTTGGTATACCAAATTCAGGAGATAATTTATAAATATCAGCCATTTCATGCTTTAGTGTTGGCCTATAATTGGCATAACTATCATAATCATAAATAGGTACAATGGTATTTAAACCATCATTACCACCTTGTAATCTTATAATCAATAACACCCTACCAGAATCTGCTTTACCAAGTGCTGTAGATAAAGGTGTTGGTTGCCCATAGGCCATTGGAATTCCGTTGATCATCAGTGTAGCTCCTGCTCCACCTAAACCTAAAGTCTGCATGAAAGAACGTCTATTCCATTTTTTATGGTCTTCTGTATTACATGTTGAAAGGTTCTTTTTATCTATACTCATAGTTTTTATTTAATTTGATAATCGGGTAGGGAGACTATATATTCTATAAGGTCACGTACTTGAAGTGGAACTACTTCAAAACCTAATGTCCATGTATTATCGTCAAAATAATTAGAAGGTACTCTATCTTTAAAAGCATCAACTCCGTTATCAAAATCGTCTTGAGTATACGGTTTCTCGTTCATTAAAGCTTCAAAAATAGCTGTTGATACTACTTCCGGGTCGTTACTGTTTCCGGAAATATCAATAGCAAATTGCCTAAATTGTTCTTCATTTTCATCCCAAGCCCATTGCAATACATCTTCATATAGATAAGCCGCTCTAAAAGTTATCGTACCCGAATTTAACCAATCTCGATCACCATCCCAACCGGCAACCGTAGGTGGATTTAAAATATCTTGGTCAAAAAGCCATGAGCTCATATTTTTTATAGATTTTTTGTTAAGATCGTAATCACCAAAATTAAAACCTGTTGTAGTCATAAATTGAACTATAAGATCTAGTGGACTTTTAATAATTACATTTCTAGCGTATTCATCAAAAAAATGTGCACTCTTAAATAAGGTTTTCAATATGGGAGCCAATTCATAATTACCCGCTATAAATTGTGTGGCTAAGGGGTTTATAATCAATAATCGAATTTCATCGTTAACTTCAGGACTTACAAAATCTATATATATCCTTTCGCAGATATAACGTGCTATCAATTCTGATTTTTGGTCAAATAAAATATCTATTACATCGTCATATCCCCAATTGCCTGTTTGCCCAAAAATGGTTTTGGGTTCGGCATCAAAATTTTCTTCTTTAAAAATTATCCTAGAGTTTTCTCCATTGGTAAATTCGTTATATCCGGTCAAGGCTCTAGAGGTTTCAACAATATCATCCTCTGTATAGCCATTACCTTCGCCCAACGTAAAAAGCTCATACAATTCTCTAGCATAATTTTCATTAGGCTGTCCAACAATACTTTCAAAACCATTTAAAAATTTTAACATGGCTTCATCTAAACCAATTTCACTGATAAAAGTTTTAAAATTGCCAAAACTATTGCGTTGTAGTGCCAAAAAGTACCTAAAGGCATATCCTGCAAACTCATATTCATTTGCTCTTGTAACAATAATATTATGCCAAAAAAATGTCAACCTACCACGTACTCCGTTGTCTAACAATTCTTTTATAAAGGTATATTGTGTATCATTTACAAATCCATCATTTTCATCTTCGCCATAGGTAAATCCGTTAGCGGTATAATCTGCCGGATCTAAAGGTGCCCAAGCGGGTGAAGTGGTAGGGGTTAAATTTATAGCAGCATCTATCAGCTCATCAACATAAATGTCAGGACCTTTACTTAATGCATTGGTAATTAGAGAAGTTTCAATTCCAAAACCCAATCGGTTATGCAAGTGTCTTATCTTTATGGCATCCCAAGGATTCTCGGTACTTGGGACAAAAACTGTTAGAGGGGAGGTATTACACGATAAGTAATTAATATTCATATATCTACCTTTTTGACTTTGTTACTAACGTTTAAAATATGGGTTATAGTATAAATCGAATGTATTTTTTCCTCAACCAAAATTGTCCAAAAGCAATTCCGACCTCTCCGGCTTGGCTTTACTCGGCACATCATCAGAGAGATAAAAGAGAAATTAACTTAGCACTAATACACCTGTTTTTCTCTTAAAAAATAGGCCAGAGAAAGACCAAAAGTTTTATTTTTCCATGTATCTCCATCTGAATTAACGATACTAGCGAGTCCATTGTAATAATTCAATCGCACTTTAAATCTTTTTTTAACTAATAGTCCTGTACCTACATTAGCCCCTATTGCTATTCGTTTAATATCTGCATCACTACCAATATCTAAACGTATGGTTTCTCGATCATTCGTGGTAATCGCTCTATTGTTGTATCCTAAATTAATCCCTGCATCCACAAATATTTGAAAATTTTTATTATTCCAATTTACATAATACCCTAAATTGATAGGAATCTCAATGGCATCAATTCCCCATTTCTCCTTTGTAGTATTGATTCCTCTTCTACTAATAGCTTTAAATTCTCTTCTATTAAAATTAAAACCTAATCGCACATATAAATTATCAGAAAGATCACGCTCTGCTACATAGCCCAAAAAAAAGCCAGTTGCACTGCTCGGTTCGGCTGATTCATTTATCATAAAATCTGCATTGTTCATATTCACACCAACTTCTAGGCCATGATAAAATTGGCTAAAAGACAAATGGGATACTAAGAGAAAGAGGATAAAGAAGCTTTTTTTTATTAAATTTATAATTGATAATCCCATGTCTATTGCTTTAAAAATAAATTATTTAATTAACCTGGGGAAGTTTATTTACTTTACAAAAACGTGAAAGAATTTAGTTTAGTATAATTTAGACTTTAATAACATTAATTAGAAGAATCAATCGAACACTCAATGGATTAGGTCATTTTGTGTAAAAAATATTTTCAGATCACACAGTACCTGATTTAATTGCTGGTTACAGGATTAAGCAAACCAACAGGTGAATAGTTTGATCCCAAAGCAGCATCCAAAACAATTGATTATCATTTATTTAAAATTATACTTCTGCCCTACTCACCGATTTGGACATCTATATAGACATTGGATACATTTATTAAAATCGTTATGAATTCAGTAAAAAGAAATCAAGACATAAAACAGGAATTATAAAAAATGCTTGAGTCCATGAAAATAAATTTATTTTATGATTTATAGCTTCACTAAATTTAAGATAATCAATTGATAAAGAGCTTTGAAAAACGCTTAAAAATACAACTTCTTCTAATCAGGAAAAATGAAGTTAGGACATAAAACCGGGATTATAAAAAACACAAAGATCAAAAATATAATAACCCAAAGAATCCCCATCAGCAAAGGGTAAGCAAGAGTTGTTTCTTTTAGTTTTGGATTTACAGAATGGGCTATCAATCCATGAATACCCATGCTTAATAGTAAAAAAATAAGGCTTGAGATCATAATTAAAAGGCTATTTGAAAGTGTTTCTTTAATCATGAAGAGATAAACTCCTAATCCAATTGAAATTACTATCAATATTCTATATATTCTTCTGGCCATTAGTGCAATTTTAAATAGTTAAATGATTAATACTTGGTTTCGTTAAAACTTAATAAAGGTATCTTACCATATGATTCCATTTTTTTAACCAAATCTCGATGAAAAAATTTTCTTAACAGTCCCTTACTTTTACGTTCTAGCATAACAATTATATCAGCATCTACCTCTCCTAAATAAAGCCTTAAATCCTCAAAAGTATTATCTGAAGGGAATATATCAAATTCCATCTTGGAGTAACTTATATTATCTTTAACCTTTTCTTCAAAATTCCTTATCAATTTTTTCCTGTCAAATTCTTTCAGCGGAGAAATATGAACTATCTTAATCTCAGCATCAAATGCTTTAGCAATTTCAATGATTAAATTAATTTCTTTTATAGAGGTCAGTATATAAATACTTATCTTAGTATTCAATAAAAATAGGGTTTATATGGATATTTTCAAAGGACAAAATCTTCTAGAGTTTGCTGAAGCGTTTAAAACAGACGATGATTGCAAAAAATA
>Ga0209633_10002100_pt1 | contig 19681 bp, 16 predicted proteins | sample Cruoilmetagenom1_FD_187290 | JGI IMG/M metagenome (GOLD analysis project Ga0209633, IMG submission 187290) | Oil polluted marine microbial communities from Coal Oil Point, Santa Barbara, California, USA - Sample 1 (SPAdes) (version 2) | ecosystem: Environmental > Aquatic > Marine > Oil seeps ... | reverse complement strand
TGTTGGTATACCAGCGCGGCTAGCCGCAATACATTGTCTGCCGGTGAACCTGACAGGCCGACGGCCGCCAGGTCACTCGTATCCATGCTGGTCAGGATTGTGACAGCGATCAGCAGCGGAGCATGTGCGGCACGCTCGACACCTTCCCGGGCAGCCAGCAGCATTCTTTCCCCACCCAGTGCATGTACGTTCACCATCCACACACCCAGATCAGCCGCTGCATGACAGGCGCTGGCAACGGTATTGGGAATATCGTGAAATTTGAGATCCAGAAACACGTCAAAACCGCGCCCGGCAAGTTCTTCTACCAGCTGTGGCCCGGCCCGGGTAAACAACTCCTTGCCCACCTTCAGACGGCACAAATCAGGCGTCAGAGAGGCAACCAGCTGCAGGGCGGATGCCGCATCCGGGTAGTCCAGTGCCACGATAAGCCGCGATCCTGCTATCTCAATCCCTGCCACTTTCCTGGTACTCCTTCAAGGTGATACTGCCACGTTCAGCGGGCCGGGAACCCGCCAGCCTATTCACCTTCTACACCATGAATAGGCTTGACGGTATTCCAGTGTTTACATCCCGGACACTGCCAGTGCAAGGCCTTGCCGCAGAAACCACAATCACGACACTTGTAGACCGGTTTGTTTTCCAGTAACTGGTCCGTCATGTTTTTGAGTATCGACAGATTGGCATGTGCGGTACCTTCAGCCCGGGACAGGCTTAAATCGATTAACCGGGAAAGGCCGCGCACTGACGGGCGCTTGCTGATCTCGCCGGTGATAAATTCAGCGGCTGACTCATTACCCTTCTGATGGCTCATGATTTCTGCCAGTGCGAGAACCGGTGAAATACCTGCGTAGCGGGTTATTGCCCGCTGCAGGTAGTCAATCATGGCGTCAATCGTACCCAACTGTGTGTGGCAGACCTGCATGTCATCCAGAATCTCGGGCAACAACTCAATGTCACGCTCTGCCACTTGCTCGTAGGCTTCCAGCGCAATCTGGTATTCGCCTCTCTGCAAGGCAATCTTTCCCCTGACCAACCGGGCACGTGCACAATGCGGATCGTATCCACTGGCCTTCTTGAGTAGACTGCAGGCCTCGTTGACATCCTCCCTGGCACAGGCATTCTCTGCCAGTTCACAATAGAACTGTGCGATCACCGACCTGGCCGGCTGATCGCCGACAAACCCCATCTGATCGGCAATGACAATCGCATTTTCCCAGTCCTTTTCCTGCTGGTAGATATCCAGCAACAGGGGTAACACACTGGACAGGTGCACGCTGTTCGCTATGAGTTCGCTGAACAACTCCTCCGCACGATCAAACAAACCGGCTTTCATATAATCCTGGCCGAGCTCAAGGACCGCATCGGTACGCTGCTCGTCGCTTAACGAGGAACGCGTGATCAGGTTCTGGTGAATACGAATAGCACTATCAACCTCGCCTCGCTTTCTGAACAGATTCCCCAGCGCCATGTGGGTCTCAACCGTATCACTGTTCACTTCCAGCATACGAATAAAGACATCGATCGCCATGTCCTGTTGTTCATTCAGCAGGTAATTAAGGCCCTTGATGTATTCAGACCCAAGAATTGAATCAGAACAGCTACCGACCTTGCTCTTGCTGCGAAGGGCAGCAAACCAGCCAAAGGCAGCAGCAACAGGTAACAAGAACCAGAGCAAATCCTGCATTACAGTCGTTCTCGGGGAGAGTTCGGGGAATACGTTGAAAGCCACCCGGGAGGCACAGCCATCCCGGGCAACCATACTTATCTACAGCGACATTCATTCAATGCACCCACCCTTCTGCAGGCAGGCATGACGACATCGTACAGGCCCGGGCAAACAGCCCGAGCGGTTAACCTAAAGTAGTTCTCTTTCCCGGGCGAGACCGGCATTGACACGTTCTCTGAGTTCCTTACCCGGCTTGAAATGCGGTACGTGCTTGGCCGCCAGTGCTACCGATTCACCGGTTTTTGGATTTCTGCCAATACGCGGCGGACGGTAATGCAGGGAGAAACTGCCAAAACCCCTGATTTCTATCCGCTGCCCGCTTGATAGGGCCCAACTCATTTGCTCAAGAAGACTCTTGACAGCCAATTCAACATCCTTGTGATTAAGGTGGCTGTTTTTAACCGCAAGTATCTCGATCATTTCAGACTTTGTCATTTATATCACCAACCCGGACTAGATTTTCCGTTCCAGCAAACACAACGAACAAGCTGTTGCCCTCTTCGGCAACGGACTAACTTTCGTCCTCATTCATGTGTTGCTTGAGCACATCCCCAAGATTTGTTGTTGCTTCTGCAGAACCTGAACCGTAATCCTGCATCATGCTCTTCTCTTCATCAAAGTCTTTTGCCTTGATTGAGAGCATAATTGCACGGCTCTTGCGATCAACACCCATAAACTTGGCCTCGATCTCTTCACCAACAGTCAGGATGGTACGTGCATCCTCGATCCGGTCCCGAGACAGTTCCGAAGCACGCAGTGTGCCATCAACTCCGTCTCCCAGATCAATAATTGCGGCCTTGGCATCGACTTCCTTGACCACACCCTTAACGAAACTGCCCTTGGCATGTTCAGCAACAAAATTAGAGAAGGGATCCTTCTCAAGCTGCTTGACGCCCAGCGAAATCCGCTCACGTTCCGGATCAACGGACAGCACAACCGCTTCAATCTCATCACCCTTGGTAAATTTGCGGACAGCATCTTCACCAGCCTCATGCCAGGATATATCTGACAAATGCACCAGTCCGTCGATTTCGCCATCCAGCCCGATGAAGATACCGAAGTCAGTTATTGACTTGATGGTGCCCTTGACGATATCGCCCTTGTTGCGGGTCGCGCCAAATTCGTCCCATGGATTCGGGAAGCACTGCTTGATACCCAGAGAAATACGGCGACGCTCTTCATCAATATCCAGCACGGTAACTTCAACTTCCTGTCCAATGTGAACCACCTTGGCAGGGTTGACGTTCTTGTTGGTCCAGTCCATTTCGGAGACATGCACCAGGCCTTCAACACCTTCTTCAATCTCGACAAAACAGCCATAATCAGCAATATTTGTGATCTTGCCGAACAGGCGTGAACTGGCCGGATAGCGCCTTGCCAGATCTGCCCATGGATCCTGGCCGAGTTGCTTCATACCCAGAGAAACGCGATTACGTTCCCGGTCAAACTTGAGCACCTTGACATCAATCTCTGCACCCACCTCAACAATCTCGGACGGATGCTTGACGCGCTTCCACGCCATATCGGTAATGTGGAGCAAGCCGTCGATGCCACCGAGATCAACAAACACACCGTAGTCGGTGAGGTTCTTGACGATACCCTTGACGGTAATACCTTCCTGTAAACTTTCGAGCAGTGCCTCGCGTTCAGCACTGAATTCTGTTTCTACCACGGCACGGCGTGAGACCACGACGTTATTGCGGCGCTGGTCAAGCTTGATGACCTTGAATTCGAGTTCCTTGCCTTCCAGGAAAACCGGATCACGTACCGGCCGTACATCTACCAGAGACCCCGGCAGGAATGCGCGAATCTCTTCAATATCAACGGTAAAACCACCCTTGACCTTGCCACTGATAATTCCCTTGACGATGTCCTCGTTTTCAAACGCCTTTTCAAGACGACGCCAGACCTCATCACGTTTTGCTTTTTCTCGGGATAGCTTGGTTTCACCAAAACCATCTTCAATGGCTTCCAGGGAAACTTCTACTTCATCACCAACCTCAACTTCAATTTCACCGGCGGTGTTCTTGAATTCTTCGATCGGAATGACACCTTCGGACTTGAGTCCGGCATGTACAATCACACTATCTGATTGAATATCAACAACTGTCCCGGTTACTACAGCGCCTCGACGCAGTTCCTGGTTAACGAGGCTTTCTTCAAACATCTCAGCAAAACTTTGGGTCATGGGAAACATATCCTACGGACTTTCAAGTACAGTCCATTTTTCAATAGCCACCGAATCTGGCGATGCGGCAGGTCAGGTTAAAAAAGGGTCAGGGCAACGGCCCGGACCAGGCGAAAAAAATATTATACGTGTATCTGCTTAATTGTACAGGGTTTTTCACAACACATCGTGAACTGCCTGCAACACCTGCTGCAGGGTACGGGCCTCATCCTGGTCACTGTTATCCACTATCATGGCATCCCCTGCGGGCATTAAGGGTGACGCCTTGCGTGAAGCATCACGCTGATCCCGCGCCTCAACCTCCCTGACCAACTCCTTCAGGTCAACCAATATCCCTTTATTTTTCAATTGGTTATACCTTCTCATGGCACGCACTTCCGGGCGCGCCGTCAGGAACAGTTTAAGCGCGGCATCCGGAAACACCACGGTTCCCATGTCTCTGCCGTCGGCGATCAGCCCCGGTGGCTGACGATAGTGCCGCTGCCAGGCCAGCAGCGCCTTGCGTACCGCCGGCAAGGCCGCCGTTTTTGAGGCCGCCTCCGCACACTTTTCCGTACGCAACGCCTGCCCGACGTCGACACCGTCCAGCATGATGGCTGGATTATCCGGTGTTGGTAACTGATAGCTGTCACTCAAGCGGGCTGCCAGTTGCACCAGTGCGGCGGCGTCATCCAGTGGCAGCGCCTGCTGCAGGGCAGCGTAGGCCAGCAGTCGGTACAGTGCGCCACTGTCAAGATGATGCCAGCCAAGTTCACCGGCCAGATACTGGCTGATGGTGCCCTTGCCCGAACCACTGGGACCGTCGATGGTAATGACTGGCGCTGTAGTGCTGGAATGGTTACTGGATGATGGCATAGCTATTTAGTTTCCATCCGTAAGAGAATAACTCTCGCCAAGATGCAAAGTTAAAAACCATCTATTGTCAAAAAGCATATTAATATCTCTTCCTTGGCGTCTTTGCATCTTGGCGAGAGAAATATTATTTACGGATATTGATACCGAGCCCCGCCCTGCCCGCCTGCTCGACAAAGCCGGGAAAGGATGTATTTACGTTGGTACAGTTATTGATTTCGATGTTACCGCTTGCCCGCAATGCCGCCATGGAAAACGCCATCGCAATGCGGTGGTCACCATGACTGTCGACACACCCGGCACCCACCGGACCGCCCTCGATAATCATGCCATCCGCTGTTGCCTGCGCATTGACACCCAGCGACTGCAGGCCATCGGCCATGACCTGGATACGATCGCTTTCCTTAACGCGCAATTCCTCGGCCCCCGTTAGCACGGTACGTCCCTGCGCACAGGCAGCGGCCACAAAAATCACCGGAAACTCGTCAATGGCCAGTGGCACCAGTTCGGGTGGTATTTCAATACCGTTTAATTGCGCGGACTTCACCCGCAAGTCTGCAACCGGTTCACCACCCACATCCTGTTCATTCATGACAGTAATATCAGCGCCCATGCGTCGCAGGATATCGATAATGCCGGTCCGTGTCGGGTTCATCCCGACATGTTCAAGCATAAGTTCGGACCCCGGCGCAATACTGGCACCCACCAGGAAAAATGCCGCCGATGAAATATCGGCAGGTATGTCGATAGCGATGCCACGCAACACACCGCCACCTTCAAGGCAGACGCGGTTACCCTTGCGCTGCACCGCATAACCCATGCCGGTCAACATGCGTTCGGTGTGGTCACGGGTCGGTGCCGGCTCGGACACGCAGGTCCTGCCACTGGCATACAGACCGGCCAGCAGGAGGCTGGATTTCACCTGGGCACTGGCAACCGGCATCATATAATCAATACCGGACAGATTGGCACTGCCATAAATCTGCAAGGGCGCCGTTCCGGTTGCCGTTGCGTCAATACGCGCGCCCATTGTCGTCAGCGGTCCAACCACCCTTTTCATCGGACGACCCGAGAGCGAGGCATCACCGGTCAGGGTAATATCAAAGGCCTGCCCTGCCAGCAGACCGGACATCAGCCGCATGGAGGTACCGGAATTACCCAGGTACAACGCGTCAGCCGGTGCTTTCAATCCGTGCAGCCCGACACCCTGGATACGCACCCTGCCCGCGTCCGGCCCCTCGATCTGTACACCCATGGCACGAAAGGCCGACAGGGTTGCCAGACTGTCTTCCCCTTCCAGGAAACCGCTCACTCCGGTTTCACCCTCTGCCAGTGATCCCAGCATAATGGAACGGTGAGAAATCGATTTGTCACCCGGCACCCGCAAGCGGCCCGTGAGTGCACCGCCCGGATTCACAATAAAACGCAGCTCGTCATTCTTGGACATCGGAATTTCCATACATAAAAAAACTACTTATCAACATAACGGTCCCGCGCATCTCTGGCCGAGGTAAACAACTCCAGCAACTGCTGTCCGTCACGGTTCTGTATCGCCTCGGTCAGCTCCTGCAAATCAGCAACGAAATGCTCGATCATCAACTGGATGGCGTCGCCGTTGGCCAGACAGATATCACGCCACATTACCGGGTCACTGGATGCAATCCGGGTAAAATCCCGAAACCCGCCGGCAGCATACTCGAACACTTCGCCCTCATCACCCAGCCTGACCAGGCTTTCCACCAGCGTGTAGGCCAGCACATGTGGCAGGTGACTGGTCGCTGCCAGCACCGCATCATGATGTACCGGGTCCATTTCCACGACTTCTGCACCGGCGGCTTCCCACATATCCCGTACCCGGGCGGTCGCCTGGATATCGGTTTCCGGCAACGGCGTTAGGATAACGCGACGGTCCTTGTACAGACCGGCAAAGGATGCCTCGACACCACTCTGCTCGGTGCCGGCAATCGGGTGTCCCGGGACAAACGCTGCCGGCAAACCATCAAATGCCTGTCTTGCCGCATCAATAACGCCACCCTTGGCACTGCCGGCATCTGTCAACACCGCATGCGGGGAAAGATGCCCCCTGATGGCGTTGAACACAGCGGCCATGGCGCCCAGCGGTACCGACACCAGCACCATATCGGCCCCGGCAACGGCCCTGGCCAGGTCTGTTTCATAGCGGTCGATAACACCCAGGTCGACCGCCGTTTGCAGGTTTGCCGGGTTGCGGCCGGCACCCACTACTTCCCGGCAGGCACCGGCTGCACGCAACGCCCGCGCCAGCGAGCCACCGATGAGACCAACACCAATCACGCAGAGACGTTCAATCATGCCAGCACCCGCTCCAGCGCGGCCAGCAGACGTGCATTCTCATCGGCACGTCCGATGGTCACGCGCAGGTACTCCGGCATCCCGTAATTTGCGACCGGACGTACGATAATGCCTTGTTGCAACAGGGCCTCATAGCATTCCAGACCCCGCTCGACATTTACCGCCACAAAGTTCCCTGCTGATTCTATGTATGCAAGGCCGAGCTTTCGAAAGCCCGACACCAGTTGTTCCATCCCTTCCCGGTTACGGGCGATGCTTCGCTGCAAATGTTCAACATCATCAAGGGCGGCAACTGCCGCCGCCTGCGCCACCATATTCACATTGAAAGGCTGCCGCACCCGGTTAAGCAGACTGGCAACATCCGGGTGTGACAGCGCATAGCCGACCCGCAAACCGGCCAGTCCATACGCCTTGGAAAACGTCCGTGTCACAATCAGATTGGGATAGCACTCCAGCCAGGTGGATGTGTCCGGGTATGACGGCTTGTCGACATACTCAAAATACGCTTCATCAACGACGACCATGACATGGGCGGGCAAATTCGAGATAAAAGTTTCCAGCGCCGCGCTTTCCAGCCAGGTCCCGGTCGGGTTGTTGGGGTTGGCAATAAAGACCAGCCGGGTATCCGGCCCGACCAGGTCATTCATGGCATCCAGGTCATGTCCGTATGCAGGTCCCCTGCTACCATCATGTGCCGGTGCAATACGTGCTTTCGCCCCCAGCGCCTGCACGGCAATCGGATAGACAGCAAAGGCATACTGGGAAAACACGGCCTCGTGTGCTGGCGTCAGGAACACCCGGGCAATAATATCCAGCACATCGTTGGAGCCGTTACCCAGGGTAACGCAGTCCCGGGCCAGCTGATGTTTCCCGGCCAGCTTCCCTGCCAGCAGCCAGGCGCTGCCTTCCGGATAACGGGAAAGGTCCTGCAAAACTTCCCTGGCAGCGGCCAGCGCCAGCGGGCCGGGGCCAAACGGGTTTTCGTTTGACGCCAGCTTGATAGCATTGCTGATACCGTATTCACGCTCCAGTTCGGCAACCGGTTTACCGGGCAAATAGGGCTGCAGGGCCTGTACGCCGGGTGCAACAAGATCAAGAAAACGATTAGCTACAGATGACATGGTTTCTCGCAACGACCCGTGCGTATCTAGATTACCGCTTTCGGGTATGAACCCAACACCTTCACTGCAAACGCTCTCCCTTCAAGCGCAGCAAGTGCAGCCGCAAGCCCGGCATCATCACGGTGTCCGTTCACATCTATATAAAACACGTACTCCCACAGCGCCTGCCGTGAGGGGCGTGATTCAATACGCGTCATACTGATCTTGTGCTGTGCAATCGGCTGCAACAGTTCGGACAGGGCTCCCGGCTTGTTATTTACCGAAACCAGCAGTGATGTCTTGTCATGGCCACTGGGCGGGACTGCCTGTGAGCCGATGACCAGAAAGCGGGTGGTATTGTCCGGTTGGTCTTCAATATTTTGTGCGACAGCGACAAGTCCGTACAACTCTGCCGCCGTATCACTGGCAATCGCTGCAACCGTGTGATCTTCACTGGCCAGACGGGCAGCCTCGGCATTACTGCCCACAGCAACATGTTCGGCACCCGGGAGATTCGCCTCAAGCCAGCCACGACACTGTGCCAGTGCCTGTTGATGCGCCAGTACGCGGGCAATTTTCACATCACCGCGCTTTACCAGCAGGTGGTGATGGATGCGCAACTCGACCTCACCGCAAATACTGAGCGCGGACTGCTGGAAAAGATCCAGCGTATGACTGATGACGCCTTCAGTGGAATTCTCCACCGGTACCACACCATAGTCAGCGGCCCCGGCCGCAACCTCGCGAAAGACATCATCGAGGCTGTCCAGCGCCAGTGTTGTTACTGCGTGGCCAAATTGTTTCAGTGCAGCCGCCTGGGTAAACGTCCCTTCCGGCCCAAGGTAAGCAACACTCAGTGGTTTTTCCAGCGCCAGGCAGGCTGACATAATCTCCCGGAACAGGCGCACCATGGTCTCGTCCGGCATGGGCCCGGCATTACGCTCACTGATACGGCGTAAAATCTGCGCTTCCCTTTCCGGCCGGTAAAACTGTGGATCTTCACCCTGATCCAGCTTGACCGTGGCGACTTCCCTGGCGCATTCTGCGCGGGCATTTATCAGTGTCTGGATCTGTTCATCCAGCGCATCGATTCTGCCACGCAAATCTTCAAGTTGCTCAGCACTCATTGGTTATATATCTGGTATCTGTTCAGAAAGAATTTCTCTCGCAAAGACGCCAGGATCGCAAAGTAATAACTGACTTTCATCAAAAGCATACAAAAAGTCTTTCTTGGCGTCTTTGCGTCCTGGCCCGAAAAATTACAGCGTTTATGAATAGAACCTGACTACAGCGCCCTGACATTCAGCACACCTTTGATCCCGGCCATATGTTCCAGGCAGGCCGGTTTCACCTCAGAATCCACATCAACCAGCGTGCAGGCCAGATCATCGCGTGACTTGTTCAGCATGTCCTTGATATTGAGCCCGGCATCCGCCATGCAGGTGGATATCTGACCCAGCATATTCGGGACATTTTCATTCACAATGGCCAGCCGAAAACCGCCAGTACGCGGCATCTGCATTTCCGGAAAATTGACCGAATTCCTGATATTGCCGTTTTCAAGAAAGTCCCGAACCTGCTCCACGACCATCACGGCACAGTTTTCTTCCGCCTGCTGCGTGGAGGCCCCCAGGTGCGGCAGGGTGATGACTCGCGGGTGATTCTTCAGCAGGTTGTTCGGAAAATCGCACACATAGGCATACACCTTGCCTGCGTCAATTGCAGCAACCACGGCGTCATCATCAACGACGCCTTTACGGGAGAAATTCAGGATAATGGCCTTGTCCCGGAGCAGTTTGACACGTTCAGCATTAATCATGCCGCGTGTCGCATCAACCAGCGGCACGTGAAAAGTAACGTAATCCACATGCGTCAGCAGTTCCTCGATACTGGATGCCTGACGTACATCAGATGACATTTCCCAGGCACGTTTCACGGTAATTCCCGGATCGAATCCAATCACGTTCATGCCTTGCGCCAGCGCACCATTGGCAACCTGTACGCCAATCGCACCCAGACCGACAACACCCAGCGTCTTGCCCGGCAGTTCAAAACCGACAAACTGTTTCTTGCCTGCCTCCACCGCCTTGCTGATAGCATCGTCGTCACCTTCCAGTGAGCGGGAATAATCCCAGGCCTGGCACAGATTACGTGAAGCCATCAGCATCCCGGCAATCACCAGTTCCTTTACGGCATTGGCGTTCGCACCAGGCGCATTGAATACCGGGATACCTGCCTTGCTCATGAGATCCACAGGGATATTGTTGACACCGGAACCGGCACGACCAATCGCCTTGACCGTTACCGGTACTGCCATGTCATGCATTTTAAAAGAGCGCAGCAGGATCGCATCCGGGTGCTGTATTTCGGAAGCAACTTCGTAGGACTCACGTGGAAAACGTTCCAGTCCTGCAGGTGAAATATTGTTCAATGTAAGAATTTTGTGCATTGTGATCCTTGTCACGCGGTAACTGGTTAAATATTAATGGTGTAACTTACCCGTGGGTGCGTTCAAACTCGCCCATAAAGTCGATTAGCGCAGCAACGCCTGCGGCCGGCATGGCGTTATAGATACTGGCCCGCATGCCGCCTACAGAACGATGACCTTTCAGGTTCAGCAATCCTGCGGTCTTTGCCTGCGCAAGAAATTCACTGTCGAGGTCTGCATCGGCCAGCGTAAACGGTACATTCATCCAGGAGTGGCATTCGACATCAACCGGACTGTTATAGAAAGCAGACCCGGCCACTGCAGCATACAAATGCCCTGCCTTGCGCCGGTTTATTTCCGCCATGGCGTCCAGTCCGCCCTGCTGTTTCAGCCAGCCGAACACCAGCCCCGCAAGATACCAGCCATAGGTAGGCGGCGTATTCAGCATGGAACCATTGTCGGCATGCAGTTTGTAATCATACATGGACGGCGTCCCGGCCAGCGTGTCACCGATCAGGTCATCACGCACTATTACGACAGTCAGGCCGGCCGGTCCGATATTCTTTTGCGCACCGGCGTAGATCACACCATAGCGTGAAACATCGATTGGCCGCGACAGGATGGTCGATGACATGTCCGCCACCAGCGGCACATCCCCCGTATCCGGCACCCAGTGAAACTCGACCCCCCCGATGGTTTCATTCGGGGTGTAATGCACATAGGCGGCATCCGGGTTTAACTGCCATGATTCAAAAGCGGGAATAGTGGTGAAACGACTGTCCTCGGCAGAAGCCGCGACATTCACCTCACAAAAGCGCCCGGCTTCCGCAATGGCCTTTTTTGACCAGGCGCCGGTATTGATATAGTCGGCCTGCTGCTTGCCACGTAACAGGTTCAGCGGCACCATCGCAAACTGGCTGGTCGCACCGCCCTGCAAAAACAACACGCGGTAGTTATCCGGGATCGTCAGCAGTTCGCGCAGATCTGCTTCCGCCTGCTCGGCAATTGACAGAAATTCCTTGCCGCGGTGACTCATCTCCATCACCGACATACCGCTACCATGCCAGTCCAGCAGTTCATCGCGCGCCTGCTCCAGCACCGCTTTGGGCAACACTGCGGGGCCTGCACTGAAGTTATAGATAGCAGACATATGACAACCTATTCCTGACCGGTTTCCGGATCAGTCTCGCCCTGCGCGGCAGGGTCCTGGACCGACTCTTCAGTTTCTTCATCACCTTTATCCTCTACAATTCTTTCTATACCAACCAGGTTTTCACCCTTCGTCAGCTTGATCAGGCGCACACCCTGCGTGTTCCTGCTCATGACAGAAATCTCGTTGACACGGGTGCGCACCAGCGTGCCGCCGCCACTGATCAGCATCACCTGATCATTATCATCGGCCGGCACGGCACCCACCACCGGGCCATTCCTGTCGGTCACCTGGATGGCAATCACACCCTGACCACCGCGCCCGTAAACCGGATAATCTTCCGCCGCAGTGCGCTTGCCGTAACCATTTTCGGTCGCCGTCAGTACCGGGCTGTCACTCGCGATAATCAGGGAGATCACGCAGTTGCCCGACGGCAATTTAATCCCGCGCACACCGCAGGCCGTACGACCCATGGCACGCACATCACCCTCCTTGAAGCGGATGACCTTGCCGGCATCACTGAACAGCATGATGTCTTTAGCGCCATCGGTGATGGCGACATCAATCAGGTAATCACTGTCACGCAGATCAATGGCAATAATGCCATTGGCACGCGGGCGCGAGAAACCGGTCAACGGCGTCTTCTTCACGGTACCCAGCGCGGTCACCATAAACACATAGTGATCTTCAGAAAACTCACGCACCGGCAGGATCGCATTGATGCGTTCACCTGCCTCCAGCGGTAACAGATTGACGATCGGTTTGCCCCGGGAGGCCCGGCTGGCCTGCGGCAGTTCATATACTTTCAGCCAGTAGACCTTGCCACGACTGGAGAAACACAGGATCGTATCGTGCGTGCTGGCAATAAAGAGCTTGTCGATAAAGTCCTCTTCCCTGACATCGGCAGCACTCTTGCCGCGCCCGCCACGCCGCTGGGCGCGGTAATCAGTCAGCGGCTGGGACTTTGCATAACCGGCATGCGAGAGCGTCACCACCACATCTTCCTCGGTGATCAGGTCTTCCAGTGTGAGGTCAAGATGATCCGTCAGAATTTCCGTGCGGCGTTCATCCCCGAACTCGTCACGCATTTCTTCCAGCTCTTCCCGTATCACCTGCATGAGTCGTTCCGGGTTGCGCAGAATTGCCAGCAATTCTTCAATCAGGTCCAGCAGTTCCTTGTATTCACTGACAATCTTGCCCTGCTCAAGACCGGTCAATTGGTGCAGACGCAGATCAAGAATGGCCTGTGTTTGCTTCTCTGACAGGCGATAGCCATCCTCTACCAGGCCAAACCCCGCCTCCAGCTCTTCAGGCCGTGACGCATCCGCACCACTACGCTCCAGCATCCCGAGCACCTCGCCCGGCTCCCAGCTACGCTCCATCAGGGCATGTTTGGCAATGGCGCGATCGGAAGAAGCCTTGATGATCCTGATGACTTCGTCAATATTCGACAGCGCAACAGACAGACCTTCCAAAATGTGCGCACGCTGACGTGCCTTGCGCAGATCGAACACCGTGCGCCGGGTCACCACATCCCGGCGATGCCGGATAAAGGCCTCCAGGCACTGCTTCAGGTTCAGCAGCTGCGGGCGCCCGTCGACCAGCGCCACCATGTTGATGCCAAATACGTTCTGCAGTTGAGTGTGCTGGTAGAGATTATTCAGTACGACCTCGGCGACCTCACCACGCTTGAGATCCACCACCATGCGCATGCCGTCCTTGTCCGACTCGTCGCGCAGCCCGGAGATGCCTTCCATCTTCCGGTCCTTGACCAGCTCGGCAATTTTCTCCAGCAAGCGGGCCTTGTTGACCTGGTAGGGCAACTCGGTAAAGACCAGTTTTTGCCGGCCCTTGTCATTCTCTTCCACATGGCTGCGGGCACGAATATGAATCCGGCCACGCCCGGTACGATAGGCTTCATGAATACCGCGCACGCCGTTGATGATTCCGGCCGTGGGAAAATCCGGGCCCGGTACATATTCCATCAGTCCGGCAATATCGATATCCGGGTTGTCGATCAGCGCCAGACAGGCATTCGAGATTTCCGTCAGGTTATGCGGCGGAATATTGGTCGCCATGCCCACGGCGATACCGGCAGAGCCATTGACCAGCAGATTTGGAACACGCGTCGGAAACACCGACGGTTCATGCTCGGTTTCATCGTAGTTGGCAACGTAGTCGACCGTTTCCTTTTCTATATCGGCGATCAACTCATGGGCGATCTTTGACATGCGCACTTCGGTGTAACGCATGGCCGCCGGAGAATCACCGTCCACGGAACCGAAGTTGCCCTGACCATCGACCAGCATATAGCGCAGGGAAAACGGCTGTGCCATACGGACAATGGTGTCGTACACCGCGGTATCGCCGTGCGGGTGATATTTACCGATCACATCACCGACGATACGCGCCGACTTTTTATAGGGTTTGTTCCAGTCATTGTTCAGCTCGCTCATGGCAAAGAGCGCGCGACGATGTACCGGCTTCAGACCATCGCGCACATCCGGCAAGGCACGTCCCACAATCACGCTCATGGCGTAATCGAGGTAGGATTGCTTCATCTCGTCTTCGAGATTGACAGGCAGAACTTCTTTCGCGAAATCGGTCATTTGGAAGGGTTTTGTACGTCCCTGTTCAGGTGGTTTCAGGCTGTAAACCGCGCCTGACGGCAACGACAGCAATAAAGACCGGCCATTTTAGCACACTCGACTCCCCCACCACACCCGAATAATATCGCTTTATCGCGCCACTCAGACGGCCTGCCGCGCAATCGCACAAAAACGGGGGGTGGCTTTAGCCGGTGTCCACAAAAAAAGAAAAACTCTCGCCAAGACGCACAGAACACAAAATCATAAGGCGTTGTTATTATAAATATTAATATACTTTCCTGGCGTTCTTTACGTCTTGGCGAGAGACATTACAGCATTAATGAATGAAGATTAGCTACCCGGATTCAGTGCAGCTGTAAATGCCGCCAGTTTTTCCCGGTCGGGGGCGGCAATCACCCCCTCTTCCGTCACCAGATAGTCGACCAGTGCGGCAGGCGTTATATCAAAGGCCGGATTCCAGGCCACCGCCCCGGCCGCAGCTACCGCCTGCCCGGCCAGACCAAGCACCTCGGTTTCCGGCCGCTCCTCAATGGTGACCTGCTGACCACAGGGCGTCGCCATGTCGAGGGTCGACAGGGGGGCCGCGACCATCATCTTCACACCATGGTAACGACAGGCCACTGCCAGCTGGTAGGTACCAATCTTGTTTATCACATCCCCGTTGGCGGCCACCCGGTCTGCCCCGGTAATCACCCATTGCACCTGTTTACCCTGCATCAGAAACGCGGCTGAATTGTCGGTAATCAGGGTGACCGGAATCTCATCACGCAGCAACTCCCAGGCCGTCAGGCGCGCCCCCTGTAACCAGGGACGCGTTTCACAGGCAAACACCTTTTCCAGCTTACCTGCGCCCCAGGCAGTCCTGATCACGCCCAGCGCAGTCCCGTAACCACCCGTGGCCAATGAGCCGGCATTACAGTAGGTCAATACCGAACTGCCTTTACCTATAAGGTTTGCGCCATGCACCCCCATACGCCTGTTGGCAGAGACATCCTCCCCGTGAATCTGTTCAGCCTCATCCAGCAACTCTCTGACAGGTTCGGCAGTGACCCTTGCCAGACGCGCCCGCATTCGTTCAAGCGCCCAGACCAGGTTAACCGCCGTGGGCCGCGCAGCTGCCAGCAACCGGATATCCTGATCCACCCGGCTGCGCCAGTCAGCATGGCTGCCATGTTGTTGCGCTGACAGGACAACGCCATAGGCGGCGGTAATCCCGATAGCCGGTGCTCCCCGCACCACCATATCCCGAATGGCAACGGCCACGGCAACCGCATCCCCGAATTCCAGGTAAACCTCTTCACCCGGCAGGCGCCGCTGGTCAAGCAGCCGCAAACCCGCAGCCGTCCACTCAATGGCATAAAAAGTAGGTGTATATTCCGTCATAAGATAGTGGTCAGCCTGCAGAAAATATAATGGACAATACGATTTTATGGTAGTGTACTGATTCCAGCCAAGAAATTCGTTAATTTTAGGGCTGGCCTCAACTCATATATGCGTCTAGAATACGCCCACAGAAAGAGCAGTTTCCTTTTTAACTCATATTCCACAGGAGTGGCCATAATGAAGAATGTTTATCGAATCGGGGGGCTTGCTTCCTCAATAGCTGTAGGCTTACTGTTCGCTAACACGGTACTCGCTCATGAAGCCGGCATCGTCAATGAAAGCTATGTAGGCGATTCCAGACATCACTATATCACCGACAGCAGCGGCAATTGCGTACGCACCAGCTCCTGGAAAGCCGAGGACATGACGATGGATTGTGGCGCGACACCACCCGTTGCCAAAATGGTGGCCCCACCCCTGGCACCGGTATATGAGAAAGTAACCGTATCTGCCGAGGCCCTGTTTGACCACGACAAGTCCATACTCAAGGATGACGGCAAGGCAGCGCTGCATGAACTGGGTGACGCCATCAAGGCCAAGGGCGCCAGGGTCGTGGATATTGATGTTATTGGCCACACAGACAGCGATGGCACCGTTGAGTACAACCAGGGACTGTCAGAGCGTCGCGCCCAGGCCGTCGCTGACTACATCATCAGTGAAGGTATAGACCCGAACATTATCGATGTCAGTGGCGAGGGCGAACTGAATCCGGTTGCCAGCAACGCCACGCGTGAAGGCCGTGCAGAAAACCGCCGTGTTGACATCCACGTTGGTGTAACCGCACCGACAGAAGAATAAGATACCGGTCTGTACGACCAGTTCTATACGACCAGAAACCCGCCACCTGTCTTGCAGGTGGCGGGTTTTTTATTGCCGGTCACAACAGCCGCTGACAACTACCTGCCCGCTACCCGCCTCCGCTATACTCCCTGTCTGCGCAACTGCCGTCGTCTAACATGATCACCGTCGATACGCTCATTCATTGCCGCTGGCTGGCACCGGTTGAACCGGCGACCGTCGTGTACGAGCATCATAGCCTGGCCATCCAGGAAGGCCGCATTCTGGATATCCTGCCGACCGAGCAGGCACACACCATTTACACCGCGGACATTGAACACAGGCTTGATCGCCATCTGCTGATCCCCGGACTGATCAACGCCCATACTCATGCCGCCATGTCCCTGTTACGTGGCCTCGCAGATGACCTGCCACTGCATGAGTGGCTGAACGAGCACATCTGGCCGGCGGAATCACGCTGGGTCAATGAAGAGTTTGTGCATGATGGTACCCAACTGGCGATGGCGGAAATGCTGCGATCCGGCACCACCTGTTTCAACGACATGTACTTCTTTCCTGATATTGCCGCGCGCGCTGCCGCACACTGTGGCATGCGTGCCAGCATCGGTCTGATCGTCATTGATTTCCCGACTGTGTGGGCACACGATGCAGATGAATACATTTCAAAAGGACTTGCCGTACACGACCAGTACCGCGGCGATCCGTTAATCACTACCCTGTTTGCCCCGCACGCACCCTATACCGTCTCTGACAAGCCGCTGGAACATATCCGTGTGCTCGCTGATGAGCTGGAAATTGGCATTCATATGCATATCCATGAAACGGCTGATGAAGTGGACAAGGCCGTTGAGTTGACCGGTAAGCGGCCATTGCAACGGCTGCATGAACTCGGCCTGACCTCACCCGCACTGCTTGCCGTACACATGACACAGCTAAACGCCGAAGAAATCAGCAGTTATGCAACGACCGGCGGGCACATTGTGCATTGCCCCGAGTCCAACCTTAAACTTGCCAGTGGCTTTTGCCCGGCACAGGCGCTGGCTGCAGCGGGTATCAATATCGCCCTCGGAACCGACGGGGCAGCCAGCAATAATGACCTGGACATGCTGGGTGAAATGCGTACCGCGGCACTGTTGGGCAAGGCAGTCAGTAACGATGCCAGCGCCCTGCCCGCACACGAGGTCCTGCGCATGGCAACCATTAACGGTGCCAGGGCACTGGGCATCAGTGAAGACACCGGCTCCCTGGAAAAAGGCAAGTGGGCCGATATAACCGCTGTTTGCCTGGACACACTGGAAACACAGCCATTATATGACCCGGTTTCACAACTGGTGTACGCTTGCGGTCGCGAACAGGTAACGGATGTCTGGGTAGCCGGCCAGCATTTGCTGAAGGAACGCCGCCTGACCACGCTGGACGGGAATGACATTATCGAGCGTGCCCGCGAGTGGCAAATCCGCATAGGTACTTAACAGGCGATACATACATAATGAATACTGCAACACACAATGTCGATGCTGACGAAATAGACAAGTTCGAGAAACTGGCCAGCCGCTGGTGGGATCCGCACAGCGAATTCAAACCGCTGCACGACATCAATCCGCTGCGCCTCGACTATATTGACAAACTGGCGCCGCTGGCAGACAGGCACGTCATCGATATTGGCTGTGGCGGCGGACTGTTGTCCGAGGGCATGACCAAACGTGGCGCCAGCGTTATCGGCATTGACATGGGCAAGGCACCCTTGACGATTGCCCGCCTGCATCAACACGAGTCCGGACTCGATATCGATTACCGGCAAATGACAGCAGAACAGATGGCTGCTGAACAGGGCGGTACTTTCGATACGGTAACCTGCCTGGAAATGCTGGAACATGTACCCGACCCCGCAAAAGTCATCGCTGCCTGCGCGCAACTCATCAAGGACGACGGTTATATCTTTCTGTCCACCATCAATCGAAACCCAAAGGCCTACCTGTTTGCCGTTATCGGCGCCGAGTACCTGCTGCGACTGTTGCCCACGGGCACGCATGACTACTCGAAATTCATTCGCCCGTCCGAAATGGAAGGCTGGGCTCGCGCCTGCGGGCTGCAACTGGTGGACCTTACCGGCATGAGCTACAACCCGCTGACACAGGAATACAAACTGGGCACAGATGTTTCAGTCAACTATCTTGCCTGCTTTCGCAAGGCCTGACTGCACCGCATAATGCCGGACACCGAAACACGCACCATCCTGTTTGATCTTGACGGGACCCTGCTTGACACCGCACCGGACCTCGCTGACGCACTGAATACTGTACTGCTCGAGAACCGGCACAATCCCCTGCCCTATGCAGACATACGTCCGGTTGTGTCCCACGGCGGCATTGCACTTATCGAGCTGGGCTTCAAGCTGGACAGCTCCGACCCGGCATTCGGACCTTTGCGTCAACGTCTGCTGGAGGTCTACCGTAAAAACATATCCCGGCGCACGCAACCCTTCCCTGGCATCACCGAACTGCTGGACAACATCGAACAACGCGGACTTAACTGGGGCATCGTGACCAACAAACCCGGCTGGCTGACTGAACCATTATTGAAAGACCTGGACCTTTTCGATCGCGCTGCCTGCGTCATCAGCGGTGACACCCTGGATGAGCGCAAACCCCACCCCGCTCCCATGCTGCATGCCAGCCAGCTGGCCAACAGTCGGCCGGAACAATGTGTCTATATAGGTGATGCACAGCGTGATATAGAGGCCGGTAACAATGCCGGCATGCAGACACTCGTCGCACTGTTTGGCTACCTGCAGGAAACAGACGAACCACACACCTGGAACGCAAACAACATGATTGAACATCCGCAAGACCTGCTTGCCTGGCTGGACAACAGATAAATGCATGCCTGTCCGCTCCCGGGGGCCATCCAGTGATTCTGCAGCTGTCAGCCGACACGCTGGTCATACTGATTCCGGCCCTGCTGCTAGCAGTGATTACCGGCGCACTGTCAGTCTACTTTTACCTGCACGGCAAACTTGAGCGACTGCGTAACCGCTACACACAACTGGAAGCCGAACTGGACCATGAACACCGGCGTTCCGCTGAGAAGCAGGCCGCCTTCGAACAGTTAAG
>Ga0209633_10002099_pt1 | contig 19686 bp, 14 predicted proteins | sample Cruoilmetagenom1_FD_187290 | JGI IMG/M metagenome (GOLD analysis project Ga0209633, IMG submission 187290) | Oil polluted marine microbial communities from Coal Oil Point, Santa Barbara, California, USA - Sample 1 (SPAdes) (version 2) | ecosystem: Environmental > Aquatic > Marine > Oil seeps ... | reverse complement strand
GGACGCATGCAGAGTGGTAGAGGCTCTTGATGTTGTACATCAAATCCCCCCTCATGTAGTTGTACACCTTGAAGAAGGACGGAGCGGAAATGCTCCCGAGACATTAAAACCGGGTGAATACGACCCCAAGAATGTACAAACCCTTATTGTTGGAAGCAATTACAAATCGCTTACAGCAAGTTTAAAAAAAGCAGAGGAGCTCGGATACAACACGCTAATGCTATCGTCTCAGGTAAACGGAGAGGCAAGAGAAGTTGCCAAGGTTGTTGCTTCAATCGCGTTTGAGATCGAGAGGTTTGATATGCCTGTGAAAAAACCCTCCTGTATTATATTCGGCGGAGAGACAGCAGTTACAATACACGGCAGCGGCAAAGGCGGCAGGAGCACAGAGACTGCTCTTTCTTTTTGCATGGAGATTATGGGACATGATATAGTAGGTCTATTTTGCGATACTGACGGCATAGACGGACCAATTGAAGATGCAGCGGGGGCTATATGCGACGGCGAGAGCAGACTTAAGGCAAGGGCCATAGACGTCAGCGCAAGAGAGCATCTGGCACGTAACGACTCATATGAATTTTTCAATAAGCTCGACGACCTGATCATTACCGGACCCACCGGTACAAACGTTATGGATATTGGAATAGTGCTAATTACTTAGAGCATTAGTACAAATGGATATCCCTTATTGAAATACGCCATTATCTCAGATATTCACTCAAATCTTCAAGCTTTACAAGCAGTGCTAAACGACATACTTCAGCTTGAGTGCGATGAAATACTATCGCTCGGCGATATCGTAGGCTACGGCGGGGAGCCCAATGAGTGTGTCGGGCTTTTGAGAGAAAAATCAGTAGTCTCAATCATAGGTAACCATGATAAAGTAGCCGCCGGTATTAAAGAGCCCATAAATTTTAATCCCATAGCGCGTGAGGCCGTGCTCTGGACGCGTGACAATCTCAAAGAAGAGAATAAGGAGTACCTGAAAAATCTTCCAGAAAATATTAACTATGGAAATTTCATTTTAGTCCACGGAGCTATTTCAAACCCGGATAAATACATAACCGGATTATATGAGGCTGAGTCAGAGTTTGATCTTCTGGGAGATGCGAAGATCTGCTTTTTCGGCCATACCCATGTGGGCGCAGTGTATGCCCGCAAAGAAAAGGATGTCCGGAATATATATGTAAATAAGATTCCCCCGGATAAAAAAAGCCTGAATATTGAACTGGAGAAAGATACCGAGTACCTAATTAACCCCGGTAGCGTAGGGCAGCCCAGGGACCGTGACCCCAGAGTCTCTTACCTTATCTACGACGATAGAGGCAGCGTGGAATTCCGGAGATTAGAATACAACATAGAATCCGCTCAAAAAATAATTTTAGAAGCCGGCTTAAGCAAAACACTCGCAGAAAGGCTCACATATGGACATTGAAGCGAGCTCTGAGAGCATAATCTAAGTCCAGATATTGGAAACCACAGGAGAATTGATTTAATATTAAATGCCATGGAGATGCTAACCAGACCGCTCCCGCAAAACATCGAAGCCGAGCAGGCAGTGCTTGGGGCAATACTTATAGAGAGCACCACAATGAACCAGGTGCTCGAAATCCTTATACCTGAGGATTTTTACAAGGACGCGCACAGAAAGATCTACAACGCTATGATCGATCTGGATAAGGACAATAAACCTATTGACCTCCTCACGCTCTTTGATCACTTAAAGGCGAACGGCAATCTGATGGAAGAAGTGGGTGAGTCAAGCTACCTCACTTACCTCACCGAGCTTGTCCCGGCAACCGAAAACGTTAGCTACTATGCAAAGCTCGTAAAGGAGTCCAGCATTCTGAGAAGCCTCGTTATGACCGCGACCGACATAGCGCACAAAGGCAACGAGGGCAACGTGGACATAGATGAATTCATCGACCATGCAGAGCACCGGATAATGGACATTGCCCAGAACAAGATAAAGCCCAGCTTCTACGGCACGAGGGAGCTAGCCCCAAGCGCGCTCGAGAGAATAGAAGCGCTCCATGCGCGAAAAGAGCTTGTCACGGGAATTAAAACGGGGTTTGACAAACTGGACAGAATGACCTCGGGCCTTCAGGACTCGGATCTTATAATAATAGCGGCACGACCGGGGCTCGGGAAAACCTCATTTTGTCTCAACCTGGCAGCTTACGCTGCCATTGATTACGGGATGGCGGTTGGCATATTTTCTCTAGAGATGACAAAAGAGCAGTTGATGCTGAGGATGCTCTCCAATAAAGCCAGGGTCAGCTTCTCAGGCATCAGAAGCGGTTATATAAAGGACGAAGACCTTGAAAAGCTGGTCCACGCCGCAGACGAATTTAGCCAGGCAAAGATATATATAGACGACACGCCGGCAATTACAGTGCTCGAAATAAGGGCCAAGGCCCGCAGACAAAAGAGAGACAAGGGTCTTGACCTCATCATAGTGGACTACCTTCAGCTTATGAGGGGTACCAAGAGATCCGAATCCAGAGAGAGAGAGATCGCGGAAATCTCGGGCTCGCTCAAAGCTTTGGCCAAGGAGCTAAGCGTACCGGTCATCGCCGTGTCTCAGTTATCGAGGCAAACCGAGGCACGCTCCGATAGAATACCTCAGCTTGCGGACCTCAGAGAGAGCGGCGCAATAGAGCAGGACGCAGACGTTGTGATGTTCATACACAGAGCCGACGCTTATAAGAAAAACGCTGAAGAAAAAGACGGGCTTGCAGAGCTTATAATCGGTAAGCAGAGGAACGGGCCGACAGGAATAGTCAAGCTCGCCTTCCTCGAGCAGCACGGCGTCCCCAGTTTTGAGAACCTGGCTGAAGAATACGAAGACGATATTCTATAAACCGATACTATCCAAATAAAGTTAAATAAAGCTTCCGGAAATCAGACCAGCATAGGTCTTACAATGGCAGGGTTTTTCGATTCTTTAAGGTAGAGCTCTTCATCGGATTGCCACTGGTCCCATTTTTCAAATATTTCCTTTAATTTTTCCCTAACGGAAGTCCAGTGAAAATCCCACTCATAGTGTTTCTTCCTAACCCTGAAAAACATTTTCTCAAATATACGCCTTTCCACAGGGTAGCCCTTCTCCGCAATCCAGCCTGTGCGCACGTGAGCGTAGCCGCTTCCGAAAGACATGGCGAAAGAGCCCGTGAGCCCGAGCCTCTCAGCCGCCTTGGTTGCAAGCTCTATGTAGACATAAAGGGCCTGTGTAGTCCTGTACCCGCTGCCTGCAAGTCTCTCGTCCATGGTGAGCAAGTTCTCGACAAAATACATGGGATAAAATGTCGGGTCGTAAACCGACACAGACTTAGTCGGGCTCTCTAGGGGTTTGCGTATAATAACATCCTCTTCGATCACCCCGATCATAAAATCCTCTTTACAAAACTCCCCGATATCACCCGTAAGCTCAAGGGAAAGAGCGAGCTTATCCCACTCCCTCTCAGCAATTTCAAGCGCCCGTTTTAGTCTTTTCTCGCCTTCTTCAAACTCTCTATCTTTAAGCAGCTCTTCAAGTTCCATGTATATCCTCTCAGTCGTAGTCCTAACAATATACCCCGATATATACTCTTCTCAACGTTTTAGCTCTATAGGGGTCAGTACCAAAGTGAATTATCCCATAAACCTAAGAAAATACGTCACGAAAACCCTCTGAATATGAGCGAAAATTTGCAAGGTAATACGCCTTAATATAAAATCATCCCTATGCCCGGCAATTCATTCGGCACAATTTTCCGTATAACAACCTGGGGAGAATCTCACGGCAAGGCGGTAGGAGTCGTCGTGGACGGCTGTCCTGCGGGCCTAAAGATCTCTGAAGAGGAGATTCAGGTCGAGCTTGACCGTAGGCGCCCCGGGCAGAGCAAGATAACCACCCAGAGAAAGGAGCCCGACACTGCCAGGATACTCTCTGGAGTGTTCGAAGGGAAAACCTTAGGGACGCCTATCTCTATAATGGTAGAGAATGTAGACGCCATATCGAAGTCATACGAGGACATAAAGGACACTTACCGTCCGGGACACGCTGACTTCACCTACGATGCCAAATACGGTTTCAGAGACCACAGGGGCGGGGGCAGATCTTCAAACCGTGAGACTGTGGGCAGGGTCGCTGCCGGTGCAATAGCCAAGAAGATTCTCAGCCGCGAGGGGATAAAAACATACGGCTACGTAAAACAAGTAGGTCATGTAGTTGCCGATAAAATTAACTTCAGGGAAATCGAGAAAAACATCGTAAGGTGCCCTGATAAAAAGAAAGCACAAGAGATGATAGCGCTCATAGACCAGGTGAGAAAGGAAGGGGACTCGATCGGAGGCACGGTGGAGATAGTGTCCACGGGACTGCCCGCAGGACTCGGGAGCCCGGTATTCAATAAAATGGACGCAGACCTTGCCGCGGCGCTCATGAGCCTTGGCGGTATCAGGGGTTTTGAGGCAGGGCTTGGGTTTAAAGTCGCGGACATGAAAGGCTCAGAATCAAACGACGTAATGTATAAAGACAAAAAAGGGAACCTCCGCTTTAAAACCAATAACGCCGGGGGGATGCTCGGCGGAATCACAAACGGCGAGGACCTTGTGGTACGCATAGCGATAAAGCCAACTTCTTCTATATCCAAGATTCAGCACACGGTTGACAAGAAAGGAAAACCCAAAGAGCTAAAGGTTAAAGGAAGACACGACCCGTGCCTTTGCCCGAGAGCGGTTCCTATTGCGGAGGCGATGGTGAATCTCGTTTTGGTTGATCACCTTCTTCAGTCAAAGCTCGCTCGAATATAGCTCATACACAGAGCTCCTCATTAAGGCGATTTCTTTTTACAAATCATTAAAAAATCATAAACCCTTTTGAGATCTTATACCATCTATATCATTTGATAATTAAGTATTGCGCCAAAACATAAGTTGCACTAAACTTTATATTGGGTCATAAGGTCATTCCGAAACGGCAAACTATCTGAAAGGATAGGACGCAAAGCTTCAAGCCTAAGGGCAAAATTATTTCCAGCCTATGGTAGTTGGGCTACCGAAGAGCAAACCTCTTGCATTTTATTCAATATTATAGGATAATTATCGCCTAGGCATCAAGAAGTTCATTAAGTATATTAAAGAAGACCCTGAAAGTTAATAGCTTTCTGGAGGATCGCTTGTGGGTATTTTAATAGAAAAAAGCGGCGAACGTAGGGGATTCGAAAGAATCCATGCAAGCTTTAAAGTACTCCTTAGAGGAAGCGGTAAAGTTTTAGGCATCGCAAGGGACTTATCGGAAAACGGGATGTTTGTAGAGACCCAAGATATCTATAAACCCGGCACCAAACTCTTTTTAGAGCTGGACATTTCAGAGTCCTCCTTCCCCGTAAAAGTATACTGTGAAGTAGTACACTCCGAAGAGAGTGACTCAGAGCAGATTGGACTCGGTATTAAGTTTGTAAATATTTCCCAATCCGACAGATCCAAAATAAAAATATATCTGCAGTCCGGTTTAAATAAGCTCAATTCCGACAACTATTCTCTAGCAGATTTCCCCGACTATCCAGACCCCGACCTTTTTAAGAAAGCAGACGTGTTCTGGGAATATCGCACGGACATGACGGACAAAGGGTATATAAGATACAGAAGACCGCTTACATCTATGTCCTCAAACAGGGTAATGATCGAGGATGATTTTACCGGGGAAGAGAAAGAGATGATCATGATGGGCAGTAACAATTATTTAGGCATGACCGCCCACCCCAAAGTCATTAGCGCTGCGAAGAATATCATGAGTAAATACGGAACCGGCGCAGGCTCGGTACCCCTGCTCGCAGGTTCATTTGACATACACAGAAAGCTCGAGATGAAGCTCGCAGAGCTTAAAGGCTGTGAGGACGCATTGGTATTCCCGAGCGGATACGTGTCAAACCTCGGGTGCATACAAGCACTCGTAAGAAACGGAGACCTGGCAGCTATAGACAGACTTGCGCATGCGAGCATCATAGACGGCTGCATTCTTGCCATGGGCTCATTCAGAACATTCAAACACTCAGACGTAGAGAGCCTTCGGGGAGTGCTAAAAAGAAATATAGATAATTTTCAGGGCAAGCTTGTTCTAATAGACGGTGTATACAGTATGGACGGAGACATCGCTCCCCTGGCGCAGTTAACAGAGGTGGCTCACGAATACGGAGCCAAAATAATGGTCGATGAAGCGCATGCGACAGGCGTTATCGGGGAGATGGGAAGGGGCACCCCGAGTTACTTTCAAATGAAGCCGGGGGAAGTCGACCTGGTCATGGGCACTCTCAGCAAGTCATTGGGAGCGGTCGGCGGGTTCGTAGCTTCCACTAAAGAGGTCGTGAATTTCCTTAGATATTATACGCGCTCTTTTTTCTTCTCCACCAATTTCCCGCCCTCAGTCGCAGCCTCGGCCCTTGCGGCCATTGAGGTCATGCAGACCGACAAAGAACTCCACAAGAATCTCTGGAACAATATAAGGCATATGAGGGAAAACCTAAAGAGCCTTGGGTTTGATACCGCACAGAGCGAGACTGCAATAATCCCCGTCATGGTAGGTGACGAGCTTACCCTTAAAAAAATGAGTAAAAATTTGCATGAAGAGGGTATATACACAAACGCTATCCCCCACCCTGCCGTACCCAAAGGCCATGAGCGCTTCAGGGTAAGTATTATGGCTACACACACCAAGGAAGATTTAGATACTACCTTGGAAGTATTCGAGAAACTGGGAAGAAAATACGGGATTATAGATAAACCCTTCACATTCAACTATGAAGATGGAGAGAAGTACTCGGTCAAAGAGATCGACTCAAAAGAAGATATAGAAAAGTCTGTAAAATTCTCCTGGGAGGTTTATAAAGACTATCCTGCCTGGGTTCCGTATTTCTTGATTAAAGACCAGACTAAGCTAATCCGAAATGAGTACTATTACTCGAGAAAAGTGTACGGCAAGAGATTCATTGTAGAAGAAGATGGCAAATTAGTCGGGACTGTAAGCGCATATGTAGACAAATATTTCAATCGCTACCACAATACAAAAACAGGATTTTTAGGATTTTTCGAAGCCCTTCCCGATGAAAACGTGGCCATAGAGCTTCTTCTCGGAAAGGCATGTGAATTTCTGGACTCAGAGGACTGCGAGGAAGTAAGGGGTCCCGTGAACGGCCTTTTCGGACTGTTCGGAGGGGGTTTCCTTGCAAGTAATTACGGCGGTATACCCTCATTCCTGCAGATATACACTCAACCCTACTATCACGAGTACTTCAGGAACTCGGGGTTTGTCCCCCATAAAAACCTGGTGCATTACACTATAGACCTCAAATCTAAAGTGAATATAGATACAATACTCAAATACTCTCATAACCCCCGTTTAAAAGACGTCAACATTAGACCGATCAACAAATCTAAGTGGGCAGAGGAAGTACTATCCGTCAGCAAACTATATAACGTTTCACTGGCTAACGAATGGGGATACGTACCGCTTGAGTATGAAGAGCTTTTAGAGTTTGCCGAGGACTTCAAACCCCTGATTGAGACCGAGTATTGGTTGATAGCAGAGCATAGTGGTGAGCCTATCGGTTTCCTAGGGGCATTCCCGGATTATTCGGCCATTTTTACCGGCCTTGCCGGTGAGGCAAAGCTCCACAAACTTATCAAGATTCCCCTTCAGATGAGAAAAATCAATAAGGGTGCATTAACCATTATGGGAATATCTCCGGAATTTCGCGGACACGGCCTAGGGCTTACGCTTTTGAGCAGGGTATGCGAGGCAATGATAAACAACGGATATGAAAGGGCCGCGTTGACATGGATAATGGAAGATAATATTGCATCGAGAAGGTCCGTTGAAAAATTAGGAGCAACGCTCAATACCGACTGGGATTTATACAGAAAAAGTCCGGTTATTAGCTAAAAACAAAGCAGGTAATAATAAAAATGACCTTTGAGCAGAATTCTGAAAATTTTTCAAGACCCCTATTCGGCATCGTAGTCGTAGTGCTGCTCAGCTTCTGCATAGCCAATTTCATACTCGGGCTCAAGTGGGTAGACAAAACATACCCGGGGTTTTTCTTCTATGAGAACCTGGTCATTACAGACATTTCCCCAACAACTGTAAACGGCGACAAGCTAAAAAGATTCAGTGACAAAGTAGTTCTTATAAACGGGGAGAAGGTATTCACTCCCGAGGAAGTCCATAGTATAATCGGAACGCTTTCAGTCGGAGAGAAAGTAGACTATACGCTTGAGAGAAACGGCCGGTATTTTGACGTTGAAATACCGGTGGAAAAGCTAACAGCAAAAAACTTGCTACTTATTTTCGGCGTTATATATCTGATCGGAATAATGTTTTTGATAATCGGCGCTTTCGTGATTTATATAAAACCCGATGAGCTTGCGAGTAAAGCATTTTTTCTATTCTGTACTTCGATAGGTATATGGTTCGTAGGCTCATTCGATGCTCAGTCTGCATATTACTTTTACAACCTAACTCTTGTCGGAGCAATATTTAGTCCGCTATTTGGCATTTATCTGATGTTTATTTTCCCTACGGATACTAAAGTTAAGGTAAAAACCCGCTATTTTATCGCACTTCTCTTCCTGGTTTTGTCTTTCTCTATATACGCCCTTAATTTTATTTTCTTGGATACTTACAGCATATGGAAAATTGTAAATATATCTATGTGGATATATATACTCTTAAGCGCCGCAATTTTCCCTCTGTCCTCTTTGTTCACTTACCTTCGCTCGGAATCGGTCCTTGAAAAGCAAAGGGCTCAGATTATTTTCATCGGCTGTTTACTGGGTCTAATACTTCCCGCTTCAGCAGTTGCAGGAATCACAATATTTAAATTAAATATGCCTTACAACCTAATGGCTCTACCCGTAATATTGTTTCCCCTTTCGATCGGCTATGCGATTATCAAACATAAATTGTTCGACATCGATGTAATCATACAGAAAACGATCACTTACGGACTATTAACAGGTGCTGTAGGAGCAGTGTTTGCTCTTATGGTCCTAACCTTTAACATGGCCTACGCACAGCACGGCGGATGGAAGAACCCTGCTTTCTTCCTGATCATGAGCAGTTTCCTGGTTCTCGCCCTGAATCCGCTTAAAAACCGTATTCAGGAAATTGTGGATTTAACATTTTTCAGAAAGAAATATGACTACAGAAGAACGGTAGAGGAAGTGAGCTATGCCATGACGTCTCTTCTAAGTATAGATATGATCATAGACAAGATCATCAGCGTAATCGAGAGCACTATGTTCTCAAACCCGGTGTCAGTCGCGATCTTTAACGAAGATACTGGAATCTATGAGATTTATTACAGCAGTGAGAAGACAGATATTGCAGGGAATAGAAACATCGAAAACACTAACATTCTTGTCGAGAGCTTCAATAAGCATAAAAAAGAGATATTCAAAGAAGACCTGATAGCCGATGAGAAATATATAAACCGCTCAGAAGAGCTTATGAACGAGTTTAAGAAATTCGACGCTTCTCTTATCATTCCGCTATTTTTTAAGAAACAGCTGATCGGTTTTATTGCTCTCGGGGATAAAAAATCAGGGCTTACTTATACGACGGTTGATATCACTCTGCTCCGCTTGCTTGCAAACCAGAGCGCAATCGCCATAGAAAACGCGCTTGCTTTTAAACTAGTCGAGGACTACGCGAAAAAACTCGAGCTTGCAAACACCGAGCTTAAAGACACTCAGGATCAGTTGGTTCATGCGGAAAAAATGTCCGCTATCGGTCAGCTTGCTGCAGGTGTCGCACACGAGATTCGCAACCCGCTCAACATTATCGAGGGAGCGAGATACTACCTCTCCACCTATTTGACTAACGAGGAGAACGAAGAAATAGTCGGTGAGTATCTGGATTATATAAAGCACGAGATAGAAAGGACTAACACCCTTATCGACAGCTTGCTTAAGTTCTCAAAGGCAGAGCCGCCGCATTTTGAAAAGGTAAACGTAAATAACGTGGTTGAGAACGTAGTCGTTCTCATTAGAAAACAGCTATCGGATAACAACGTAAACCTCATTAAAAATCTAAAAAACGATGTGCCGGACATAATGGCCGACTCTAACCAACTGTGGCAGGTGTTTATTAACATCATAGTAAACGCCATACACGCAATGCCCGAGGGCGGCGACCTGAGCATAGATACCAGTTGGGAAAAAACTAAGTCGATTAACAAAGAAACTGAAAATGTATACGTGAGCTTCAAAGACACGGGCAGGGGCATAGAGGAGGAAGACCTGAGCAAAATTTTTAACCCGTTTTTCACAAAGAAAGACATGGGAACAGGGCTTGGGTTATCGATTGCCTATAAGATAATAGAGGAGCACCAGGGCAGGATAATCGTCCGGAGCGAAAAGGGGAAAGGCACGGTATTTACAATAGAGCTCCCGAGCAATAACACTAATGACGTTAAAGGAGAGGAAGATGGACAACACTAAAAGGGTTTTAGTTGTTGATGATGAACAGCTGATACTGAAGATCATTGCCGACATCCTTACCAAGGAAGGTTATGAAGTACTAGCCGCTAACAACTGCGAGAAGGCTATCGAGTTCTTAAAGATAAAGTCTTTTGATGTTGTGATTTCCGACATTAGAATGCCTAAAAAAAGCGGTATAGACCTCCTTGAAGAAATAAGGAACAAAGACCCGCATATTCCGGTGATTCTGATGACCGGGTTTGCCTCTCTTGAAACAGCGGTGGAAGCGGTACAGAACGGCGCCTTTGACTACCTTATCAAGCCGCTTGATTACAGTAAGCTCAAAAGCGTCATAGAGCACGCCGTTGAAAGATACGATCTATACAAGCAGAACACAGGACTTCTAAGCGACTTAAAAGAGCTCAATACAAACCTTGAGCAAAAAGTAAAAGAAAGAAACCGTCAGCTCGAGAACACTCTCAACAGCACAATTGAGAGCATTATCACAACTGACAGAGATCTTGTCATACAGAGCTCAAATCCAAAAACAATGGAGATATTTAAAAAGAACTGTATTGGCGAGAAACTCAGCGACCTCTTAGACGGCATAAATTTTGAAACTATCATTCCAAAGATACTGAGCGAAGCTACTTATTCCACCAAGCACGAGCTTAAGTCGGGAGACGAATTCCTAGAGGTATCTCTCTCTCCGCTCGTGGACTTCGAAACAGGGGAGATATTCGGCGTTATCGTCGCAACTGAAGATATTACAGAGAAGAAAAAACTCGAGGCCCAGCTCATTCATTCCGCTAAGATGTCCGGCGTAGGGCAGCTTGCAGCAGGAGTCGCGCATGAATTTAACAACATACTCTCGGGCATAATCGGCTACACGAGTCTTGCGATCACCAGGGATAATATGGAGGGGGTTAGAAAAGACCTCGATGTCATAGAAAAGGCCTCCGACAGAGCTGTGGAGATAGTCAACAAACTCCTTAGCTTCTCAAGGCAAAAGGGCGAGAAGTTCCAGGTTGGCCAGATAGAGAGCGTGATCGACGACGCGCTAAGCCTGGTTGAGCACACCTTTGAAACAGAAGGAATAAAAATTCTCAGGAACTACGAGAAGGTGCCGGCTATAAGGCTTAATATGGGCGAGCTGCAGCAGGTTTTTCTGAACCTCGCTATAAACTCAAAACACGCTATGCAGAACGGTGGAGCCATAGCCATAAGCACAAAGTTAGAAGGCAATAACGTCAGGATCGATTTTTCAGACACCGGGAGCGGTATATCCAGTGAAAATCTGTCTAGAGTCTTCGAGCCGTTTTTCACCACAAAATTCAGTGAAGGTACAAAATCGGGTACGGGGCTCGGGCTGTCCGTAATATATGCTATAATCGAGCGCCACGGCGGACGAATCGACGTAAGCAGTGAGATCGATAAAGGAACCACTTTCACCATACTCCTTCCAAACGTGCAGACTCTTACCAAGAACGTCAGCACCAAATCCAGTCAAAAAGTCGAGAGCGCAAAGATCCTCGAGCTCAGAAGAAAAGGGAATATCCTAGTAGTGGACGACGAGGAATTTATCCGCGATATAATTAGGGAGTGTCTATCTAGCACCGGGCACAATGTTATGACCGCAGGTAACGGCGAGATTGCTCTCGGGCTCATTAAGCAAAACCATTATGACATTATATTCCTTGACCTTTCGATGCCCAAAAAAGACGGCGTCGAAATTTTAAGGGACATAGGGACAATAGACCCGAACTCCACCGTAGTAATAATAAGCGGACGCTCAGAGGAACAGCTTCCGGATGAGATTTCAGAGGGCGGGGCTTACAAGATAATTAAGAAACCCTTCTCAGTGGACCAGATACAGGATGCTGTAGCCAGCGTGCTCGGCGCTGAGGTTATGAGCAACTGAAAAAACCCGTAACAAAAGACTTAATCTCTTTTGGGTTTGTTAAATAGTCTGTATCCTTATCTATACCAATATGACAGGCGAAAAGTCCTTTAGCTGCAAAATTTACGTTAACCAAGAAGAAGTCTATTCGGGCGACCTTTCCGAAGTTCCGCTTAAGTTCAGAGAGAGAATAACAAAGGACCTGACTGAGTGGGCCTCTACTCTGGGTAAGAGTGGGCTAAATGAGCTCCTGTATTCTCATTTAGCCTGGTATGAGGAGATGGGCAATTACTGCAGCGCCTGCGCGCGGTGGGTCGATGAGCCCGAGGAAGAGGAAGTTTGCGGCACTTGCAGAGAAAAACCTAAGCACCGCTATTTATATCCAAGGGACGAAAAGTTAGATAAAATAATCACCTGCACGGGGCTTATTACAGAAATCAGGATTCTAGGCCCATGATCCCTTAATAACAATAAAGCAGTGAGGACAGATATGAAAATAACTGTAAACGGCCAGGTCTTTCCCAAGGTCTGGGGTATTGCGAAAAGCGTAAGAAAATTAAGAGTTGAGAGACGTCAGATAAATATTGGAGGCGGCACAGTCGGCTTCCCTATATATGAAGTAGAATTGCCCGAGGGCACCAAAAAAGAAGGGCTATACCTGGTCACGCCTCAGGGCATAAGACTCTACTATTTCCCAGGAGACCAATACCAGATCGGATACCTGATTTCAGAGCTCGACAATGACCCCATAGCTGACCGTCACTTTCCGGGTTCAGCACAAAAATTGGCATCTTAAGGGGAGAAGCTAACTAATTGCCCTCTACTTTGACTCCATATGAGGGCGTGTGTATTTTTAATTCAGATGGGACATCACGACCACAACCACACCCATAACCACGGCCCGGCGGGTGCTGATCAAAAAAAAGCGCTCACGATAGTGCTCATGCTTACCGCATGCTTTATGTTCATAGAGGCGGGCGCCGGGTTTTACACAGGTAGTCTTGCGCTCTTGTCGGATGCCGCCCATATGCTCACCGATGTATTTGCGCTCTTAGTCGCATACGTCGCAATATGGATAACCCAGAGACCGGCAACACACACAAAAACCTACGGGTACTATAGAGCGGAGATTGTCGGAGCTTTCTTCAACAGCCTGCTCCTATTCGCGATCTCGGGTGGGATTCTGTTTGAAGCGGTTAAGAGAATTCAGAACCCCCATGAAGTGAAAAGCCTTGAAATGACCGTAGTCGCCGTTATCGGCTTATGCATAAACCTCCTAGGGGCCTATATATTATATAAGTATCAGAGCGGCAACTTGAATATAAGAGGGGCACTGTATCACGTATTGAGCGATGCGCTCGGCTCAGTGGGAGCAATTATAGCCGGTCTCATTATGATTCAGACAAAATGGTATTACGCAGACTCCATTGTCAGTATCATTGTTTCGGTCTTAATAATTAGGGGGGCCTGGGTCCTGTTCAGAGAATCGGTCCATATACTTCTCGAGGGAACACCAAAGGGTCTTGATCTTAAATCGGTACAGAGCTCAATATGCTCTTGCGAGGGAGTGATTAGCGTCCATGACCTCCACGTATGGACCCTGACGCAGGGGTTTGAATCCCTGAGCGCCCATTTGGTTGTTGAGGATATGCAAAGGGGAGAAAAACTGGTCCGTGAAATTAAAAAGAGCCTTTTTGAAAAATTTAATATTACTCACGTAACTCTTCAGGTAGAGACCATTGATTGTGAAGAAACCAGTGAGCAGTGCTACGACGAGACGGTATAGAACTGTCTATTCACCCTCCCAAATCGGCCAAACGGACAGCTCATCATCTCATCTACTATTTACTAAGCTCTGGCAAATTGTTTGAAGTTAATCTTCACTAAGAATCTTAGCAGCCTTTTTAGTAGCGGCCCCGAAATTAAAGTCGTAACCAAGTCCGTCGAGAACGCTTTCAATCGCGGCAACTATTGATAGAATATCAGTCTTGTCTATGTCGCCTATGTGAGAGATCCTAAAGATCTTCCCTTTCGCCTGGTCCTGGCCTCCCGCAACTGTTATGCCGTAATCGTCTCTTAGCGATGCGATAACTTTGCCGGCTCCAATTTCCGGCGGGGCGATTACTGTCGTAAGCGCTGTGCTCGGAGTGTCCTGTACAAATGGCTCAACACCGATTGCCCTCATTGCCTCTCTTGTGGCAAGGGCAAGTTTAGCATGGCGCGCATGCATATTTTCCCTTCCCTCCGCCATGAATCTTCTGAGTACCGCAGCCAAGCCTATTATCAGAGTCACTGCCGGTGTAAAAGTGGTAGTGTTTTTTTCAGCGTTTTTTAAAGCGGTTTTAAAATCGAAGTAGAATTTTGGAAGATTGGACTTCTCATAAAACTTCCAAGCCTTGTCGCTCATCGCGGCAAAAGAGAGTCCCGGAGGAAGCATAAAAGCTTTCTGGGAGCCTCCGACGAGCACGTCTATGCCCCATTTATCAAACGGAAGCGGAAATACACCCACTCCGGTAATACCGTCTACTATAAGGATTACATCGTCTCTTTTTCCTGTAATCTCTGCAATCTCTTTTGTAGGGTGCTTAACACCTGTAGAGGTTTCGCTTGCCTGTACCAATACAGCGCTTATCAAAGGATCGGCTTGAAGGGCTTTCTCTATATCCGCTGGGTCTACTTCCTTACCCCATTCAACCATAAGCTCCTCTACCTCCACTCCGTAAGCCCTGCATATCTTACCCCATCTCTCTCCGAATTTACCGCCGTTTACGACCAAAGCCTTGTCGCCTCTTGAGAGCGTGTTTGCAACAGATGCTTCCATAGCGCCTGTACCTGAAGCAGCCAGGATAAAGACCTCCTGCTCTGTTTCGTAGACGTATTTAAGTCCCTCTCTTACCTCAGCGAAGATACTTTCGAACTCTGCAGTCCTGTGATGGATAATGGGTTTTGCCATTTCTATCAAAACTTCGCTTGGTACTGGTACCGGCCCTGGTGTAAACAGATATTTTTTCACTTAAATTTCTCCTTTTTTTCAATTGTGTAAGAAACTCTCAGCCGACTTCGTTCCTTAATAAATAGATCAATACGGATAACCTTGATACAATAACAATACGTTTGTATTTACTAATGTTTATCACTATATTGTGTTTGAATTATGCGGTTGAGAATCAATATGACTCTACCCAACATCCTGAATTTTTCAACATAGCAAAAGTTAGGCGCGTCTTGCAAATAAAGCCTGAAACTTTATAGTATTTTAAAATCACATTCTATAATGTTTTCTAATCACAACAGATTTTCAAATTGCACTTAATAATAACCGCACTCGGGAGAGCCAAATGATAGGAGAGAACAAAGAGCAGATTAAAGACCTTAAGAAAAGACTCGCTATACTTGGAGAGTTTCTTTGACCTCCCCACAAAGGAGTCGCGATTAAGAGAGCTTGAAGAGCTGACTGGGAGCCCGGAGTTCTGGGACAATGCCGAAAAAGCACAGGAAACTCTGAAAGAACAGGCGCGTATAAGAGACTCGATCGAAGCTTGGGAGAAACTCTCACTCGAGCTTGAGGACGTTGAAGTATTAGAAGAGCTCTCTTCTGAAGAGCAGGACGAAGACGCTTACCGTGAAGCCACGGAAAAATTAACTGAGTTAACCACCAAAGTGGAAGACCTGGAATTTAAAAGAATTCTGGGGGGACCTGATGATTCCAGAAACGCAATAGTTTCGATTAACGCGGGTGCGGGCGGCACGGAAGCGCAGGACTGGGCAGATATGCTTCTCAGAATGTATTTGAGATATGCCGAGCGGAGCGGGTTTGCCACAAATATGATCGAATACCAGGAAGGGGACGACGCAGGGCTTAAGAGCGCGACATTTATGGTGAACGGAGATTACGCTTTTGGATACCTTAAAGGTGAAAGCGGCGTTCACCGTCTTGTGCGTATCTCCCCTTTTGATTCCAATAAAAGAAGACACACCTCTTTTGCCTCTGTATTCGTCTCACCCGAGATAGACGACAGCATTGAAGTAGAGGTTGACGAGAAAGATTTAAGAGTCGACACCTACCGCGCGAGCGGCGCCGGTGGCCAGCATATCAATAAAACCGATTCGGCTATAAGGATTACCCACCTACCCTCCGGGGTTGTCGTAAGCTGTCAGAACGAGCGCTCTCAGCACCAAAACAGAGCCACAGCTATGAAGATACTCAGGGCCAGGCTCTATGAGCTTGAGAGAGAAAAACAAATGGAGAAAATAGATGAGCTCAACGCTACTAAAAAGGAAATCGGATGGGGGAGTCAGATACGCTCCTATGTGCTTCACCCCTACCGGATGATAAAAGACCACAGAACCGAGCACGAGACCGGAAATGTAGACCCGGTGCTGGACGGTGATTTGAGCGAGTTTATTAAAAACTATTTGGTGTGGACATCGGGCTGAGCTACCTGAGTGCAGAGTTAGGCGCGTAATTGCACGTGATCTTTAGATTGCACCGCGTGGGTGGTATATTAATGATTCTTGACTTACAAACGAGTTTAAAACTTAAATCCTCAAGCGGAGTGAGCCTAAATTGAAAATCGGGATTATCGGAAAGACGAACCTTCAGCAAACATTTGATTTAACTCAGCAGCTGTGCGGATGGCTCGCCGGCAAAGGGGTTGAGGTATATCTCGAAGAGGATCTTGCGAAAAAGATTAAGAATCATAAATCAGCCACGCACGAGGAGATAGCCAAGCTAGTAGACATCATTCTTGTCTTCGGTGGAGACGGCACTTTCCTGGGCGTTGCCAGGCTCGCATGTAAGCACGGCACCCCTATACTCGGTATAAATTTAGGGGGTCTCGGGTTTCTTACCGAAGTCACTGTGGATGAGATTAATGCCATGGCGGAGCGTATTATTTCAGGGGATTATGAGATTGAGAAGAGAAAGATGCTCCGAGCCTCAATCAGAAGGGGACAAGAAACTATTGATTCCTATGATGTCCTGAACGACGTAGTTATAAATAAGGGAGCTGTCGCAAGAGTAATCGATCTTTCCATCTACATTGACGGCTCGCATGTAACAACATATAAAGCTGACGGCATAATATTGTCCACACCAACGGGCTCGACCGCTTACAATTTGTCGGCCGGCGGGCCGATTGTCCATCCGGGGCTGCGCGTAATAATAATTACCCCCATATGTCCTCACACTCTAACGAACAGGCCCTTGATAGTACCAAGCGATATGAAGGTAGAAATAAAAGTATCGACTCACGATACCGACACTTATCTAACCCTTGACGGTCAGATTGGGGTAAGGCTTAACAGCGGTGATTTCGTAGAGGTCCATAAATCAGAGTCTTCCGTAAAATTAATAAAATCGCCGTTCAGGGATTTCTTTACTATTCTGAAGACAAAACTGATGTGGGGAGAAAGGTATGGAAAGATCGACGGATGAGCAGTTTTTACATGACTGGGTGATAAGACAAATAAATGGGAAATACGCGCGCACCTACAGCGACGTGCATATAAACCCAGGGACAGAGAAGAATTTTGAGCACAAGGGGAAATATCCCGACGCGGTATTTGTAAACTATGAACAGGTGGTTCAGGTAGTTGAGGTCGAAACCAAAGAAACGATAAACGAGGGGCGCGTGGGAAAATGGAAAGAGCTGTCCGAGCTCGGCGTTAAATTATCACTGCTGGTCCCTAAGGATATGCAAGGCGTGACCCGAGATTTATGCTTTAATAACGGGCTTGCGGCTAAGGTCAATATCGGCAGCTTCGATGTACAGCTTAATATATAGTTTACAGAAAGCTTTAGCAGCTTTTTAAAGGCTGATCAGACCCTATTTAAATCAGAATCCCGATGTTTTCCGTCACGGGAAGGAAAGCTGATCCTGAATTCGGACCCAACTCCACTCTCAACTTCTATACTACCTCCGAGTTGTTCTGTCAGCGTGCATACAAGCTGAAGACCCAGGGACTCTGTATCTTTATAATCGAGCCCCTCCGGAAGCCCTACCCCGTTGTCTTTAACCGAGAGAACAAGTCCGCCGGTATTATCGGAATTGAATCCGACATATATTAAATTACTTTTATTTCCGTTTATTTCCCCAGAGTTTACTGGAGTAAATGCATGTTTTAAGCAGTTAGAGAAAAGCTCGTTGATAACTAACCCGCACGGTATTGCCGTGTCTATATCCATACTCAAATCATCCGTATCGAATTCCACACTGACGCTACTTCCTTCGTCCCCATACACTGTGAGCAGATTATCGGTAAGGTTGGTGATATATTCCCCAATATTTATCTCAGCCAGGTCTTCTGACTGGTAAAGCTGCTCGTGTATCAATGCTATTGCGGATATTCGGTTCTGACTCTCATCAAAAAGTCTTGAGGGGTCTATGCCCTTTGCATAATCTGACTGTAGACTCAACAGGCTCGATATAACCTGTAGATTATTCTTCACCCTGTGGTGTATTTCTCTTAGCAACGACTCCTTTTCTATCAAGGATTTTCGTATCTGCTCTTCGGCACTCTTACGTTCAGTTATATCACGTGAATGTAAAATTATCCGAACCTGCCCCGACGGTGTATAAATAGGCCTACCGTTAGTTTCAAACCACCTCCATTCACCACTATTATGCCTGTATCTGAATATACCGTGTCCGTTAGATTGACTAATAACAGCTTGTGTAAATTTGGTAAGAACCTCTTTCACGTCATCCGGATGGATTTTATTGAATATGCTTGTACCTACGAGCTCTTTAGGCTCATACCCCAAAATACCCTTGTGATTGGGGCTTACATATATAAATAACCCAGAGTTATCTGTTTCTATTATGAGATCATGGGCATTCTCAACCACCGAACGATAGTACTCCTCATTTGCCCTGAGCATGTCCTCTGCTTGCTTACGCTCAGTAATATCCTCTGAAATTCCCAATAGATACTTAGGGCTACCGTCTTCATTGTTTATTGTAATTTTCTTTGTGTGCAGGGCCCTTACACCCTTATTTTTTGTGTGAATTTGCTCCTCTGATATATCCAAAAGCTCTTTACTATTTAGCACAGCCTTATCTTTATTGGTGAAAAAATCGGCTTCTTCTTTAGGGAATAAATCGTAGTCGTTCTTGCCTAGCATCTCACCCCTTGAATATCCGAGGAGCTCTTCGCCCGCCTTATTAAACCTTACGAACCGTAGCTCCTTTGCATCCTTTACGAAAATCATATTGGGAATGTTCTCAATGATAGAGTCGATAAATAAGTTTTTTTCCATGAGCTCCTTTTCCACTTCCTTAAGCTCTGTCACTTCATCTATTACGCTCAGAATAAATGGCTCA
>Ga0209633_10002098_pt1 | contig 19695 bp, 11 predicted proteins | sample Cruoilmetagenom1_FD_187290 | JGI IMG/M metagenome (GOLD analysis project Ga0209633, IMG submission 187290) | Oil polluted marine microbial communities from Coal Oil Point, Santa Barbara, California, USA - Sample 1 (SPAdes) (version 2) | ecosystem: Environmental > Aquatic > Marine > Oil seeps ... | reverse complement strand
CCTTTTGAAAATCATCTAAAGTGAATTCTATATCAGCTGCATGTGCAATTGCTAAAAAATGTAAAACGGCATTGGTTGAACCACCTAATGCATTTACAACTGTTATTGCATTTTCAAGTGATTTTTTGGTGATGATGTCTAAAGGTTTTAAATCTAATTTTAACAGATTTTTTATTGCATTAGCAGTTCTATTTGCTTCCTCATCTTTTAAAGGGTTTTCTGCGGGAAGTGATGAATTATAGGGTAATGAAAAACCTAAAGCTTCAATTGCAGATGCCATTGTATTTGCCGTATACATACCTCCACATGCTCCAGGACCAGGGCAAGCCTTTTTAATAATACTTTTGTATTCAGCGGCATCAATTGTTCCTGCAACTTTTTTCCCTAAAGCTTCAAAAGCAGAAACTATATTTAATTTCTCACCATTGTGGCAACCAGAAGCAATTGTTCCTCCGTAAACCATAATACTTGGACGATTTAATCTCAACATAGCCATAACGGACCCCGGCATATTTTTATCGCAACCAACAACTGGAACTAAAGCGTCGTAGCTTTGAGCATTTACAACAGTTTCCATTGAGTCAGCAATAATGTCTCGTGACGGCAATGAATAATTCATACCTGAAGTTCCCATTGAAATTCCATCACTAACACCTATAGTATTAAAAACCAATCCTACTTGCTCAATTTTATTTACTTGTTCCTTGATTTGATACGCCAATTTATTCAAATGCATATTACAAGGGTTGCCATCGTAACCAGTACTTGCAATACCAATTTGTGGCTTATTCATATCATCATCAGATAAACCAACAGCATACAACATTGCTTGAGCAGCTGGTTGAGTTTCATCTTGAGTTAATCGTTTACTATGTTTATTTAAATTATTCATCAACATTAATCGTTATTTGAACCTATGCTTTTTTAATTTTTACTGTTTTATTTATCAGATAATCTTCAAAAATATAAAGCATTCAAGTCAAGTTATTATTTAATATCAGTTTATTACAATATTCAATTGCTTAAAAAGCAACCTATATTATTGATTTAATGATTTTTATCTCTTCCTATTTACAAAGTTTAAATAAAAAAACCTTCCAAAAAAAAGGAAGGTTTTCATAAACTATTTTACATAATACAGCTTCCTATTCTTTCCTATTAGAAATAATAAGTTGAATAACAATATTTGTATTTAAATTAATTTGTTTCATTTATGCGAAATTAACCAGGTGTCAAATATAAATAAACTATTTATACTTATTCAATGCTTTTCGTTTTATAATTGATTCAACTGGTACGCTATTAATTTTACTTTCCAACCATGAAATCATATCTAAATACATAAACGATCTTTTCTCATATGGATGACTCTCAAACACTTTTAATTCATCATGCAAATCAATAAACGCATTTTTTAACTGATGAGGGTATATATTGCTTAAATTTCGTAAAAAATTGATGAATTTTTTTTGTACCAAATGCAATTCGTCCATTTTAATCAAAAATTTATAAGTCGATCTTATTAAAGTATCTAAATTTTGATCTAACCCGGCTTCATAATGTGCTACTAAATTTAATATTCTTGAATAACAAAGTAAATCTTCACGCATTTTTAAGCCTTTATTCTTAATTATTTTTTCTAAATAAAAAATACATTCCTCATACTGTCCGGCTCCAAAATGCAAACTTGCAAACTTATAGTAAAATACCATGATGTGATATTCATCTATTTTATATTTAAAGTTTTCAATTTCATCTAAAACCTCGGGAATTAAATTAATTCCTTCATTAAAGTTACCTTCAAGAAAAAATAAATTTATTTTGTTTAAATACAAATATAAAAAGGCAAGAGACTCTGTATTCTCATTTAAAAAGAAATTATGTTGTTCTATTTCTTCTTCTAAATAATGTAATGTTGATTTAAATTTAGTGACATGCTGTATTAAAAATAAAGATTCCAATAAGTAGTTAATTCCTTTTAAATAAAAAACAGGATTATTCTTTTTCATTACAGGATTATAATGAAATAAATCTACCCATTTTTGGGCATATTTATAACTTAAAACAAAATCTTGGGTTATTAAACTATACCATAAATATGCTTTATATAAAAAAAGTTTTTCTTTTAAACCTAATCTAGAAATATCATAAGCTGGTAAACTTTTGTCAAATATTATTTTGATTTGATCAAAATCCTCACTCGTTTTTACATACCCTTTTCTTAGCAATAAGCTATATAGTTTTAATGATAAATTCGAAAATTTACTTAACAGAACTGTTTTATTACTTAACTCTTTTGACTGGTTAATCAAATCATCTGCTCTTGAACTCATACTACGAGTAATATATTGAGATTCAATTATTTTTTCAAATTCAACAATTTCAAAAGCAAGGTTGTTTTCATTATTCAATAAAGCAATATTCTTAACTTTATCTAATATTTTTAAACTTTGTTTATGCAACCCTTTGTTGTATAAAATAGTTGCAAAATCAAGCTGCTCTCTAATTTGCGTTTTAATATTTTTATGAAATGGGTTTAATTTTAAACTCACCAAAATTTGTTTATACAAATGTGCTTTTGAATTTGAAAGTTGTTGTTTTTTGATATTGGTTTTCTGAAGGATTATTTTTTCATCAAAATCTTCCATTTTATCTAAAACATTAAACAAAGCCATGAAATTTTTTTCGGAGTTACCCCCTAGCCTGCCAGCATATAATTTGAATTGTCTTTTTTCAGACTTCATCAATGACTTTACTAATAAAAAAAGTGTGTCATTTTTTTCCATAGACATCGTAAAAATATAATATTAACTAACTGTTAATGTGTGTCTTAAACTATTAAAAATATTTTGAATGTAGTAAACATTCTAAATATAAATTAAAAACAACTCTAATATCTTTTAATTTTGATTATTCAAAAGTGATAAAAATTATTTAATAATGAGTAAAAAACAAGTCCAAATATTTGACACAACCTTAAGAGACGGAGAACAAGTCCCTGGTTGTAAGTTGAATACAGATCAAAAATTAATTATTGCCAAGCAATTAGATTTATTAGGAGTAGATGTAATTGAAGCTGGATTTCCAATATCTAGTCCTGGTGATTTTAATTCAGTAGTTGAAATTTCTAAATTAGTAAAAAATGCAACTGTTTGTGGACTGACAAGGGCAAATAAAAATGATATTGATGCAGCAGCACAAGCCTTAAAACATGCTGTAAAACCTAGAATTCATACAGGAATTGGTACTTCTGATTCTCATATTAAGTTTAAATTCAATTCTACTCCCGAAAAAATTATTGAACGTGCAAAAGATGCTGTAAAATATGCTAAAACTTTTGTTGAAGACATTGAGTTCTATGCGGAAGATGCAGGTAGAACTGATAATGAATTTTTAGCTAGAATTTGTGAAGAAGTGATCAAATCAGGAGCAACCGTTTTAAATATTCCTGACACTACAGGGTATTGCTTACCAGAAGAATACGGTGCTAAAATGAAATATTTAAAAGAAAATGTAAAAGGTATTGATAATGTAACGTTATCATGCCATTGTCATAACGATTTAGGAATGGCAACCGCTAATTCAATTGCAGGAATTCAAAATGGAGCTCGCCAGATAGAATGTACAATAAACGGTATTGGTGAAAGAGCTGGAAACACGGCGTTAGAAGAAGTTGTTATGATAATGAAACAACATCCTTATTTAAATTTAGACACCAACATAAACACACAATTATTATATAGTACAAGTCAAATGGTTCAACATCACATGGGTATTTCTGTTCAACCAAATAAAGCGATTATTGGTGAAAACGCCTTTGCTCATAGCTCTGGAATTCATCAAGATGGTGTTATAAAGAATAGAGAAACCTACGAAATTATGAATCCTCATGATGTAGGCGTAGACCATTCATCAATTGTATTAACTGCTCGTAGCGGAAGGGCTGCATTAGCTTATAGAGCAAAAAAAATAGGATTCGAATTATCTAAAATTGAATTAGATAATGTCTATCCGGAATTTTTAAAATTTGCCGATAAGAAAAAAGAAGTTGAAGATTTAGATATTCAAAATATCATAGTTTTTAGTAAAGAAAGAATGGAGAAAATCGCCTCATAAATTTGAAAATATTTTATGAGATTGATTATTGGATTTTTAAAGTGATTTTATAAATTTATTTTTGATTAAAAAAAGAGTAACCAAGGTTACTCTTTTTTTTGTAGATTTAATTTTCTAAAAAAATCATCAAATAATGGACTTTACACAAGTAGTTAATCAACGCAGATCTGTTCGTAAATATGATCCAAACAAACCTATTGATTCTAAAATTGTAAAAGAATGTATTGAACAGGCTACTCTAGCCCCCAATAGTAGTAATATGCAACTATGGGAATTTTATCATGTTACATCCTCAGTTAAATTAAAGAAGCTTTCAAACTATTGCTTTGATCAAAGTGCTGCAGAAACTGCTCAACAAATGGTAGTTATTGTTGTTCGAAAAGACCTTTGGCGTAAACGAGCTAAAGCCAATTTAGATTATATTAATAAAGTTGCAGGAGGAAAGGATCCAAAAGATTATAATCGAAGAGAAAAATTTGCAAGCACTTATTATAACAAACTTATTCCAATTACATACTTTGACTTTCTTGGAATCTTTGGATGGTTCAAATATATCATTTATTGGATGATAGGCCTGTTCAGACCTATTTATCGACAGGGTAGAAAAAGTGATATGAGAATTGTCGCTCATAAAAGTGCTGGATTAGCTGCTCAAACTTTTATGATGAGCATGGTTAATGCAGGTTATGATACTTGTCCAATGGAAGGAATAGATACTCTACGTATTAAAAAACTACTAAATCTACCATTTGGAGCAGAAATAAATATGGTTATTTCATGTGGTATTCAAATACCAGATGGTATTTTTGGTGAACGATTTAGAATTCCTTTTAATGAAGTTTATAAATCAGTATAAAAATACTCAAACAATTAAATTATATATCACTGTAAATGAAGAAATCTTTAGACATATTTAAAAAATATTTTGCTAAATTATTCAATACTAGAGCTGCGGGAATATATATCATACTATTTGCGGCATCAATAGCGATTGCAACCTTTATAGAAAATGATTTTGGCACAAGCTCGGCTCAAAAGGTAGTTTTTAAATCTAGGTGGTTTGAATTATTACTTATTTTATTTAGTATTTCCATTGCGGTAAATATTATAAAATTTAAAATGATTAAACAAAAAAAATGGCCACTACTCATATTTCATGCAGCAATTATAATAATCATATTAGGAGCTGGTCTAACAAGATATTTTGGATTTGAAGGAATGATGCATATTAGACAAGGTGATACTTCAAATACTTTTCTGTCGTCAAACAGCTTTCTAAAATTCAAAGTAAATAAAAAAGATAAAACATTTCGTTTTAATGAACCTGTTCTTTTTGCTACGCTAGGAAATAACAATTGGCATGAATCTTTTTTAATTGGTAATGATTTAATTGATGTTGAAGTAAAAGAGTTTATTCCTAATCCAAAACAGATTTTAACTGAAGGTATAGATGGTAAACCAACCTTAAAAATAGTTGTTTCTGGGATTAATGGCAGAGAAGATTACTTTATAAGTAAAGGTGAGATGAAAAGAATTAGAAATGTTATCTATAATTTTAAAGAAAACATAATACCAGAAGCAATAAATATTAAATTCGAAAACGGATCATTATCATTTAAAACAAATAAAGTTCTTACTCAAATGGTAATGAATACTCAAAAAAAGGATACAATATTTCCTTCAAACAACTTTCAGCCTTTAAAGTTGCGTTCCTTATACTCTGATGGTATAAATAATTTTGTTTTACCTGAATTTAATAAAAGTGGTACAATTAGTATTGAATCAGAAAATTCTAAAGTACAAAGTCAAAGTTTAACGGCTCTTAAAATGAACGTTTCTGTTAACGGTAAAACGAAACAAACATACGTTTATGGTCGAAAAGGAATGTCAGGAAGGCCTCAAATATTAAATTTTGACGAACTGAATCTTTCTATCGCTTATGGTTCTAAAGAAATGACACTACCTTTTTATATAAAACTAAATGAATTTATTTTAGACAAATATCCAGGTACAAATAGTGCCTCTTCTTATGCAAGTGAGGTACAATTAATTGATCAAAATAAAAATGTAAAAAAAGATTTTCGAATTTACATGAATAATATTTTAAATTATAATGGTTATCGTTTTTTTCAATCTTCTTTTGATAAAGATGAAAAAGGGACTTACTTAAGCGTCAATAATGATTTTTTGGGAACCTTAATTTCTTATATTGGTTATGCTTTGTTGACTATTGGTATGCTTCTAACTTTTTTCAGTAAAAAGACAAGATTTTATCTGGTTATTCAAAAAATTAAAACTTTAAGACTAAAAAATTCAACTTTTACACTTGCCATTTTATTACTATCATCATTCTTTTCATTTGCTCAATTACAAAAAGAAGATTTAAATGTTAAACAAGTGGTTAATATTGATCATGCAAACAAATTCAGCAGGTTGATAGTTCAAGATTTCAAAGGTAGAATGAAACCTGTTCATACTTTGTCAAGTGAATTGTTAAGAAAACTTTCCAAAAAAGAAAGCTTGTATGGCTTAACTGCAGATCAAATTATGTTAAGCATATTCATAAACAGTAGTGATTGGTATGGAGTTAATATCATAAAATTAGGAAAACATAAAGACATTCAAAAAAAAATAGGAGTTTCTAGTGATATTGTATCATATAAAGATTTCTTTTCAAAAAATGGTGATTATAAATTAAGAGAAGATGTTCGTCGAGCACATGGTATGAACCAGTCAGATAGAGGAGTTTACGAAAAAGAATTGTTGAAAATAGATGAAAAAGTCAACATACTTAGCATGATTTTTTCAGGTAGTTTATTGAAAATTATTCCAGACATAAATGACTCAAACAATACCTGGGTTTCAAATAACGACCATAAGAATCACAACCATAGTAATAATGAAAATTCCATTGCTGAAACCTTTTTTAATGCATATAAGACGTCTCTAAAAAAGGCAATAAAAACCAAGGATTATAGTGATGCAGATAAACTTATCAGCGAGCTTAAAGATTATCAATATAAACAAGGCGGATCAATAATTCCTTCATCAACAAAAATTAATGGAGAAATATTATTGAATAAATCAAAGGTATTTAGCCGTTTGGCTATGCTTTATTTTTTACTTGGAATAGCATTTTTATTCTTTTTGTTTCTATCCGTTTTTAAGCCAAATATAGATTTGAGAATTGCTTATAAGGTTTTATTCTCTTTAGTTGTCTTTGGATTTATTCTTCATACTATAGGTCTTGGTTTAAGATGGTATATCTCAGGTAGAGCTCCTTGGAGTAATGGTTATGAATCCATGATATATATAGCCTGGACCTCAACTTTAGCAGGCATAATTTTTACAAGAAAATCTTTTGGTGGTTTAGCAGCAACAATGGTGCTAGCTGCAACTATTCTGTTAGTATCTATGTTGAGTTTTCTTGATCCAGAAATTACACCATTGGTTCCTGTTTTAAAATCATATTGGCTTACAATTCATGTATCATTAATTGCAGGTAGTTATGGTTTTTTAATGCTGGGTGCTATAATAGGACTAATAAATCTAATTCTTATGATTTTTTTAAAAGACACTAATAAAATTAGGCTTAAAAGAATTATAAAAGAAATGACCTATTTAAGTGAATTAACATTGATTGGAGGTTTATTTATGGTTAGTATTGGCACTTTTCTAGGAGGTATTTGGGCTAATGAATCTTGGGGAAGATATTGGGGGTGGGATGCTAAAGAAACCTGGGCACTTGTTACCATTCTTGTTTATGCGTTTATACTTCATATGAGAATTATACCTAAATTATTTGGATTATTTAGCTATAATGTGGCAACTATTTTTGGATTAGCCACTGTTATTATGACCTATTATGGAGTTAATTATTACTTGTCAGGATTACATTCTTATGCGACAGGAGACCCTGTACCTATTCCAAACTGGGTTTATATCGTAATTGCTTCAATCGCCATTATAAGTAGTATGGCTTACTTTAAAAAGAAGAAATTTAATATTTAAATATCTTTACAAATTAAGGTACAATAACTCCATCTTCTAATATTAGATTATATTTATAACCGGCACCAAAATCTTTGTTTAAGGTTACTTTGGCTTTCATTGTTATCATTGATCCTTCTTTTACAAATGTATCCGATGTGATTACAAGATCATAATCGTCTTTACTACCATCTTTAATATGAATCCAATTTTTACCCATGATATTAGGGTTTATCTTTACGCATTTTCCAGTAATCTGGACAGTTTTTCCTTCGTATTCTTTTGTATTTTCAATCAATTCAGAAATTTTAATTGACCCTTTTTGTCTAACAATTATAGTTGAACTCTTCTTATTACTATTTTGATTAGTTTTTTGTTGATTTATTTTATTTGTATCATTACTGTGATTAGCCTGAACCAGACTTGTAACCAAGTATATTTTATCAAATACTTTATTGTGCTCTTTACTTTCAAAATTAGTTTTAAGCAATCCTCCCTTATAGAAGTATTCTTCACCAATATTTATATCTTGTTTTCTGGTAGCTATCCAATACTTCTTACCATTCTCATTTACGTTAAGGTAAACATATTTAGTTGTTGGAAGAATTTCATCAACTGTAACTTTATGCATTTCATTACTTAATGATTGATTAGTTTTTGAAATGGGCTTGGTTGTAGGTTCTTTCGAAAATATTCCAGTGCTTTCATCCGAATTTATATTATTATCTGATGTTGTTATAACCTTTGGCCCTTTATTACATGCTAAGGCAAAAATTAAAACAATTGCCGCGATAAGTGTTAATCTAACTTTATTGATCATAATTTGTTATTTCTTTTTACTGTAAAACCTCTTTACAAGTTTTGCATAAATTCTATAATTGTCTTCTTGATTACTATTTGAGTATTCTCCTGATATACTAAACATCAATTTTCTGTTGATATTATAATTTAGATTTGTACCATAATAATTCTGCTTATTAGACCCAATATGACTGTTATAATAATTGAAATTCGCATTTCTATAATAAAAATCAGCGTTGAGTTTATTTTTTATTAAATATCTTGAATATCTCAAAGATAATATATTACTCTCTAAATAATTTGATGTATTTATATTATAATTGGCAGAGAAACTTCCACCAATACTCGGTATTTTCGAATACGTTATATAGCCATAAATATTATCTGATTTATTCTGATTATCACTTTGAAATCTTTTACTATAACTAATCCCTGCAATCACATATTTAATAGGTCTTACATTCAGTCTAACTCTTAAACCTTGTCTTGCTATGTCATCATCCAATAATCGTTCAATTTCTGATTTAAAAGTTTCGTAATATATAATTCTTTTTCTCGAATCGTAAGAAAGTGTCAAGTCAATTTTTCTGTTGAATCTATACCTTGCCGATGCGTAAAGATTAGTAAGTCTGATATCATTATTTACAGTGTCACCAACTTTATTATAAAGGTCTAGTTCAAGCGATGTAAAAAGGTTCAATTTTTTCATAACAGTACTTGAATGTTGAAAATATGTATATCTTCTGTCTATTTCACCATCATTTCTTTGTTCAATAAGTCCTAAAGTAGTTTGAGAATAAAAATTTGTGTTATCTGATATTCGTCCGTAATATGCACCATACTCTAGCAAATCAGAATTAAAACTGTAATCAAAAATATCTGGTCTAAACCCAACAATTGCTCCAACATAATTTTTGCCAAAATATTTATCAACCTGTAATCCATCAATAGCACCTACGGACGAAATCTTATTATTAATTTTTCGACCAATTACAATTGATAAAGTTGGGTCAATATCATATCTTAAAGCTAAATTATATACATTGAATCTGTTTTTATTTCTAGAATTTTTATTATCCCCTGAATTAAAATATTGTCTATAATTTAAATAAGTTTCAAAAGAGAATTTTGTATTATTTATGTGTTCAGCATTTAAAGAAAAACGATACATCATTCTATATCTATCATCCCTTATACTTGACAATGTATTATAACTAGCAACTGAAATTCTTCCTTTAATTTCTTGTATATATTTTGAGTCTTTTTTATTTTCATCAACAGTTACCAAAGTATCTAAACTTTTAACAGGCTCTTTATCTTCAACAACCTCTTTTTTTAAATTATTATTGTTAACCGAAAAATTAAAATAGACATCATCTCCTTTTTTAATATCGCATTCATAAATTGAAGAACAAACTACTGAATTTGATGATTTGTTTTTTACAATTAAACAAGCCGTTTTTTGATTTAAAAATTTTAAAGTATCTCCAACATTAATATTCTTAGTATTATCAAATTTTACATAAACACTTTTTGAAGTAACAAAAGAAACTTTTCCATTAATCAATTGGTCTTTATCTTGTCCAAAAATATTTGAACTAGTAAAAACAATAAATGATATGAAAATATATTTATATTTCATACTCATTTAACTTTTACCATTTGGATGACATTGAAAACAAGCACTACTTTCATAAACGTAACCTGACACTTCACTGTGATCATTATTGGTTTGAGAACTTGTATGACAGGTTAAACAGTTATAAACTCCGTAGTTATTAGGATCTGTATGACATTCAGCACAGTCATTCCATATTCCTCCATGTGCTCCACTATAAATAGGAAAGTATTGCCCATCATGATCAAATGTTGATGGTAACCAGGCAGTTTCTGTATGACAAAGCATACAATCATCAGGAAATTGTGCACTTATATGATTTGGATTTGTGGTACTATTATAATCCTCTAAATGACAACCAACACAGGTATTTGGTGTATTATTATAATCTCCATTATGACAAGCGGCACAATCATCCGCTATATTAGCATGAGCACCATTTAATGGATAAATATCATTATGATCCCAACTTGTGGGAGTCCATCCAGGGTTTGTTGTATGACAGCTTACGCAATCTGTTGTAAAACCAGCATCGGAATGGTTTGGTTCCGTTGTATTATTATAATCATTTTGATGACAAGTAACACAATCTGGTGATGCATCAGAATAATTACCTGTTGTATGGCATGCATTACAATCTTGAATATCATGCCCCAATGTAAGCGGAAAGAAATCATGATCTATATTTGCTGGAGTCCATCCAGGATTTGTTGTATGACAGCTCACGCAATCCGTTGAAAACCCAGCACTAGCATGATTAGGATTCGTTGTATTATTATAATCATTTTGATGACAAGTAACGCAATCTGGTGATGCATCAGAATAATTACCTGTTGTATGGCATGCATTACAATCTTGAATATCATGCCCCAATGTAAGCGGAAAGAAATCATGATCTATATTTGCTGGAGTCCATCCAGGATTTGTTGTATGACAGCTCACGCAATCCGTTGAAAACCCAGCACTAGCATGATTAGGATTCGTTGTATTATTATAATCATTTTGATGACATGTAACACAATCTGGTGATGCATCAGAATAATTACCTGTTGTATGACAGGCATTGCAATCTTGAATATCATGCCCTAAAGTCAATGGGAAGAAATCATGATCTATATTTGCCGGAGTCCAGCCTGGATCTGTTGTATGACAACTAACACAGTCTGTTGAAAAACCTGCGCTAGAATGATTAGGATTTGTTGTATTATTATAATCATTTTGATGACAACTAACACAATCTGGTGATGCATCAGAATAATTGCCTGTTGTATGACATTCGACACAATCAATTCCAATATGAGCACCAGTTAATGGGAAATTTGTGGAATTATGATTAAACCCTTCATCAGCCAATCCTGTAGGGTGACAACTTAAACAAGCTGTATCTTCATAAACATAACCTGAAATTCCATTATGATCATCATCAGTTTCAGGGTTTACGTGGCAAGTTGTACAAGAATATTCTGCAAAATTATTAGGATTTGTGTGGCAATCTGTACAATTATCCCATTCTCCTTCATGCTTTCCGCTGTAAATTGGAAAATATTGACCGTCATGATCAAAAGAAGCTGGGATCCAATCATCTTCATTGTGACATAAAACACAATCTGTTGAGAATTGAGCTTGTTTATGATTTGGGTTCGTACTATTATCATAATCTTCTTGATGGCATCCTACACAAGTATTTGGTGTATTATTATAATCTCCATTATGACATGTAGCACAATCTTCAGAAATTTTTGCATGGGCTCCATTTAATGGATAGTAATCATTGTGAACATCAAATCTTGCTGGCATCCAATCTGGATCTGTTGTATGGCATACTACACAATCTGTTGATAAATTTAAAGTTTGGTGACTAGGATTTATAGATTCATCATAATCATTCTGATGACAGCTAACACATTCTGCTGAAATATCAGAAAAATCATTTGACAAATGACACACATTACAATCTTGAATATCATGACCTAAGGTTAGTGGGAAAAAATCGTGATCTACAAAATCAGTATCCCACCCTATTCCTAATGGACTATGACAATCTATACAATTAGTTGAAAATCCTGAACTTTCATGATTTGGACTATCCGTATTATCATAATCTTCTTTATGACAGCTAATACATTCGTTGCCAATTCTATCGAACCTTAAACTATTTTCTGATAAATGACAATCAACACAACTTAAAGTACTATGTGCACCAATTAGTGGAAAGCCATTTTCTTCGTGTAACTCAGGTATATCATCAACCAACCAGGTTTGAGAATCATGACATCTGGCGCAATCATTACCTACTGTCATACTATGGATATCTTCATGGCAAGAGGCGCATTGAGATGGAGCCTCATTAAAAATTAAGGAAGTATGACATTCCGTACAATTTGTTTGGTCGTGAGCACCTTCCAGTTTGAAATCTGCTATATTATGATCAAACTTCATGGTCTTATAGTTCATTGACCAACTATCAGGGTTATGACATTCAGCACAATCAATTTTTAACTCATCACCATGTGGTGATTGAGAAAAAACAGATAAAAATCCTATTAATAATAATATGACTAATGGCAATCTATACATTCAAATTTCCCAATTTTGTAGTTTATTTTAGTTTTTCCATTGACGACGCTCGCTGTATGGCATTCGCTGCATTCTATTTCTGCATGACGACCTTCTAAGGGGAAAGATGTACTATTATGATCAAATTTTTCAGGAAACCAGTTGTTGGTAACATGGCATCTTTTACAATCTGTTTCTCCATTAATAGCAAACAATTCTTCATGAATATTATCATGACATGTTATACATTTGCTATCTAATGTATTAAAAGATTGTTTCAATATAGTCTTATTATCTGAGACTTCAAAATGACATTCTTTACAAGCAACTTCAATATGCTTACCATCAAGAGGCCAATTAGTCAAATTATGGTCAAAATCTACTAAGGACCAGGCATCATTAATATGGCAACTTACACAGGAATCATCAGGATAATATTTTTCACTAATATAGTCCTCATGTATATCTTTATGGCAATCTACACACTCCGATCCTAAATTTACAAAAGTCCACTTATCTTCACTAACATGGCAAGCAAAACAAGGTGTTGCCAAATGCGCACCGTCAAGCGGAAACATAGTTGTTTGATGTTGTTCTAAAGAATATAAACTAAAGTCAAAGCCTTTTTCTAAAGTATGACATTCAATACAATCAGGTGAGTTTCCATTTTTATTGAACTCAGCTTCATGATAATCTTCATGGCAATTATTACAAGCAGAAAAATCAATTTCTTGAGAAAATCTATCTATATGACATTTTTTACAATCTACTTCTAAGTGCATACCTTCAAGTTGATAATCTGCAATACTATGATCAAAAAAATCCATTGAATTTAAATCTAAAAAACTACTTTCGTTATGGCATTTTGAACATTCATTACCATATTTTCCTTCATGAGTATCTGAATGACATTCTACACAGTTATTCTCCTCTGTATTAATTTTTTCTTGAAAAACTAATTTCGGATTGGATGTTTTATCATGACAACTAAAACAATCAATTTCTTTATGACTTCCTTTTAATGTAAAATTTGTGGTATTATGATCAAATCTACCTTTTCCTCTAAACATTGTAAATGATTCTTCTGTATGGCACTGCTTACATTCTCCTTGTAATTGATTGTTATGAGAATCATCATGGCAGGCTATACAATCATCAAAAGATATATCACTAAATTCTTGAAATTCCTTCCCATTTCTGTTACTAATTTCATGACATTCTTTACAATCAATAGAATTATGTTCTCCAAGTAGTTTATAGTTCGTATCGTTATGATCGAAATTAGTTGCAGGCTTAAAAGCTTCCATATCATGACATGAAACACAATCGTTTGTTGATAATGTTTCTTGATGATAATCATCATGACAAGAGAGGCATTTTTCTTCTAACCCAAGAAAAGTATTTATTCTTTTTTTTATGTCCTTATTCTGAATTTTATCAGGCTCATGACATTTTCTACAATCAATTACTTCATGATTTCCTTCTAAAAGATAACCTGTTAGATCATGATCAAAATTATCTTCATCAAATCTTACCATATCAAATTTACGTCCATGATGATCGCTGTGACATTCAAAACAATCTTTCTTAACAACTTTTGAATTGGCATGATATCCTCTATTTTGATCTAAAAGTGATTGCATTTCATCATGACAGTCTAAACATTTTTTATTAGATACTTTTTCGCCTAATTCATGACATAGGGTACAATTACTCATTCCCTCCAGATCTGCATGAGCTTGTGATAAATCACCAGGAGATATCTGACTGTAGCTAAAAATAGTCATAGTCAATAATACAAATAAGGTTATATGTTTTATAAACCTAATCAAATCACTATTTATGTTTTTTCATTATATGTCCAAATCTTTTAGTAATCTTAATCCCTGCCTTTTGTAAAAAAGCTGTTGGCAATTCGCCTCCAGCAAATATATAAACCAGATCATTTTCTAAATGTTCTCCTTCTTCATTTTCCTCTGTCTTAATTAATACACTTTTATCATTTATTGATAATAAATTTGAATCAAAAATCACTTGTACTGTTCCATCTTTAACTGCTTCGTTAATTCTTTCTTTATTCTTTGGTTTTAGCCTAGAAAATTTATCTTTTCTGTAAGAAAGTATCGCTTCATTATTATCTTTTAATAACAAAATGGTTTCAATAGCAGAATCTCCTCCTCCAACAACTAAAACTTTTTTATTGATTATTCTTTCTGGCTCTAATAACCTATATGCTACTTTTTGTGATTCCTCGCCTGGAATACCCAATTTTCTAGGTGTACCTCTACGTCCTATAGCAATAAGAACATTATTACTTATGTATTCCTTTCCTGTATTTGTCAATAATTTAAATGTACTATCCTTTAAAGGAGTTATAGATTCCACTTTTGTGTTTTCTTCAATATTTAAGTTCTGCTCAGATATTACTTTTTTCCATAACTGAAGTAATTCATCCTTTGAAGTATCATATAACTTAGCCTTACCGTACAACGGTAAATTCATAGGTGATGTCATAACTATCTTTGCCCTTGGAAATGTATAAACTGTCCCTCCCAAAGAATCCTGCTCTAATGTTACACAAGATAAACTATTTTTTTTAGCTGCTAAAGATGCTGAAATTCCTGCCGGCCCTGCCCCAATTATAATCACGTCAAGCACATTTTCTTTTGTTGGTTTTTTACTTTTAACCATACTTTCAATTGCTTGTTGTCCTTGTTCAACACTGTTTTTAATCAAACCCATACCTCCTAATTCACCGGCAATATATATTCCTTTACTATTGGTTTCAAATTGTTCATTTACATGAGGTAAATCCACTCCTCTTGTTTCTGTGCCAATTCTAAGTGATATAGCTTCAACTGGGCAGCTATGAAAACAAGCTCCATGGCCAACACAATTGGAAGTGTTAATAACTGTTGCTTTTCCATCAACTATACCTAAAATATCTTTTTCAGGACAATCTGACACACAAGCAGCACTACCAATACAAGTTTTTAAATCAATATAAGGATGAAGAGAAACAGGTTCAAACAATCCTTCTTCTTTAGCAAGGGAGACCTTTTTTTTAACTTCTATGGATTTTTTCTTCTTTCTTGTTAAATAAAAATATACTGTGATTATACAAAGTAAAAACACAATTCCATAAACCAATATTTGTTCTAGAAACACGCCCATTAAAATATCCATTTATAGCCAAATGCCAAAGTAACTCCAACATGAATAACTAATATTATAAGCATAATTAAGGCAAAAGGTAAGTGAGCAACATGCCAATATTTAAAAAGTTTTTGCATAGTTTCTAATCTGACAATCTTTCTAGAAAGAGACATCTCATTTTTAACCATACTAAGAATTGAATTTCTTTCTTCTTTTGGTAAATTATTACTTTTTAATACTTTTCTTAAATTTCGTGTAGAATATTTATTATTCGCTATATTTTCTTCATTTGTAAAGCTAACAATCATATTAACAGTATCACTTTCCAAATTAAAATCTTCACTCAAAACGTTAGTTAAATTTATTTTTGTTCCTTTTACTTCACTCAAACTAAGTTCTCTTCCTTCAATGGTACGAGGTATTTGAATATATATAAACCTTCCTATAACACCACTCAAAACAACTATAACCATACTCCAAAAAGCAATGGAAACAATTCCTCCAAATTTAAAAGCTGTATGAAAAAGAATTAAAATAGGTCCCAAAATACATAGAAAAATATGAAATTCTAACATATGCTTTAATCTTATTTGTTTGGACAAAAATCCATATCTTTTTCTTGCAATATAAATTGCTACACCAAAAACAATCATAAATGTTCCAATAATCCCCAAGCCTTGCCCATAAATTCCACTTGGTTTAAACCAGGAATGACGTGGGTGATAAAATCTTTCCTCTAAAGGTGTATGATAATAAGAGTAACCTGTATAAATTAAATAAGTAGTTGCTATGATTACGATTACAACCATAACAATAATAAACAAAGTATGAATTACTTTTTTCAAGGATCCAATATTTTTAGCGAGGGAAGTAGTATGAATTTTCAACGAATTTTTAAGAAAAATATTGTTTTTTTAATATAAAAAGTTGAACTAAATTCCTTTCTTTATGTAATTAGTAACACTCAGTATTAAAATAAGTATATTTACGAAATTGGATTTTTATTAATTAACGTTTTGGAATCTTACAATATTTGAAATGAAAAAACATATTCAATTTATCATCCTTAGTTTATTTTTAATAATACCAACACTCATTTTTTCTCAAGACGAAAAACCTAAAATAGCCTTAGTTTTAAGCGGTGGAGGTGCCAAAGGTGTTGCACATATACCAATATTGCAAGTTCTAGATTCCTTGGGTATCGTGCCTGATTTAATTGTTGGAACTAGTATGGGAAGTGTTGTTGGTGGTTTTTATGCCATGGGTTATTCAGGTGATAGTATTGCAACCATAACGAATAATGTAGATTGGGATGAGCTTTTAGGTGGAGCCATATCCCTGGATGATGTTAGTGTTGAAGAAAAAAGTGAATATAAAAAATACATGGTTGATTTTGACTGGGTAAAAGGAAAACCAAAGGTAAGTCCGGGTATATTAAACGATCAAAATCTTCGAGAGTTTTTTTCAACTTATGCCTATCCAGTTTATGATATAAAAAATTTTGATAATTTACCCATTCCGTTTAGGGCTATGGCTACTGATATTGTTAACGGAAAAGAAGTTGTTTTAAAAGATGGGTCCATATCAATGGCAATGAGAGCCAGCATGTCTATTCCTACAATTTTTAGACCTGTTCCTTATAAAAATACAATTTTGGTTGATGGAGGTGTACTTAATAATTTTCCAGCAGATATAGCTAAAAGTTTAGGAGCTGATTTTATTATAGGAAGTGATGTTGGAGGAGGTATGGAACCTAAAGAAAAACTAGAAGGTCTCACAAATATCCTTTTTCAAACAAGCATGCTAACTAGTCTTTTGAAAAACCAATCAAATAGTGAACTTTGTGATATTTTAATAGATCATGTACCTAATTTAACATATTCTACGGGAGACTTTGGAAAAAGTAAAGAAATCTATGAGCAAGGTAAATTAGCAACTTACCAAAACATGAACTCATTTATTGAATTGGCAAAAAAAATAAAAAACTATAAACAACGACCTCACAACATACCTTACAAACCTGAGGAAGTAGTGATTGATAGCTTCATTTATAAAAACATAAGTGAAGCAAATATCGACCTTGTTCGCTCCAGAGCACATTTGGTACCAAATAAAAAATATAATGTTGAAGACCTAAAGAAAGGTTTAGATAGAGCAATGGGAACCCAACTCTTTAGCCAAATAACATTTAACCCCACAAATAATGGGAGTAATATGCGAATGGAAATAGAAGGATTTGAGAAATCAAAAAACCAAATAAAAGGATCTTTGCATTATGATAATTACCGTGGTGTTGGTTTGTTTGTAAATTATACGGGTAGAAATATAATTGGTGATGCATCTCGTTTTTTAATAAGTATTGACATAGCCGAACAACCAGGGTATAGACTACAATATCAGAAAAATTTTGGCGAGAAAAAAGATTGGTGGCTTAGGTCTGAAGTTCTTGGGCAAAATCTGGAACAAAGTTTTTATTTTTCTGGAGAAGCTATAGATGATTTAGATTATAAATATTTTCAATTTAACAATCAGTTTAATAAAAACTTAAATTCTCTTAAGAGTTTCGTAGGTATTGGATTGAATTACGAAAAAACAAAACTAAAACCAGAATTGGACCCTGAAATTGTTGAAAATGATTTTGATTTAAAAAATTATAAGTTTAAAAATTTTGAAATCTTTACACATTATGCATATAATTCTATGAATCAAGTTTTTTTTCCTACCAAGGGTACTAAATTTAGAGCTAAACTTAGTCGATCAGTATATCATAATTTAGATATTGAATTTACGGATGACATGAAACAAGATATTCATGGTTCAACCAATGGGTTTACAAAGCTAAATTTAAATTTTGAAAAAAGATTTGCACTAAGTAAAAAAATCACTGGAATACTAGGAGCCTCAACAGGATTTATTTTTGCAGATAATTTAAAATCGAATGAGTTTTCATTTTTGGAATATGGTTATGGAGGATCATTCTCATTAGGAGGAAATATAGAAAGACCCAGAAAAGATGATTTTATTTTTCCTGGCTTAAAAGAAGGTGAATTAATAGTTAGTCAATTTATGATGATGAATTTAGGTTTCCAATTAAACGCATTTGGCAATTTATATTTAACACCTCATTTTCATATTGCATCTGTTGGATTTGATGATTTTGATGACTATATAAAAGAAGCTTTTTCTCCCAACGGAAAATGGACTAACATTGAGGATCCTAGTAAATTAATGTCCGCTGGAATATCTGCTTCCTATAATTCTTTTTTAGGACCGGTAAATTTTGATTTTTCTTTAGTTAATGAAATAGGTAAAGTAAGATTTTTCTTTAGTGTTGGTCTTGAATTTAATCGTTCCAATTGATGTTTTACTAATTAAAACACATCAATTAATTAACATTTGTTATCACAGTAATTTTAAGTTAATGATTTCCATTAATTCTTTTTTTCTGCTTTTGCTGA
>Ga0209633_10002097_pt1 | contig 19711 bp, 29 predicted proteins | sample Cruoilmetagenom1_FD_187290 | JGI IMG/M metagenome (GOLD analysis project Ga0209633, IMG submission 187290) | Oil polluted marine microbial communities from Coal Oil Point, Santa Barbara, California, USA - Sample 1 (SPAdes) (version 2) | ecosystem: Environmental > Aquatic > Marine > Oil seeps ... | reverse complement strand
AGCTCTTGCTGAAATGGACATTAAATGCGAGTTCGTGGGTGCTACAAAAGATGGCCGATACAAAATTACGAGCTGGGCAGCAATAAAAAAGGTATGGGTGAAAAAACACTTGCAGCACATTAAGAGTGTGCTAGAATGTAATTAAGTGAATGGTTTTGGACTAAATTATGGAAAAGCTAATTAAAAGGCTCGATAGCAAAATTGCACACTACAGTAAATTAAAGTGTCTGGAAGAAGAATTTATTAATAAAACTATCGACTCACAGCCAGATCGTGCAAATCACGCCCAGACTAAACGTGCTTGTTATTCGGATTTCATTAAAGATCTTGAGGCAATAAAGTCAGAGGTTTCTGGTCGTAATCATAAAAATAGTCACTATGCTGTTTTTGGCAGTACCAGATACGGAATGTCGGCAAGACTTAAAGATAGTGTAAAGTAATCGTTGGAAGCAAAAAAGCGTATCAATGATCACAGGATTAATTAAATGAAAGCAATCGAACTACAGGAATACAAAAAAAGTGTAGTAGAACTTATAAAAGTTTCTCGCTCGCACACAGGGCAGGCAAGATTTGCTGCTCAAGTCATTCTCAGCGCGTATAATGGCCAAAATTGGCAACTCGATATTACTGATTTGTGTGGGTTTGATGCTAATTTATATGAGCATGCCTTGAACGTTATACGTGGTCGCACTGAACTAAAAATAGAACCTCACGAATTAGTTGATAATGGGGACGAAGTATTTAGACGTTTGCAAGCACGATGGGTTCGATATCATATTGCTAATCGTTGGAGATCGTCCTGTCTTATATGTGACGGTTCTGGCGTCGTATATGATGATGACGATGAAAATGCCGAGCACCCACGTGAATGTGATAGATGCGATGGGCTGGGATTATCTGATGAACTGCCAGAACAACCTAATTTTGGTTCGTTGGAATAAACTGGAGAATTATGTATGACTGAAACAAACAACATAAAACCTGGCGGCATGAGTTTTGAGAGATCTCAAATATTATCTGGTGAATTAGCAGATAAATATGGAGTGCCTACAGTCGCCGTGATTGATAAAGGTCAATCATACGAGCGTCTATGTGATGAGCTGGGTTCAGTTATTCTTGGTTTGGAACGCGGCGACATAGTTAAGAATCAAAGTAATGATAAAACCTATGTAGTTACTGCTAATTACGGTGAGCGCGTTACTGCTGTTGCAACAGTAGATATGACAAATCCAGATGAATGGGAACTTGTCTTAAAAGCTAACCATGTGCAACCGGTGGATTCAGAGCTGAAATAATTGGAGTCAATAACTATGAAAATAGCAAATATTGTAGTAGTGGATTTTCAAAATAATGGGATATTTAGAATGCCGGAAGGTATTAAGGCTATAGCATCTGTTTGCAAAGGGATTCAGGGCATTGGTACAAGGTATTTATTTCCCGATGGATCAAGCTTGGTTATGGAGTCTAGTGAAAAACACGATTCTGCTTATTATGAGGGCCGCCCTTCATGCAGGAATTTTAATTTGTTTGTTGAAGAATAGCTCGTTGGAATAAAAATATATGCGCGAATTGCAAGACATAAGATCGGTTTATGACCACGGCCCATATTCTGGCTATTGTAAAGTTTGTTGGTATCCGGTTTATGTCTTATGGGCAGATAATGAACCACACAACGGAGAGTGCATGAATGGCTGTTCTAGTGCCGCCGATTGTAGTGAGGCAAAGAATAGGGCTACAAACGTCGCAGCGATGACCAAATATAAGGCGCTTCATGGCGCGGTGGAATAAAACATGATTAAGATAGACATCGACAGAACAGAAGCAACTGAAGCTGAGAATGGATGGGCACTAGTTAGTAAAAGGTGGAATAAAAATGGATAATATAGTTTATTTCATAGTATTGGTATTGATGGCGACCTCGATCGGCATAGTGCTGACTATAAAACTTCAAGACAATCTCATTGCTAGTCAACATGAAGGAAGAATTTTCCTATTAGGTGGCTTACTGTCTGCGGCTTCTATGATTTTGTTTTTAATTATAAGTGATTTCGATTATTTTAATCATATGTATCAGTCCAGCTTTATTTCCATATGCGTAGGTATTGTTTCGGCATTAATTCTGTTTTTCTATTTTGCTTTCGTGCAAAACGAACCACGTGACGACAATTGATGCTCTGAATAATATAATGATGCGACTTGCATTGAAATAAGAAATATTAAGGATAAAATAGTGCTCGGTAAGTGTAAAGACTGTAAAGCTTGGGAAAAGAATGAATTCTCAGAACTGGGTGGAAGATGTTTGCACTCAATGCATGATAACAAATTAATGGTTGCTCGTGATGATATCGCGGCGTATGACCCATTCTTGGAAACTTCCCCAGAGTTTGGCTGTCTTGCCTTTACAAAAAAATGAACTTTCTATGACTGGGATTAATAATGATAAAGATAGATAAAACAGAAGCGACCAAAGAAGAGCTGGAGTATCTTAAAGGTTTGAAAGGATTTAATGCGATGGTTTTTGAGGTTGCAAATAGAGGCAGAAAAAATGGAGTCTCTATAACAATAAAAGAAATCACGCTAGGCGGTGCTATCTGTGTCGGAAGCAATAGTGAGGAAGGGTTTATTACTAATATTGTCGGATCAAGCGCCACCGGTAAAAGTTTTTTAAAACAAACGTCATTGGATTAAAGGTAAGAGATAAATCATTCATGATTGTTTCCAGGTTATTTATGCTGGCGACATGAGGCTAGATGGTAACACTGGAAGGCCGCTTGGTGAGATGGCCGTTAACCAAGTGAATATCGAGCGAGTTGTGCTGATTTCGAAAATATTGGAATAAGGCGCTGAATCAGTTTGTTATTATCCCGTGTAATGATAGAGTTAAACTTTGAAGGTGGTTACACAGAATTATTTACAGGGTCATGGACACCCTCTGATATTCTTGGCTAGTTCGGCAGCCAAAGCTCTCATGTCCTTTTCGGTCATCGATATACGTATTCGTTATTCCTCTGTAAATTTAGAGTAATAAGTAATGAGCAGTTACTCAATTAATTTACAGGCTTAAGGATATGTTAGTCTTCGCCCCATAAAACTTTAGCGACCCTGATAAGTTTTACCTTTTCATCGGGCGATAGCTCAGAATGGATTGTCATCAACTCACGCAGCTCGTCTGGGAACATATTGCATATAGGGTCGTGCTCTATATGTTGTTCGTCAAACCAGCCTGAAGTCTTCCCTAATGCCTTTTCAAAGCGCCTTGCTTGCCTGGTACCGATTTTTTTAAACGGATTAGCCAGGCATTTATTCAGAGCGTCATTATTTGTTTCGGTCTTTGTAAGAAATTTCTCAAATTCCAACTTAGACTTTGAGATGCTTTCTACGCAATACTTTAGGTTTTGATATCTAACTGCTTGTACATCACGTTCGTGGGAGCGGATAGGGCCAGTTCCAAACATTATCCAGCATGCAGATGTACCAGTTTCCTTAGCTATTATTTCGACAACCTCGATGCTGGGACGAGAGTGCCCAGATTCAAAGTTTCCAAGCCGACTGTCACTCCAGGTATATTTGGATACGAGCACTGCATTGAGATCGGCTTGAGTCTTAAAGCCAGCCATTTTTCTTGCTGTCTTAATCCTGGCACCAATAAGCTTCGCGATATTGTCTGGACTACTCATAATATAAAATCTCAAGAAACCTGAAAATATATTTGCATTGTTGAGAATCTTGATTATACTGTGTTGAACTTAAATTACGAATTTATTTAAACGGAAAATATTTTGATGAGAACGACAGACCTACGGCAACGAATTATATCGCTCTGGCATTTAGCCAGCGATTGCGCGTGTCTGCCAGTCTCTAATGCGCCAATCTTAATGGAGAAACCCAGCGATGAGAATTATGGATTTGGTATGACCTAACTTTACGCAAAAAATCGTGCGTAAGGTTGAATCAAACAGCCCTACCGCGAAAGCATGAGAAACCCCGGTAGGACTGTGAAAAGTTTACCGGGGTTTTTTTATGCCCCTTATCTGGCCACGTAGCTAGATAGTAGATCTTTAACAATTTGGAATTGTCATGTAGTAGACCGGTGGTGGACTTACTTGGGTTACCTGGTAGTGCGCTGTCGCCGGTCAGATGCGGGTATAACTCAGTTGGTAGAGTGTCTGTCTTCCAAGCAGAATGTCGTCGGTTCGAAGCCGTCTACCCGCTCCATATCTAAATGAATAATGGGTAGCGCGGTGAGACGGATCGGCACCACCAGACTGTAAATCTGGAGCCTCAGGCATATCAAAGTTCGAATCTTTGGCTATCCACAGTTTTATTTTATTGGCATGTAACTCAGTTGGTAGAGTGGATGACTGTTAATCATCAAGTCGTGGGTTCTTGCCCTCCATGCCAGCCAATTGTTGTGAGAGGGCTAAAAAGGGACAGGGTTAGACCTGGAAGGTTGCACCGGCCTTTAACGTGTAGGCGCTGTAACTCTCTTTCCTCCATGACTTATTCAAAAGGGGCTATAGCTCAGGTAGGAGAGCGTCTGTTTTGCAAGCAGAAGGTCATCGGTTCGATTCCGTTTAGCTCCACAAAATACTGCCTTGGGACGGGTTCAGTCCTCGGCGCACCACTGCCGTTCTGGAAAGGTGGTAGAGCATTGCTCCGCCGATAATCTTCGGTGCTTATGTTGCCGTAGACAAACTGGTTAAAGTCACCGGTCTTTCACACCGGAGTCGCGTATGCGACGTGCGAGTTCGACTCTCGTCGGCAATCCCATTTTCCCTGTACCTGTAGCTCAGTTGTGTGATTTACCCCATAAATTGGCCAATTGGTCAATTTATGCTTCTATTTCTTCATGGACATTATATGCTTCTAGCCTATAAGTTTGGTAGAGCACTAGGCTGAAAATCTAGGTCGCGGTGGTTCGATTCCACTTGGGTACGCCAATTTCTTGCCCGAATTATCTCGGGATAGCTCAGTGGTCAGAATGCCGGGTTCATAACCCGTAGGTCGGTGGTTCAAGTCCGTCTCCACCAGTTTTCGTATCTGTAGCTCAATTGGCAGAGCAGTGGCCTCCAAAACCACGGGTTAGGGGTTCGATTCCTCTCAGGTACGCCAAACAACCATGGCCCCGTAGCTCACTCGGGAGAGCATCGTCCTGCCAAGGCAGCGAATACGAAACTCGTCGGGGCCGCCAAATACATGTTTTTATTCCAGCCAATATACCTTGTGATCGCGTTCCATATTATTCAAACGAACACTATACGCCGAGAGAGCACTCTATATTATTTTGCCGACTTAGCTCAGATGGCAGAGCGCCTCACTTGTAATGAGGATGTCGCTGGTTCGATGCCGGCAGCCGGCTCCATTTTTATTTTTATTAACTTTATCGCGAGCGTAACTCAGTTGGCAGAGTAACCGGCTTTTAACCGGTATGTCGCAGGTTCGAGACCAGCCGCCCGCACCAATTAATATGGAGGTAGTGTCATGCATCAATCAAATTTATTCGATCAGTTTGAGCAGTCTGTAGCGCGCCTCGACATTCCTGATGTACGCAAGATCGCTAAAGTCGAAAATGTACGCTGGTTTTTACGAAACGGTTGGATCGGAAATAAATCCCATAAAGATTTTTCTCGTGCAAGAGAGGTTGCGGTAAAGATTGCCGCACTCAATTAAGTTTAATGCCCTGTAGCTCAGATGGAAGAGCGCACCCCTGATAAGGGTGAGGTCGTCGGCTCGGTACCGGTCAGGGCAACCACTTCAATGTACACGTTGCCGAGTGGCCAGGCACTGGATTGCAAATCCAGTTAGATCAGTTCGATTCTGATCGTGTATTCCAAATAATGGTGGATATAGCTCAGTCGGTTAGAGCGCCGGGATGTGGCCCCGGAGGTCGAGAGTTCGATCCTCTCTATTCACCCCATATTCAATATCTGTCTATTGGTGCTTGTCCGGCAGGATAGGTGCCGCCCTGACGAGGACAGTGGCTAAGTCGCCTCCTCTGATGATCCGGTTCGAGTCCGGCGTCAGCAAATTTGCAGTTTGCTGGTCCATGGTGGAAAGAGAGGGAGTTACAGGGTTCAAATCCTTGTCGTCTGGTTTAATTTATATCGCTGTAGCTCAGTTGGACAGAGCGGCGTCCTCCTAAGATGCAGGCCACAGGTTCGACTCCTGTCAGCGATGCCATATTTATAATTAAAAAATCTGTCGCATTAGCTCAGTTGGATTAGAGCGTCACGCTACGAACGTGAAGGTCAAAGGTTCAATTCCTTTATGCGGCTCCAATTGCGGGTTGTTAACTCAGTCGGTAGAGTTCCTGACACTTAATCAGGCGGTCGAAGGTTCAATCCCTTCACAACCCACCATTTTTAAATAAAGATTTATGGTAAGCGCTTCATTGATCACGAAGCAATAAAGGAGTCCAACCCTTTGTTCAGCATAACGGTTGCTTGCCGCTATTTTCACTGCTTAGTAAAGCATTAATTTATATCCCGATTGTCTAGCTGGATAGGGCCTCGACCTTCTAAGTCGATGACGGGGGTTCGAATCCCTCTCGGGATGCCATGCAATGGGAGCGTGGCGAAATTGGCAGACGCGCTAGTTTTAGGTGCTAGTGGTTTATCCGTGAGAGTTCGAAACTCTCCGCTCCCACCATATCAGGGCCTGTAGCTCAGCGATTAGAGCGTGGAACTCATAATTCCGTGGCCCCAGGTTTAAATCCTGGCAGGCCCACCAAATTAATAAAAAAAGATTTGCCGCAGTGTTGTAATTGGTAGCCAAGCAGGACTTAAAATCCTGTGCTTTTTTAGCGTGCCGGTTCGAGACCGGTCTGCGGTACCAAATATCGTTACCAATAGTGATATAGCTCAGTCGGTAGAGCGCGACATTCATAAAGCCGAGGTCAGCAGTTCAATTCTGCTTATCACTACCAAATACTTATTGGGGTGTAGCCAAGCGGTAAGGCCCTGGAATTTGACTCCAGTACTCACACAGGTTCGAATCCTGTCACCCCAGCCATTTTTATTACTAAAATATCGGGAGGTTAAAATGTCATTTACTTATCGACAAATTGTGTATGCCAGATTTATCCGTCGTCAGAAAATGGCTCAGCATCAACAGCGTTCCAATAACATGGTTTTAAATGTTGACACAAGAGACCGCACTAACAAGTTTCTTTGTTTTATAAAAGGCTGGTTGAGCCAGGTCAAGAGCGCAAGTATTTTCTGTTGCGGTATTAAATAATGCCGGCAGACTTGGTATTCAATAACTTGAGGACATATTATGCCAGTCTGCGAGCGCTGTAGTGAAGAGACATTAATGACCACAAAGTCATACTTTAATGCTGAAACAATTTGCATGGGTTGTGTCAAAGTTGAACGCGGGCACCCTGACTTTCAAAAGGCCCACGAAGCAGAGGTCGAGCAAGTTATTAAGAAAAATTTCAACTTTGAGGGGGTTGGTGCTCCCTTCAACCTCAAAGAACTAAGCGCAACCGCTCGGCTTGAACGGGCTGAAATCGATAAAATTGCTTCACGGATAAAAACTTAACGGGGTATAGCTCAGTCTGATAGAGCGCTCGCTTTGGGAGCGAGAGGTCGTAGGTTTGAACCCTACTATCCCGACCAATTTCAATCATCTGGAGATAAATCATGAAAACCAAGAGTAACCTTTCTCCGTATCGGTATCGCAATCGATTTGCCTGCGATCCCATAATGAGGAAAGGCGGGCCTCATCAAAAGACATGGAAATCAAAACGTACGAAAGAGAAGCAATCATTGCGTCGTGAGTATTCTGTTTTTAATGTCAATGTTAGGCGTTTAAGAGAGGGTATTTGTGATTGCAGATTATCAAATAAAAGCGATATAGCTCAGGAGCGCAGAGCGCCTGTTTCACGTGCTGGAGGCTGTGAGTTCGAGTTCTCTTATCGCTACCAACTTTCTTGCCCGAAAACGTGCCTGAGTGGCTAAAGGGGCGTCCTGCTAAGGCGTTAGACCTTGCCGGTCTCGTGAGTTCGAATCTCACCGTTTCCGCAAACACTGGAGAGGTGCCAGAGCCTGGCTTAATGGAGCTGTCTTGAAAACAGATGGACCTCACGGTCCCGCAGGTTCGAATCCTGTCCTCTCCGCCAATTCTATAGTGTGTTTATTCCGCGTTTTGTGGAGTTTACTGTTATATACCATGTTCTCAATTTGTTCTCATCGACAATTCCAGATTGTTACGCTTATCAATATTTTTGGTGTAGTAACGCAAGTGAGTAAAATAATGGCAACAATCAGAACAGTAAATACTCAGACATTCCCTTTAATTCTGGCAGTCGATCGCGGAGGTCGACCTGCAGAATGGGTGAACTGGCGTCAGGCAGTCGGTCATTACATGGCAGGTGATGTGATGTGGACGGTCGGCGATCCTGCGGCAGTCGTCCGAGGAGGCACCAACAGGCTTGGTGTTCGCTCTAAGGTCGATCTGCATCCAGTGATTGCTGTGGCCGGTGCCGACGCTATCCGCTTCGAGGATTATACTATCCCGCTGAACAACAAAAACCTGTTCGCTCGTGATGGTGTCTGTCTCTATTGCGGTGAAAAGTATGCAAAAGGTGATCTGTCTCGTGATCACGTTATTCCTGTAGGACAGGGAGGTGTTGACACCTGGGAAAACGTGGTCACAGCCTGTAAGCCTTGCAATCATCGCAAGGCCTGTCAGACGCCGGCACAGGCAGGCATGGAGTTGTTGGCCCTGCCTTATGCACCAAGCCATATCGAAGGGCTTATTTTAGCTAATAGAAACATATTGGTCGACCAGGCAGCGTTCCTGAGCCTGCAGATACCAAACGCACGGAAGAGACAGTTACTGTAGCTGGTTTCCGATAGTCAAAAAGTAACCTGGCAAAGGTAAAGGACAGGCTCCTTACGGAGCCTGCTTTACTTTGGTAGAACGTAGTACGCCTTGAGGTCGACACTGAAAATATGTGCTAGAATTTTGCTTTTATATAACGGAAAAAGGTCTTTCTCTTATGGCAAAAGTAAAAGCAAAAAAACTGGTAAAGTCATCGTCGATTGTGAGTTCTATTCAGGGGGCAATCATTAGCCTGGCGTCCGCCAAAATAGATGCGAAAAATTCAGTGGATTCACTAACCATAGATCGAAAAAAGCTCCTCGCCGAAAATAAGCGTCTCACTAAAAAACGAACTGTTCTCAGTAAGAAAAAAACGATGGCGTCAAAGCGCCTTAAAAAGGCTCCTGGGTCCGATACTCGCAAGACTCTGTCTGTAGTGAGCAAAGAACTGGAATCAGTCAGAAAAGCTGGTGAGAAGGCAAAGGCAGTATACGCAGCCAATAACCAAGAGCTTAACTTGCTCAAGTCTTCATTTAAACAGGCTTCATCCTACATGGCGTCCATCGAGAAGGCCGACAAGGTTTTAAACAAACCAAAAAAGAAACGCAGCAAAAAGAGAGCTAAAAAACCAGCTTCCGAGCTCGTTGTGACACCTGAAATGTAAAATTACATAGCGTCATATGAATGTGACGCGAAAGGATGCTAAATGTCAGTCATGATTAATCAAGAAATGTCTGCTCTGTTCTTTAGAATCGAACCCAGGTTGCGCGCCGTTTATCACCAAGAGCCAATAAGCAACGAGAGCAGGCAGGATGCAATTGCAGCGGTTGCTGAATGGCGCCAGATTGAAGGATGTGTCGAAGCGCTTAACTGCGATGCTGTGAAATGCTATTTTGCTAAACCTTTGAAATGGGTGATTCATGCTGGCCACGAGACCTTGTGCCGTATGCTCTGTAGGCAATCAGATGGCGGTAATCCTTTTGAACCACCTAATGGAGGACCTAGTGGTGACGCCCTAGACTCACCGCTACGCCAGCCTGGAAATTTTCATAATCCGTAATCACTCTTAGACATTTCACATATGAACCATTGATAATGTGACCGATAAGGAGTGGAAGGAATACATCAAGAATCAGAAGCCACCTGAACCAGGCGTTGACTTTGAAGTGGTATAGCGAAGCAATCGGCCGAAGGGCCGATTAATCCGGCTTATAGCCGTAACCCGAAGCCACCGGCTTATAGTCGGTGGAGTATTCACAGCTAAGAAGATTGAAACGATGTCCGTGAATCACACAGTTTTAAGTCTGAGGCCATATTGCCTCACATTTACAGATACCCTGTCCTAAGTAACCACAAGCTCCAGTCATGCTTATGCCTTGAGCATACGCTGTCACCTTTATTGAATAGTCTGCTGTAGAATAGACGGTAACAACATTACTTCTTACGTAATTACTATCATGCCAACCACTTTCGTAAAATCTTGCCCTAATATACATGTCACCATTGCTGTCTACCTTCGCGTAGGCATAATGGGAGCCACCGCTGCTACAGCTGATTGATTTACCTCTTAATGGATAAAAAACACCTCTCAATCCAGTGGGAGATGAGGCGCCACCGGATAAGGAGCTGTCAGCTGATACACCTGGCGGCCCATACGACGTACCATCAGCCGCGAAGACACTTGCTGCGAAAACCCAAAACGCGAGGAATGCGGTTAAAAGTCCTGTTTTATTCATGGTTATTACCTCTGGTTGATTGTATATAAATAAATAGACTCAACGAGTAAGGAAAAAATGAAAAAATTCAATAAAAAAGAACGAATTACAAGGCGAATATACTGCGTATTGCAGGCTTTTCTCGCACATAAAAAAAGCCTTGAATTTGCCACGCAAAACAGGCCTTTGCTTATAAAATACACAGATTTCGGTAAGATAAATTGATTATTGCTCGGAGCTAAGTATAGCTGAGACTCATTATGGTTATGGAGCAGGGGCTGTTGTCATAGGTATACATCCAGGACTCTTTGAAATACAAATTATTGCCCCATGATCGATTGCCTTGTGCTAATATTTTTCTGCGGCTACGTAATTCAGGGCAAAATAATGCAACAGAGAACACCCGAGAAACAGGATACGATAAATTGTATCGTTAATGATCTTGAGCAAGTAATCAGGCACTACTTTAACGACGAGAAGATCGTCACTATTTTGGGTGCCTCTGGTACTGGCAAGACCTTATTGGCAAAACATGTTCTGGGTATGGATAGTGTGCCTGGGTTTTATAGTTTACCCTATAAAGAATGTCCTTCAAAAAGTATCAGTGGCAGCGATATCAATTTAGAGCGTGATTTCAAGGACGGCATTATCTTGGATGATATTTCAGTTGTAAGGCCGGACACTGAATTTCATCTATTATTGAACATTTCGATAGAGAAAAAAATACCAGTAATTCTAATTTCCCAAATTCAAAATGAGCTTGATCTATACATTCAGGGCAGGGAAGATGTTGTCTTGCTAGATATAAATCATTATTACAATTAAAAACTAAAGAAATTTATGACTAGCGATGAAATTAGAAGCGCACTATTAAATTGCGACTATATTTACGCTGCGGATGACATCGATTCTGTAGTAGAAATGCAGAAGCGAATTTCACGAACCGGAAGGCTTGCAGGGGCCTCGGGCAACTTTATTTCATACTCGAACCTGGTAGAGGGCATCGGGTTTAATCTGCCAAGTATTAATAACGGTAACACCCATATTATCGATACCTCAGAATGGACGGGGCAAGATCGTCGTATTTGTGGAGACTTTGCTGAGTTTTCTTGAAGGTGGTTTTTTTGCTAGTGCGCTCGTGGTCGGCTTGAATTATCGCAGCCCAATCGGAAACAATCAGCCCAGCGATGTTTTCTTTCAGTGGATGGTAGGTTTGGGAATTCTGGCCAACATGTCAGAAACCGCAATTGAGAAGTTCTGGGTTAACGAAGTAAGTAAGTCGATAGAGTTCTTTAAATCACATAAAAATCTCACCAAAATTACTCCTTAAAAAATATTGCGGTACGAGGGTGTGTATTTACCTTGTCCCGCATGCCTACTTCAAAAAGCGAATACAAGAAGAAACTTGAGTCAGCCCGTCGTACCCAGGAGCGTGCGCTTGCGCGTCAGAAAGCTCGACAGGCGGACCCTGCTTGGCGACAGAACCAGATAGAGAAGAGGCGTGCCCAGCAGAGGAGGGCAGCTGTACGCCAGCGAGAGCGCATGAATTCGCCTGAGCACCGTCAAAAGCTTATTAATACCGCTAATCGTTTAAAAGAAATGCAAATTCAGAAGCGAAGAGAAAAAGCGGCTGTTGTTAAAGTCAAAGATTTACCACGAAAAAAGATTAAGTCCAGAGGGACTAAGGGCCGTTCCCGGACTGCAGAAGAAAAGCGCCTCGAAGCTCTAATAGGCAATCTTGGATGTATCTGTTGCCTTAACAAAGGCTGGTATACGTGTGATATGCAGGAACGGGAAGGGCAACGATTTATATCAATGCATCACGTCGACGGTAGGACAAAGCCATGGGCACATGCAAAACAACTGCCGTTGTGTATGTATCACCATGACACACCAGCGCCTCCATATGCGCCGGCTGAGTTATTTCCGATCCATCGGTCGAGCAAAAAATGCTGGGGAAAAGTGAACGGTACTGAAGAAGAACTCCTTGTTCAGGTATATGAAATGATTAATGAAAAAATGCCATGGGTAGATGAAGCATGAGCACTACAGTCGGCAAACAGGCACAGCTAGGCCCTGGAACAGCAAACTTTTTTATGGCGAATTGCCACAAAACTCGATAATCTGGTCAATTATTAAGCAATATAATGCTGGTGTAAAAATTATATATGATAAAGAAACCCTTGTTTTAGAGTCTGTAGCTCAGACTTGAGCTGACAGCTGCTATTTTTCTTCATCGTTATGCAGACGTTCATACTGTCTTTCGGCCAGCGTTTCAAACAGCGCCGGTAGTCCCTGTAACTGCTTTCGTATAGCCTTTTGTTCTTTTTGTGTCCCATCAATGTCCGACTGGATCTTCTTTATCGAGGTAACGAGACTGTCAAGCGACTTCATGTCATTAAACTGTTTTTCTAGTGCAGACAATTTTTCCTGAAGATGCAGCTTGTCGCCGTGTAATTTTTGCGTAAGTTCGGCTTTCTCAGTAATGATGTTTTTAAGGTAGGTTTTTTGGGCCATCAGATCGCGCCCTGCATTAGCATGCTGCTCTCTCAGTACCTCCTTCTCATTCTCAAGTGAACGGATTTGCCGTACATGTTCTGCCTTTAGCGCCTCCGCTTCGCTCATTAAGTGCGTCTCTCGCTTGGCGTAGTCTTTCGCCTGGCTCGCCAATTGTTTACGTAAATCAAGCAGGTTGCTATCTTGCATGCTGATCGTGCGTTCGCATTCAGCTAGTTGGACCTCAAGCGTGGCTATTGCCCGTACTTGTTTTTCAAACTCGATCTGTTGAGTGGCTAAATGCTTGTCTTTCTCTTGTAACTGCATCGCCAGATGTTCGTTCTGGATAAGGGTTTGTTCTACGATCGAACGTTGTTCGGATAGGGCAAATTCTGCGGCCTGTTGGCTACCCTGTGCCTCATTTACCAGCTCGTCGGCTTCCGCAAAGATCGTTTCACGTTGTTTTGTCAGCTCGATCTCAAACGATTCATATAGGTGCTTGGCCGATTGAATCACATTTTGTGGTGTGCGTTCACGTAACGCCTGATGCTGTTCAAGGACGGCTGCTTCCTGAGCAAGCTCAACGAGGTAGTCCTTCAGAACAGGAATCGAACCCTGCTTGCCAATATCTCGAAGATACCGTATGAGTCGCAATTGTCCTGGCTTCGGCACGCCTTGAGACCGAAAATAATCCATTGCCTCTATGACATCTTGTTTTTGTAGCACGGCTTCTCGCGGCATATACAGGTTCCTCTCGGGCTCGTTACTATTCAATATAGCGGAATATCGAAATAGTGTAAATATACCGAATAGTACGCCTTGAAATCCCCTCCTTCACCGGCTATTCTAGTGTTCAATAAAGAACATTAATGAACATTAGAAATTACACTGTTTTGGCGTTTCACATTCAAGTGATTTTGAGAGCCTATTCCAGCAGCTCGGTTAACAATTTGGAGAATCATATAATGCCGGTCTACCTCCCTGCCCCTGCCCCCGCTACCAATCACCTTGGGCCTGATTGCCAGGGACGAAATCGCCTGCGCATTGAAATCCTGGACTCATTACCACAATGCGCTTTGAAGCCCCGGACAATCCGTAAATTGCTGCTGGAAACCTACGACACACAGCATGCGCGATTTGGTGGGTTTGCCGCATGTGATGGCCATGGCCATTGCGACGCCTGTGCCTTGTATGCATCGCCAAAAGTACTCGGTTTTCGCGCTGATCGGCTTTCTATTCGTATTGATGGCTCCGGGCGACCATGGATAATGAATAAGCTTGAGGATGGCTGGGGTTCGTATGGCCTTCGAACTAGCCTGACTCGACTGGCCAATGCGCCTGATTATGCCTTCCTGGAGGGACGGCAAACTCGGATTCAGCGTGATGAGACATCCGAATACCTGTGGATTACGAAGGTGGCTGCATGACATCCCCCTACCCTCATCTCGATCGTAATCGCTTTGCTCGGGCGACACAGAAAATCATGCAAGCCTGTTCTGATCAGGAAGGTGTGAATTGTTATACCTATGCATTAATTGCTCAGACAGCGCTACAACGTCTTGAGATCCCAGCTGTACTGCGGGTTGGTTATGCGGCCTGGAGGGTCGGCCCAGGCCGTGATGATGTCGTCCTGCACCACCCGGCTGGCGCGTTGGTCGATACGCTGGGTCCAGACCAGCGTGGTTTTATTTATCATGCCTGGATACAGATCGGGAAGGAATTGCTTGATTTTACGACTTACCAGCTGCGTGGTAAGGCTGAGGCAATGACGGCTATCGATGGGATCCCCTTGGCGGTCGACTGGTGTCCTCAGTTCTTATGGGTATCGGTGCAAAGCTCATACAAGGTTGATAAAGTCATTAACGGTATGAAGGCGGGAATGTACTGTTATGAGCCGAACCGGATCATCCACGATAAACTCAAACGTCACGAGGCATATGATATCGACGAATATCATGTGGATGCCCTTCTGCAGGCCTATGCGGTGTTGTCTCATGGTGATGTTCAAGTTTATGGTCCGGCGAACCTCGGAGTAAATAAGCATGGGTAACGTTGTCTCCCTGAAGACTCGACAAGATATTTCACTGAAAGAAGTCGATTCTCGACTGGAGGACTTGCTCAAAGACCTCGATAAAGTGCCGGAGGACGAGCGTGATGTGGAATATTACCGGCGCCGTAAATACTCCATAAGCACAAATAAGACCTATCGGGCCGGGATCTATGATTTTGTTGCATGGACGGGTGTCCCCTTCCCGTTCCCCACCACCTCAAATCTCATTTGTCAGTACCTGGTCGACCGTAAATACTTGGCCGCTAGTACGTTGCGTGTCTATATCTCAGGGATTGGATATCTCCATAAAATGTGTCGATTTCGTGATCCGACGAATAAACACTTAGATCCTTATGCACAGGAGATTTTTGATGTCCTGAAGGGGGTCGAAAAAGAACAAGTCGAAGAGCATCGTCGTGCTATTACGCAGGCTCCTCCCCTTACTTTGGCACAATTGGTGGCGATGGTTAAGTCCATAGAAGACCGATTAATGGGGCTCAGAGATAAAGCCTATCTACTCGTTGCTACTTATGGGGCATTTCGACAATCTGAGGTTAGTCAGCTGCAATGGGAACAGTTCAGCCGAGTGGAGGGTGGGTACGCGATCAGGCTCGAAATTACAAAACAGGACCAGCTAAACCAGGAAAAGAAATTTAAAGGATTGCCTGTTATGGATAGTCCACTGATTTGTCCAGTCGAAGCTCTGGACGATTGGCTTAAGGTCAGTGGTATCACAGAAGGTCCGGTGTTTCGTGGTGTAACACGTCATGAGACCTTGTTAGAGTCAGCTATTACACATACGACAGCAAATAGAATTGTAAAACGTTTAGCCGCTAAGGCGGGTATTGAGAACCCCAGACAATACTCTGGGCACTCACTGCGTTCGACTTTTATTACTGAACTAAGGAAGATTGATATTACGGACGCGAAGATTGTGAAACAGACTCTGCAGAAGGTTGAGACGTTGGATACATATGATCGTGGAGACTTGGTATTAAAAGATAATCCAGCTTCTGATTTTGGTTATTTGTTGAAAAATTATTTATAGGAGTTACACATTAGTAAAGAGCTATAATTCATTTGAGAACGAACCGCGTACCGTCACTGATAAGCCATTGAGAAGACATCTTATATCAAGCCAAGTTGTGTGAATCCAATGACGCTGAGGATGAAGATTATAACGATAGTTATCCTTGATCATGGAATGAGTTATTGCTTTTGTTGGGTTTTAGCAATTTTCTTTTTGTCGCCTTCAATATCATATTCTTTATTTATGAACTTTTGTGCTAGCTTAGCATCGACGAAATTATAGATATTTTGCGGCAGACCTCCATTTGGGTCATCATTCTGACCACATAAATATCTGACGATTTTCGCAGTACTATCGGGTGTTAGCATCAGACCGTGTGAGCACTTAGTTTCTTCAACTATCCTAACTGTACTCTCAATAAACTCTAGTCTGTCCTTATTAAAAAAAGGGTGCCCTTTAGCCACGTTGACAGAATGTTGCTCTATCAGGTCATCTTCAAAGCTATTGTTATTAAGTTCAATAACTTTTTGGGTTTCTATTTTCCATATGTAGTAGAAAACTCCCATCGAACCAAAAAATGTAATTGATAGCGCAAGATACATCAATGGCGCCGAAGGCGAATAATTAATACTTAAAAATATTCCGAGTAAATATGTTGCGCTAGCAGTTGTCCATGCGAGTTTGAAATAATAGTGTTTTAATCTTGACCCAAGTATAGTCATAATTTAACGCATAGTGCGGCTTGAATAGCACAGAAAAAAGCAGGTACATATTAAAAGCTGCCTGCTGAATCCGAATAGAAAAATACGCTGCCCTATAAGAAGCGGCCTATTTTTATACCCATGGACTTGCCTTTCCAATAATATCATACACCTGTTTTAAAAGATCATCCTCGGAATTATTAGTCAATACCCAATGTTTCTTGTAGCATTAAGATATAGTATTGAGTCTGATAAGCATAAAATAGCTTGTGGCGTTTCATTGTTGAAAATTGATTCAGGACAATAGTTGCTACTCATTCTTATGGTTGTAGTAATATTCGAAATCAGAATAACAACCTCACTCATAAGTGAGGTTATTTCATGTTAAATAGAATCTTCTTCGCTCATAAGGATTCAGCCTTGGAAATAAACCCTTTGATGATCGCAGTGTCCAGCATGTCGGTGTTTTTGAGTTCCTCAGCAACCGCGAGAAGTAAAGGCTTATTTGACTGCAAAAAATCAACTACTTCACGCCGTTGACGCGATTTAAGTTCAGACAGGGTTTCCGCGTTACACATCACTTCTACTTTAGAGGATGGTTTCATAAACCACATATAGTCATGGCCAGACACACAACCTAGATAATCCCTTGCGTTTTGTTCCCAATCTGAAAAGTCTTTCAAAGACCCAAGCTCAAAATTTCCGAAAACCACGGCTTCGGCACAGCTTCCAGCTAACTGAGACTTCATAACTGACAGTAAATGTTCGACATTATAAGGTTCCGCCTTCAGGTAGCTACCAGATACGCAGCCATTTGGGGATGTCTTATACGGTCTAACCCAAGCTTCTATTGTGTCAGGTATCTCATTATAAAGCGCATACGATAAAATATGCCCACTTTCGTGTATTGCAAAGCGATGGAATTCAGAATCAGGCAATGGCTTATCTATTGATCCTTTATATACGCCCTTACCTGTAGAACTATAGGTGCGCATATTGTCGCTTGAATAGGTATAAAGGCCATAATCACGAGAGGACAACAATCTTGATAATATAATAATTCCCCCATACACACTTGATGCAACAAACCCTAAGAATAAGCCATCGGACGCGTGAGAAATTAGTTGTCCATTCCTAGCAATAAATTCTTGCCCAAAAGCTGTACTTGCGAGATGAACAATTATAAAGTAAGCGCAGAAAATGAATACAATTGAAATGTTAAGCGGGAATTGGCTGAGAATTTTTAAAAACCCTCTGTGAATGTTCAAGATATTAGCTTTAAAATTGTGCATATTAATACTTAACTCCGATGAATAAAACTGTTTAATTCAACCCAGGGATGCTGCTATGTCTTGCTCTTTGCTTCAGCTCATCAAATGGCGATGCTTTGCTTTCACTGCTTGCACCCTCGCCTGTTTTTGTGCGTCGAGGACTCGATATAAATGAGACAACATTAAGATTCACCCATATCTGCTTAACGCTATTCTTTTTGACAGAAGATAATATCTTCACCTTAAGCCAGCAGGTATCACTAGACTCCAACACCTTTACTGTCCCTACACTACTAAAATAATATATTTCATTTTTCTTTATAAACGGTGGAAGGCAACCCTTATTACCACTAGCCCAAGTGACGCCCGGCAATAAAAGCGCTATAAAAATAATTATTTTTTTGATACCCATGCAAACACCACCTGTATTCGATTAATATTTAGCACATTTAGTTGAGGTACTTTTCATCTAAACCAGTTAGCGCCAAATCAAAATATAACACAGTCATAATACTGCCGTATGAAATTGATTGAATTTCAGAATCTTCACCTTGCTCAATCCCAACACCATCTTCTTCGTTCCATCCGATTAAGATATGATGCGAATGTTCGCAATTGCCATATTTAAACTTGATCTCAAATTCAATACTTGCAACATCGTCCACTTTAGGCCCTAAAAGCGATTCACCTGGTACAATCTGAAACAGTCCGTCAGTACCAATACAGTCTAGTGCAGCTTTTAATTTCTCGACTGCCTCCTCTACGATGTCATCGAATTTTGTTTTCTCTTTAATGTGAGAGACTGACACTCCATCCTTAAACACGACTTGGTATGGAATGCCTACTGACTGAAGTACTCCGGATTTTATACCCAGCTCAATCGTTCTGGCCGCCCGGTTATACCCCCAACGTAAAAGCTTTTGGACTTGTGAGCATCCAAACACTCCTCCCTCTGGAATTAATCTCTTTAACTCATTCAGCCCTTCCTTCTCAGTCATTATTTTCATGGCATTCCCAGCTTTTAGTGGTGTGTCCTATATATAGACCCACCCTACTCTGATAAATCACTGATGACATCACAAATAACTCTAAAGACCTCTTGTAACATCTTTATTTCACACTAAAAAAACAAATATGCTACGAGCAAACAAAGAAGAAAAAACCCATCGTCAAAGGTATCCTGAAGGATGTGTTGAGCTACTGTGTCCTGGACGATATTGCTACTAAACACTATATAGTTATGCTGCTGCTAATGTTTCGTAGTGGTGGTCGCGGACGAACTGAAAGCTCATCAATAGAGATGTACCAATAGTCCCGGTGAAACGTACTTAGGTTACGCTCCATCAAAAATACCTTATGTAGGCTGTTAACTGAAGCGTAACTGTGCACCCTGCAGATATTCCAGGATGTCGTCAGAACCTATCCATTTACTTTTATTCTGTTCGGCGGCTATTCCTGTCATACCAGACCCAAAGAATGTATCTGCAGTGTAACCGGCCAAACCAGGCCGTTATTTCAATTGAGAGAAAATGACATAGACTTTCCTCCCGAACCAACATGAGGAGGACGTTATGAGAAATCAATCACCCCGCGAAACCACAAAGATACGCCGCAGTGCTGAA
>Ga0209633_10002096_pt1 | contig 19720 bp, 17 predicted proteins | sample Cruoilmetagenom1_FD_187290 | JGI IMG/M metagenome (GOLD analysis project Ga0209633, IMG submission 187290) | Oil polluted marine microbial communities from Coal Oil Point, Santa Barbara, California, USA - Sample 1 (SPAdes) (version 2) | ecosystem: Environmental > Aquatic > Marine > Oil seeps ... | reverse complement strand
GGCTGAAGTCATCTGTCAGGCCCGCAGCCAAGGCAGGCCCATATTCAGCCGACATGTGCTGCGTCGCTATGAACGCTGGCGGAAAGGTGACAACTTCGCCATGTTGGGGGGTATGGATGCATTGAAGCGAATGTATGGCGTTTCGTTCGCGCCATGGGGCCATCTGCGGTCCACCGGTATGCGCTGCATCGACAAAACGCCGCCGCTGAAGAACTTTTTCACCCGCTACGCCATGGGAATCCGAGGCGATCTGCCCAAGCTGGCCTACGGAGTGCCGTGTTGGCGGAGCTGACGGCGCGCATTGAAGAGGTTGTTTCGTGCCCGGTCTGAACTTCCAATTCACCTTCGGGTTTCCCGGCGTTTCGACCTATGAGAACAGCGCGGCGAAACGCTGGGGGCGACGCTTTGAATGGCCGATGGTGCTGTTGGCGATCTGGATCCCGGTTGCCTGGTATTTCGAGTACCTGAACGTGCTTCCCACCCGACTTCTATTGATCACCGACTGGGCCGTATGGATGACCTTTGTGGTGGAAACTGTCTTGATGACAACGTTGGTGTGGGATAAAAAGCGCTATCTGAAAGGCAACTGGATGAACCTGGTGATTATCGTCGCCGGCTTCCCCCTGTTATGGCAAACTTCCCCTCTTGCCATCGGTCTGCGCAGCTTGCGCCTCATCGTTCTCTACGGTGTTTTTGTCCGGCTGACCCGTCTCAGCAAAAAGGCACTGCAAAAAAATCGCCTCGGAAGCACCCTTCTGGTTGCCTTGATCGTCATATTCCTTTCCGGCATCGCCATCACGATGATCGACCCGGCGATTCATACCCCCGCGGAAGGCATTTGGTGGGCCTGGGTAACCGTGACGACAGTGGGCTATGGTGATTTCGTGCCGACATCGACCGCCGGACGCATATTCGGGGGCTTGCTGATTCTCTTGGGTGTGGGATTGTTTGCCCTGCTGACGGCCAACTTTTCCGCCGCCTTGATCGGACAGGAAGTGACCGATGTCGAAAAAGGCGTGGAACAAGTTGAGGTGGAGGAGAGCGCCATCCTCGAACGGCTCGACAGGATCGAACAGCGGCTGGCGAAGATCGAGCAAAAGCTGAAATAACGCGGTTTACGGTTACTCATTACGCGTCCCCACTGCTAACGAGGAAAGCCCATAGGTTGTGGTTAGGCGCGCATGGCAACTTCCCTTCCGGTTTTCACCTGCCTTTATGCGCGCCGTAACCCAACACCCGCCCTGAAATCAAAAAGCCGGCATACCCGTATAATTGACCCGGGGCTCGCCTTCCCCGGCAACAACTTCACCAATGCGGAATACCATTTCGCCTTGGTTCCGGAGCAAATCAAGCGCGACGGCTTCATCATCCGGCCCCACACAGACGATCATCCCGATGCCGCAGTTGAATGTCTGCAGCATTTCATCGCTGTCGAGCCCGCCCTGTTGCTGAAGCCAGGAGAAGATGGGAGATCGTCGCCAGGCGCCAAGATCGACCGTCGCATGCAATCCGTCAGCCAGGACCCGTGGCAGATTCTCGGTGATCCCCCCGCCTGTAATATGAGCGAGCGCATGAACCTCCACGATGTTCAGAAGCTGCAAAAGTGGCTTGACGTAGATCCGGGTCGGCTCGATCAGCTGTTCGGCCAGCGTTTTTCCTTGCAGCATCCGGTCGGTCGAAACAGCGCCGCGGTCGAGGATCGTTCGGATCAGAGAATAGCCGTTCGAATGTGGACCGGATGAGGCAATGCCGATGAGTCGATCGCCCGCTTTGACCTTACTGCCGTCCAGAATTCGCTCTTTTTCGACGATGCCCACGCTGAAACCGGCAAGATCGTATTCGCCGTGCGTATACATGCCGGGCATTTCCGCAGTTTCACCGCCAACCAGCGCGGCGCCGGCCAGCTCGCAGCCTCGGCCGATTCCCCGGATGACGGCGGTCGCGACATCGACATCCAGGCGTCCGGTGGCGTAATAGTCGAGAAAGAACAACGGTTCTGCGCCAAGCACGACGATATCGTTGACGCACATGGCGACCAGGTCGATACCGATGGAGTCATGCTTGTTCAGCGCAAGAGCGAGCTTGAGCTTGGTGCCCACACCGTCGGTTCCCGAAACAAGCACCGGCTTTTCGTACCGATGCAGCGGCAATTCGAACAGCGCCCCGAAACCGCCTAATCCTTTCAACACACCAGCGGTTTGGGTTTTGGCGGCAATGGGTTTGATTTGCTCGACGAGAGCATTGCCGGCAGCGATGTCGACGCCGGCCTTTTTATAATTGAGGCGGTCGTTGTTATTGTCGTTCAAAGATCACCCTCACTTATCATTTTTTTCATCTTCTGCTCATTTTATCAGCTCATTCCGACTGATGAGGACCGGCATTTCGGTCATCTCATTTCAATGTGGTATCTTATGGTCCTCGGGAGAATGGTGGAATAACGATGAAAGCGAGGGATATACCGAATTTGATCTGCATCGTGAGGATGCTTCTGGTCTTTCCGATCGTAATAGCACTGCTGACAGAGCGCTTCGGCTGGGCGCTGAGTCTGTTTGTGATCGCCGGGCTGTCCGATGGTCTGGACGGTTACCTGGCGAAACATTATGGCTGGGTCACCCGCTTGGGCTCATTGCTGGACCCCCTCGCAGACAAGCTGTTGCAAATTTCCGTCTCGGTCGCTTGCGGTTGGCTCGGCTTGATCCCCGCCTGGCTGGTTGGTCTCGTGATCATACGTGATGTGGTGATCATAACCGGAGCGCTTGTATACCATAACAAATTCGGGCCGTTCGAGGGCGAACCTTTGATTTCGAGCAAATTGAATACGGTCATGCAGCTTGGGCTTCTGACCATCGTGATGGTAAACAAGGCAATCCTGCCGATCGCAGAGACAGTGATCAATGTGCTGATTTTTTTCGTTGTCGTGACGACCCTATGGAGCGGAGCAAGCTATGTGTACGAATGGGGGTGGCGGGCCAAGGAGCAGCACCGGGGGGGGCACCAGATATAGCCGGAATGAACCACTCAGAGCACAAAGGTTGCTGCGACATTGAACGATTTGTTGATACGAACCGAACGTTGGGTTACGCTCCTTTATCGGTGCTTCTTATAAGGTGCTCATACGCTCGTCCCATCAACTTTTGCCACCCTGCAACCAAACTTTACCCTGATCCTCTGTTGATTTCGTAACCCCCTTAACTGCCCGAATAATTGACCGTCACACCCGCTTCGCCAAAGTGGTTCTCCAACCGATCAAGCAATTCGTCCCGGGGGAAAACCCGCCAGGATTCACCGAGTTGAACCCTGGTCCGCGTCGATTCGGATCTATACTCGATGCAGATGGGACAGGGGCCTCCTTTGAATGGGTCAATCTCGCGACGCAGCTTGTCGACAAAGGAGCGGCCGCCATCGCTGGTGTCATGCCCGTTCCGTTCCGGCCAGCGGATAACCAGATTCTTGGCAAATCGAGCCCGAGCCTGCTCTATGCTTAACAACCGCTCCGCCGTCAATCGGAGTTCGCCGGAAAAGTCATCGACACTCAGCGTGCCATCTGCAACAACAATCTGATCTTTGCCCAAAAGGTCTTTACATTGCTCGTAGGTTTCGGAAAAAACAGCGATCTCCAAACGCCCGGTGCGATCATCCAGAGTCGCGAACGCCATCCGTTTGCCCGACCGTCCCTGGCGCGTGCGCAGTGCCACAACGAGCCCGGCGACGCGGGCTTCGGAGCGTCCGAAGAACATTTCACTGCTGTTTCTCAATTGCGCGATCCGCCCGCTGGTCAAATGGGACAATTCCTGCTCATACCGATTGATTGGATGACCGGTCAAATAAAGTCCCAGGCTGGCTTTCTCCGCCGCCAGACGCTCATTTTCCGGCCAGGGATCGACCTTTTTCGTTGCCGAATCGGCCACCGCGACATCAGAAGGCGAGAGGGCCAGCCCAAACAGATCTTCCTGGCCGGCAAGGGCCATTTTTCCTTGCTGCTCGGCTGTTTTCAGCGCAACCGGCAGCTGTTGCATTTGACTTGCCCTATGATCCCCGAACGCATCCAGAGCGCCAGCCCGAATCAGCGCCTCCAGAACCCGTCGGTTCACCTTGCTTAAATCCAACCGATTGCACAGATCCTGCAGACCGTCAAAAGAGCCTTGGCGCTCCTGTTCTCTTACAATGTGTTCGATGGCCGCCTCTCCGACCCCCTTGATGGCGCCGAGGCCATATGTAATCTCTGCATCTTTCTGTGCCGTGAACCGAAAGCCGGAGCGATTGACGTCGGGAGGCACGATCGTCAATCCCATATCGCGGCACTCATCGATCAGCACGACCACTTTATCGGTATTATCCATATCCGATGAGAGAACCGCCGCCATGAAAGCCGCCGGATAATGCGCTTTCAGCCAGGCCGTCTGATAGGCAACCAGGGCATAAGCAGCCGAATGCGACTTGTTGAAACCATAGCCCGCAAATTTCTCCATCAGGTCAAAGATATAACTGGCCACCGATTCCTTGACGCCGCGATTGACCGCGCCTTCGGTAAAAATCGCACGCTGCTTGGCCATCTCCTCGGGTTTCTTTTTGCCCATGGCTCGGCGTAGCAGATCGGCGCCACCAAGCGTGTAGCCGGCCAAATCTTGGGCAATCTGCATCACCTGCTCCTGATAGAGGATGACGCCGTTGGTCGGTTTCAGAATCGGCTCCACTACCGGATGCGGATATTCTGCTTTTGCCTTGCCATGCTTCACGTTGACATAGTCATCAACCATGCCGGACTGCAACGGCCCCGGCCGGAACAGGGCAACCAAAGCAATGATGTCTTCGAAGCAATCAGGCTGAAGACGCCTGACAAGGTCTTTCATCCCGCGTGATTCGAGCTGAAACACAGCGGTTGTCGCACAATTCTTCAATAATTCATAGGTCGGCGGATCATCACGCGGAATGCGGGAGATATCGATCGGCGCCTCGCCCGCTTGTTGACGCTGCTGATTGATGGCCTTTAACGCCCAGTCGATGATGGTCAGCGTTCGCAGCCCCAGAAAATCGAACTTGACGAGGCCAACCGCTTCGACATCATCCTTATCGAACTGGGTCACCGGGTGATCACTGCCCTGCTCGCAATAAAGTGGGGTAAAATCGCTCAGCTTCGATGGTGCGATGACCACTCCGCCCGCATGTTTGCCGGCATTCCTGGCGATCCCTTCCAGCTCTTTGGCAAGATCGATCAGTGTTCGCACATCCTCCTCACTCTCATAAAGTGTGCGCAGATCTTCACTCTCCTGCAGCGCCTTGTCCAGCGTCATACCGATTTCGAAAGGAATCAGCTTCGCTAATTTGTCGACAAAGCCATAGGGGTGCGCCAGCACCCGACCGACATCCCTGACGACGGCTTTCGCCGCCATACTGCCGTAAGTGATGATCTGGGAGACACGATCGCGACCATAACGCCGTGCCACATAGTCGATGACGCGGTCCCTGCCCTCCATGCAGAAGTCGACGTCGAAATCGGGCATGGACACGCGTTCCGGATTGAGGAAGCGCTCGAACAACAGGTCGAACGCGATCGGGTCCAGGTCCGTGATCTTCAGTACATAAGCGACCAACGAGCCGGCGCCCGAACCGCGACCGGGGCCAACCGGAATACCTTGCTGCTTGGCCCATTGAATAAAGTCTGCGACAATCAGAAAATAGCCGGGAAAGCCCATCTTGACAATCACTTCGAGCTCTCGCTTCAGCCGTTCGTGATAACGCCTGCGATTTTCTTCCGCTGTTCCCGAACCGAATGGCGCGCTGACCGTCAGGCGCTCTTCCAGCCCCCGCCAGGCCTGCTCGACGAAATAATCATCCGGGCTGATATTATCCGGTACCGGAAAGGCGGGAAGATGACTTTCTCCAAGCACCAAGCCAAGATTACAGCGTTTTGCGATTTCAACGGTGTTTTTCAGCGCTTCCGGAATATCTGAAAACAGCGCCCGCATTTCCTCGGGGCTGCGTAAATACTGCTGCTCACCATAATCTTTGGGCCGCTTGGGATCATCCAATACGCGGCCTTGATAAATACAGACCCGGGCCTCGTGCGCGTCGAATTGCTGCCGCTCCAAAAACCGCACATCGTTGGTCGCCACCACCGGCGTTTCGTACTCGGCCGCCAACAAGACCGCCTGCTCGATATACTCTTCTTCAGCGGTTCGATCGGTACGCTGCAGCTCGATATAAAAACGCTGCTCGAATACCTTCATCCAGTGTTCCAGGCGTGCTCTTGCTTCATCCGGCTTGCCGGCCAGCAGCGCCTGGCCGACCTGCCCCTCACGAGCACCCGACAACGCGATCAGGCCGCAATTGCACTGTTCCAACCAGTCAGTGGATATCATCGGAACACCTTGACGCTGTCCCTCCAGATAGCTGCGGGAAATCAGTTCGGTCAGGGTGCGGTAGCCTGTTTCATTCCCGACCAGCAAAGTCATACGAAAAGGCCTGCTTGAGTCGGCCGGATTGCCCAGCAAAACATCGCACCCCACGATGGCTTTGATGCCTTCCGCCAATGCCGCCCGATAAAACTTGACCAGCGCGAACAGATTGGAATGATCCGTCACGGCCACGGCCGGCATACCCAACTGGGCGACACGCCTGACCAACGGCTTGACCCGCGCGAGGCCGTCGACTAGGGAATATTCCGTATGGACGCGTAGATGAACGAAGTCAGGTTGCATGATGGATTCAAAGCCAAAACTCAGATGTAGAGCTATCCCTTTTTTGAGACAGGACTAACAGGATTTTTCAGGATTGACAGGAAACAGGAGATGAATCTTGTCGGTCCCGTCTTTTAGGCATTGGTTAAGATCAGGAACCGACGCCCGCTTCCCGGAGCATCGACCGAACAGGGCCAAAACTTTTTCGGTGCCATCGCGTAACACCCAGTTTTCCAAGGCAGGCCAAATGCAGCTGTGTTGGATACCCTTTGTGGGCGGCGAACGAATAGCCGGGACAGAGGCGATCCAGCAGCTCCATTTCCCGGTCACGAGCCACTTTTGCAAGGATGGAAGCCGCTGAAATTTCCGCTACACGCTGATCGCCTTTGACCACTGTTTCACCATGGCAGGGAATATCCGGGTAGTGCATCCCGTCGGCCTGGGCCCACTCGGGCTGGACAGCGAGTGCAGCAAATGCGCGCTTCATGGCCAGTAATGAAGCCTGAAGGATGTTGATGCGATCGATCTCACCGGCTTCAGCCCTTCCAACCGCCCAGTCAAGGGCTCGTTCCTTGATCTGCATGGTCAGGATCTGCCGCTGACGCGCAGTCAGCGTTTTCGAGTCGGCAAGACCCTCGATGCCTTTACCGGGACCAAGCACCACAACGGCTGCGACCACGGGACCGACCAGACAGCCGCGCCCCACCTCATCGATCCCGGCGACCAGCCAACGCCCTCCAACCGAGCCTGACCGCATTACCGGCTTGTCATTGACACACGGCTGCCGGCTAACGGAGAATACCGCGCTCCGATCGCTCGAGAAAATCAATCAGCGGGCGAATGACCGCTTTATCTTGCGCCATTTCTCTGAGCGTCTGGATGGCTTCATCCATTTTCAACCCCGATTTATACAAAGTCTTATATGCCATCCGTATGTCACGAATGGATTCAACGCTGAAACCGCTCCGTTCCAGTCCTACGTTGTTGATTCCGTAAGGTTTTGTCGGCCGGCCGCCGACCATTACATAAGGCGGCACATCGCGCGAAATAACGCTGCCCATAGCGGAAAAACCGTGTCTCCCCAATTTGGTAAATTGGTGAACAAGTGTGAAGCCGCCAAGGATGACATGGTCTTCCAGGTAAACGTGGCCCGCCAGAGAGGCGCCGTTGGCCATGATCACATGGTTGCCGATCACGCAGTCATGCGCGATGTGGGTATAAGCCATAAACAGGCCATCACTGCCGACACGCGTCACGCTCTGATCCTGAATAGTACCCCGATGCATCGTACAATATTCCCGAATGACATTGCGGTCACCGATTTCAAGCCTTGTCACTTCCTCGGCATATTTCTTGTCCTGGGGAGCTTCACCAATCGATGTGAATTGAAATATCTTGTTGTCTTTGCCGATTCGAGTCGGCCCACGTATCACGGAATGAGGACCGATCGTCGTGCCTGAATCGATCTCTATGTCCGGCCCGATCACTGCATAGGGTCCAACAACAACATCATCCGCCAACACAGCTTTAGCATCAATGATCGCTGTTGGATCTTTCAAGACCCCTGCTCCGCCGCCGCACACATGATGTCCGCGCTGGCCACCAACTCTTCATCCACTTCGGCCCGGCATGAAAATGCCCAGATGTTGCGTTTATGGCGCACATATTTCGCTTCCAGCATCAATTGATCCCCGGGCCCCACCGGCCGCTTGAACCGGACTTTGTCCAGTCCAACCAGATAATAGACCATACCTCCGCCCAGCACGTCAGGTGCACTTTCCGAAGCGAGGAGGCCGGTTGCCTGAGCCAGTGCCTCCATAATCAAAACCCCGGGCATAATAGGCTGATGCGGGAAATGGCCCTGAAAATACGGTTCGTTGTAAGTAACGTTTTTTATTGCCAGCAAACGCTTTCCCGGCTCGCACTCGATCACCCGGTCGACCAGCAGGAACGGGTACCGATGCGGTAAGAACTCCTTAATCCCTTCAATATCAATCATAATCCTTACAGAATATTTATAGTATGCGTTTCAATGAACCCCATTCATTTGGAATGATCCAAACTAGCGCTTGCGAAAGCCCGATTTCAGCTTGTCCAAAATCTTATTGGTCACATTGACCGAGTCGCTGGCATACACCACATTGCTCAACAGGATGTCATACTTTTCTTCACGCGCCAAGGATTTGATCGCCTCGATGACCTGTTTTTGCAGTTTGCCCAACTCGTCGTTTCTGCGAAAGTTCAGATCTTCAAGAAACTCTTCCTGGGATCGCTTGAGCTCCCTTCTTTTGGTAAAAATCTCTTTCTGCTTACGCTCTTTTTGCGAATCGCTCAAAATGGCGGCATCGCGGGCGAACGCTTCCTCCAACCGCTTGAGTTGGTTCTGGGTTGCTTCGAGGCGCTTTCGTCGACTGGAAAACTCCCTCTCCAACGCCCGCGTGGCAGCCTCACCCTGGGGCGACTTATCCATTATCGTCTGCAGATCGACATAACCGATCTTGAGTTCGGCGGCTTGAAGATTGACAGCCCAGATAAGCCCGATGACGGAAACGAACAGATATTTTTTGATCATGTTTACATGTACTCCAGGTAAGAGTTAAAAGCGATTGCAGTCGAAGAACATACCAGCTTCCTTCATCTTTTGGCCCGTATTCCGCATCGTGTCAGCAGCTGCATCGTTCGACTATGCGCCTGTCGCCACACCTCGAATACAAACAAAAAATCCTGGGCGACCTGCTATGTTCTTTTCCGCCAATCGCCTAAAAGCCCGATCCAAATTGAAATTGAAAGTTCTGCGTACGATCGCCTTGCTTTGCATTCAAGGGCTGCGCGACGCTCACAGTCAATGCGCCGAAAGGCGAAAGCCAGCTGGCGGAAAGCCCGGCAGAATACCGCAGGTCACCCAGATCGAGAGTGTTTTCAAACACATTGCCCACATCCATGAATGCTCCCAACCTAACCGACTTGCTCTCTTTCACGAACGGCACGGGAAAGAACAGTTCCGCACTGCCGATCAGCTTGCTGCTGCCGCCCAACGGATTGCCGAATAGGTCTTTAGGTCCCAGGGTATTATCCTTAAAACCGCGTACGGATTGAATACCCCCGGCGAAATAATTTTCAAAAAAGGGCAGATCGCCGGTACCGCCATAGCCGTCGCCATAGGCGATTTCCCCCCCCAAAGCGAGCGTCAGATCCTTCGCCACCGGAAAATAGTATTGTATCCGATAACTGGCCTTGTAGTATTCCAGATCGAGTCCGGGCACCGCAACCAACGCGGACAATGTCTGCACGCCGCCATCGGTCGCAAACACAGCGCGATCTCGGCTGTCGTGAGACCACCCCGTCGCCAGCGCTACGGTATTGAATTTACTGCCGTTTTCTGCGACAAAACTCTGAACAATCAAAGGACTGTTGAGAAACGTTTTCAACTTGGTGAATTTGAAATCCAGATTGAAACGAAGCCGGTCGAACTCATTGAGAGGATAACCGAAATTGATGCCGGTATTGAACACATCGGTTGCATAGTTCGCCACGTTCGCAGCCTGCGCATCGGTTGTCACATAACCGATGTCGTAGCCAAAACTGACCCCGTCCAGGGTAAAATAGGGATTCAGATATCCAAAGCGATAGATGGTGTTGACATTGCCGTTGTCGAACGTGAAATTGATTCGTTTGCCGGTCCCCAGCACATTCTCCTGGGTGATGCTGGCATTGAAGATCAGCCCCTGGGTTTGCGAAAACCCTACCCCGGCCGACAGGTTGCCGGCGGAACGCTCGACCACGCTGTAGTTCACATCGATCTGATCGGGCGCCCCCGCAACAGCGGGGGTTTCCACGTTGACCTCCTCAAAATAGCCCAATTGATCCAGGCGGTTTTTCGATCGCTCGATCTTTTCCGTCGACGCCCATGCCGATTCCATCTGTCTCACTTCGCGGCGAATCACTTCATCCCGCGTCTTGGTATTTCCCTGCACGTTCACCCGACGCACGTAAACACGCTTGCCGGGATCGACAAAAAATGTCAATGTCACTGTACTTCGTGCTTCATCGATATCGGGCACCATATTCACATTGGCGAACACATAGCCTTCATCGCCCAAGCGTTCTGAAATCGCTTTCGAGGTTTGTGTGGCGCGCTTTCTGGAAAAAATTTCTCCGGGTCCCACCTCGACCAGCGGAATCAAAACGTCGGGAGAAACGATCAGATCGCCGGCCAGCCTCACCTCTTCCAGCGTAAACACATTGCCTTCCTTGATGTTTACCGTGATATAGATTTCTTTCTTATCGGGTGTAATGGAAACCTGAGTGGATTCGATGTCGAAATTGATATAGCCGCGATCGAGGTAAAACGAACGCAGCCGCTCCAGATCGGCGGCCAATTTCTGTTTGGAATATTGATCGTCCTTGGTATAAAAGGACATCAAATTGGGCGTGCTCAACTCGAAAAGATCCAGCAGCTCATCCTCTGGAAACGAGTTGTTGCCGATGATGTTGATCTGCTTGATCCTGGCAACGGCACCCTCTGAGATCTTGATAAGAATAGCAACACGGTTTCTTCCCAAAGGCGTCACCTTGGATTCGATTTCAACCCCGTATTTGCCGTGACTGTAGTACTGCCGGCGCAACTCCTGCTCGACTTTCATGAGACTTTGACGATTGAAGACCTTGCCCTCCGCCAAACCGATCTCTTTCAGGCCCTTCAACAGATCCTCCGTCTTCAGATCCTTGTTGCCTTCGATTTCGATGCTGGCGATCGCCGGCCTTTCCACGACATGAACAACCAGCACACTGCCGTCCCGCTCCAGGCGAACATCCCTAAAAAAACCGGTTCGAAACAGGGCGCGTATGGCCTCCGACGAGCGTTGCTGATCGAACACGTCGCCAACCTGAATAGGCAGATAATTGAATACCGTTCCGGCAGAAATCCTTTGCAATCCTTCGACGCGAATATCCTCGACTACGAACGATTCCTGGGCCAGCGTCGCATGAGCAAACAAACACAGAAACAATAGACACCGAAAGGCCCTGAAAAAAGAACTCATTGAATTGGATAGGCAAAGCAGTTTGATTGCGCCGGGATGAGAGCAGATCGGCAAAGTATAGAGAAATAACAACGCGCGCTCAACCTGAGTTCATGAACCTAAGGCGATTCTCGATGTGGAATATTTTTTTCGCCCAGAGCCACGGAAGCGCCGAGATCAATGTCGATCAAGGGTGGTAAAAAGCAGCTTCGCAATAACCCGCGTCATGCGCTGCGCCCCCGAATGACAGAAAACCGACGCCCCCTTTATTGCGTCTTGAATTCGCTTTCGATATCTTCAAGCCTGGTATGGCGGACATCCTTACCCTTAACCTGATAGATGACGTATTCGCAGATGTTGCAGGCGCGATCACCGACCCGCTCGAGCGCACGGGCCGCCCACATAATATCGATGGATGCCGGAATCGTACGGGGATCCTCCATCATATAGGTCATCTGCTGACGAATGATACTTTCATATTCGCTGTCCACCTTCCGGTCCTCGTGTACCACATCCAATGCGAGATCCACATCCAAACGGGCAAATGCATCCAGCGATTTATGCAGTAACTGGATCCCATGGCGCCCCAAATGCTGCAGATCGAGAAACTGATTTTTTTTACAATAGTGTCCGGCCATGTCAATCGCTTGGCGTGCAATGCGCTTTGCTTCATCACCGATGCGCTCCAGATCAGTAATCGTCTTGATCACCGCAACGACAACCCGAAGGTCGACAGCGGCCGGCTGGCGGCGAACCAAAATCTGCGTGCACTCCTCGTCGATGGATACTTCCAGCGCATTCACGCTGATATCGTTCAAAATCACACGCTCACCAAGCTCGACATCATTGTTTAGAATTGACTTCAACGCTTCCTCCACTTGCCGCTCGACCAAACCACCCATGGTCAGAGCACGATTTCTGATATCCTCGAGCTCCCGATCAAAACGTTTACAAATATGCTGTCGCTTTGCAGGTTCATTATCCATTATCCACACCGTCCGCCGATAAAATTTTGCATCTGTCTGCTCATCTGGAATCCATCACACCCTTTTCTTAAAACCGACTCCGGCCGATTGCCCGGAAGGCAGAAAAAGCAGCGCTTTTTCCAACAGGCAAAACAGCGACTGGCCCGATGCTTCGGCCCATTATATAACGGTTGCGCGTGGGATGCTTCGCTCCGCATCCGCAAAGTGAACACTCCACCGACTAAAACCGGTGGCTTCGGATTACGGCTCGAAGCAGGATTGATCGGCCCCCTCTCCCTCAGGGAGAAGGGACCCTTTAGCTGAACCTTGACAGGTTATCCGATGATAGAGTCATTAGCATAGCTATCCATCCGCCGCCTGAAGGCGGGGGGGGTCACTGATCCCCTATCGGAGACTCTAAACGCTGTCTCCGCGCATGAAAATAACCGGCACACAACGGGAAGAGCCGATCACTGTTGGGTCGACCCTGCTTTTCGATGTAAAATACGCGCTATCCTGAAGAATCCGTCGACGGATACATAAAGATCAAGGAAACCACGTCATGAAAATACTCGTCACAGGAACGGCCGGTTTTATCGGTTCGGCCCTGGCGACACACCTGCTGGCGCGGGGTGATGAAGTCATAGGCCTCGACAACGTCAACGATTATTATGACGTCAATCTGAAACTGGCACGCCTGACGCCATTGAAGAAACAAACCAGCTTCACCGAGCTGCGCATCAGTCTCGAGGACAGGAAAGCCATCGATCAAGCTTTCTCGTCCCATAAGCCTCAACGGGTCGTCAATCTGGCAGCCCAGGCGGGCGTGCGTTACTCCCTGGAAAATCCACATGCCTACATCGACGCCAATCTCGCCGGTTTCTGCAACGTTCTGGAAGGTTGCCGTCATCACGGTGTGGAACATCTGGTCTATGCGTCGACAAGTTCGGTCTATGGCGCAAATACCGCCATGCCTTTTTCCGTGCATGACAATGTCGACCACCCTGTCAGCCTCTATGCTGCCACCAAGAAAGCCAATGAACTGATGGCGCACACATATAGCCATCTGTACGGCATGCCCACGACCGGGTTGCGTTTTTTTACCGTATATGGTCCGTGGGGCCGTCCCGACATGGCGTTGTTCCTTTTTACCAGAAACATCCTGGAAGGCAAACCCATCGATGTGTTCAACTACGGCAACCACCAGCGCGACTTCACCTATATCGACGATATCGTGGAGGGTGTGATTCGGGTGCTCGATCGGGTTGCCACCCCAAATCCGGACTGGAACAGCGACAAACCCGATCCCGGCACCAGCAAAAGCCCATACCGATTGTACAACATTGGCAATCACCAGCCGGTGGAACTGATGCGCTTCATCGAAGTCCTGGAGGAGTGCCTCGGCCGCACGGCGAAAAAGAATTTTCTACCGATGCAGGACGGTGATGTTCCGGCCACCTATGCCGATGTCGACGACCTTATCCGGGATGCGGGGTACCAGCCGGCGACACCGATCGAAACCGGAATCGCCCGTTTTGTCGAGTGGTATCGGGACTATTATTCCTGCTGATGCTTTAGCCCATATATCGTGGAAGCATGACGCAACGCTTCCACCGCCCTGCACACAGCTCGACGAAACTAGAAATGCTCACTTCGGATCGTGATGAAAAACGCCAATGTGCCCATACTTGGTTTTGCCGCCTTCAGCGGGACCGGTAAAACGACTCTGCTGACCCAGCTGATCCCTTTGCTGCAAGCCCGCAACCTGCGTGTCGGCCTGATCAAACACAGCCATCACAATTTCGAAATCGATCACCCCGGAAAAGACAGCTACCGACTGCGAAAAGCCGGCGCCTCGCCGATTATGATGGTATCGCGCTACCGCCGCGCCATCATTACCGAATATCCGGAAGCCATAGAGCCGCGTCTGTTCGATCAACTGGCCTATTTCGATGTAAGCCGGGTCGATATCATCCTGGTCGAAGGGTTCAAACGCGAGCACTTTCCCAAGATCGAACTGCACCGGCCATCCCTGAATAAACCGCTGCTGTTTCCCAATGACGAATCCATCATCGCGATCGCCCGAGACGCCCCATTACCCAGCCCGGTGGCCATCCCACAACTCGACCTCAACCGGCCTGACAACATTGCCGCGTTTATCCTTGACTGGTTCCTGAACCATGAAGAACGCCGACATATGTGCTGAACCGCACTCAGACCTTCTCGGTGTCGCAGAGGCAGTGGAACGCCTGCTGGCCGACGTCGAGCCGGTCCAAGGTGCTGAACGGACACCCTTGAAAGGAGCCATGGGGCGGATACTCGCAGAGGATATCCTCTCCCCTGTCGACATTCCCCGCCACCGCATCTCGGCGATGGATGGTTATGCCATCCGAAGCAGCGATATCCCGGCTGTCGGTTCGACGGCTACGCTGACTGTCGTCGGTACCTCCTGGGCTGGTCGGCCATTCCAGGAAAGACTCGAAGCCGGCCAGTGCGCACGGATTTTCACCGGCGCCGTAGTGCCGGAGCAGCCCGATACGATCGTGATGCAGGAGCAGGTCGACCGCCGTGGCAACCACATTGTAATCGACGCCGACATAACACCTTACGATCATATCCGCCACCCTGGCGACGATATCAAAGCCGGCCAGCGGATACTGGAGAAAGGCAGGCAATTGGACGCAGCCGACTTGGGCATTCTGGCTTCTATCGGTACCGTGCATGTTTCGGTCAAACCAAAAGTCCGGGTGGCTTTTTTCTCGACCGGAGACGAACTCCGCCCGCTCGGCTCCGCGCTGCAACCTGGAGAACTATACGAAAGCAACCGCTACACGCTTCATGGCCTCCTGCAGCCGCTGACGGTCGAACCGCTGGACATGGGCGTCATCCCCGACCGGCAACCGGAGCTGGAAAGAGCCTTTGCCGAAGCCTCCGACATTAGCGACGTGATCATTACAACTGGCGGCGTCTCGGTGGGCGACGCCGACCTGGTCAAGCCGACACTCGAGCAGATGGGCCGAGTCAATTTCTGGAAAATCGCGATGAAGCCGGGCAAGCCCCTCGCCTATGGCACCATAGGGCCCTGCCGTTTTTTCGGACTGCCGGGCAACCCGGTCTCCGTGATGGTCACTTTTCTCGAAATCGTCCGCCCCGCCCTCATGAAGATGATGGGAGCGCAGCTAAAATCGCCGTTGCGACTACAGGTTCCCTGCCAATCCAGGCTAAAAAAGGCGCCGGGCCGGCAGGAATTTCAACGCGGCCTGCTTGCGCGCGATCAAAACGGCGCACTCAGCGTGACCGGCTGCGGTGCGCAGGACTCTCATATTCTCAGCTCCATGAGCCGGGCAAACTGTTTTATCGTTCTCCCGCCCGACTGTGCGGGCGTTGAAGCGGGGGATTCGGTAGAAGTTGAACCTTTTGATGTGATGCTGTAACGAGGCAACGCACAATCAATCGTTTTACGGAATTGAACAACCATGCAAACGTGAGACAGATACAGGACAAAATCCGCAAGGGACCCCACCATATCAATCGACCTTCTCTATTCCATATGGCGCTTATGGTTTTTGGGGAATATTCACAATTTGGGCAAAAAACAGACTGGTTTCGCAATAATCGCTTTCAATTCGCACTATAATTATTTCAAATACCCACGTCCGACAAACGAGTCATTGTACGCTCAACGGATAAAACGGATAAAGCAATGAAAAAAAAAGGAGTCCTTGTGACAGGCGGCGCGGGCTACATCGGCAGCCACGTCGTCAAACAGCTGGGAGAGATGGATGAGCGGATTGTCGTGCTGGATAATCTTTCAACCGGTTTTTCCGAATCGGTGCTATACGGCACCTTCATCGAAGGCGACATCGGCAACCAGGCACTGGTCAGCCGAATCATTCGCGAGCATAACATCGGATCGGTATTGCACTTCGCGGCCCATACGATCGTTCCCGAGTCCGTCGCCGACCCTTTGAAATACTACGGCAACAACACCTGCTGCACACGGAATTTGCTCCACTGCTGCGCGGCCGGCGGCATCAAAAATTTTATCTTTTCATCAACCGCAGCGGTGTATGGAATACCGACGCAGCCTTTTGCCTCCGAGACATCACCCACCAACCCGATCAATCCCTATGGAACATCGAAACTGATGAGCGAATGGATGCTGCGCGATTCGTGTGCAGCCAGCGGTATGCGGCATGTCATTCTGCGCTACTTCAACGTCGCCGGCTCCGACCCCGAAGGAGCCATCGGGCAATCGACGGAAAACGCCACCCTGCTGATCAAGGTTGCAGCCGAAGTGGCCGTCGGGAAACGACAGGCACTGCTTGTTTTCGGGACCGACTACCCCACCCGGGACGGCACCGGTATACGTGACTACATCCATGTCAGCGACCTCGCCGACGCCCATATCCAGGCACTGAACTTTCTAAGGGCAGGCGAGGCATCCGCCACATTGAATTGCGGCTATGGACATGGCTACAGCGTCCGCGAGGTGATCGATGCGGTCAACAAGGCCAACGGCGCACCGATCGCGGTGGAAGAAGTGCCCAGGCGACCCGGCGACCCGCCGCAACTGGTGGCGGCAGTGAACAAAATCCACAAAACGTTCGAGTGGACGCCGATCTATGACAATCTGGAAGATATTGTCCGCACGTCATTGGCTTGGGAACACAAACTCCTTGCCCGGCAATCGGCGGCGTAAACACCCCCCCGCTCATCCCGAATTAGACTGACCACCATGGATGCAGCGTGCCCGATACCGGTGCGCATCCATCCGACGCGACCCGGCTCGACCCGGCGACCATAAGGGCCGTTGGAGATGTGCATGATCCGGTCCCGTAACTTCGGGCGGACAGCCTCCTAACGGCCCCAAAATCAACACTCTCTTTTGGACATGGTGAACTTGGGCTTGCTCAGTCTGTCTTATACGCGTGATTCATCCCTATGAGCAACATCTGAAGCTACCACAAAATATGAATATCCAATTTTGGTCGAAAACCGTGTGCGCCCCCAGTTCAATAAACCCCAGACCGGGTAGATTTGGCTAAAGAACAATGCTGCCGATTGAATCTATTCATATTTTTGAAATATTTATGATATATCCTTCATACCACTTCTCATCAAACTACGGAGGACAAAATTATGCCGTTTTATGATGTATGGTCGCTCACTCAAGCTTTCATTGCGGATTTGTTCAGATCGCTCGCGGTGGCGGACCATCTGGGAGCATTTGTCGTCGTCTCGGCCTTTGCCGTGTTGCTGGGCATGGAGCTCCAGCTCACCCGGGACAAGCGCCGAACCCCGACGCTTCGCCAGTCGTATCGGACCAATCTGGCCACTTTCTTGTTCAACGATTTCCTGATGTCGTTGCTGTCGGTTGCATCGCTACTGGTGTTGGCTGAGCGCTATGGCAAACAAGGACTCTTGCATCAGCTGGACGATCCTGCAGCAAAAGCCACGATCGCATTCGTGCTGTTCGATTTGACCCTTTATCTTTGGCACAGAGCCAACCACACGTTCGACTGGCTGTGGACATTCCACAGGGTTCATCACAGCGATCGTTCAATAAACGTCTCGACCGCATTCCGCCTGAGTTTCATCGAACTCCTGCTCACCACTGTGGTGAAAGCGGCGTTCATCGTCGCAACAGGCGTGGAGGCTGTCGTCGTTGCTGCGTGCGAAGTTGTTGCCACCGTTTTCGTTCTGTTTCATCATACGAACATAGCCTTCCGTTCCGAAAAATGGCTGCGACAGCTCATCATTGTGCCATCTCTTCACCGCGTTCACCATTCAGTGCAGCGGAAAGAGCACGACAGCAACTACGGCGCCGTCTTTTCGTTCTGGGACCGAATTTTCGGCACCTTTTCCGAACCACGGCCGGTGACGGTCGGCCTTCCGAATGTCAGCGGGCAGAACTTCCTGGAATTGCTGAGATTCGGCTTTCCCCACGCCACACCGCCTCAATCGACGCCGACTCCAATGCCCGCATCTGCGAGCTCGATGCCGGCGCCTGAGACGCTGAATAGAATGATCGCGGAGGCAGCCTATTACAGAGCGCAAATCCGCGGTTTTACGCCCGGAAGCGACATAAGCGACTGGCTCGTCGCAGAAAGAGAGATCATGCAGCGGTTCGGATAAACAAAACCCACCGCCCCGCCGATGCCGCAAACGCTGTGTTGTTCATGGTGTTCCCGCGTCCCTGCTTTAAAGATAGGATCGAAGCAGGAGAATGGCCTTGGCGCTTCCCCGCTTCCACTAGGAGGCTGTCCGAGAATAGGGCGCTTTAAATTCTTCATACAAGATATCGTGCTGCTGGGCTTTTGAAAGCACATGATATAGTATATAAAAAAGCTTGGTTTGCATTCTCGGACAGCCTCCTAGAGATGGCAGCAACCCTTGGCGCAAATTGACAGTGCGGCGGACGGCGCTGTCGATCGCGCCGCTGCCCTAAAGTGGCAGCCTGATTCTATGGGTCCACGATAGCTTTGCCGGCTTTTTCAACACCACGATAAAACCCGTCGAAATACAACAAACAGCTTTGTACGATTTGCCCGGTCTCTTTTTGCGTAAAGATCCTCTGCATGGCCGCCTGGACTTCATCAGTTTCATCCATTAGCTTCTTCTCCCATAGTATTTATTCACTCCCCCCGTCATCAATCAGCACATTTCAACGGAAAAAGCAGCGAGCGTCCTGTGATTCCTCAGCTCCCTCTCCCTCCGGGAGAGGGTTGGGGTGAGGGGATCTGAATAATTACCTCCCATATGTTGATTTCGATATCATGGATGATGCGGCCAAGGTAAAGCAGCTTTGCATCCTTCACGTTATGGTGCTGAAGAAAGGTTTCAAACGTCGATTTGTTATGATATCGGCGAAAAAACGCATCCGGGGTATCAAAAGCGATGCCCTCGGGCAACGCCCAATGCTGTTGAATTATGGTGGAGTGCTCCTTCTCCCTCCGGGAGAAGGCTGGGATGAGGGGATCAAAATGGCTGAGCTCCTTCGTTTATTGCCCCCTCACCCAACCCTCTCCCGCTGGAGAGGGCTTAAGTCAACAGC
>Ga0209633_10002095_pt1 | contig 19732 bp, 25 predicted proteins | sample Cruoilmetagenom1_FD_187290 | JGI IMG/M metagenome (GOLD analysis project Ga0209633, IMG submission 187290) | Oil polluted marine microbial communities from Coal Oil Point, Santa Barbara, California, USA - Sample 1 (SPAdes) (version 2) | ecosystem: Environmental > Aquatic > Marine > Oil seeps ... | reverse complement strand
AAGAGATATTTACTTTGCCTGAGGCCATTGAGTGGTTTGAGATAGAAAATATCTCTACGTCTGCAGCGAAATTTGACATCGATAAACTGCGTTTCATCAACAGAAAACACCTTGAACATATGGACGACAAAGCACTCTCTACGCTTTTTGGTTTTGCAGATACAGACATAGGGAAACTTGCCAAACTCTACTTAGAGGAAGCCCCTACCACTACTGCATTAGACGCGAAAATAAAAGCTATCTTTAATCCTAAAGATTTCAGTGGTGAATGGGGAGAACATATGCGTACGATGGAGACACTCATACAAAATGCTCCTATGTTCTCAGAATTTACCGACTTTAAATCTTACATCATGCAAAAGTCTGGACTCAAAGATGAAAACTTCTTTAACCCACTTAGACTACTACTTACAGGCGCCCAAAATGGGCCTGAACTAAGTAATGTTTACCCACTTATCAAATCATACATACTGGAGATAGCCTCATGAATGCCCTCATATATGCCATTGTGCAAACCTTACATACCGTCATCAACCTCTATATTTGGATAGTCATCATCGCTGCACTTATTAGTTTTGTGCGCCCTGACCCACATAACCCCATAGTACAGATACTACACCGCCTGACAGAACCAGTCATGTCTTTCATAAGAAGAAAGTTACCTTTTGTGGTTTTCTCTGGGATAGACCTGTCTCCACTTGTGGTCATCTTAGGATTACAGCTTGTAGACAACTTTATGATGCGTGCATTACTAGGATAACAGTATCTAATGAAAATAAAATATCTTATAATCGCCCTTACCTGTCTATTGACACTAAATAGCCTTGAAGCCAAAAACCTTAGCTTTTATGAAGTACATAAAATGCCTAAGAGTGTAGAAAAAGATTTTTACATCTGGCGTTTACTCTCACAGCCAAGCACCACGGTCACAGAAGCTAGAAACATCATCCAAGAAGCTAACCACCTTAACAAGAAACTACGTACTGCTTACAAAAGTAAAACAGGTTTTTCTGCACCCAACATCAAAAGTAAAAGAGCTACAACGCCTGACCATATATGGAAAAACAGAAGTAAGGCTAACAAGTACTTTAAAGAAGGGTTAAAGCTTTTAAAGCAAAACAAGCCTAAAGTAGCCTCTGGTTACTTTGATGTTGCAAGAAAACACTACATCAAACGCTATGAAAAAGATAAAGCACTGTTTTGGCTCTATATGAGTACAAAGAATGATACGTATCTGAAACATTTACAAGCCAGTGAACATCCTAACATCTACACACTCATGGCAGCTGATACCATCAAAGGGAGATACCCTAAGACCATCACAGAGAAGTTTAGAAAAAAAAGTAACTTTGGTTTTGATGTGAAGAACCCCATCACTTGGGCAAAAATAAAAGCAAAAATGAACCGTAGTTCAAGTTCACACATTGATGACTTGGCTGATGACTATGCAGCACAAGAGAGTATAGGTATCTATACTTACCTCAAAGCTAAAGCTTCTGAGCATAAAAAATCCTACTTTCCTATGCCTTACCGTGACGTAATGAAAGATATGACACCCCAACGTCAAGCACTCATATACGCCATAGCACGACAAGAAAGTCGTTTTGTACCAGCTTCAGTATCACGCTCTTTTGCACTGGGTATGATGCAGTTTATGCCTTTTCTCATCAAACATATTGCCAAGGAAAAAGGTCAAAAGATGAAACTGGAAGATATGTTTAACCCTTACAAGGCCATAGAGTATGCAGACTACCATTTGAACTACTTAAACAAATACCTTTACCACCCGCTCTTTGTTGCCTACGCCTATAATGCAGGTATAGGTTTTACAAAAAGACACATCAAAAAGAAAACAAACTTTAGAAATGGCCCTTATGAGCCGTATATGAGTATGGAGATGATGAAAAACCATGAAGCAAGAGAATACGGTAAAAAAGTCTTAGCAAACTACGTCATTTACCTCAATAAACTAGGCGTTTCTACACGTATCTTTCCACTGATGAAGACACTTACCAGCCCATCAGAAACAGACAGATTTAGATAGATAGGGTTAGCTAGATAGGTTCCTTAGAACCCTTTCTTAGTCAACACATACTTTGCTACTTTAGCAAAGTGTAGACTACCTTTACCGTAGTAGTTACTCGATAATACCAATTTAAAACTCTTCTTATTTGTATGTGGGAAATGTACCAAGTAAAACTGCATCCATTCAGCTCTAAAAGAAAGGTCTTTTAAGTAAGGACTGTCTTTATCGAGCTGTTTGATGCTTTTATGCTTTTTACCCTCAAGTGTCAGTAAAAAGTCAGTGGGGTTAAGACTTTCTGTCTCCTCAGCATAAAAGCCTACGACAAAGACTTCATCTTTTTTCTGATTTTTCTCTACACTTTGCTCGTAAAGGTATGTGGCAGTTAAAAGTACTTTAGTGACATTGTTTTCATAGAGTTGGACTTTCTCTGTTTTTTGGAGGAGTTTATGGTATGACTTATTTGTCTCATACACCTTCATCAGTGCTTTTTCTTCTTTTGAAGTACAGCCTACAAGCAGAGCCAATGCTAGTATCGTTGTTAGCATCTTCAGCATAGCCCCTCCTTTATATTTCGTAAAAGTTTAACATACATTCAATAAACATTTAAGTATAATTTCTCCAATATTTATAAAGGTTTTATGTGAATAAAAGAGTTGCAGTAGCATTTACAGGTCCTTCTAACAGCGGAAAGACCACACTTGTGGAAAAAGTATCACGCCATTTGATAGAAACACGCAAGGTAGCTATCATCAAAAATGATCCTAAGAACAAAGCAGAGTTTGATGTGGAAGGAAAAGACAGCCATAAGTTTTCACAAACAGGTGCAGAAGTCGTCATCACTTCCCCTACCCGTACCACGTACTTCTCACAAAGAGAAAAAACATTAGATGACATCGTTGCCATGATCAACGACTTTGACATCTTACTGGTAGAGGGTCTCAAAACCCTCCCCTTACCACGTATCGCAGTATTTAGAAATAAGATCGATGAGAGTTATTTTGACTGCAGTGAAGCCATAGCGATTGATGACAGCATCGACCCGACACACTATAGCATTCCAGACAATATTGATATACTTGATTTAAACAACACTGCTCAGATCATTGAGTGGATCAATGCACATGCAAAAAACATCTAAGAAGGAAATACATACATGTTAACTATATTTGACACCATCAAAGACATTGCCATCAAGATAGACCATGAAATAAAAACTGAGGACTTAGGTTACAGTGACAGCTCAAATTCATCAGGTGAAGACCAGTTGAAACTTGATGTTAAAAGTGACTATCTTGTAGAAGAAGCTTTTAAGAGTGTCTCCATTGTAAAAGCATTGGTGAGTGAAGAGAAAGAAGGTGTATTAGCGTTACATGATGATGGTAAATATACAGTCTGTTATGATCCACTTGATGGTTCAAGCTTAGCAGATGTAAACCTATCTGTAGGGTCTATCTTTGGTATCTATGAGGGTGAACTTATAGCTGAGAACCTAGTGGCCTCTGCGTATGTGGTCTATGGACCACGTATAGAACTGGTTTGGGCTACAAAAGAGAGTAAACCACAGCACTACAGAGCACAAGAGGGACTTTTCAACTTCATAGGTGAGATAACGCTAGAGGAAAAAGGAAAGCTCAACGCGCCTGGTGGCACACAGCAAAACTGGGAAAGCCATCATAAAACCTTCGTAGACAAGTTATTTGCAGAAGGTTACCGTTTGCGTTACTCTGGTGGTATGGTACCAGACCTTCACCAGATACTCCTCAAAGGCGGCGGACTCTTTTCTTACCCTGGTACTTCAGACAAACCTGATGGCAAACTCAGACAACTTTTTGAAGTCATCCCGTTTGCATTTATATTTGAACAAGCAGGTGGCCAATCAGTTGATGCCAAAGGGATTAGACTCATGGAGCTTGTACCAGCACACCCACATGACACAAGTCCTTGTTTCTTTGGTTCTAACTACGAAGTAGATGCACTCAAAGTAGCCTACGGTACCAAATAATGTCAGAACAGATCTTAGATGAATGGCAACTCTTACTAACACAAAAAAAAGAGGCACTGGAAACGTGTCAAAAAGAGAAACATCTTAAAAGCTGTATGTCTTGTGACAAGTTACTTGACTGTGAAGTGCGAGATGCCTACATCAAAGCGGTATATGATAGCATGAGCAAAGGAGAAGGTGGAGGGTTTGAGTTTTAATCAGACTTTTCTATCAACTTCAACTTCTCTTTTCTGGACATCTTCTTTTTTATCTCATACTCTCTTTTAGAAGCAGTACTTCTGTCTAAGTGTTCTTCACTATAGACAAGTGTTACAGGCCGTCTTGTACGGGTATACTTAGCACCTTTATCTGAACTGTTATGTTCTTCTATGCGTCTAGTAAGTTCTGTAGTGATACCGGTATATAGGGTGTTGTCCACACATTGGACGATGTAGATAAAATACATGGTGTTTTAAAAAGTACTTAGTTCTTTTCTAAATCATACATTTTAAAATGGGGAGATATTTTTGGCCCAGCGATAAACAAGATATCAGAAGTTTCTATCGTTTTTATATAACATCTAATTTTTTTAAGTCCATCAAAGGCATATTCGTAGATAGTGATAGCAACTTGTTTGAGATCTACTTTTTGATAGTCAATTACTTTGATATAGTAAGTACCTTTCATACCTTTTACTTTATAGTATTTTTCATTATCAAATATATAACATTTTTTACCGATACATTTCTCTTCAGGTCTCATTATATGTGATGATGACATAATATAACTCCTTTAAAAAACTTAATATTTATACATATTAATATAAGATTACTTAAATGTCCCCTATGATTCATGAATTTCTTCCATTTCATAAGGTTTAAAGTACACGCGCAGTGTATCTTCTGAAATAAATATCTTACTTCTTACTTTGTCAATCTTTATCAACCCTCTTTTTGATTTCATACCATTAAAAGTATAGGTACAAAGCTGTATGAGATACTGTGGGCTAGCTTGGTAGTTAAAGCTGTCTACCTGTACGTAATACGTAGTACTAAACCCAATGAGTTTATAGTATTTTTTATTATGGATGGTATAGATCTTTTTGTTTAAGAAAAGCTTTTTTTTCATCTCTTCTTCATTTTGACGAAGTAGCCTCTCTTCATTTAACTCATTCCATATTTTTTTCTTATCAAAAAGTGATAACAATGCTGTTTTATAGATATTTTTACGTACACTGGTTTCTTGGGTCTGTGTACCATTTAATGTTAAAATCATCATAGCTCCTTTTACAATAAATTTGTATTCAACTAGTATTACTTTAACTTATTTGTATTACCCAAACATTACCTATAGATAGGGTTAAATTATGATAACCAATACCACAGCATCATTTAGATAAAATCCAATTTATATTTTACACCCAAAACTCATTTGTTTAAGGAACCACACTATGTCAAACACTTGTCACAAATCTTACATCACAACCCCTATCTACTATGTCAATGACATCGCTCACATCGGTCATGCCTATACAACCATCATCGCAGATACACTTGCACGTTACTCTCGTATGGCTGGACAAGAGACTTTCTTTCTTACTGGAACAGACGAACATGGACAGAAGATAGAAGAAGCCGCAAAATCAAGAGGTAAATCAACCCAAGCTTACGCAGATGAAATATCAGCAACCTTTAAAAACCTCTGGGATGACTTTGACATCTCTTACGATAAATTCATCAGAACGACAGATGAAGATCATATGAAAGGCGTACAAAAAGCTTTCTCAGTCATGCATGAAAACGGTGACATCTATAAGGATACCTATAAAGGTCACTACTGTATCTCTTGTGAAACATTTTTCCCAGCCATTCAACTTGTAGATGATGAGTTTTGTCCAGAGTGTGGTAAAAGTACGACTATTGTAGAAGAAGAGAGTTATTTCTTTAAGCTCTCAAAGTATGAAGATAAACTGCTTGCATATTATGAATCGCATCCAGAGTTTATATTACCAAAGAGTAAGAGAAATGAGGTCATCCGTTTTGTAGAAGGCGGGTTACAAGACCTTTCCATCACGAGAACTTCTTTTGACTGGGGTGTAAAAATTCCTGAAGATATGAATGACCCTAAACACGTCATGTATGTCTGGCTTGATGCCCTTATGAACTATGTCACTGCACTTGGTTATGGTACAGATGATGAAAACATGGACTTTTGGCCTGCGCGCGTACAACTCATAGGGAAAGATATCTTACGTTTCCATGCTATCTACTGGCCAGCATTTTTAATGAGTCTTGACCTTCCTCTTCCAACACACATCGCCGCACATGGCTGGTGGACACGTGATGGTGAAAAGATGTCAAAATCTAAAGGAAACGTAGTAAACCCAAAAGAAGTAGCTGACGCTTACGGACTAGATAATTTCCGTTACTTCATGCTTCGAGAAGTGCCTTTTGGTGGTGACGGTGACTTTTCTCAAAAAGCCCTCATAGACCGTATCAACTCTGATCTTGGTAATGACCTTGGTAACCTGCTTAACCGTGTCATCGGTATGTCTGGTAAGTACTTTGAGGGGACAGTGGATTCATCAAATGTAGCCAAATACTACCAAACTGAACTTGATGAAGTACATGCATCGTTAGAGAAGTTGGAGCCCCTACTCTTTGATATGCAGATACACCGTTACCTTGAAGAGCTTTGGAGACCACTCACAGTAGCCAACAAAGCCATAGACATGTACCAACCTTGGACACTGATGAAAGAAGGTAAAGAGGAAGAAGCCATGGCGCTTAATGGTCTCATCTCTGCTATATTAGCTAAAGTATCGGTGATGCTTTATCCTGTTATGCCTGCAGTATGTACAAAGATATCAAATGCTTTACACTTCACTATAGACAATGACTCTTGGACACGCCTTGCAAAAGGTACAGAACTACTAGCACCATTTAGACTAGAAAAGATAGACCCTCTCTTCCCTCGTATAGAAGGGCCACTACTTGAGCAGATGGAGCCTATAGATTTAAAAACAGAAAACAAGCCTGCCAAAAAAGAAGCCGCTGCGCCTGCCGAAGCTGAAGGGATAGCCCTTATAGGCATAGACCAGTTTTTCCAGACTTCACTTAAAGTGGGTACAGTGATACAAGCTGAAGAAGTACCAAAAAGTAAAAAACTTCTTTTGCTTCAGGTAGATGTCGGTGAAGCAGCCCCTAGACAAGTGGTAGCTGGTATCAAAGAATGGTACTCAGCTGATGATATGCTAAACACACAAGTATGTGTCGTAGCCAACCTCAAACCAGCAAAACTGATGGGCTTAAAGTCTGAAGGCATGCTACTTGCAGCCAAAGATGAGGACGGCCTATGTATGGTACGCCCTGAGAAACCAAAAACAGCTGGAACACCCATAGGTTAATAGATGAAAATAGAAGACATTTTAAACCTCACTGAGGGAACACTCACCAACACACCTAAAGTACATGCCATAGAGTCAGCAACTGTCTATGTCTCTAAAGTAGAACATGGTGATCTGTTTTTCTCCTCCAACCAAGAAGAGATAGACCAAGCCGTAGCAAACGGTGCCTACGCCATCGTCTATGATGATGAAAACATAGTGAGAAATGATGAAGAGATAGCCTGGATAAAAGTCACTTCCATCCAACTGGCTGCCTACAAGCTCATACGTTATGTGACCATCAAAAAAGAGGCTCAGTTCTTTCTGCTTTCTGAGCACGAACTCACTTTTTTAAAGATGATACTCACACACAAAACAAACATCTCTTTCATCTCAAACGACTGGCGTAAAGCTTTTGAGCAAATACTCAACTCTCAAGACTCACTCTTTGTAGGTACAGACAAAGAGCTAATGAAACTCATCAAGCCTGATGTACAAAAGCTAGAGAGAGAAGTAGATGGCTATGTAGTCTCTGACACACTATTTAAAACCACATTTAAGGTAGGAGGCTTTGTCTACCAAGAAAAGGATCTTATACCTTTTCACTTAGAGTACCTTTTACGGGTGATTCACTTTTGTGATGCAAATGCACTACCCTACTCACTAGAAAAACTCAAACACACCAAACACTTTACACCTGTGTTCATAGACAGTCAGCTTCAAAGCACGCGTTCAAACCAAAGTGACAGAGTTGCCATCTTTACAGATAACATTGCCGACATCGTTGAAGCTAGAGAATACATACGTCGTACAAACACTTGGGTCAAAGGCATCGTCATCACACCACCTAAGACCAAAGTCCCAGGCATAGACAGACCACACTGGTTTGAAAGTGAAGAAGAAGTAAGACACATACTCAAAAATACACTCTTTAACTATGCTTTCATCTACAATGCAGACAAAAACATCTTAAAAACCATCAAAGAAGAATATAGTCTATTTTAGACTTTAGGCTTCTTTAGCACGACCATATTTTTACTATTATCTCCTACAAATTCACAACCATACATCTCACATAAAACCTTAAAAGTCTTGGCATGAAAAAAGACGATATGCGTAGGATCCTGATGATAATACCACTTTTTAAAATCCTCTACATCATTAGGATGAAACTGTGTTTGTAGTGCCAGATATCCACCCTCTTTTAGACGTTCCAACAAACTTTCAAACACCTCTTTTGGTTGATGCAAATGCTCAAAAACTTCTGTTGATACTATGAGTTCATATTTTTTACTATGATTCAGTGTATTAGGATGATAGATGGGATCATAATAGTCACAACTTATCCCTTTAAGTTCCAGTAAGTTAGCCAATAACGAAGTACGCCCACAGCCAAAATCTAAAGCTGTTTTTGGCTTCTCAACTAAAGGTAAAGTAAAGTCTAAAAACCTTTGAAAATATGCTCTGTAACCTGCATCTTCTTCATCATTCTCATGTAAATTATAACGCTCTTTTTGTGCATCAAAATCTTGATAACACTCTGGGGATTTAAAAATGTACTCACATGCTTTACAGTGGTAGTATTTGATGTTAGTTTTTTCATGCACAAATGACTCTGTGGTTTTATCACATATATGACAATTCATTTCACCCCTTTAACTATGATGGAACGTATCTGCAACGAAGTCACACATACTACGCTAACGCTAAGTTCTACGATTCGGCATTTAGTGCCTCACTTGCACTGTGATTTAGTCACTTGTCTGCAGCAGAGAGCTCAACGACTGGTCGTTTATAATCATTGATATGTTACTATTAACTCTATTAATGCAAGGATGATTTTACGATGAAAAGAAGAGATTTTATAACCACTACTGCACTAGGTGCTACTGCTTTAGCTGTGAGTGGATGCCAGAGGCCAGAAGAGAAAACAAAAGACGGATCTGCAAATATCAACAGAGGTAAAAAGGTCACACTCAAACTTGCTACTTCCTGGCCTGCACATTTTCCCATTATGGGAACAGGTGTAGATACCTTTGCCAAACGTTGTTTTGAACTCTCTGGTGGTAGCCTTGAGATCAAAATCTTTCCAAAAAACATCCTCGTCCCTGCCCTGCAAGTCTTTGACTCTACAAGTGCCGCTCAGATAGATGCGTTTCATTCTGGTGTCTACTACTGGAAAGGGAAAAACCCTGCCTTTAGCATCTTTGGTGGAATGCCACTGGGTCTTACAAGTGAAGAGATGATCACATGGATGAAGTTTGGTGGTGGCTACGAGCTTTGGCGTGAAATGTACGGTAAGTTCAACCTCTACCCTCTCATAGGAGGGACGACTGGCCCTCAGATGGGCGGATGGTTCAAAAAACCCATCAACTCTCTAGCTGACCTTAAAGGCCTTAAAATGCGCATACCCGGACTTGGTGGTGAGGTCATGAAGAAACTAGGTGTAAACCCTGTCCTACTACCTGCAGGAGAGATATATACTTCATTAGAACGTGGGACCATTGATGCCACTGAGTGGGTAGGCCCTGCACTAGACAGTATGATGGGCTTTTCTAAAGCTGCTGACTATTACTACACTGGCTGGCATGAACCCGGTTCCATACTTGAAATTACTTTCAACAAGACACGATGGGAAAAACTAAGTGCTGAGCATAGAGCCATCATTACAGCGGCCTCAGAAGAGATGACAGGGAACATGCTTCAAGAGTTTAGATACAAAAATGCCAAAGCCTTACAAGAACTACCGTCCAATGTGCAGATAAAAACATTTCCTAAAGAGATGATGGATGCAGCGAAAGTAGCCTTAGCTGAAGTACTGGAAGAAGAAAGTGCTAAAAGTGCTGACTTTAAACGAGTATTAGAGAGCTATGAGGCTTTTGTCAAACTCAACAAACCCTTTGATGACATCAGTACTAAAAACTTTTTAAATATACGAAGTTAGTGTGCTACACTAATACGTAACTGCTTTGTTCCAGTGTTGAGTACAAATTCATCAATTTCATCTGAGATAAGGGTAAGTTTGATGGTGTTATGATCCAAAAATTGTATATCTACTTCTTCAGGAAACTCAAGTTTTTTCATTAAATCATGCGCATCTACAGGACTGAAATAGATAATATAACTTTTTTTAGGAGAAATCGTTAAATTATCATACAATTTATCAACTACATGAAACTCTTCATTAACCCTTTTTGTATAAAAACTCCATGAATACTTTTTTATCTTATCTTTGACACTATATACAATCTCTGCACTATAACGCATGTTGTAGTCTAATCGTTTTAAAGGAAAAACCACAAATTGATTTTTAGTAAAACGCTGATGCGGGTCATTTGCCTTATCCATGAGATGTACTTCTAGCTCATTGGACTTGTGATCATGAATTGTAAATGAGAGTAAAGAGACATCTTTATGATAATAGTCATTAAACTCTGCACTGATAGGAAAACCACTGACATCATGATGAGGCAAAGGGTCTGGCACTTCGGAGTAAAAGGCAGGGGGTACTTCTCTTTGTCCATCATAGGGGTAGACAATAAGATCAGGGTTATTCTGTTTACCATAGTTCATCGCTTGTAAAAAGTCTTTCTCTTTGATGCGATGTGAAGTATCTTTACAGGTCTTCCAGTAGCTCCCACTCCCCGCATAGCTTTTGCCAGAACACAGTGCATTCAAATCACTGTTACCCATCAGAAAAACAAAGGCACTCTTGTCAGTGTCAAACTCATCTTGAGAAACACCTACCCCTATTTCATTGATACTCGTACTTAAAAATCCAAAACGATGATATATGGCAGAAAAAAGCCCATCTACCGACTGACGTGCACTATGATGATGTGTAGAGATATTTTCACTGACATGTCCGGACTTATAGCCCATTTTGAAGGCACGTTCTACAGGTTTCACTGCCACAAAATTTCTATGCCCTGCAATCTCTTCATGGCTTGATTCATTATTGGACGTGAGGTAATAGGCATGTGCTTTTGCTGCATCATTTAAATTATCATTACTAGATAGCGTATTCATATTCATTTTACTGCGTATACTGTTGAGATAAGAGAAAGCCCCTATGGTCTCATAAGTGATATCCATAGGTAATGCTTTTCTTAACACAACTTCTTTAGAAGATAAACGTAGATCGGGATCAAATATCTGCCAAGCAGCTAACCCGATCAAAAATGCAATAAAAAGTTTCATAAGCATATGTACAACTCCCAATAGATATGAATAATCATATCAAATTTAACTTATTTTAGTACTTCTTATTGGTATATTCTAATGCATCTTTGGGGGAAAGATCTGCTACAAGTCCCATAAGATGTCTGAGGGAGAGGAGTGTTACATTGTCCTCTTTGTCTTTTTTAAACTCTGAGCTGAACTTGTTTTTAGAGAAGATGACAAAATGTTCTACCTCTAGGTGTGCTTGTTCACACTTCTCTTTGAGCTTCGTGAGTTCTGACTTCTTGGCTTTTGCCTTACTGAACTTACAAGCCCCTGCTAAGTACGCACCAGACTTTCGTTTTGCCAAGATGTCTATGGCTACATTTTTGTCGTAGTATGACCCTATGCTCACGATAGGATCACCCTCAAAGGCCTCTTTAAATGCACTTTGTATGAGTTCTTTTACCAGTTGTTCATACACAAGGTAAGAGAACTCCGCTTTAGCATGAGACCAATGCTCCTTCATCTCAGTAAAGTCACCCTCTTTGATACCTTTGTAGTAAGGAGAGATAGCAGAAAACCAAAAACGCATAAAAGGTGTCACAAACAGCAACTTATCTGAGATACCATCTTTTTCATCCATAGGTTTCTCTACAGACTTGTCAAAGACCAAGAAACCATCTTTGATGAGAAAGTCTACCAGTTCTTCCCCCTCTTCTCTACCGATGTTGACTTTTTTAAATGATGAGTGTTCTCTTCTATCTCCAGATGCCATGGCAGTAAGCATCGCATGATATGTAGGCTTTGAGTGTGTGATTTTTGTGATGTCACCGTGTATGTATCTGTAGTTGCTAAGTACTTTTTGCTCTATGAGTTCTTCAAGAGGCACAGACATATCTACCCTCCAACCCATACCACCAAAGACAGAAAAATACTCTACGGCTGTCTCAAAGTCTGTGGCATTATTTTGGTAACAAAAAGAGCGAAATTGTGCTAGAAGTGTAGGATGTTTTGACATAGATACTGACCTTATTTAGTTTAGATATTATACCTAAGTTGTGCGTAATGTACTATAAATATCTATATCATTTAGAAAACATTGTATAGATGAACCTACAAAGTTAAGCTGTTGGCCAATCACCTACAGGCCATGGCTTCTCTTCGGAATTAAAGCCAACATAGATGACTATCTCTTTTGCATACTCTGCCATACTTTTTGTAAAGTTTAAAAGCTTTGCATTGGGTTCACTATTTATCCAACTATAAACAAATTGGATCACTGCTATAACAAAAAGGATCATAGAGATAAATCTACCTATGATAAGATATAAGATCGTATAAAGTGCTCTTACTAAATTTGCTTTTGGTTTGCTATTGGTTTCTATTTTTGCCATAATGATCGTCTCCTTTTTGTTCTATTATAGCAAACTTTTACACTTCACGATCATCATCACATAATGTGAACAAGCTAAAACTTATAAGAAACCTCTACAGACCATGTCTCTATACCTACATTTTCATTATCTATGGGGATTTCATTTGCATCGTGTGTTGCGTAACGTAGTTGTACTAGCACGTCATCAAACTCTCGTCCTACTAGAAACATAAAACTTCTGTCAAATGACATAGCGTGGTGCTGTACTTTCATACCATTATTCATCACGGCAAATATACGCTCTCCAGCATACATACCTGCCCCTATGTGCCATGCTTCATAGTCTGCATGTAGTTTTAATCCTGCAGTGAAGTATTCTTTTTTCGTTTTTTGCGTAAAGGGATTGCTTAGTCTGTTTTGGAGATACATATATTTCCCTGCCACTGCACCTTTTAAGAGTACATCATCAAAAGCCATCTTCTTGCTTAATTGCACATCACTCTGATAGACATTAAAATTTTTGTAGTCAGAGATGTATTGTGTGAACTGAAGGCCTTTGTACTTGTACCCCAGTCCTACTATCTTTCCATCATCCACTTCATCCATGAGGTTATCATCTATCCCTAAGTAGGAGAGTGTCACAACATTGCCTTTACTTAGTTGGTATTGGTACTTAAAGCTGTATTTGTTGACTGACAAGTCTTTTGGTACATTGGGCTTTGTCTGTGTGTCTGTGTGCTCTACATAGACCTGCATATGATGCTTATCACTTTGATAATCCATCTCCACACCATAACGACGCCCTTTGTCTTTTTGTTTTGAGTCAGTAAAAGACAAATTTTCATAGTTAAACTTTATCTGGCTACTGCCCACATGTTCATGATGCTCTTCCACTTCAGCAAAGAGATATGTTATACTCAACATCAGTGATGTTGTTATCATTAAAAATTTCATTGGTCACTCCTAAATATATAAAATAGTAGTATAACTTATTATATTTATAATAATCTGTAATCATATAAATCAAACAAAGGAACCTCATGAACCAAGAAGAATTACTCAACCTTTATCTTGAAAAGTTACGGGTTTTGTGTCTAGAAAAGTTGTCAGAAGAAGATGTCAGTGTGATGGAAGCGTTAAAAGCTTCTATAGTCTATCTTGAGGGTGAGATGCAAGGGTATTAGTCTATTTGATCATTAACGTACTTCATCTTTCATCACACCATACAGTTCTGCTTCTGTCTCTTTTGTCAGTACTTCATTTTTAACGGTCCAAAAAATGATTTTATGTTTAGCAAGAAGTCCTTTTTCAAACACCAGATTATAAAGCTTCACATCTATGTCAAAATAACTGACAAAGGCATACTTATCCTCCATATTTTCATCCAACAATATAGCTTTTTTATCTATAAGCTTATGAAGTCTAATGGCAGGATTAAGTTCATAGATATAGGTTAGTACCCTATCATCAAAACAAGAAATTTCAACCCATTCCAACATATCTTTTATCTGTCGTATTACCAATTCGCACAAACGTTTATAGGTTTTTTTATCATATTTTATCTCTAAAATAAGTGTTACTTTCGTATCTGCCACTTCTAGTAGTTCCTCAAGTGTAGGGATGTCTGCCTTTATCTCTTTTAACTCCCTATACGTCAACGCTTCGACTGCCCTCTTCTTTCCTTTTTTATCTTCAATCTTAGCATCATGAAAAAGTATTATCTTCTCATCTAGACTCAGCCTTAAGTCTGTCTCGATGCCATCTGCACCTAACTCTAAAGCTTTGCTAAATGCTTGCATGGTATTTTCAGGTATACGCTCATTATGATGACCTCTGTGGGCTATCATTTTCATGCTCATCCTTTTCCTACTTGACTTTATGTTATTATATCTTATGTCGAAACAATATGATATGGTGATACTTGGTGCCGGTATAAATGGTGTAGCCATTGCAAAAGCCTTGGCTACATCTGGGAAGAAAGTACTCGTGGTTGAAAAGTCACACATAGCTGCTGGAGCATCCTCAAACTCCTCACGACTCATACATGGTGGGCTAAGATACTTGGAGAATTATGAATTTTCTTTAGTCAAAGAAGCCTTGCATGACCAAAAGTACCTTTTAGACACTTACCCTGAATTGGTGAAACTACGCCCTTTTTACCTCCCTATCTACAAACACTCAAAACGTCCCCCATGGATGATACACATAGGCTTATGGCTCTATGGTTTTTTTGCACAGCATGGTCATAAACCAGCCCCTGTAGACAAAGCAAACTTTTTAACAGAGTTTGATGCCCTAAAGGAAGATAACCTAAAAGCCGTATTTAGATACTTTGATGGTAAAACTGATGACGATGCACTGACACACAGGGTAGCCCAAGAAGCACAAGCGTTAGGTGTTCACATACTTGAACATACACAGATCACGGCACTAGAAACCAAAGAGCATCATCTGTCACTGCACATCGGAGATGACATCATCCATACCCCTGTACTCATCAACGCAACCGGCGCATGGATAGACGAGGTCAATGAAAAGTTTCACTTACCCTCCTCTTACACCATAGAGAAACTTAGTGGCATACACATAGTCATAGATGATGTACTGATACCTGAGCCTATCATTTTAGAAACTTCTACCAAGCGTATATTTTTTATGATTCCTGAGGAAAGTACAACTATCATAGGTACCACCGAGAGAAGTGAGAGCAGTAAAGTAGATGACATCATCATCCATCAGGACGATATAGAGTATCTTCTAAGAGAAAGTAACGTCTACTTGAAGAAGCCATTAGATCATAGTCACATCAAAGATGTGTTCATAGGAACACGTCCTGTCATCAAAAGTAAAAAAGATGTCACAAGTATGTCACGAGAATACAAGTTAGACTTACATCACATGGGGAAAAACAAAGTGCTTCATGTCTACGGTGGCAAGCTAACCACCTTTCCCTCTTTAGCACAAAAAGTACTCCAGGTTTTAAAACGCTAAGACAGATCTTTATACGTCAAGTACACTCTCAAATCAAACTCAAGTTGATGATATTCTGGTTCGATGTGTGTACAAAGTTTGTAAAATGCTTTGTTGTGCTCTTTTACTTTGAGGTGAGCGAGTTCATGAGTGACTATCATCCGTAAAAAGGCTTCGGGTGCATTTTTGAACAGATGAGAGATGCGTATCTCATTTTTGGATTTGAGCTTTCCGCCTTGTACACGTGAGACAAAGGTATGTGTACCAAGAGCAGCACGCACATCACGTATTTTGGTGTCGTACATCACTTTGGCTATGGGAGGTGAGCTTTTCATATGTTCATTCTTAAGTGCCATAACATAGGTGTAGAGACTTTTGTCCGAGGTGTAGCTATGTGATTCTTTGTACTTAGGAAGTATGTAGTCGCCTAACTTATCTTGCTCTATGAGCGTTTGTATCTGAGCTTGCAGTTTGGCATCATAGCCATTGAGATATTTTAACATTTGAAATTATACAATGTATTTAGATAAGATACTACCATAATACACAAAGAGAGCCTATGACACCCCTAGAACGAGCCGAAAAAAAGATAGCCCACTGTAAAGCAGAGAAAATCCCCTACTTAAACCTTGCCGACCTTGATTTAGAAACCTTACCAGAGTCTATCGGTGAACTCACATGGCTTGGTGCACTCTCACTCTCACGTAACAAACTAAGTAATATAGATGCCATAGCGCCACTGGTAAAACTACATAAACTGGCTTTTTCTAACAATAACATAGAGTGCATTGATGTGGTGAATAAACTACCAAAAATAAGACATATTTTTATGAAACACAACAAGATAAGTGACATAAGTCCACTAAGAAATCTAGAAAGACTCAAAAAAGTAGAAGCCAACAATAACAACATCTCAGACCTACAGTACCTCACACATATGGAACTGTTGGTATTTTTAGATGTCGCACATAACGCACTAGAAGACATAGACTCCATACTCAAAGTACCTAGTCTTGTATGGCTATGTATAGAAAAAAACCCTCTAAAGCCTTATGTATTGAGTGATGTCAAAAGTGCATTGCCAAACTTACGCCACTTTACCTACCAGTAGTATTTACCCAAACATACTTTTAGTCGCAAGTAGCGTAAAAAGTGCAACGACCACAAAGACACCAAAGAACCTTTGGTAAAAAGCATTGTTTATCATGGTAGAGATGATGGTACCTGCGAGTACAGCGACAGAGAGAAGTCCATAAAGTACAAACATCAAAAGCACCACATCTTGTGGCAAATGTAAAGGCTTTTCATCTGGAAGTACAAACGTTTGCATCCCTACAGTAACTATCCATAGGTAAAGTACCACGGCAAAGAATGCTGTCCAAAACAAAAACTGTATTTTACCACTTCGTATGAGCATTTTCTTCCTTCTGTGCCACACTAAGAGTATGACTACAAATAGTGTATAGTCCCACCCATGAAAAAATACTTAAAATAACACTTATTACGCTCCTTATCCTTCTGATAGGACTTCTATTTACACAGGGTTGATACCCAGATGTTGGGTTCGTAGATAAAGTAAATAAAGAGATAAAAAAGTTCTTAGAACGTCTGTTTTAAAAGAGATCTTTTTAATATCTAGTAAGTCTAGTGATTAAATAATAATCACCATTTTCAGTGAAAATTTTAATGTCTAGTATGTCTATAGGTAAACTGATTAAAAATTAATCAATAAATTCGAACAATATCTACAGATTTACTATATAATCAACTTGAAAACAAAAATAATCTAAAGGATAAGTCCATGAAACTTAAGACCGTAGCAAAACTGATAACAATCCCAATCATCACATTGACGATGACACAAGCAAGCAAAGTAGATGCATTCACTCCATGTGGTCTGGATGAAACTCAGAGCTTTCACACGATGAGCATTCAAGATCTTCAAATTGAAGTAGAAAAACATAGCCTCCAAGGAGACCTACCTTTTGAACTAGGTCTTGAACTTATGAAAAGATGGACTAATAACTAGTCTATCAAACACCGACTACTATTGTATGACAGAAAATGTTTTGAATACACAAAGTTACTTTTCTTAGTACTTTCTGTTGGTATAAACCAACAGGTCATCTGCTCTCAGATCATCTAGCAATGTAGCCAGATGTTCATGAGACAAAAGTGTCATACTCTCATCTTTACTCTGTTCTACTTCAAGTGTAAATCCATTTTTTGAAAACAACACATACGCATCTACATTAAGTTCTACTTTTTTACAGTTCTCTTTTAGGGTGTTTAACATGTTCATCTTGGCAGCATTTTTAGAGTACTTACACGCACCTGCTATCATCTTACCTGATTTTCTTTTTGCGAGTACTTCTATGTGTGTCTGTTTATCATAGTAGGAACCTATGGAGACTATGGGGTCATCTGCAAACTTTTCAGCAAAACTTTGTTTTACAAGTTCCCGTACCAAGAGATTACTCAGTAAGATAGGAAAATTGTCTCTAACCTTCATCCACTTTTGCCCAAATTCATTAAAATCACCCTCGGCAATGCTCTTATAATTTGAAGAGATCATTGCAAACCAAAAACGCATAAAAGGCAGGGTAATGATAATTCGGTCTGACTTTCCATCATCTTCTTTTAAAGGTTTTTCTACGGAGAGGTCAAACTTTAACAGACTTTTCTGTTCTAGGTAGTCCATGGCTTCTTCGCCCTTGTCTCTACCTATCTTTGCCTTTTTAAAAGCATCATGCTCATGCTCCACACCCTGTGCCACAAGAGACAACAACTTATGGTACACAGGGTTGTTATGTGTGTATCTTGTCATACTGTTATGAAGAGGTTCATAGTTACGTAGTATTTTTTCTTCTATGAGTGCGTCTACACTTTTAGAGACATCTACATCCCACCCCGTACCACCAAACACTACAAAATACTCCAACGCTTTATCTAGATCTTTGATCTTATTCTGGTAAGCAAAAGAGCGGAAATGTTGTAAAAGTGTTGGGTGTTTTGCCATGGGTCAGCCTTGTTTTGATGGGTAATTATAGCTTAAACTTGTACTTCGTTCCCATGAGGTATGTACAGGATGATAGAGAGCATCAGAATGTGCCTATGGCAAAGACTGTTATTATACAAGAAAATAATGATTAATTATATTATTTCATTAAGATGATATATGTATAATATATACATACCAAAAGGAGCAATATAATGTTAAAAAAACTAATCTTAGCTACAGCAGTAACAATCGGTTTGACAAGTGGTGCCATGGCAGCAGAGTTCATGGATAAAAACTGGGCAAAAAAGACATGTCAAGCCTGGAATAAAAATGCCACCCTCACTAAAGGGCTTGCAAAGTGGGCTACAAACAACAAAGACCGAGGATACAAACTTATCCAAATATACCGAACGCAATGTAACTCTAAAAGTAAAATACAACTCAATATCGTCAACAAAGGTGGTAAAGCCGTTTGTGTGTATGGTGGAAAACCTGATGGTAAAAAAGTAGATCATGATGTTGATTACCTTATGCATGCCAACGATGATGACTGGACATGTATGGGTAAAGGATCTTTCGGATGTGGTGCCATGGGTGCGATGATGTCAGGTAAATTAAAATTTAAAGGGCCTAAAGGGGAAGCGATGTCAGTCATGAGTCCTTTTGGAGCATTTCTTGAACTTACTGGTGCAGTCGCAGGCACTAAAGGTAAAATTTGTCCTAAATAAAGGCTCAAAACTTGAAAAAAATACTCATCTTGTTACGACGGTTTACGTCGTAACTACCTACTTAAACTTCACTCGACCTTTCGAACCACTCTACTATCTCCC
>Ga0209633_10002094_pt1 | contig 19735 bp, 20 predicted proteins | sample Cruoilmetagenom1_FD_187290 | JGI IMG/M metagenome (GOLD analysis project Ga0209633, IMG submission 187290) | Oil polluted marine microbial communities from Coal Oil Point, Santa Barbara, California, USA - Sample 1 (SPAdes) (version 2) | ecosystem: Environmental > Aquatic > Marine > Oil seeps ... | reverse complement strand
TATTTTAACAATATATTCTCAGCATTGGTCGCATATAATTTTAAGGATAAAAAACCATCGCTGAAAAACAAATTTGTTGATACTAATCAACTATATTTACCTTTGTAGTTATATCGAACTCACGTTAATTTAGGCTTTTCGAGGTGATAAACATATTAAAATCGTCCCATTAAATAGATGTTTAATGGGACGATTAACAGGTACCAAAATTTCCTCAAAATCAATTATTTATTAGTCAATTTTTTAAGCATCTCTTTAGAGCTCTTGCCAATTTCTCCATCTGAATCTAAAAAAATCGCCTTATTTAATAATTCGATAGTTATATTATTATCTCCAATTTTTAAATAGCCTTCTGCCAAGTTTTTCCAAGAATTTGCAGAATTTGGAAACAGTTGTGTAACAAATGTAAATACACCAATTCCCGCTTGAACTTCCTCAGGTCTGCCACTTTCTAAAAGGCGATGTCCAGTTTTACTTAATTCAGTTTCAAAATCAAAAAAATCATACCTAGGGTCTTTTACCATTTTTGGTAGCTCTTGTGACAACTCTTGTATCTTACCCGCTATATACAGATCAGATATATATTTCATTGGGTCGGGTTTGAAATCATCACCTGAAAAAGTTAAGGCGGCATCGAGTACAGGATCTTGATTGGATGAATATTCTTCAAAACTCATATCTACGGGAACATTGGGTTCGGTCCATTCCGCATTATTATAAGCTGGCTTGTCTTGCCACCATGCATAGGAAAGATAAACAGGAATCTTGCTATTGGGTAAAGGTACCGCACTGGCATCACCATAGAAATTAACATTCTCCGCCGTTGGCTCTCCTACAAAAATGACATTGGTATAATTATCCAATTCGTTTACAAGATTCTGACAGGCCGAAAATGTACCTCTCCCAATAATTACAAAAAAGCTACCAACCTTATTTATTTTCTTAGTTTCAATAATACCCGTAATCACAGGCTTGTTCAAAAAGTTATTTCCGCCCCCGTTCAACCGAACATCAAGTACTAGCTTTTCAACATCGTTGTTTTCGATAAAATCAAAGACACGTGCATAAAAAGTTTTCGTATCTTCTTCGGGATCATCTTTTATTTGACTATGCCTAACATAAATCGCTTTCTGTTCTGGTAGGTATTCGAAAAAATAAATTTTATTAAGATCTTTCAGATATAAAGGGGTACTTACCTGATTTCTTGCATCCAGCCAATTTTCATCTTTTATAACATGACGATATGACGTCGGTACAATTTCTCCTTTCGGTAATGTCTTAAACGATTGGATAAAAATTTTACCCTTTTTAACTAAGGTAAGTTTAATCGAACTTTCTAGTTTATCTGTGATTCCCTGAGCATGTAACACTTCAGTAACTCTTAGATGATTAATTCCATACGCCTTAAAATACTGTTCATTTTCAGCGTTTGCCATGGGACGAACCATTTTTAAAGCATCGGCAATTGGTACATTGTTAATGGCAACAACCTTTGCTCCAAGTGCTTTTTTATAGTCTTTGTGCACACCTTGAAGATAAACGCCATCATTAAATTCATAAAGGTTAAAAGGTAGATAATGAAACTCAAAAGGTTTTTTGTAATAACTAACGCTCATATGACCATATTTGAATAAAGTTATAATTCTAGACATCCCAATAATAATTTCATGTTCTTCTAAATTTGGAATGTTCTTATAAAGAGTTTCAACTTCAGCGTCGAAAATTTCTTTGGTGGTTTTTACAAATAGAAACGGATAGTCTTGATGTATGGTGTTTTGCAAGAAACGGAGATCTTCTTGCCATTGGTCAGTTGTCATGGTTTCTTGAGCAGGTAGCTGCAAGAACGTCAATAAGTAAAGTGCAAATAGTAATTTTTTCATGATTTATTATTGTTTAAATTAATATTGGTGCAATATCCGTTTAACCCTTTGCTCTGGATAGGCATTTTTGCCAGAGTATCGTAAAGGGCAGTTGAACTGTAATCAACCACTTATTTATGCCTCTATTTCTTGAAATTAATGGTATTTGTTGGATCCATGATAAATTCTTGGTTTCCGTGGATTGGAAATAGAAAGTTTGACCTAATGATTGAAATATGGGTCTATTTTTTGAAAGATGGATTTAGCAATGATTTTTTCTCGACTATTTATCCGATAAATGGGACACACTCTAACAGGAAGAAAAAAATAGTACATCACGGTAAATAAAGAACCCAGTCTAAATTTATAGTCTAGGTTACTAATTGATGGGTAAATTTCCTAGTTCTTTGCTCAACGTGATTATCTATTTTAATCGAAGTATTGTTTAATATAGTTACACTTTAATCAAACACCTACTTATTCAGCCATTTTTTAAAATCACTTGTTTTTTGTCTACTGACGATAAATTCCTGATCTCGTGGGTTTGAAATTGACAGTTTGACCCGATGATTAAAATAAGCATCTATTTTCTGAATTGAATTTTTAGAAATTACTTGACCACGGTTGATTCTATAGAATTGATTTTGATTTAAAGAACCGAATAATTCGTCAATCGTCTCATCAATAATATATCTTCTTTTAGTGGTTATTCCAAAAGTGACACTATCTTCTGAATAAACGTATAACAGGTCTGAAATTCTAATTTGTACAAATCCACTACCATCTTTTACTAGTATACCATTTCTCTTATTACCCTCTTCCATACTACTGAGTAGTTTTTTTAAAATAGCGGACTGAACGGTTACGGGTTTATTTAATTTACCTAATTTATCCAATGCATTATTCAAATCATCTTTTTGAATAGGTTTTAGCAGATAATCTATACTGTTAACTTTAAATGCTTGAATTGCATATTGATCAAAGGCTGTTGTAAAAATTATCGGTGCTTCAATCTTTATATTCTGAAAAATTTCAAAACTCAGTCCATCCGCCAGTTGGATGTCCATAAACACTAAGTCTGGTGTTGTATTTTTTTGAAACCAGACTACTGCATCTTCTACAGTATCAATTACTCCTAACAATTCATAATTGAAACCACATGCTGTTAGCATACGTTGCAATTGACTTACCGCTCGTGTTTCATCTTCAATGATCAGTATTTCCATAACAATGCTTTTGTTTTATTTTTTTAGTAACGGCAAGGAAACGATAAATCGATTTCCTTCATTTATTATTTCTACTGATTTACTAGAAATTAATTTGTATCGCTTTTCTATATTCTTGAGCCCAACTTTCGTTGAGGGTAGTTGCGTAGATTTGGATTGAATTATATTATCTACAACCAAATAATCATCCTTAACTTCTACATTTATCACTAGTGGTTTAGCTTTAGAAATTACATTATGCTTTATGGCGTTTTCCAATAAAAGCTGCAAACTCATCGGTGCAATCATATCATTTAGAGAGGCTTCTGGAATATTCCAATTTAATTTTAAATTATCTCCAAAGCGTTCTGATTGTATGTAGATATATGCTTTTGCAAATTTTAACTCATTTCGAAGTGAAATCAAATTGGCATTTCCAGATTCCAGAAGAAAGCGATATACATCTGAGAGTTTGTCTACAAATTTCTTTGCATCTTCCTTGGAATTTTGGTCAATAATATCACGAAGCGTATTAAGGGTATTAAAGAAAAAATGCGGTTGGGCTTGATTTCTAAGTCCGTCTAATTCCACTTGAATTAACGCTTGCTTTGACTGTTCTTCTTCCCTAATTGATTTTTTTAGTCTTGTGTAAAAATATATAACTTCATATATGGCTATGACCATTGTGCTGATAAGAATAAGAAACAATAACTCTCTTAATCGAGAAAATAATTGGTAGGGTTGGTTTGTGTAATTTATCAACAATGACGCTCCTATAAAGTCAACTAAACAAACTGTAGTGACCATAATCAGAAATACTATAATAATACGTTTAATATCATCACGAAAAGCCGTATATTTTATTCTCAAGTAAATTATGGGTTGCCGCATAATAAACCAATTGACAATCGTAAAAAGAAGTGTTATACTCAAATTAGTAAGGGCTTCGTTAAACGGAAAATTAGCAAAAGAATTATTAAAAATATAATCTAAAAAAAAACTTAGTACTGGAATGCCTATAAGCACAAACCAAAAGTCGTCAAACCCCAAATATTTTATACGTTTTTCTTTATTGAATAACATTATAATTGAATTATATTATAGTTAAATGTGTGCCCTTTTTAATTCATAACAACAAATAACAATTGAAAAAATGTTACATCGATGTTTAGATGCGTATTGGAGGGATTCCACTTGTTAGATGCACATAAAGCAAATAACGGAATTATTTGTATTGTATACAATTCAAATAAATATACTAATCTACGCATAATACCTTCTTACTTTTGACGCTGCATAAACTATTTAAATGTTTTTTACAGCTTACTCTTCCTCACTTTTTGAATTTTGCTTCTGTATAAAAGAAGCCCTAGTCCAAATGCAAAAACAACGCAGCTCATTAACATTAAATTTCCGTTATCCCATATAAAATAAGAAATTCCAACAAAAGATCCACCTAATATTACCATAAGAGCACTTATCGGATTTGTTTTGATAAAATTCAGAGCATGAGTTCCTAAGCCTACAAAGAGCAAAGATGGTCCGACTATGATAAAAGGATACAAAATTAACGGTGTATAACTTATTTGTTCACTTAATGCATTTCTTCCAATGTCATCACTACCAAAGCTCCACATGATAAAATCAATAGTACAAAGTCCAATGTGAGCAATAACCCCTAAAGATGTTAAAAAAGATGCTATGGAATTAAGCGTATTTTTGGGAAATACATTATTAAAGGATAATAATAGTACTGCTCCAATCAAATTAAACCAATGAGCGAAATCGATCTGTTGAGTGCTCAAACCGCCTTGAGAAAAAAATATATAACTAATAACGAAAAGAATTAATCCGATTAGGCAAAGATTTTTTGGTTTCATAAGTTTTATATTTGATATACAAATTGATTAAATGATGAAGCAAATATGAGATGATTAACTAGAAAATGAAATGCTTTCAGGCTCAATCGTCGTTAAATGTACTTGAATTGCTGAATATTTCACTTAATTAATGTCAGATGCAATTATTGGGATTACACATAGTGGAGAACATAATACAATCCTTATAAATAGTACCGAATATTATTGACTTAGGACTTGATGGTGGTAAAAACGGAGGTAAACTTTTATTTCAAGGTACCCCCGAAGATATGATAAAAGTTAAAGGTTCTTATACGGCAACATGTTTAAAGGAGAAGTTAACTTAAAAAAGAGTTAAGACCGCTTCGCTTAAAGACTTAAGACAATAGACTAATTTAATACTGAAATACTAACAGAACATTATACATTTCACATTGAGTTATATTTTTTATTAAATGTAATTTTACTGTCTGACTGGAAACTGAATACTATTTTACTCCTTTTTCACCTGTTTACCATCAATCACAGCTTGCAAATTTTCTTTGGCCAAAACAAAATCTTCTTGTAGTTCTACTGCCTTTTTAAAACTCGCTTTAGCTAAATCCATTTTATCTTGATCAAATTCAATCAAACCTTTTAAATTGGAAATGGCGGCTAATAATGCAACTTGTTGATTATAATTTTTATTAACGGCATAACTTACTTTTATTTCACCGGTATCTTTTAATTCTTGAGCTTTAAGAATTGCTCTATATGCTTCATCGAATTTTTTTAATGCGAAATATAAATTGGCCAGTTTATAGGCATGAAAATTATTATTGGTTTTAGAAGTTAGTTTTGCATAAGACTGAGCAGATTTTTCAATGGCTCCTAAGCTTTCTAAAGAAATAGCTTGCATTTCTAAAATTTCTAATTTATTGCCATCTCTACTCAACACGTCTGTACATACCATAAAACATGGGGAAAACTTTCTGCTATTAAAATACAAATATGCCAAGCTATCTTTATAGGTGCTGTTTACACCTTCTTTAGCAATAATATTATAAATACTACTAGTAGCTACAGCGTTATCTCCATAAGCTAATGACTGACGCATTACTAATTTATCTAAAGAAATATCTTTTTGATCTTGAGCATAAATGCTGACAAAAGCTAGAACGGCACTTAAAGTAATGTAATATTTTTTCATAGGTTAAATTTTTATGTGATTGCAAATTTATTCAAATTATTGAAAAACAAAGCTTAAAATTTTGATAAAAATAGCCTAGATGATAATAGTTCACAATCTTGAGTGTAAAGTATAGATCAATTTATCTATGCATTTTTGCTCTTGACTGCTCTCAGTATACTTGAATACCCTTTAGATTCTCATTTTTTTATAAAATTAATGCATAAAAAAATTTCTCTATCCCAATAGCTTTGGATAAGGGATCTTTCAATAATAGGGGTAGAAGACGTGGCTTAATTGACTAAGTTTTTACTTAGCAGGTTCTGCTCAAAATAAGCTTCTAGCTCCATTTTTTTAATAAAACTATCAATAAAAAAAAGAGTCGATTTTAAAAAATCGACTCTTTGGGTGGAAGATGGGGCTCGAACCCACGACCCTCGGTACCACAAACCGATGCTCTAACCAACTGAGCTACAACCACCATATTATTATTACTACAATTTTATTGTAGCGAAGTTGTCTGTCACAAAAAAATAGTTAAACAACAACTATCATTTATATTAGGCGGATGCAAATATAATCTATTTGCACACTTCTTCAAATAAAAATTGAAAAAATTGTAACGTACATACTTGAATTAAACACTAATATAAAAAGTATAAAAAAAATTAACTTTACATCTTAGCTGTACAGAACGCATTGTCAAAATTAAAAGCGTAGGTTTATTAAACACTTATGGAATTGGATTTTATTAAAAACAAGATTAATACCCTTAAAATGACCAACCAATAACAATCATTATGAAAATAAAATATAGTATCCGTTTATTATCATTTATCGTCATGTTTAGCTGTAATAATACATCCAATGACCCTTCCTTTATAAAAAAAACTTCCGGTAGATATTTATATAATTCTGATGAAATTGTTGAAGTATATTTTAAAGAAAGTAACCTTTTTATGATTTGGAGAGGTGCAAAAAATATTAAACCTCTTAAAATAAATGACACTACTTTTTATGTAAAAGAAATGAATGAAAAAATACAATTCCTAACCAATCCAATAGATCAAAAAGAGTATATAGTGTTAGTACCAAAAGAAAAGAACAAAGAAATTTCATTTAATTATAAAAAATTGGAAGTAGGTGAAAAAATTCCGAGTGAGTATTTAAACAATAATGAATATGATATGGCTTTAAAGGGTTATTTAGCTATAAAAGAAAACGACTCGTTGGATGCATCTATTAATGAAAAGAATTTAAATTCAAGTGGTTATAAAGCATTACGAGATAAAAATTATAAGAAAGCCATTAATACTTTTAAAATAAATATTGCATTATACCCTGAAAGCTCAAATGTTTACGATAGTCTGGGTGATGCTTTTAGAAAAAAAGGAGATACAGCTCAAGCCATTGTAAACTATAAAAAGTCATTAGAGTATGATTCCGGAAATGCCAGAGCTAAAAGAATTATTGACGAATTAAAAAAGAAGAATTACTAAAGTTTATTCTTTTAGACTCTACATCTATTTTAAATCAAATCATCTAATTTATTAACTGCTACATATCGTTCAACAGTAAAACCTTCAGCATGCTCTACCCCTATTAGCCTCCCCAGATCTTTTGCTCTGTAGGCAATACTCTCTAAAAAATTCTTGCTCGTAATAGGAGAAACAGGTTCTTTACTATTCGGATCATATAATTGTGAGCTATACGCCTTTACGGCTTCCATTTTTATATTTATAAAGTTTGAAACATCAATAACAAAGTCTGGTTTTAAATTGTTCCACTGTATATAATGATACACATGTTTAGGTCGCCAAGCTTCTTGCGGCTTTCCTGACACCCAAGTTTCAATTTTTCGTAAGCCCGATAGAAAACAAGCATCACTTACTAGACTGCTCCCTTTTCCATGGTCAATATGTCGATCGTCAATAGCATTACACAACACAATGTCTGGTTGATATTTACGAATCATTTTAATGACTTCTAATTGATGTGGTTTATCATTGACAAAGAATCCATCCGCAAAGGCGAGGTTTTCTCTAACCACAACTCCTAAAATTTTAGCAGCTGTTTTGGCTTCTTTATCTCTTATTTCCGCAGAACCACGGGTACCTAATTCTCCTCTGGTTAAATCAATAATACCAACTTTTTTTCTTAATGAAATTTCTTTAGCTATGGTTGCAGCACAACCTAATTCAACATCGTCAGGATGAGTACCAAAGGCTAGAATATCTAGTTTCATAATTTATAAATTAGATGTCAAATATACTATAAACCTGAGTTTGACCTAAGATTTGTTTACAGTTTAAATAATTTTTTTCAATTCGGAGACGGATTTTAGAATCACTAACTAGTTAAGAAGATTCACGACTACCTTCATAAAAAATATGAAAGAATGCAAATAAAAAATTTCTTTAAACAGACTACTTTCTGGGTCTTCACCTACAGAAAGGTTTACCTGAAGAGTGAAAGAGCTTACCCGAGGCGGCAACGGTTGGGGTATTATTTAGATTAAAAACTCCAACGAAATCTTAAATACACACTATTTTGAATATTAGAAAAACTTTCATTTTGCTTTCCATAAAATAGCTGTGCAATAGTGTCAAAATCCCAGTTTTGAGAGATCTGATAACTAAATTGGGGCATTATATAAACCCCATTGAGTTCATATGCGTATATTGTTGATATAGAGGTTCCTATAGCCGGAGTTAAAGGTTTGGCCGCTTGGAAAAAATATGACCATCTATTAGGCATTAAATTTTTAGCACTTAGTGTTGTACTATTAAATTGTTCAGGATCAAAAGAATTCGTGTTTTTAATGCCTCCACTATTAAATAAAGCCGCAGCATTAATTGAGAGCCCATTCTTGAAATAATAATCAAAGGATATACTTCCAACCAAAACATCATCCGAAATAGTTGCTTTATTTCTAGGAAAAAAGTAGCTGAACTCTCCTTTTATCCCAATACTTTTAATCGCACCCTCCCACCCTATTCCAAATGTATAATCTTTTAAATATTTAGCCGCAAGTACCTGAAAATCATAATCAAAATAGTGAAAATTATATTTAACGGCTGTTGTATTTTCATCCCATTTATCAGTATAATTAATAGCCGTTTCAACACTTGAATTTCCTGAAATAAAATATTGTACTCGTAAAGCATCAGCACCTGGACGCTCTTCATAATCAAAGTCAAAAAAGTTATAGGTATTGAATAAGTCATTTGGATTCCAAGCCAAATTTTTACCCCAATTAATTCTTTGACGCCCCAGGGTTACCTGCCATTTATTTTTATGATAATCTATATACAAACGATCTATTTTAGAATGAAATAACAAAGCGGATCTATTAATTATGTTGATACTCATATCAATATCTTGATTATCGGCGTCAATAAACGCAGCAAAATCGGGGGTTGCTTGTATGGTATTTCCCCAAAAAATTCTATTCCTAATCTCTACGGCGGTTGTGAGATGATCATCTATATAAACTTTTAATTTCAATCGATTATGCAATAAGTTATCGTTAATTATAGCATCAAAATCTTGAAAGGTAGAAGTGTTTAAATATTTGATGTAACCGGAAAATTCAACATTTTCATTTGTCCAATTTTGATCTTCCTGAGCTTGAATGATAGCTACAAAAAAGAGTATTAAACCTGTAAAAATTAATCGTATAGAAGGCAAGTATTTGACAAAAATTTCAAGAATATGTTTTAATTCTTTAACCATACATCATACCTAAGGCAAATTAATTAATGCTACTATTAACATCAGACACGACCTTTCCGTCTTCAATTGTTATCACTCGATGAGCACGATCAATCACTCTTTGATCGTGGGTAGAAAATATAAAGGTCATGTCTTCTTTTTTGTTGAGGTTTTCCATAATATCTAATAGATCTGTAGTAGATTTACTATCTAAATTAGCTGTTGGCTCATCTGCTAAAACAAATTTAGGTTTTGATGCCAATGCTCTTGCCACAGCGACCCGTTGCTGTTGTCCACCACTCATTTGATTAGGTCTTTTGTTCATTTGCTCTACAATACCAACTGATTTCAATAGGTTTAAGACACGAGTATCTATTTCATTTTTTGACCTTTTTTGTAGTAACATAATAAATCCAACATTTTCAGCAGCCGTAAAAACCGGTATCAAATTATAGGATTGAAATACAAAACCTATTTTATTCTTTCTAAAATCAATCAGTTTATTATCTGATAAATTAGTCAAGTCTGTTCCTTCTATCCATACTGTTCCTTCTGTTTGTCTATCCAAACCTCCGATAATATTTAGCAATGTAGTTTTACCAGAACCTGAAGGGCCCACAATAGCTGTAAATTCTCCTTTTTTAATAGTCAAATCAATACCTTGCAAGGCATGCACAGGTATTTTATTAGGATTATATATTTTAGTAATCCCCTTAGTTACAATCAAGTCCATATAGATCGAATTTTATTTCTTAAAAATTTAAATAACCAAACCATAAGTCCGTCTCTTGTTTCAAAACTTCCACGAATAGCTTCAACGGGTCTTAATCTTATAGCTTTCCATGCAGGGTATAATGAACCTAGTAGAGCAGTCAAACTTACTGCTACTACCAACTGCCAATATGTATCTGTTGGGACATTGGGATAAATAAAATTATCGAATCCAAATTGTTTCATCCCTTCTTCAGAATAGAAAAATAAATTAATTCCATTCTTATTAAAATAGCTTGTTGTCATATATCCTAAAATTAAACCTACCGGTGCTGCTACCATAGCTAATAAGATTGTCTCCACGACAATCATCATAAAAATTTTCATCTTATTCATTCCTACAGACATTAGCATTCCCAATTCACGTACTCTTTCTAAAACCGCCATCATCATAGTATTGATGATACCAAATACCAGTGCCAACATGAAAATAACCATATAAATTATCCCTGCCATTTTTATTTGTGATTGAAACAAGGCTAATTCAGGCTGTACTTCTTTATAATTTCTAACTAGAAGATCTGGATACATTTTGGATATTTTTGCTTGAATGCTATCCAGCTCAGATAGATCATCTATCAAAATGGCAACTTCATGACCATTTCCATTTATATCTAATAAAGTATTTAAATCTTTTTGACAAACGAAAACAATTGATTCATCATAGATATTATTTCCTGTTTCAAACATTCCTACCACCCTGAAAGCACCCATTGTAATTTCATTATCCAAATTCTGAAAGGTCAATACAACTTTTGAACGCAGTTTTACCTTTAACTTTTTAGCTGTCCTTTTACTGATCAATATTTGGTTCTTTTTGGTGTCAGTAAGGTATTTACCAGCTATCATTTTTTGTGACACCCCTGAAACATTAGTCTCATATTTGGGTACAACACCAATTGCCATAATACCTCTACCCGCATGACTAGAGCTAATCATAGCATTGGTAATTGTCTTATAAGAAACAGCTTTAACACCAGTTATACTATCCACCTCATTTTTTATGGCAGTAATATCACTTATAAAATACTTACTTTCTTTATCATTTATAAAATCAGGATGATGAATTTTAATATGAGAAACTTCATTTTTTATCGCATTATTTATATAGCTTTCAATCATACCATTTACCATACCTACTAAAAAAATAATCGACCATATACCTATAATGATAGCCCCTATTACCACAAGGCTTCTCATGATATTCCGCCAAATATTTCGCCATGCTATTTTAATAATCATTCCCATTATATTTTCATTAATCGCACATTGCCTCAACAGGTTTCAATTTATAGACTTTCCAAACTGCAAATAATGCTAACAGGCTAGTTATAATTAGTACTAAAATGGCCTGTGAATAAAACAAGGAAGCATCCATTACAGTAGGAAATATTGGGTCAAACCCCCATTTTGCATAAGTTTCTGCCATTCCTTCTCCATATTGGCTAAAATCAATCGGGTTTATTTTAAAATAATATACTAACGGCAAAGCGGCTAACATGCCGAAAATAATTCCTAATAATGCCATAAATAAGATTTCAATCCAAGTAGCAAAAGCTAATAATCTTCTGCTCATCCCTATAGAAAGTAAAACACCAAATTCATATTCTCTTTCTTTCATCATCATTAGTATTGTTCCAAAAATACCAAAAGAAATAATTAGATAAAGTACTAAAAGGAAAATATAATTACCTGCTGCATCTGTTTTTTGAGCTTCAACCAGGTCAGGTAACATAGCATGCCAGTCCATTACCTCATAAGTTTCTGCATCTAAACGTTCTTGTAATTCGACAATAACACTTTTTAAGTAATCTTTATCGTCAAGTTGTAGGGCTAACGATGTGGCCATTGAAGTTGCACCTAACAAGATTTGTGCTTCAGCCAATGGTAAATAAATCATTCTTTTATTTAGATCCGGAGAAGCGAAATGTACTATACCCTTAACAGGATATTTACCGGCAGCGTTTACACCATGATAACCTTGTGTAAGGATGACCAATGTATCACCTAAGTTTACTTTTAAAAGATCTTTTACACCTTCGGCAATTAATAAGGCTTTATCATTTTTATCAAAATAAGTACCTTCAGTTATTCGTGATTTTAATTGGGTTAGTTTATCTTCCGTATCGGGGATGGTTCCTATGATCATCATACCACTAGTATGCTCACCTGAAGAGAGTAAGGCAAAGGTTTCTAAACGTGGTATAATTAGATTTAATCCTTTAATTTTAGCCGGTAATTGTAACAATTCTTCATTTAGTTCTAAGGCATCATCTATCGTTTTTTCATCCCAATATCCCTTCTTGTGAATTTGGCCATAGCCATAATAATAATTTACAATATTGTCTAGCATTCTTACCCATGCTCCTTTTTGAAAAGAATTCATAAAAATTGAAAACAAAACTGCAAAGAAAATTGAAGCGACGGTTATGAGTGTTCGTCGTTTGTTACGCCATATATTCCGCCAAGCGAGTTTTAGCAGCAATTCAAGTGAATTTTATAATTTATTATTACTAACTTTCTATTCCTCTATTTAAAAGAATCAAAATTATTAGATTCATTATAATCTTGTCTCTATCCTATAAATATCAACTTAAAATTAATGTATTCGTTTCATATAATTTGTGGTAAAATATTGATCAGATATTTTGATATCAAATTGTAATTTATCATATATCAATACGGTCTCCTGACCTTCATCTTCAACAGGTATTACGCGTAATTTAGAAGGTAATTTTTTTCCACTAAACTCTTTTATATCTGAACCTATCATTTGATTTACTAAAAAATCATCTTCATCATAATAATCAGTTTGTAACATCATATATTCTGTTTGATCAACCCAAATTATTACCTTCCCCCAAACAACTGGAGCATCTTCTTTTGGAATCAATTCTAAAACCCAGCAATTGTACCCTTCTTTAACTTCTTTCCCAATAATTTTATGTGTGTAGTCTTCTAAAATTGACGATTGTTTTACAAGATCATCATTGGTCAAATCGGTTCCCATCCAGTTTTGCAACATCATTGAGGGTGGAAATTTAATGGTTCGATCAATGGTTGGCATATAATTCCATACTTCTTTTCCTCGCATTAAAAATACGGTTCCCTTTTCTTTGGCAGGACTTGTTACAACTGACACTGAATAATCAGTACCTTTAGTCCATCCCTTAATTTTCATCTGCTTTGACCATTTTGGCCTCACTATATTAATTGTCATTTCTGAATACGACGACGTACCTCTATACTTTTCATCAGCTTTTTTAATGATTTCTTGAGCAGTTTGAGCCGTTGAAATAAAGGTAAACCACATTAAAATCAATGTGATACTATTTTTTAAGTTTTTCATCTACACGTTTTAGTAATTTCAGATCATAATAAATAGAAAAAAATGTAATGCGTTAAATTCTTACATAAATATACATCAAAATATTTATCCTTGAAAGGCTTATTGTAAGGAAATTTATCTTCCTTGCCATGACTCAGCTCAGTCTTAGAGAAAAGCAATTGAAAAATCCAGTTAAATTTAAATTGTTAAACTGATATTCATCATTGTAAATGGTTTTTTATAATAGTAAATTTGATCAAGTAAATTATTTATTAACCTTAAAAAAATAAAGCGATGTCAAAAAATAGTGGAAATGTATTATTAGCCTTGCTAGCCGGGGCAGTAGTGGGTACTGGTGTTGGTATATTATATGCTCCAGATAAAGGAACTAGTACTAGAAAAAAAATAAAAGATAAAGCTGTAAAAGCTAAAGAGGAAATTTCTGAAAAAGTATCTCATGCTAAGGAAGATATATCAAAGGCTGTTGACACTAAAAAGAAAGATTTTGAAAAAAAATTAGAGGATACTCTTTCTAAAGTGAGCTTAAAGGCAGATGCTATGATTGTAGATCTTGAACATAAATTAGAAGATATTAGAAAGAAAAATGCTCATCTTCAAAAGAATTAACAACAAATGGCTTTTGAGAATTTAAAAGAGAACCTATCAGATGTTGACACGAATGTTCGATCATACATAGAAAACAGCAGCGAGTACTACCAACTTAAAGCTTTCAAAGTTTTAATGAAAAGTGTTACTTCCTTTTCTAAAGTTTTACTTATTGGGGCAATGATAATGATGATTCTGTTTATGTTTTCATTGGCTGCATCATTTAGTATTGGTCAAATTATAGATAACCTTGCTTATGGATTTGCCGCTGTTGGTGTGTTCTATGTTATTATAGGTTTTATAATCTATTTATTGAGGGACAAAATTGACAAACCCTTGTTAAAAATATTTTCAAACTTTTATTTTGATAAAAATGGCAGAGAGAAACTATAGTTCTTTTAAAGAAATAGATCAACAACTTAAAATTTTATGGCTTCAAAAAGAGATAGATTGTGAAAATATTAAATTAGGCATTCATAGATCAAAAGACAATCTAAATCCTCGTAAACTGTTAAATGCAATTCATGTACCAAAAGGTTTGGGTAGCATTTGGCAAAATATTGTTGTTACCATTATTGCAGAAAAATTGTTTAAAAGGTTTGTAAAAAAAGAGCGAATTGAGTAAAAAAAATAATTATAATTAATTCAAAAAGCTTGAACTTCGTTGCTAGCCCTGTGTTAAAGCTTGTTCAATATCAGTAATAATATCTTTTACATCTTCTATACCTACAGAAAGACGTAATAAATTATCAGAAATACCTATTTCGTCGCGTTGTGCTGCAGACAATAAGGCATGTGAAGTTATAGAAGGCATTAAAATAGTGGACTCTACACCTGCTAAACTCATTGAAGGTTTAATTAATTTTAACTTATTTTGAAATTGAATTGCATCCAATTCATCTTTAAGTTCAAAAGATAACATACCTCCAAATCCGTGCATTTGTTCTTTTGCAATATTATGATTGGGATGACTCTCCAAACCTGGATAATACACTTTTTCAATGGCTGAATGTTGCTCTAAATATGTAGCCATAAACTGTGCATTTGTATTGTGCCGGTCTACGCGTACACCCAATGTTTTTATACTTCTTTCTAATAAATAGCACATAAAATCGCTTAAATTACCTCCTAAATTTTTGGCCTTATTCCAAATGATATCTATATTTTCTACTGTTGAAGCAACTGCTCCCGCAGAAATATCGCTGTGGCCACCTAAATATTTCGTAGCAGAGTGTATGACAATATTTACACCAAGATCTATAGGTGTAAGATTAATAGGCGAAGCAAAAGTATTATCTATGATTGATAATAGCTCATATTTTTTAGCAACATCAGCAACAGCTTTCACATCTGTTATACTCAGCAATGGATTTGATGGTGTTTCTAAATAAATAATTTTTGTATTTTTTTTAATTTTCTCTTCAAAATCTTCTGCCTCTAAACCGTCTGTAAAAGAATATTCGATGCCCATTTTATGAAATTCTTCTTGAATCAAATTGAAAGTACCCCCATAGATCTCATTTTGCAAAATAATATGATCTCCTTGGTTTAAAAAAGCAAGTAAGGTTGTACTTACCGCCGCCATACCGGAAGCAAAAGGTATTGCTGCTTCTGCATGTTCTAAAGCTGCTATTTTTGTACCTACTGCTTGTTGATTGGGAGTATTAAAATACCGAGGGTACCTTTTTATATCTACATCCATAAATGGATAAGAAGAGGTCATAAAAATTGGAGAAACTGCACCTCCAAATTGTGTGTCTTTTATTTCACCTGAATGCGTACATATAGTGTGTTTTCCTTTTATTGTCATATTTGATTTTTTAAACCGAAACTAAAGTACAAAACTTAATCTTTATCTTTTCCGTTTTAAATATAAATATTATTCTGATTGTCCGTAATGTGACATAATTGGTTCGTCACCCTGAACTTGTTTCAGGGTCGCGTTCAACAAATAGCTGTAAATCAAACAGTAATGAGATGCTGAAACGAGTTCAGCATGACGTTACGCTATATTATTACAATTTACGGATATACATAATATTATTTTAAAACAATCTAAAAGAGTAATCCGCCAGAGATGAATTATATTGAGAATCTATTTTAAAGGATAAATACTATCCTCGATACAATTTTTGTACGTTTCACTTCTAAAAATTACTCGAATTGACATATTATTCATTATTCTTAGCGGATTGCCCTATACTTTAACCTTTTTCCATTTTCCTTTTTTAAACAAGATCATCCCTACAACTGCTATTAAAATTTCTGCCAATGTGATTGCCCAAAAAACACCTGAAGGTCCAAAATCTAGAACAATGGCCAAAATATATGCAAAGGGTAATTGACATATCCAGAAACAAAAGAAGTTGATAATAGTTGGGGTTTTGGTATCTCCGGCTCCATTAAAAGACTGTATTACAACCATACCATAAGCATAAAACACATAACCTGCAGCTATAATTCGTAAGCATAAGGCACCATATTCTACAACATCAGATTGATTACTAAACCATCCTAAAAGATTTGGAGCAAAAACGATATAAATTATTGAGACCAAACCCATAAAGTAAGCATTGTACTTCCCAGTTTTCCAAACTGATCTTTCAGCCCGGTCAGGTTTTTTAGCTCCCAAATTTTGACCCACTAATGTTGCCGCAGCATTGCTCATCCCCCAAGCCGGCATCATAGTAAACATCATAATACGAATAGCAATGGTATATCCTGCTAATACTTCGCTGCCAAATTCCGACATAATTCTCATTAAGAATACCCAACTGGAAGTTCCAATAAGAAATTGACCAATGCCTCCTATGGAGACTTTTATCAGGTTGAACATAATGGCTGTTCTAAATACCAAGTCTTTAACCTTAATTTTAATTTTGCTCCAACCGTAAAATAACACAATCAATTGAAAAATCACTGCAGTACCTCTTCCAATTGTAGTTGCAATGGCCGCTCCTTCAACTCCATAGGCTGGAACCGGTCCAAACCCGAAAATAAAAATTGGATCTAGAATAATATTTAAGCTATTGGATAAAATTAAGGTCCACATAGCAATGGAAGCATTACCGGCTCCTCTAAATATAGCATTGATTAAGAATAGCAACATAATGGTGACATTACCTCCCAGCAGCACTTTTGTATAGCCATAACCTTCGACTATCAAATCAGACTCTGCTCCCATCAAGGATAATATCTCCCTTGGATATAAGATGCCTATCACACTAATTATTGCCGCAACACCAACTCCTAAAAATATGGCTTGTACTGCTGCTTGAGAGGCTCCTTTAATATCTTTCTCGCCAACTCTACGTGCAACAACGGCAGTCGCTGCCATACTTAAGCCAATAGCAACAGCATAAACCAATGTAATTACAGATTCTGTTAAACCAATAGTAGCAACCGCATTCACACTAACTTGTGACACATAGGCAATGTCGACAATGGCAAAGATAGATTCCATCATCATTTCTAGAATCATGGGTATAGAAAGCATGAAAATTGCTTTACGAATACTGCCCGATGTAAATTCTTGCTCTTTACCAGCAAGTGCAATCTTTAAATACTTGAAGAATTTTTTAAATGAAATTTGATTATTTGATCTCATGATATTTGTTATGTTAAAATAAAAAATACGGATAAGAAGAGGCCTTATCCTTTTTTTGGTGTCGAAAAGTAATCGACTATATCCGAAAACATAACTTATACAATCATAAGCTACAAATGTATGAAAAAAATAAAAAAGATAATTTTCCCTCCTTAATTCTAAAAATCACGACAAAATTGACACCATTATCTATCTTTAATTATGCTCTATATGCAATTTTTATAAAAAATGACCGACCTTCGTATTATTAAAATTATCAACATGAAAAGTAATCACATCAACTATGTAGAATTCAAAGCGAGTGATCTTGAAAAAATAAAGAAATTCTACCAACAATCTTTTGGTTGGAGTTTTACAGATTATGGACCAACCTATACCGCTTTTTCTGAAAGTGGTCTGCAAGGTGGCTTTGAACTCACAGATAGTACCGTTAGCAACGGAGCTCTTGTTGTTTTGTACCACACAGACCTTATCAAGAGTAAAGAAAATATTACTAAAGCCGGAGGTGCCATTTCAAAAGATATTTTCTCTTTTCCTGGTGGACGCAGATTTCATTTCATAGACCCGGCGGGGAATGAACTTGCGGTGTGGTCGGATAAATAAGTAAAAACAGGTTGTATTTTAATCATAGAGAATTATGATAAGGTGCTAAAAATTAGAAAACAATATCGCAGTTTAAAAACTTAATAAGTTTACAATTAATTTGAACGGAATTTCAGTAATAACCCTACGCATTGATAATAATTTCGGCTTTACTATCTGAATCAATCGCCTGCTTTAATTCTTCTAAGTAATGTTTACGAACTTTTAATTTCGTTTGAGCATGGGCTCTAAGATTTAATTTACTAAACATCTCCGCAATTTTAGTTGCCGTTGACATTAAAAATTCCTCTGGCACTACCCTGTCTAAAAAACCTGCGGTCATTGCATCTTTTGGATTATACATTTCGGCATTTATAACACTTCGTTCCAAAAAAACAGGAGCCAAGCGTGCTTTAGCCATAACAATGCCGGCATTATGCATGGTCATACCAATCATTACTTCATTTAAACCTATTTTAAAATCGCCTTCAACACCTATTCTATAATCACAGGCCAATAATAAAAAAGCACCTTTTGCAACTGCATGTCCACTACAAGCCGCAATAATAGGTAACTTATATGACAACATTCGATAAACCAGTTTTGAGCCAGTCGTTACCAAGGCTTTTGCCGATTCAGGGCTTTCTGTCATTGTTTTCAAATCATAGCCGGCAGAAAACACACCCTCTTTTCCTGTTAATATGACTACTTTTTGTGCTGCCTCTGCCTGGTCTAAGGCATTATTAAGTGCATCAATCACCTCATGAGAAATTGCATTTACTTTTCCGTTATTAATGGTAACAATAGCATAGTTATTTTCTTCAGTAAAATTGACGATTTGATTCATTTTTAAATGGATAAATTATGAGTAATTGGTATATAAGTTACACCTTGGCTTAAATTGCTAATTAACGTGAGTTCGATATAACTACAAAGGTAAATATAGTTGATTAGTATCAACAAATTTGTTTTTCAGCGATGGTTTTTTATCCTTAAAATTATATGCGACCAATGCTGAGAATATATTGTTAAAATA